>Ga0155269_125_pt1 | contig 153447 bp, 134 predicted proteins | sample RifCSPhighO2_02_FD_106237 | JGI IMG/M metagenome (GOLD analysis project Ga0155269, IMG submission 106237) | Burkholderiales bacterium RIFCSPHIGHO2_02_FULL_64_19 | reverse complement strand
GCATGGCGCGCGACTGTGCCTACAGGCATCAGCGCGCGAAACTGGGAAGGCTCCTAGCTAGGAGTGTTCCTAGCTAGGAATGACCCCTACATGGGGCAGGCCAGTGGGAGCCGTGGGGGATGAAATGAATATGGCTGCAGGCGACGTGGGGATTGCGCAAACAGCTACTGAATCAGGAGCGCCCTGCGCGCGGGGAATGCAGGAGGTGGGCTACGCGGGTTACAGACTTTTACGGCGGGCAGGTAGGACGCAAGGGCGCGAACTGTGGGTGCCGGGTCAGCGCCGAAGGAATTCGGCCTGACTGTGCACTGCTGGCTCAGGCCTTTACGTCCAGCAGCGAGCCCATCATTTCGTCTTGTGCCTTGATGGTCTGCAGATTGGCCTTGAAGGCGTAGGTGGCCGACATCTGCTCGACCGCCTCCTTCTCCAGCGCCACGCCCTCGGCCTCTTGCTGGCGCTGCACGGTGGCGCGCACCCCAGCGCTGTCGGCGGCCTCTTCCTGGGCCACCACCTGGCGGCGGTAGTTGGGGGTGTTCATGTTGGCCACGTTGTTGGCCGAGGCATCCAGCCGCAACTGCGCGGCCTGCAGGCCGGAACTGCCAATCGAAGAAATGGTTGCCATGGTGTGCCCCGCTCAAAAGCGCCAAAGAACTGGCATTGTCTGCCTGCGCCGCGCAGCGGGCAAGTCATCAACCATGGGCCTCCAGTAGGCATTGTGCAAACGCCTGCGCCGCCCTCGGCGGTTGCGGCGACTTGCGCAGCACGCTCACAAACTGGCAGCGGTAGTGGAACTGCGCGGGCAGAACGGCCTGCATGAGCCCCTGGCGCTCGAAGCCTTCGGCGTAGTGGTCGGGCAGAAAACCCAGGTAGCGGCCTGAGAGGATCAGCGTGGCAATCGACTCCTGGTCGAACCCGGTGGCCTTGCGCGGCAGGCGGGTGCTGTGGCTCAGCTCCATGTTGGGGGAGTGGTAGCCCAGGCCCGCAAACTGGTAGGCGCGCAGGGATTCCCAGGTGAGCGCAGCATGGTCGGTGCCATACAGCGGGTGGCGCGCACCGCAGTACAGCAACATCGTTTCGGCAAACAGGTCGGCATAGACCAGGCTTTGCGACGTGCGGTGCGCCGGGATGATGCCCACGTGGAAGCTGCCGTCGATCAGCCCGCGCTCGATGGCCGGGATGGACGCCACGTGCATCTGCAGGCTGACTTCGGGCGCTTGGCTGGCAAAGAGCGCAATCGCATCGCCAATGTGCGCCGCCGGGTTGCTGGCCGTCTTGTCGAACACCGCCACCTCCAGCCGCCCGCCCATGCGGCGGTGGATGTCGTCGATGCTGCTGCGAAAGGCGTCCACGGCCGACAGCAGGCGCAGGGTCTCGTCGTACACGCGCTGCCCCTCGGCCGTGAGGGCAAAACCGGCCCGGCCCCGGCGGCACAAGGTGAGGCCCAGGCGGGTTTCCAGGTCTTTCATGTGGCGGCTGACGGTGCTGGTGCCAATGTTCAGCTCCAGCTCGGCGGCCGACATGCCGCCGCACTCGACCACGCTCTTGAACACCTGCAGCAGGCGCAGGTCCATGTCGCTGAGCTGGCCCAGTACGGCGCGGTGTTTGGGGGAAGGGAGGGGTGGAGGTGTTTTTACTTGCATAAACCGTCAAGTAAACATTGATATTGGAGTATTGGAGAGATTAACAGGCAGCGCAACAATGCCCTACGTCAAGCCCCAGACCGCTGGGGTTGCCTGCCTTTTGTCGCCGCCTTTGCACTGGAGAACCCCATGAGCTTCGTCAACATCGAAAAACCCGCCGCAGGTGCCGAAGGCCCCCGCATGGACGCCGAGTGGCTGGACGCGCACTGGATGCCCTACACGGCCAATCGCCAGTTCAAGGCCAACCCGCGCATGATCGTGGAGGGCAGCGGCGCCTACTACACCGACGCGGACGGCCGCAAGATTTTTGATGGCCTCTCGGGCCTGTGGTGCGCGGGCCTGGGCCATGGCCGCCGCGAGATCGCCGAGGCCATTGGCAAGCAGGCGATGAAGCTGGACTACGCGCCCGCCTTCCAGTTCGGCCACCCCCTGTCGTTCGAGCTGGCCAACCGGGTCAAGGAACTGACGCCTGCGGGCCTGGACTATGTGTTCTTCACCGGCTCGGGCTCCGAGTCGGCCGACACCTCGCTGAAGATGGCGCGCGCTTACTGGCGCAACAAGGGCCAGGCGAGCAAAACCCGCCTGATCGGCCGCGAAAAGGGCTACCACGGCGTGAACTTCGGCGGCATCTCGGTGGGCGGCATTGTTGCCAACCGCAAGATGTTCGGCCAGGGCATTGAAGCCGACCACCTGCCCCACACCCAGCCACCCGCTGGCTCGTTCCACAAAGGCATGCCGCCCACGGGCAAAGAGCTGGCCGACCGCCTGCTGGACGTGATAGCGCTGCACGACGCATCGAACATTGCCGCCGTGATCGTGGAACCTTTCTCGGGCTCGGCCGGTGTGGTGATCCCGCCCGTGGGCTACCTGCAGCGCCTGCGCGAGATCTGTACGCAGAACAACATCCTGCTGATTTTTGACGAAGTGATCAGCGGCTTTGGCCGCAGCGGCGCCTGGACCGGGGCCGAAGCCTTCGGCGTGACGCCCGACATCCTGAACTTTGCCAAGCAGGTAACCAACGGCGCGCAACCGCTGGGCGGCGTGGTGGCCACCAAGGAGATCTACGACACCTTCATGGCGGCGGGCGGCCCGGAGTACATGCTGGAGTTCGCGCACGGCTACACGTACTCGGCCCACCCTGTGGCCTGCGCGGCGGGCATTGCGGCGCTCGACATCCTGCAGAAGGAAGACATGATCGGCCGCGTGAACGCGCTGGCGCCGTACTTCGAGCAAGCCGTGCACAGCTTGAAGGGCGCCAAGCATGTGGCTGACATCCGCAACTTTGGGCTGGCTGCTGGCTTCACCATTGCCGCGCTGCCGGGCGAGCCGGCCCGCCGCCCCTATGAAATTGCGATGAACTGCTGGAAGAAGGGCTTTTACGTGCGCTACGGTGGCGACACTATCCAGCTGGCGCCGCCCTTCATCAGCGAGAAGGCCGAAATCGACCGCCTGATCAACGCACTGGGCGATGCCCTGGCTGAAACGGCGTGATGACACACCCCCGGCCCTTGCACGGCGGCCGCTGGCCTGGCGCGCGCCGTTTCATCCGCCAGCGGGAATACTCCTGATTCAATAGCTGCTAGCTCTTTCTAGATAAGCGCTAGCAGCATTTTTTACCCATATTTTTGCCATGAACCACGACAAGAACGTCACCACCACCGTCGGCCACCTGATCGACGGCAAGATCGTTGCGGACACGGCGCGCACGCAGCCGGTGTTCAACCCCGCCACGGGCCAGTCGACCACCAGCGTGGCGCTGGCCAGCAAGGCTACTGTGGAGGCCGCCATTGCTTCGGCCGAAGCCGCCTTCCCCGCCTGGCGCAACACGCCGCCCCTGAAGCGCGCCCGCGTGATGAGCAAGCTGAAAGTCCTGCTCGAAGAAAACGCCGACAAGATTGCCGCCCTGATCACCGCCGAACACGGCAAGGTGCTGGCCGATGCACACGGTGAGCTGCAGCGTGGCATTGAAAACGTCGAATACGCGAGCTACGCGCCCGAGCTGCTCAAGGGCGAGCACAGCCGCAACGTGGGCCCCAGCATCGACTCATGGAGTGAGTTCCAGGCGCTGGGCGTCACCGCGGGCATCACGCCCTTCAACTTCCCGGCCATGGTGCCGCTGTGGATGTGGCCCATGGCCGTGGCGTGTGGCAACACCTTTGTGCTCAAGCCTTCGGAGCGCGATCCCTCCTCCACGCTGTTCATCGCCCAGCTGGCGCTGGAAGCGGGCCTGCCGCCCGGCGTGCTGAACGTCGTCAACGGCGACAAGCTGGCCGTGGACACTCTGCTGCAGGACCCGCGCGTGAAGGCCGTGAGCTTTGTGGGCTCCACGCCGATTGCCGAATACATCTACAGCGAAGGCTGCAAACACGGCAAGCGCGTGCAGGCCCTGGGCGGCGCCAAGAACCACGCCGTGCTCATGCCCGACGCGGACGTGGACAACGCCGTGAGCGCCCTGATGGGCGCGGCCTACGGATCGTGCGGCGAGCGCTGCATGGCCATCCCGCTGCTGGTGGCCGTGGGCGACGAAGTGGGCGACGCCGTGATCGCGGGCCTGAAGACCGAGATCGCCAAGATGAAGGTCGGCCCAGGCACCGACAACAGCAACGACATGGGCCCGCTGGTCACCAAGCCGCACTTCGAGAAGGTGAAGGGCTATGTCGACCAGGGCGTGGCAGAGGGTGCCACGCTGGTGGTCGATGGCCGCGGCGTGAAGGTTGCGGGCCATGAGGAAGGCTACTTCCTGGGCGCGTGCCTGTTCGACAACGTCAAGCCCGGCATGAAGATCTACCAGGAAGAGATCTTCGGCCCCGTGCTCGGTGTGGTGCGCGTGAAGACGCTGCAGGACGCCATGCAGCTCATCAACGACCACGAATACGGCAACGGCACCTGCATCTTCACGCGCGACGGCGAGGCCGCCCGCTACTTCACCGACCACATCCAGGTGGGCATGGTGGGCGTGAACGTGCCCCTGCCCGTGCCGGTGGCTTACCACTCGTTCGGCGGCTGGAAGCGTTCGTTGTTTGGCGACCTGCACGCCTACGGCCCCGACGCCGTGCGCTTCTACACCAAGCGCAAGACCATCACCCAGCGCTGGCCCAGCGCCGGTGTGCGCGAGGGCGCGGTATTCAGCTTTCCGAGCAGCCGATAAAGCGCAGCGCGCGCCCAGGGCCCGTTCAAAGTCCCCCCGAGGGGGTGACAGACAGGCCGGGGAGTGCGTTCGCATGTGTGAAATGCCTCTTGCAGCATATTCGTTGACCGCTCCCGTGTTGCCGTCATAGTATTCCTGGGCCTATCACTCACTAATGGAGGAGAACTCATGGACGCATTTATGGGGATGATCATGCCGGTCGGTTTCAACTACGCGCCGCGCGGCTGGGCGTTCTGCAACGGACAGACGGTTCCTATTCAGCAAAACTCAGCCATGTTCGCCTTGCTGGGAACCACGTACGGGGGGGATGGCGTGAACACCTTCGGCCTGCCGGATTTGCGGGGCAGGGTCCCCGTCGGATCACAAGCCCCTGGACCAGGATTGACCCCCATTGCACAAGGCGAGAAGGCGGGTACCAACAACAACACTGTGATTGGCACAGGCTCGGCGACGTTGACACTCAATGCCTCCAATCTGCCACCGCACACGCACCCGGCCACCTTCGACCCCGCAGGGCTCACGGGCACAACGCATTTGCAGGCGTCCACGGGCACCACGGGCACCAGCACGACTCCCGCCAATGGCTCTTTCCTCAGCGCATCGCCGAGTGGCCCGAGCAGCGCGTCCATCTACTCACCGACCGCAACGGGTCCTGTCAACCTGGGCGGCGTCAGCACCGCCATTGGTGGCACAGGCACGGTGACGGTGGGCGCCAATACCGGCGGCCAGCCGTTGGCCGCCCCCGTGACGACCACTGCCATGGTGTCCAACATGCAGCCGTATCTGGGCCTCAACTACATCATTTGCATGGAAGGCATCTTCCCGTCGCGCAACTGAGATCGTTGGACGGTCTCGCGCAAGCAGTGCGGCCGTCGCTGCGAGCCGCGTGCGACGTGGACTGCTATGCGGCTGTCGCATAGCTGCGCTGGGGCACTTGGTCTGGGGCATGGATTGTCTGCAGCCAGGTGGCCAGCAAGCGCCGCAGTTTGTTCTGCGGCTCCCGGCACAGCGATCTACTTCCAGTGTGTCCCCGTTGTCGATGCAGGAACCGCCCCAACGATGGGCTTGCCTGCAAGCGCTACGCGGTCAGGCACATTTCATTCCCCCCGTCGAAGATGGCTTCAACAACGGAGCGATTGCGCTGGCAGGTCTCACTGCGAAGTGCTTCTCCAGATCATCTGTACGAACAGATCGTCTTCGGTCACGGAAGTGAATCCGCATTTTTGATACAGACACTGCGCTGGACCGTTGTATCGCCCTACCGCCAGACACAGTGGCAGGCCCTGCGCTGCTGCATGGCGCTGCAGCGCAGCCAACGCAGCCATTGCGGCGCCGCTGCGGCGAGCTGGCGGCGCAATGGCGATATCCACCAGACGCAATTGTTCGGGTGAGGCGTCTACCACCATGCGCCCTATTGGGTGGCCGGAACGCAGCAGTATCAACTGGCGGGCCAAGGGGAACTGGTGGCGGTAGCCGGTCTCCTGTGCATTGAACTGCATGGCTATCAACTGCTGGAGCATCGCGAGGTCGGGGATGGCCTGCTGGAGGTCATCGCGGGTAGACAGATAGAGTTCCAGCAGAAAAGGCTGATCGTCGTCGTCCCTCTCACGCAGGGCGAATGGTTCAGATAGCAAATACACAGTGGATTCTCGGCTGTAGGATGTTGAGTGGGTGATGGATACCAGCCCATTCTGGCGACTCAATGGCCTGTATCCAACCCTTTTGTGATCCCTCAACACACGCCATCGATGAGCACCACTTTTGAATCCGTCAACACCCTGGTGGGCAGTCCCTTCGTCGCACTGACACAGCATGGCCCTGTGGAGCTGGTTTTGGTAGAAGCTACCGAACGGGCGCGCGGCCATTTGCCAGAGCAATTTCGGACACCGTTCACACTGCTATTTCATGGACCAGATGCTCCAAGGCTTTCTCAGGCAACGTACACCCTGAGCCACCCGCAATTGGGAAGTGTGCAGTGGATGCTGGTGCCCAGCATGCCGGATACGCGCACGCCGAACATCGCCCGCTATGAGGCGCTGTTTGGCTAACAGCTTGCGCCATGGGAAGCACCGCTAACGATAGCGCCCGCTTCGATCTGTTGCCCGCTGGAGCTGGAAACGGACTGAAAACCGTCGATGACAGAAGGACCGCTGCAGTCCATTTCTGCGGTCTTTTTTCCGTATCTCGGCCATGGACTGCGCTGACCGCAAAACAGCCCTGGCTGGGAACGATTGTGGTGAAGCCCACAGCTTCGCAGCTCGAAGCTCCAGGCCGGACGGGCTCGAAGCGGAGGTCCAGACCACTTCGGCAGCGGTTGCGTAAAGGTTGCACCTCGCGCTGGAGCGATCCGCCGCATTCCAACCCAGACGGCAAAGCTGAATTTCCCATGTAAGCAGATTCGCTTACTAGGGTTTTTACCGAACGCGGCCTACAATCGCCCACCCTTACGAAAGCTGACAACCTGCGCCGGACCTGCTTGAACCGGCGTGGCATTGAGACCCCAAGCTGGAGACAATTGAATGCCCGAAAACACCACGGCCCAGAACAACAACGATTCCGACAAGCGCGCCCAGTTGCGCCGTGCCGCTCTCGAGTACCACGAGTTTCCCAAGCCCGGCAAGATCGCCATTGCCGCCACCAAGCAGATGGTCAACCAGCATGACCTGGCGTTGGCCTACTCGCCCGGTGTGGCTGCACCTTGCGAAGAAATCGTCAAGGACCCAGCCAATGCCTTCCGCTACACCTCGCGCGGCAATCTGGTGGCCGTCATCACCAACGGCACCGCCGTGCTGGGCCTGGGCGACATCGGCGCGCTGGCCTCCAAGCCGGTGATGGAAGGCAAGGGCGTTCTGTTCAAGAAATTCGCCGGCGTGGATGTGTTCGACATCGAGATCGACGAAAAAGACCCCCAGAAGCTGGTGGAAGTGATCGCCGCGCTGGAGCCGACCTTCGGCGCCATCAACCTCGAAGACATCAAGGCCCCCGATTGCTTCTACGTGGAGCGCGAGCTGCGCAAGCGCATGAAGATTCCGGTCTTCCACGACGACCAGCACGGCACGGCCATCACGGTGGCGGCGGCCATCGTGAATGCGCTGAAGGTGGCGGGCAAGAAGATCGAGGAGGTGAAGCTGGTCACCAGCGGCGCGGGTGCAGCGGCGCTGGCCTGCCTGAACCTGTTGCTCAAGGTGGGTGTGCAGCGCAAGAACGTGTTTGTCACCGACCTGGCTGGTGTGGTCTACGAGGGCCGCGAAGAGCTGATGGACGACGACAAGCGCCAGTTCATGCAAAAGACCGACGCGCGCAAGCTGGCCGAGGTGATGGTGGGCGCGGACGTGTTCCTGGGCCTGTCGGCGGGCAATGTACTCAAGCCCGAAATGGTGGCCACCATGGCCGAGCGCCCGGTGATCTTCGCCCTGGCCAACCCAAATCCCGAGATCCTGCCCGAGCTGGCGCACAGCGTGCGCAGCGACATCATCATGGCCACGGGGCGCTCGGACTACCCGAACCAGGTCAACAACGTCCTGTGCTTCCCGTACATCTTCCGTGGCGCGCTGGACTGCGGCGCCACCACCATTACCGATGAGATGGAGATTGCCGCCGTCCACGCGATTGCCGAACTGGCCCAGGCCGAGCAGAGCGAAGTCGTGGCCGCCGCCTATGTGGGCGAGAAGCTTTCCTTTGGGCCCGAGTACCTGATCCCCAAGCCGTTCGATCCGCGCCTGATGATGAAGATCGCACCGGCGGTGGCCCAGGCCGCCGCCGACAGCGGTGTGGCGCAGCGCCCCATCGCCGACATGGACGCGTACCGCGACCGCCTGCAGACCTTCGTCTACGCCTCGGGCACGACGATGAAACCGATCTTTGACGCCGCCCGCACTGCCGCCAAGAAGCGCGTGGCCTACGCCGAAGGCGAAGAAGAGCGCGTGCTGCGCGCCGCGCAGATCGTGGTGGACGAAAAGGTGGCACGCCCGACGCTGATCGGCCGCCCCGCCATCATTGCCCAGCGCATCGAAAAGTTTGGTCTGCGCCTGAAAGAAGGCGTGGACTACGACGTGGTCAACACCGACTTCGACCACCGCTACCGCGACTTCTGGCAGACCTACCACCGCATGACCGAGCGCAAGGGCATCACCCAACAGGTCGCCAAGATCGAAATGCGCCGGCGCCTCACGCTCATCGGCGCCATGATGCTGCACAAGGGCGAGGTGGACGGTCTGATCTGCGGCACCTGGGGCACCACGGCCAACCACCTGCTCTACATCGACCAGGTGATCGGCAAACACGCGGGCGGCGCCGACAGCACCGCGCAGGATGTGCCGGTATACGCCTGCATGAATGGCCTCATGCTGCCCGGCCGCCAGGTGTTCCTGGTGGACACCCACGTCAACTACGACCCGACCCCCCAGGAGCTGGCCGAGATCACCGCCCTGGCTGCCGAGGAAATGATGCGCTTTGGCGTCAAGCCCAAGGCCGCGCTGCTGTCGCACTCCAACTTCGGCACCAGCAACCACCCCAGCGCCGTCAAAATGCGCCAGACGCTCGAACTGCTGCGCCAGCAAGCCCCTTGGCTGGAAGTGGACGGTGAAATGCATGGCGACGTGGCGCTGGACGGCAAGGCCCGTGCGGCCCTCATGCCCAGCAGCGAACTGACGGGTGACGCCAACCTGCTGGTGTTCCCCAACATCGACGCAGCCAACATCGCCTACAACCTGCTCAAGACCGCCGCAGGCGGTGGCATCGCCATCGGCCCCGTGCTGCTGGGTGCGGCCAAGCCGGTCCATATCCTGACGCCCAGCGCCACCGTGCGCCGCATTGTGAACATGACAGCACTTACCGTGGCCGATGCCAACGTGTCAAGATAAGCCAAAAATTGATAGCAAGCGCTAACTTAAAGAGCTTGTTTTTCCCTTCAGCGTCTGCCCAATCTTTGTGCAGACGCTTGCTTTTTGGGGGCCGTTGAGCGACACTAGCGGCTCGAAATTTCGGGTTAACCCGTAGTTTCTGAAAGGTTCGTTGATGCTGAAGGCTGTAGCCACCCGGGCGCGCAAAGCAGGGTTTTTGTGTGTTTTGGGTGTTGCGTTCGTGTTGTCCCCGGTAGCGGGGCATGCCCGGAACTCCCCGTCCACCGACGGCTCCATCCCCCCTATCGCATTGGCCGAGTTGCCGCCCCAAGGGCGGGCGACGTATGCGCTGATCCGTGAAGGAGGGCCCTTTCCGTATGACAAGGACGGAACAGTTTTTGGCAATCGCGAGCGGCTGTTGCCCGCACACAAGCGGGGCTACTACCGTGAGTACACCGTCAGAACACCAGGATCGCGCAACCGGGGAGCCCGGCGCATTGTGTGTGGCGGCAAGCCCCGGGTTCCGGACGCCTGCTACTACACCAGCGATCACTACGCCAGTTTTCGCGAGATCGTCGAGTGACCCCCGTTGCGCTGCACGCAGGCCAGAGATACGCTGGCAGCGGTAAGCGCGCCCCCTTGAATCCCCCACCCGCAGGCTGCATCCCGCAGCCCTGCGAAATGCCAGAAGTTTGTGGACTTTAAAAAGAAAGAGTAGCGGAGATGCAGACGCCACTTCGTAAAGACCTGGAAACGCCACTGCGTGGCGTGCGCACCAACATCGTGCAGTCCATTCGCGCTTTCCGCGTGCAGGACCTGCAGGATGCGGCCACCTCCATGGGTCACCATTTCTTGTACGCCAACCTGGCCCACGCGCAGTCCAAGCAGGATGTGCTGGACCTGATTGCCGGGCAATTCACCTTCCCGTCGCACTTCGGCAAGAACTTTGATGCGTTGTACGACTGCATGACGGATCCCTTGCATAAATCGGGCCCGCAGCCTGGTTTCATCGTGGTGCTGGAGCAGATCCCCGCCACGGGCAAGTTCGACAAGGAAGCGCGTGAACAACTGCTCGATATCTTCCGCGACGCCGCCGACTACTGGGGCGACCGCAAGATACCGTTCCGGTGTTTCTATTCTTTTCTGTAGCCCGTTCTGCATCCACCAGCCAAGCAGAACGGGCGAACGAGGCTACCGGCACCCAACAAGGTGTCGAGGGTATTGAAATCGGCACGGATTCCGCCGAAAAAATGCCGACCGACAAGCTTGTCGATGTCTCCCCGATGGCGCTGCGCATGAGCAGCCCTTTCAACGCGGGTTACTGGCTGAGCGCGGCGTAACTCGGTATATCCCCCTGAGCGGCTACGCCGCGTCCCCCTTCTCTCGGCTTCGCCGGGAAGGGGGACGACACCAGCGCGGCGGGGCGGCCCTTGCGCGGTGTCACTGGCCTGGGCCGTGACAGTTGCCAGGGTCGTGGCGAAATGAGGGGCCAAAGCTGTAGGCGCGACGCCATCGCATCTACGGCAAAAATGGCGCCTTGCGCTCGCCCATCAAGCGCCAACAGCTATCAATTCAAGAGCAAACCTGCGCCAGCGCCACGTATTCGGCCACGGGCACTTCCTCGGCGCGGCGCTGGGTGTCGAAGGTGCCGGCGAACTGGCGCGCTTCGAGCCAGCGGCCCAGGGTGTGGCGCAGTAGCTTGCGGCGCTGGCTGAAGGCGACCTGCACCAGTTCTTCCAGCAGGGGCACCGACAAAGGCTCAGGTTCTGCGTGCGGCACCATGCGGACCACGGCGCTGTCCACGCGTGGGGGTGGGTCAAAGCTCTCAGGCGGCACGAACAGCACGTTTTCCATGGCGTAGCGCCACTGCAGCATGACTGACAGGCGCCCATAGTCGCTGGTGGCGGGCTTGGCCACCATGCGGTCGATCACTTCCTTTTGCAGCATGAAGTGCTGGTCTTCAATGACCTGCACATGGTCCAGCAAGTGGAACAGGATGGGCGTGGAGATGTTATAGGGCAGGTTGCCCACCACGCGCAGCTTGAGGTCGGGCAACGCGGCTTTCTCGCGCATGGCCAGTGCCAGCGCGGTGAAGTCCACCTTGAGCACGTCGGACTCGATCACTTCCAGCTGACCGTGCAGACGCAGGCGCAAGGCCAGATCGCGGTCCAGCTCGATGACCGTGAGGCGCCCCAGGCGCTCGACCAGGGGCTGGGTCAGCGCCGCGAGGCCCGGCCCGATCTCAACCATGGGCTGGCCCGGATGGGGTGCAATGGCCTGCACGATATCTTCGATGATGCCCTTGTCGGACAGAAAATGCTGCCCGAAGCGCTTGCGGGGGATGTGTTTCAACGCGTGCTTACCTGTCTGATCATCGGTCGGTCACTGCGGTGGGTCGCGGTATTCGACATACGCGCGTCCGCGCAGCTCCTGCGCCCAGGTGGCGTAGGCCTCGTCCAGTTTCTTCTCGCGCACGGTGTCGCGCGCCATGTCGCGCTGCTCGCGCTGGGTGAGCTTGGCCTCGCGGCGCTCCAGCAGCTGGATCAGGTGCACGCCGAAACGCGAAACCACGGGTTCGCTGATGTCGCCGGGCTTGAGGGCGTTCAGGGCCTGCTCGAACTCAGGCACATAGCGGCCGGGGGTGGCCCAGCCCAAGTCGCCACCTTCCTTGGAGCTACCGTCCTGCGAGTGCTCACGGGCCAGCGCCGCAAAATCGGCCTGCCCCATCTGCACACGGCGGCGGTAGTCGGCCAGGCGAGCGGCGGCGGCGCTTTCGGAAAGTTGCGGCCCCGTGCGCAGCAGGATGTGGCGGGCATGGTTTTGCACCACCGTGGTGGGCACGCCAGCCGTGACTCGCTCGATCACCTTGAGCACGTGGAAGCCCGCAGGCGAGCGCACGGGCCCGACGATGCTGCCCACAGGCAGGCCCAGCGTGGAGTTCACAAACAGCTCGGGATAACGGTCGGCCGGGCGCATGCCCAGTTGGCCGCCCGCGCGCTGTCCCTCGGGCGCATCCGAAAACTCGCGGGCCACGGCCGCAAAGTCTTCCCCCGCGCGCACCTTGTCGGCCGCGCGCTGGGCGCGTGCCTGGCGCTCGGCCACCTGCACGGGGCTCGCGTTCTCGGGCACCAGCACCAGCACATGGCCCAGGTTGATCTCCATCGAAGCGACGTCGTTGCCCTTTTGCTGCTCGCGCAGGTACTGGTCGATGTCCAGGTCGGTGACTTTCACGCGCGCCTCCACCTCGCGCTCGCGCAGGCGCTGCAGCAGCAACTGGTTGCGCAATTCCTCGCGGAAGCGCTCCTTGCCCATGCCGTCCCGCGCCAGGCGGCGGTAGAGGTCATCGACCGACATGTTGTTCTGGCGGGCCACGCCCTGTTCGGCCTGCGACACGGCGTAGTCATCCACCTTGAGGCCCGACTCCTTGGCTTGCTGCAGCTGTGCGCGCTCCAGGATGATGCGCTCCAGCACCTCGCGCGCCAGCAGCTCCCGGGGCGGCATGGCGCCCCCTTGCTGGGCCAGCTGGGCTTCGGCGCGGCCCAGGCGCGCGCGGACCTCGTTGTTGGTCACGGGCTCGGAATTGACCACGGCGACAATGAAATCCGCCTGCCGGGGTGCCGAGCTGCTGCTACCACTCGCCGTTTCTGCAGGCAGCGTGATCGATGGTGCGGCCGCCGGGCGCGCCGTCAGCCCTTTGCCCGACGGTGCGCCGGAAGGGCGCAGCCCTTGGGCCAGGGCGCCCTGGGAGAGCAGGGAAGCCAGGGTGGCAATGGCCAGTGCAATGACACGGTGATTCATGGCGTTAAGCGTAGGAGCGTTGGGCGTTAGTCGTAGTTGCTGAAACGGCTGGGCGTTGTGACCTGCTCGCGCAGGTTCTGGTAACGCGGCACATTCTGCTTGAAGGTGTCCAGGGGGCTGGAGCCCAGGCTCAGGCGCGAGAAGCCGACGAACTCGATCTGGAACAGCAGGCGGGTGTTGGAGGTGGTCACGCTGCTTTGCAGGCGCTCCAGCACCACACGGCCAATCCAGCAGCAGCTGTCGTATTCCAGGCCCACCACAGTGTCCACCAGCTTGCGGTCCTGCAGGCTGTAGTTCAGGCGGCCTACGCTGTACCAGCGCCCGCCGCCCTGGCCACGGCCTGCGCCCAGGTCTTTGCCCTTGTCGCCCCACAGGTCGTTCAGCGGCCACTGCCAGCCGATGTCGATCTGCTCGCTGGTGCCACGCTGCAGGCGATAGGCCGCGCTCACGGTGCGGTAATTGCCGGGGCTGTAGCGCGCGCCGATGGTCGAGCGGATGGAGCGGCCCGTCTTGGGGTTGTACTGCACGGTGGAGTCAAAGCCCCACTGGGGCGTCCAGCTGATGCCCGCGCCCAGCAGCAGGTCCGACAGGCGCTCGCTCACGGGGGTACCGCCGGGCAAGGTGACCTTCTGGTCCGAGAACCGCAGCCGCTGGGCAATGCCAAAGCGTGCAGCCTCGGCGCCCGTGTTCGGGTCCAGCAGCCGGGTGGTCACGCCCAGTGTGAGCAGGTTGTTGTCGGCCAGCCGGTCGTTACCCCCGAAAGCGTTCTCGGTGTAGATGGTGGCGAAGTTGAAATCATTGGCCGCCGTGTCGTACACGGGCAGCATGCTCTGGTCACGGTAAGGCGTGTAGGTGTAGAACGCGCGCGGCTCCAGCGTCTGCAAAAAGGCGCGGCCAAAGTAAGCGGCATCGCGTTCGAACACCAGCCCGCTGTCCAGGCTGAAGGTGGGCAGGGTGCGGTTGGCTGAACGCTGCCCGTTGGACAGCGCCGAGTCAAACTGGTACTGCGTGGCGTGCAATTGCAGGCGCGGGGTCACGAAGCCACCGGGCGCCAGAAACGGCCGGCTGATCTGCGCCATCGCATAGCTGCGGTTGGCATTGGGCTGGCCTGTCAGCTCGCGGGCGGCCTGGAAGCGGGTGGTGTCCAGCTCCACGCTGGCATCGAGCCCGCCACCCAGCTGCGACGGTGCATAGCGCCACTGCAACTGGGGCAGCCGGTCATACGGCGGCACGATGGGCGAGGTCACGTCCTGCAAGGTCTGCCACTTGAGGGTGCGCACGCTGGCGGACATGTCATTGCGCGCCCACGACAGCGTGGCGTCGCCCGGCAGCAGGCGCTGGCGCAGCAGGTCGGACGCCCGGCCAAAGTCGCGCCAGTAGTTGTCGTCGCTCACGCGGTTGACGTTCAGATTGAGCCCCAGCCCGCCCATCGGCGTGTCAAAGGCGCCTTGGTGCTGGCCCGAAAAGCTCCAGCGCATGCGGTCGCGCAGGCGGTCGGTGGGCATCACATCGGCACTGATCTGGCCGGTGTAAGTGGGCTCCAGGTAGCGGAACTCGCCCCCCAAGTTGGCGCCGCGCTTGGTCATGAGTGCCGCGCGCAGCGTGGCGTCGCGGTTGGGTGCGATGTTCCAGTAGTAGGGCTGGATGTACGCCACCCCGTCGCGGCTGTCCAGCCCGATGGTGGGCGGCAGCAGGCCGGACTTGCGCTTGTCCGACAGCGGGAAGGTGATGTACGGAATGGGCAGCACAGAGACGCCCTTGAACTCCAGCACCGCGTCTTCGGCGGTGCCGACCTCTTCCTCGTTGTCGATGCGAATGGTGGCGGCGCGCAGCACCCAGTCGGGCTGCCAGCTTTCTTCATTGCCGCGCTCGCAGGTGGTGTAGGTGGCGTTGTGCACCACGGCACGGTCGCGGTCGATGAAATCCACGCGCGTGGCGTCGCCGTGCGCCTGGGTGGCCAAAAATTGGTAGCGGGCGTCGCTGAAGAATCCCTCAAAGGCATCCACCCGCAGCTCCAGCGCCGTGCCTTCGTACACGTTGCCCGCGCGGTTGATGCGCACCTTGCCGTTGGCCTTGGCCAGGTCTTCGGGCACGTTGTAGTCCAGGCGGTCGGCACGGATCACGGTGTCGCCCCGGCGCAATTCGGCATTGCCTTCGATGACGGCGTTCAGGTCGGTCTGGCCGCTGATCCGGTCCCCCGTCACAAAAACGGGGAGCTGTGGCCGGACCGCCTCGGGAATCTTTTCCTGAAGCAGGGGCGAGGTGCGCAGCGCAGGGGGTGCATCCCAGGCGCTGGCAGGCGGGGCAGCGTCAGGCGCCTGCGCCAGCACAGAGAGCGGCAGACCGCACCAGGCCAGCGCCACGCCATAAGCCAGGGCCCGGGGTACGGGAGCGCGCAGCCGCTCGGGCTTCGCCTTGGCGGGCCGGGGCCGGAGGGAGGATGTCTGCACGGTGGGGGGCTTGCAGCGTGGCACGTGGGGCGGTGGGCAGGGGCGGATCAAAGAAGGAGGAACCCGCCCACCTCAGAGCCTGGGGGGAGCGGGTTTGTAAAATCGGATTATCCATGAGCCACCCATCTTCCCCTTCTCCCGCCTGCCCGCCCCCGGGCACGGCCGTGGCAACCCCCGCAACTTCCACCTTGGCCTGGCCCGATGCGGCCCGCCAGACAGCCTTCGAGGCCTGGCTGGCGCCCCTGGTGGGCCCGCACCAGCTACTGCCCGCCACGCTGCGCCCCGCCTCGGCGGACGCGAGCTTTCGGCGCTACCTGCGCATCGACAGCGCCATGGGCTGCAGCCGCATCGTGATGGATGCGCCGCCGGACAAGGAAAACTGCAAGCCGTTCGTGCAGGTGCAGGGCCTGATGGCCGCCGCCGGTTTGAACGTGCCAGAGATCCTTGCGTTCGATAAACCGACCGGCTTCATGCTGCTGTCCGACCTGGGCCACCAGACGCTGATCGAGCTGCTGAACCCCGAAAAGCCCCAGGACGCCTACACCTGGTACCAGCAGGCCACCGATGTGCTGCTGGACTGGCAAAAAGCCTCCCAGCCGGGCGTGCTGCCGGCCTATGACGAGGCGCTGCTGCGCCGCGAACTGGCGCTGTTCCCCGACTGGTACCTGGCCAGGCACCGCAGCGTCACGCTGGACGACAAGCAGCAGGCCACGCTGGCCAGCGCCTTTGATGCCATCGTCGCCCACAACCTGGCCGCCCCCCAGGTCTATGTGCACCGCGATTTCATGACCCGGAACCTGATGGCCCCCACCGAACAGGGCGCGCCCCTGGGGGTGCTGGACTTCCAGGACGCCGTCTACGGCCCCATCACCTATGACATCGCCAGCCTGCTGCGCGATGCGTTCATCAGCTGGGAAGAGGAATTTGTCATCGACATTACGGTGCGTTACTGGGAGAAGGCGCGCAAGGCCGGACTGCTGGGGGCCCGCAGCGCCAGCGGCTGGGGCGATGACTTCGGCGAGTTCTACCGTGCCGTGGAATGGATGGGCCTGCAGCGCCACCTCAAGGTCGCCGGCATCTTTGCGCGCCTGACCCTGCGCGACGGCAAGCCCAAGTACCTGGCCGATGCGCCGCGTTTCATGGCCTACATCCGCGCCACGGCCAACCGCTACCGGCAGCTGGGGCCGCTGCTCAAGATGCTCGACCAGATCGAGGGCACCGAGCCGGTGGTGGGCTTTGCCTACGGCCGGATGTAGCGGCGCGACTGGGCGCACGCAATAAAGCAGAATAAAATTAGGCTCTAGCGCTTATCAATCAAGCGCAAGTAGCTATAAATTAAGTAGCAAATGCCCCGTTTCCATTGCCCGGCCCTTCTGGCCACCGGCGCCGAGCTAGACCTGCCCCCCGGCGCTGCGCGCCACGTACAGGTGCTGCGCCTGCAACCGGGCGACACCATCACGCTGTTCCACGGCGGGCAAGCCGAGGGCGACCCGGGCGGCGAATTCGACGCCACGATACTGAAGATGGGCCGCAGCGATGTGCGCGTGGTGGTGGGCGCCCACCATGCCACCGAACGTGAAGCCCCGCGCGCCGTGCACCTGCTGGCCGGTATCACCGCCAACGAACGCATGGACTGGCTGGTGGAGAAAGCCACCGAGCTGGGCGTGGCGAGCATCACGCCCCTGGTGGCCGAGCGCAGCGTGCTCAAGCTCAAAGGCGAGCGGGCCGAGAAAAAAATCGCCCACTGGCAGGCCGTGGCCGTGGCCGCCTGCGAGCAGTGCGGCCGCAACCGCGTGCCCGTGGTGCACAACGCCGTGGACCTGGCCGGCTGGGTGCGCGCCCAGGCCCAGGCCACCACAGTGCAGCGCCTGCTGCTGTCGCTGCGCGCGGGCACGGCGCCGCTGCACACGGCGGCGGGCCAGGCCGGGCCCGTGGGGTTTCTCTCCGGCCCCGAAGGCGGGCTCTCCAGCACCGAGGAAGACCTGGCACTGCAACACAGCTTTGCCCCGGTCACGCTGGGCCCCCGTGTGCTGCGCGCCGAGACGGCGCCGCTGGCCGCCTTGGCGGCACTCACGCTTCTTTAAGGATGACCTGCATAACTCCCTGCGGTCTGTGAGAGCGCGGCCTCGGGCGGTTCGCTGCGTTGCTTTTCTTGCCAATAGCCCGGCTATTGGCTGCCAAAAGACGCCTTGCGCCCCATCCCGATCCGCACTACCACCGACTCGCGAGGGTTATGCAGGACATCCTTAACGGGGTCAGGGACCTTCGGCGAAACCCCAGGCCGCGCCTGGGCAGGGCTGTACGCCGGGCGATGACCCTCCTAGAATGAAAAGCGCACGGCCAGGCCCCGTTGCACGCCGCAGCGCAGCCCCACCCATCCACACGCCACCCGACCGCCCGGGCAGGAGCACCCACCTTGCGCACACCTTCCCGCTGGCACCGCATTCGGGACGTGGTTCTCTCCACCGACCGTCGGCGGCGCACGCTGGTGGCCATGGCGTTGCTCGCGCTGGTGCTCATGACCAGCAGTGCGGGCGTCATGCTGATGGTGGCAACGGCGAGCAGCGCAGTGAACGCCGTTGCCGTGCAATGGTGGGCCGCCATCTCGGTCGGCGGGATGGTGGTGATGACCGCGTTCATCCGTTCGGGCGAGACCGCACGGCTCAGCGACCCCTCACTCACCGTGCCCCAGATGGTCTGGACCATCACCAGCGGCGCCGTGGCTTATGTGCTGGCGGGCGATGCGCGGGGCGTGGTGCCCGCCGTGCTGGCCATGATCCTGTTCTTTGGCACCTTTGGCCTGACCGTGGCCGAGGTGATCGGCATCGGCGTGTATGCACTGCTGGCCTTCGGCTGTGCGGTGGCGGCCACCACGCGTTTTAACGCCAGCCCGTTTGGCTACCTGGATACCGCCTATGCGCTCATGGTGCTGATCGTGCTGGGGGGCAGCATTGCGCTGAACCTGCGCATCCAGCGTATCCGCGCGCGGCTGCAGGAGCAGCGCGAGGCGCTGGCCCAGGCGCTCGCCGTCAACCGCGATCTGGCCACCCGCGACGAGCTGACCGCCCTGCCCAACCGCCGCGCCATGCAGGACCTGATGGAGCTGGAACGCCGCCGCAACCTGCGCAACGGCCGCCCCCTGCTGCTGGCCCAGCTGGACATTGACCACTTCAAGCGCGTCAACGACACCCATGGCCACGCCACGGGCGACCGGGCGCTGCAGGCCTTTGCGGGCATCGTGCGCGCCAGCGTGCGTGACACCGATGTGCTGGCCCGCTGGGGTGGCGAAGAGTTTGTGCTGCTGCTGTCCGACACCCAGATGGACGATGCCCGCGACCTGCTGGAGCGCGTGCGCCAGGCCGTGGCCGCGATGGAGATTCCGCACGCTGCCGGCGTGCTGCGCATGACGGTATCGGCTGGCCTGGCACTGCACCTGCCCGGCGACATGGTGGAGCAGACGCTGGAGCGCGCCGACCAGGCGCTGTACACCGCCAAGTCGCTGGGGCGCAACCGCGTTGTGGTGGCGCCCTCCGGCCCGCGCGCCGCGCGGGCCTCGGCCGCGTCCTCCTGACTCCCGCAGCCTGGCCGGTGCAGGTGCTCAGGCACTCAGCCGTGGCGGCGCGCCCATCTGCTCCGGGGTGGTGAAGTAGGCGGCCAAGGTGCCGAGCTGCTCGCGCGCCTGACGCAGTTCGTGCCGCGCCACAGTGCGCAGGTGCACCTCGTCGGGCCCATCCATCAGCCGCAGCGCGCGGCCCCAGGTCCAGAACGCCGCCAGCGGCGTGTCGGGCGACAGGCCCATGGCGCCAAAGATCTGCATGGCGCGGTCCACCACGCGCTGCTGCAGGCGCGCGGCCACCACCTTGATGGCGGCGACCTGGGCACGCACAGTGCGCGCATCCGCAGCGTCGCCCTGGTCCAGCAGCCAGGCCGCATGCAGCACCAGCAGGCGCGCCTGGTCGATCTCGATGCGCGACTCGGCCAGCCATTCCTGCACATTGGCCTGCTCGGCCAGCGGCTTGCCAAACGCCGTGCGCTCCAGCGCCCGCTCGGTGGCCAGGGAGAGCGCCAGCTCGCACTGGCCGATGGTGCGCATGCAGTGGTGCACACGGCCGGGGCCCAGGCGCGCCTGCGCCATGGCAAACCCCGCCCCCCAATCGCCCAGCAGGTGGTCCGCAGGCACACGCACGCCCTGCAGCAGGATCTCGCAATGCCCCTCGGGTGCATGGTGATGCAGCACACTGATGTTGCGCACGATCTGCACACCCGGCGTGTCCACGGGCACCAGCACCATGCTGTGGCGATGGTGGCTGTCGGTCTGGTCATCACCTGCATTGCGGCACAGCACGATGAGCAGCTGGCAATGCGGGTGCGCCGCGCCGGTGATGAACCACTTGCGACCGCTGAGCACCAGGCGGTCACCCTCGCGCCGCACCGTAGTCTGCAGGTTGGTAGGGTCGGACGAGGCCACGTCAGGCTCGCTCATCGCAAAGGCCGAACGCATATGGCCGTGCAGCAACGGCACCAGCCAGCGGGCGCGCTGGGCGGGTGTGGCAAAGCGGTGCAACAGCTCGATGTTGCCGGTGTCCGGCGCGTGGCAGTTGAACACCTCGGCCGCCCACGGCAGGCGGCCCATGGCCTCGGCCAGCGGCGCGTAGTCGAGGTTGGACAGCCGCGTGCCGGGCTCGTCGTCCTCAAGCGTGGGCAGGAACAGGTTCCACAGGCCTTCTTCGCGCGCCAGCGCCTTCAGGTCCTCCACAAAAGGCGGCGGGTAGTCGCCCGCCAGCACGGCCGCATGCCAGGCAGGGTTGTAGGGCAGCAGATACCGGTCCATGAACGCCAGCAGGCGATCACGCCATTGAAGGGCCAGAGGGGAAGTTGCGAAGTCCATGAGGGCATTGTGAAAACAGCGCCAGCGCGCGTCACAACGCAGGCGACAACGGGCTTGATACAAGTCAGGACCGGGCCGGATGGGTGACACAGCGGGCTCGAAAATGCTTCTGTTTTTATAGCTGCTAGCGCTTATCAAACAAGCGCTAGAGCCCTATTTCACGCAAGAAACCTCAACGCCACACGCTACCATCGCCCCATGAGCACCCATTACGAAACCCTGCCCCACGCCGACACCTACCGCGAGGCCTTTGCGGTCGAGCCACCGCAGGCCCTGGGTGAACGCCACCTGTGGCCACGCAAGCCCGGCTTCTTCATCGTGCATGCGGCCACGGCAGCCGCCATCGCCCAGCCAGTGGTGGCCAAAGCGGCGGCCGACGCCGAACCCAGCCCCCCGGCAGACACGCCCATAGACGCACCCGCCGCCAGCACGGAACGCGTGCTCGTGCCCGCGCAATGGGGCCTGGTGCCGCACTGGGTCAAGTCGGCATCCGATGCCAAGCTGCGCGCGCCCAAGCTGGTCAATGCCAAGTCCGACACCGCCTCCACCGGCACCGCGTTCCGCGACGCGTGGCTGAATGGCCAGCGCTGCATCGTGCCCATGGTGGCGTTTTACGAAGACGACCTGCGCAGCGGCAAGGCCGTGCCTACCCGCGTGGCGCGCGTGGACGGCAAGCCCATGGGCGTGGCGGGCCTGTGGGCGCGCTGGCAGGGGGCCGATGGCGAGGTGATCATCAGCTACTGCCTGCTCACGGTGAACGCCAACAACCACGCACTGCTGCACCGCTACGGCCAGCCCGGCAGCGAAAAAAGCATGCCCGCCATCCTGAACGAAGGCGCCTACGACGCGTGGCTCACGGCCCGGCCAGAGAAGGCCAAGGAGTTCATGCGCCAGTACGCGGCCCAGTGGCTGCTGGCCAACCCGGTGGAGAAAAAGGCAGACAAGGTGCCCAAGGGCCTGCTGGGCTGATTCCGCGCCGCGTGAGCGGCACGGTGGCGCGCCGGGGCGCTCAGGACGGCCGCTTCATCTGGCAGGACGTGGGCTGGGCGCTGATGTAGTTGTCCCAGGCCACTTCGGAGCGGAAGCCATAGCCGGTCTTCTCCGCGTCGTACTTCACGCCCTTGCTGCCCTGCTTGGCCCAGATGCCCAGGTACAGCGGCGCTTCGAGCTGGTGGTCGGTCTTGCGCATGCGCACCTCGCCCATGGGGCTCTTGTAGGTCATGTTCTCCAGCGCAAAAGCGACCTTCTTGGCGTCGGTGGACTGGGCCTTGCGCATGGCCTCACGCAGCATGTGCATGCTGTTCCAGTGCGCGGCAAACACAAAGTCGTCGCCCGTCTTCTTCTTGTAGTCCACATAGATCTTTTCCAGCTCGGGGGTGGGGGCGTTGTGCACCCAGTTCCAGATCACCCCGACCTTGCCTTCGCCCCAGGGCCCGATCTGCGCGGGCGTGCCGGGGTTGTTGGCGTTGAGCGTGAAGTAGTTGATGTTCAGGCCGTAGTCGCGCGAGGACTTGAACAGCAGCGTCAGGTCGCTGCCCCAGTTGGAGGTGATGACCGTGTCGGCCTTGGCGGCGGCCATCTTGGCGACGTAGGGGGCAAAGTCACGCGTCTGCGCGATGGGGATGAAGTCGTCGCCCACGATTTCGATGTCGGGCCGCTTGCGCGCCAGGTATTCCTTGGCGGCCTTGGAGACCTGGCGGCCGTGGGTGTAGTCCTGGTTGAGCAGGTACACGCGCTTCACATCCTTGCGGCCTTGCAGGTAGGTGGTCAGCGCCTCCATCTTCATCTCGCTCGATGGATAGAAACGGAAGTGCCAAAAGCTGCAGCGCTCGTTGGTGAGCTGCGGGTCCATGGCGGCGTAGTTCAGGTACACGGTGGCGCGCTCCGGGTCGCGCTCGGCGAGCTTGTTGAGCCCGTCCACCAGCGCCAGGGCCACCCCCGATCCGCCCCCTTGGGTGATGTAGCGCACGCCCCGGTCGGTGGCAGCCTTGAGCGCGTTCAGGCTCTCCTGCGGCGTGCCCTTGTTGTCAAAGTCCATCACCTCGAACTTGGGCTCGTTGGGCCCGGCCTTGGCATTGACCTGCGCCACCACTTCGCGCAGCTGGTTGAGCGAGCTTTGGCCGGTGAGCGCAAAAGGGCCGGACAGCAGGTCGATGAAGCCGATCTTTACCGTCTCGGCCGCCCCGGCGTGCGCGGCCATCACCAGCGCTGCGGCGCATGCGCCGACCTGAAGCCATTTCCTGGGAACCAAATTCATGTCTGTCTCCGTGGGGTGGGTGAGTGGGAAAGAAAGGAAAGCCGAAAGCCGTCAACGCGTGGCTGCGTCACTCGCCGCCGAACACCGAGCCATGGCGTTGCCGCAGCTCGTTTTTCTGGACCTTGCCGGTGCCGCCCAGCGGCAGGCTTTCGACAAACAGCACTTCGTCGGGCAGCCACCACTTGGCAACCCGCTCTGCGAGGAAGTCCAGGATCTGCGCCTTGTCGAGCGACTGGCCGGGCTTGCGCACGATGAAGAGCAGCGGGCGTTCGTCCCACTTGGGGTGCTTGACGCCGATGACAGCGGCCATGGCCACCGCCGGATGCGCCACGGCGGCGTTCTCCAGGTCGATGGAGCTGATCCACTCGCCGCCCGACTTGATCACGTCCTTGGTGCGGTCGCGGATCTGCACCACGCCCTGGGGGCTGATGGTGGCGATGTCGCCGGTGGGGAACCAGCCATCGACCAGCGCCGAACGCTCGGCCTTGTGGTACCGGTCCACGATCCACTGGCCGCGCACCATCAGCTCGCCCTGCGCCACCCCGTCGCGGGGCAGGCTGGCGCCGTTTTCATCCACGAGCTTGAGTTCGATGCCAAACACCGACTTGCCCTGCTTGGCCACCAGCGCATGGCGGTCTTCGGCCGGCAGTTCGGCATCGGCAGCGCCCAGCACGCTCATGGTGGCAATCGCCGTGGTCTCGGTCATGCCCCAGCCATGGCGCACCTCCACGTCGTACACGTCGCTGAACTTGGCGATGAGCGCCTTGGGCATGGCCGAGCCGCCCACGCCCGTGCGCCGCATGGTGGTAAAGCGCAGCTGGTTCTGCTCCACATGCTGGATCAGGCCCATCCAGATCGTGGGCACGCCCGCGCTGACGGTGACGCGCTCGGACTCCATCAGCTCGTACAGGCTGGCGGCGTCCAGGCGCGGGCCGGGCAGCACCAGCTTGGCGCCGCCGATCAGGGCCGCATAGGGAAGGCACCAGGCGTTGATGTGGAACATGGGCACCACGGGCAGGATGGTCTCCCGCGCGCTGATGCTCAGCACACCCGGCATGCAGGCCGACAGGGCACTGAGCGCCAGCGCCCGGTGCGAATACAGCACGCCCTTGGGGTTGCCGGTGGTACCGGATGTGTAGCACAGCGCTGCGCCGGTCTTTTCATCACATTCGGGCCACACAAAGCGGTCATGCTGGCCGGCCACCAGTGTCTCGTAGGCCTCGACCCCGGGCACCCCTTGCAGGTCGATGGTGCCCAGCGTGTCGGCATCACACAGCGCCACCCAATGCCGCACGCGGGGGCACGACGCCGCAATGGCGCGCACCAACGGCGCAAAGCTGGTGTCGAACAGCACCACCTCGTCGTCGGCGTGGTTGACGATGTAGGCCAGCTGCTCAGGGTGCAGGCGTGGGTTGCAGGTGTGCATGACCATGCCGCTGCCGGACACGGCGTAGTACGCCTCCAGGTGGCGGTGGTTGTTCCAGGCCAGCGACCCCACCACGCTGCCAGGGCGCAGGCCCAGCGCCTGCAACGCGTTGGCCAGCTGCCGGGCGCGCCGGGCCATGTCGGCGAAACGGTAGCGGTGCAGGCTGCCATCGGTGTCGCGCGAGACGACCTGCTGATCGCCGTACTGGTTCTCGCCATGTTCGAGGATGGCCGAGACCAGTAATGGCCGGTCCATCATGCTGCCGGGCTGGTGCTGCTGCATTGCCGTTGTCTCCTAGGGATGTGCGCTGTGCTGCATCGCGGCATCCGTCGGTGCCGGTGCAGAGCCCTCTGTGCTGGGGCTGGCACATCGTCTCAAACAACGCGGGGCGTACTTGTCTTCTACGTGACTGGGGAGCGCAGCACCGCGGTGATGCACGGACGGGTCACAGGCCCAGCGCTGTGAAAAGCCCGTCCACGCGCGCCTGCACGGCGGCGTCCATCGCTATGGGGCGGCCCCACTCGCGCTGGGTCTCCCCCTGCCATTTATTCGTTGCATCCATCCCCATCTTGCTGCCCAGGCCGCTCACAGGCGAGGCGAAGTCCAGGTAGTCAATCGGCGTGTGCTCCACCAGCAGGGTGTCGCGCGCCGGGTCCATGCGGGTGGTGATGGCCCAGATCACTTCCTTCCAATCGCGCACGTCCACATCCGCATCCACCACCACGATGAACTTGGTGTACATGAACTGGCGCAGGTGGCTCCACACGCCCATCATCACGCGCCGCGCGTGGCCCGCGTAGGCCTTGCGGATGCTGACCACCGCCATCCGGTAGCTGCAGCCTTCCGGCGGCAGGTAGAAGTCCACGATCTCGGGGAACTGCTTTTGCAGGAGCGGGATGAACAGCTCGTTCATCGCCAGGCCCAGCACGGCGGGTTCGTCGGGCGGCTTGCCGGTGTAGGTGCTGTGGTAGATCGCGTCATTGCGCAGCGTGATTCGGTCCACGGTGAGCACGGGGAACTCGGCGCATTCGTTGTAGTAGCCGGTGTGGTCACCGTACGGCCCTTCCAGCGCGTGCTGCCAGCCGCTCGGATGATGGGCATCGGGCTGGATGTGGCCTTCGAGCACGATCTCGGCGGTGGCGGGCACCGAGAGGGGCACGCCCAGAGCGGGCGTGACCTCGGTGCGTGCGCCGCGCAGCAGGCCGGCGAACTGGTACTCACTCAAGCTGTCTGGCACGGGCGTGACGGCGCCCAGCAGCGTGGCCGGGTCGGCCCCCAGCGCCACGGCCACGGGGTAAGGCTGACCGGGGTGGGCGGCGCAGTGGTCGGCAAAGTCCAGCGCTCCGCCCCGGTGGGCCAGCCAGCGCACGATGACCTGGTTGCGCGAGAGCAGCTGCTGGCGGTAGATGCCCAGGTTCTGCCGCGCCTTGCTCGGGCCGCGCGTGATGGTCAGGCCCCAGGTGATGAGCGGGGCCACGTCGCCGGGCCAGCAGCGCTGCACGGGCAGGCGGGCCAGGTCTACGTCGGGCCCTTCCCACACCTCCTGCTGGCAGGGTGCGCCGCGCGCCACGGTGTGCGGCGCCATGTTCCACAGGGTCTTGAGCAGCTGGCCCATGCCCAGCATGTCCTTGAAGCCTTTCGGCGCCTCGGGCTCCTTGAGGGTGGCCAGCAGTTCGCCCAGGGCGCGCACGCCGTGCAGGTCGGCCACGCCCATGGCGCGGGCCACGCGGTCTGTGGTGCCAAACAGGTTGGTGAGCACCGGCATGCGGTGGCCCGTGGGCTGGGTGAACAGCAGCGCCGGGCCGCCTGCGCGCAGCACGCGGTCGCTGAGCGCAGTCATCTCCAGGTGGGGCGACACGGGCTCCGCCACGCGGCGCAGATCGCCCGTGGCTTCAAGCTGGGCCATGAAGTCGCGCAGGTCGCTGTAGGCCATGTCAGGTTCAGGATTTGAATGAAATCGGCCGGTAGCGCAGGTATTGATTGCGCTAGCAGCTACAAATTAAGGAGCATTCAGCTCCAGACCCTGCCACCGGGGCGCCAGGGCGTGCGGCACATCCATGAGATCAAGCACGCGCGCCACGCTGTAGTCCACCACCTCGCCCACGGTCTGTGGGCGCAGGTAGAAGGCGGGCAGCGGCGGGCAGATGATGCCGCCCATCTCGGTCACGGCCACCATGTTGCGCAGGTGCGTGAGGTGCAGGGGCGACTCGCGCACCATCAGTACCAGGCGGCGGCGCTCCTTGAGGGCCACGTCGGCCGCGCGCGTGAGCAGGTTGTCGGCCAGCCCATGCGCTATGGCAGCCAGCGTGCGCATGGAGCAGGGTGCCACCACCATGGCATGGCACTGGAACGAGCCGCTGGCGATGGCCGCGCCCACGTTGGCCACGTCGTGCACGCGGTGGGCCAGGGCCTCGACGGCAGGGCGGTCCATGTCCAGCTCGTGCTGCAGGTTGCGCCAGCCGGCGTCGGAGACGACCAGGTGGGTCTCGATGCCGCTTTGGCCCTGCAGCACCTGCAGCAGGCGCGCGCCGTACACGGCGCCGCTGGCGCCCGAGATCGCGACGATGATGCGGCGGGTGTGGGCAGCATCAGCCATGCGAGGGCTCCATGGCGGCAGAACGAACCAAGGGCTGCGCCTGCTGATCGGCCTCCACCTGCTCCAGCACCAGCGCGGCCTGCACGGGGTCAAAGTCTTCATGCACGCGCTTTTTCACACCGTATTGCTGCAACTGGTAATGCCGGTCGGCCGCAATGCCGTGGCGCGCCAGCGTGCTTTTCACGCAGACCAGCGGACAGCCGTCGAGCGCGATGATGGGCCGGCCCGAGCGCACGGTCTTCATCAGGTGCGGCACGTCGCCGCCCACCCCCGCGATGCACGACATCTCGGCCACGCCGCGCCGGTCGAGCTGCAGCGCCACGTGGTTGGCCAGCTGCGCGGCGCTGGAGCAGCCGGAACAGGAATAGACCAAGGGATGGGTCTGGGGATGGGTGTCGGTGTTCATGCTCACCCTCCGTTGCGTGGAGTCGGGTCCAGGCGGCGCCGCAGGTGGCCCAGCACCTCGCGCGGCGCCAGCCTCTGCGCCCACTGGCGCGGGTCCAGCACCGGCAACTCGATGGCATCGAGCGCGTTCTTCACCACCAGGCCCAGCTCGGTGTCGCCCTCCATCGACAGGCGGCGGCTGAAGAACAGCGTGTCCGGGTCTTGCTGGCGCTGGGCCAGCAGCAAAAAATCATGGGCTGTGGCGCTCAGCGTCACGTCGGCCACCTGCGGCAGCACCAGCGGTGCGTGGGGGGCGAAGCGCTGGCCTGTCCAGGCAAAGTCAAAGGCCAGGCGCGCATCGCGCACCTGCACGCGCATCTTCTTGTGGAGCAACAAGCGGCCCACGTCATCGGGCAGGTGCCGCGCGAGCGCCAGGTTGAGCGCCGTCACCAGCAGCATCGAGCCGGGGTAGGCGGGCAGGCACGCCAGCAAAGCCCCCACGGGCGGCGGCACTTGTCGTTGGTTCGCGGCAGGCGTGGGCGAAGAAGGGAAAGCAGCCATTGGTAGAAGACGGGCCCTCAGGCCACGTAAAAAAACACGGTGAAAAAGTGGCACACGCTGCCGCCCAGCACAAACAGGTGCCACAGGCCGTGGCCATGGCGCACGCGGTGGTCCAGTGCATAAAAGACGATGCCCAGCGTGTAGCAGGCGCCGCCCGCCAGCAGCCAGGCAAACCCGGCAGGCGTGAGCGCATGCCACAACGGCACCACGGCCACCAGCGCCAGCCAGCCCATGAGCACATAGATGACCAGCGACAGCACGCGTGCACCCCGCGCCCACCAGATCTCCTGCGCAATGCCCAGCAGGGCCAGGCCCCACACCACGCCCAGCAGCGACCAGCCCCAGGGCCCGCGCAGCGACACCAGCGCAAACGGCGTGTAGCTGCCCGCAATCAGCAGGTAGATGCTGCAGTGGTCCAGCTTTTGCAGCACGGCCTTGATGGTGCGCCGGCGCACGCTGTGGTACGCGGTGGAGGCGGCGTACAGCGCCACCAGCATGGCGCCGTAGATGCTGAACGCCACCACCTTCCACGGATCGCCCAGGCGTGCAGCAAGGGTGATGAGCAAGGCCGTGCCTGCCATGGCGAGCAGGGCGCCCACCAGGTGGCTGATGCTGTTGAAACGTTCGCCGGGGTACATGCGGTGATTCGCTTCGCGTTATGGATGCATGGCAGGCCGCGCGGCAGCACCACCTACAGCGCCATGCAGCCCCTGCTCCAGGCCCGCTCGCCCGAACCAGTAGCCGTTGCAGGGCAGATCGGGCATGAAGGGCTGCATGCGCTCCACAAAGTCGGGGGTCTTTTCAGGAGTCTCTTTCGCAACCACTGCGCGGCGGGCTTCGTCAAACGCGGCGATCACCTGCGGCATGTGCTGGGCCTGCGGGCTCAGGCGCACCACGTCCACGCCCTGGGCCTGCATCGCCACCAGTTCGTTGGCCAGGTTGTAGACGCGGGCCGACTGGGTCTGCGTGCCGTTAAGCACGAGAAAGCCCTCGCTCTCGCGCGTGCGCAGCGGCAGTCCGTCAGCATGGTCAAGGCAGCTGAACTGGCAGTCGTCCTTGGGCAGGTTGCGGTGCCGGGCGGTGAAGCAGCGCGCCGAGTAGGCCAGCGGCATGCGGCCGTAGGCAAACACCTCGGTCTCCAAACCTGCGGGCCGCTGCGCCAGCACGGCAGCGAGCGCGTCCTGCGACATTTCAAGCGGCATCACCCAGCGCGTGGCGCCCTGCTGCGCCATCCATTGCAGCGAGTGCGCGTTGTAGAGGTTCAGGTGCGGCCCGGCCACAAAGGCCTGCGGCCCGGCGGGTGCGCGCGCAAGACAGCTCACGGCGCCCATGTCATTGGCCTCAACCAGAAACTCGCCGTTGCCCGTGATCTTGTGCATCACACCCACGTCGGCGCTGGACTCGATGAGCACCTGGCTGGACAACACCGCCTCCTTGCCCGCGCCCCGCAGCATGCGCGCCAGCGCCAGCCAGTCGGCCAGGCGCAACTCATGGCGGCGCGAACACACCGTCTCGCCCAGGTACACCACGTCCACAGGCGTGGCGGCCATGGCTTCGTAGAACGCGAACACGGTGTCGCGGGGCCAGTAGTACAGCAGCGGGCCGAGAGAGAGTTTCATGGGGCGGTCTCCGGGGTTTCATCGTGATATTTCGGATTCAAAGCGGCGCACCGACCTTCGATCTGGCGCGATGCAGGCCAGGGGACGCCGCGCAAGGGCCGCCAAGCCGCGTATGCGGCGCTTCGCTGGCGTGCGCTGGCGTTGTCCCCCTTCCCCTAGCGCGAAGCGCGTAGAGAGAAAGGGGGAAGCCGCGCAGCGGCTCAGGGGGTTGTCGCCTGATCATTTCCAGGGGCGGTGGTAGGCACCCAGCGTGTGCTGCTGGCCTTCTGCCACTTGGTCCAGGCTGGCCATCCAGCGCGTCTTGGGCGCATAGCGGTGCGGGTGGGCCAGGCACTGGTCCATGGCCTCGCGCCAGACCTGGGTGACCTGCGCCACATACGCGGGGCTGCGCTGGCGGCCTTCGATCTTGATGGCGCGCACGCCCATCTTGAGCAGCTGGGGCAGCAGCTCCAGCGTGTTGAGGCTGGTGGGCTCTTCGATGGCGTAGTAGTTCTCGTCATCCCCCACATCGAAACGCCCCTTGCACAGCGTGGGGTAGCCCGCGTTCTCGCCGGGCGCATAGCGGTCGATGAGCACGCCGTTCAGGCGCGACTCGCGGCCCTGCGGCGTTTCCACCCAGCGCACGGCCTTTGGCGGAGAGCACACGCCGTGCGTGTTGGGCGATTCGCCGGTCACGTACGACGACAGCGCGCAGCGCCCCTCGACCATCACACACAGGCTGCCAAAGCCGAAGACTTCGATCTCGACCGGCGTACGGTCGATGACCTGGCGCACCTGCTCCATCGACAGCACACGCGGGAGCACGGCGCGCACGATGCCGAACTGCTCGCGGTAGAAGTTGATGGCCTCGTAGTTGGTGGCCGAGCCCTGCACCGACAGATGCAACCGCAGCCGGGGGTGGTGCTGCAGCGCGTATTGCATGAGGCCGGGGTCGGCCAGGATGACGGCGTCCACGCCCAGGTCGACCGCCTTGTCCAGTGCGCTGCGCCACGGCCCCGGGTTGGCCGCCTGCGGGTAGGTGTTGAGCGCCATGAAGACCTTGCAGCCGCGACCATGCGCATAGGCAATGCCGTTGGCGATGGCGGCCTCGTCAAAGTTGAGGCCCGCAAAATTGCGCGCATTGGTGGCGTCGCGCAGGCCCAGGTAGACGCAGTTGGCGCCGTGGTCCACAGCGGCCTTCAGGGCGGGCAGGCTGCCGGCGGGGCAGACGAGTTCCAGTCCGGGGGTTGCAGCTTCAGGCAGCACCGCCTCCATCGATTTCAGGGGTTCCATCACAAACATTCAAACGCGGGCCCCGGGCCGGGCCACAGCACTGGGCGCCACCATAATGAGGACACCCCACGCATCCGCTGATCTTCATCAACGGCGGTGCACAATTCCGGAGCAAACCAGTCGGGTTTTGATGTGGCCCGCCTCCGCAGCGCACCCCATAGCCGCCAGGCCTTGACTTGCGTCTACGCTGTCCCACTTTTCGTTCCTTCCTTTTGCCCAACCCGGGCGCTGCCCTGTCATGAACAAGAACCTGTGGCTGCTGGCGCTGTGCCAAGGCCTTTTCCTCACCAACAACGTTGTCTTCATTGCCATCAATGGCCTGGTGGGCCTGCAGCTGGCGCCCTTTGGCTGGATGGCCACGCTGCCGGTGATGGGCTACGTGGTGGGCGGGGCGCTGTCCACCCCGCTGGTGGCGCGCACGCAATCGCGCTGGGGTCGCAAGGTGTCGTTCCAGATCGGGCTGGCCGTGGCCGTGGCATCGGCCGCGCTGTGTGCCTGGGCGGCGTTCAGCGGCAGCTTCTGGCTGCTGTGCACCGCTACGCTGGTGGCGGGCTACTACAGCGCCAACGGTGGCCTGTACCGCTTTGCGGCCGCCGAGCTGGCGGCCCCGGACTACCGCGAGAAGGCCGTGTCGTTGGTGCTGGCCGGTGGCCTGCTGGGCGCCGTGGCAGGCCCCAACCTGGCCAGCGCCACGCGCACGCTGTTCCCGGTGCCGTTTGCGGGCGCGTACATCGCGCTCATCGGCGTGGCGCTGTTGTCCATGCTGTGCATGGCAGCCATCCGGTTCGAAGCGCAACCCGTGGTGCTCAACGCTGCGGGCCAACGCGAGCAGGGGCGCCCCCTCTCTGTACTGATGCGCCAGCCTGCCTTCATCGTGGCCATTGTGGGCGCGGCGCTGGGCTATGGCGTGATGAACCTGCTGATGGCGGCCACGCCGCTGGCCATGCAGGTGTGTGGCTTTGACTTTGATGCCTCGGCGCTGGTGCTGGAGTGGCATGTGATCGGCATGTTCGCTCCCGGCTTTGTCACCGGCCACCTCATCAAGCGGTTTGGCGTGCTGCCCATCATGGGCACGGGGGTGTTGCTCAACTTCGCCTGCGTGGCCGTGGCGCTGATGGGCGTGGAGCTGCACCACTTTGGGATTGCGCTGTTCTTCCTGGGAGTGGGCTGGAACTTCCTGTTCACCGGCTCCACCACACTGGCCATGACGGCCTACCGCCCTGAAGAAAAGGACCGCGCCCAGGCGGCCATCAACTTCTGCGTGTACGCCACGCTGGCGCTGAGCGCGTTCTCGTCGGGCGTGCTGGTCACCACGCAGGGCTGGACGCTGCTGAACGCCGGTTCGCTGGTGCCCATTGTGGTGACGGGGCTGGCACTGGCCTGGCTGGGTCTGCAGCGCAAGCGCGTTTCACGCGGCGTCTGAAGGCACCTCAGCCGCAGCGCCTTCTGCGGCCACCGTGGTGCGCAGCCACTGTGCAAAGGCCGCCACCGCAGGGTCTTCCAGGCGCCCCGGCGCCACGAACAGGCTGTAGCCCCGCGCACCGCTGTCGTGGTGCGGATGGGCCAGCACCAGCTCGCCCGATTGCAGTTCGCGCTCCACAAAATACCGGGGCACCAGGCCTAGCCCCAAGTCGGCGCGCACGGCCTCCACCAGCATCGAGAACAGATCAAAGCGGTGGCCTCCCAACGTGTGGCCGGGGATGCGCGTGATGCCCGCACGGGCCAGCCAGTCGTCCCAGGCGCCCAGGCGCGAGCTGAGCTGCAGCAGCGGAACGGCCCGAAAATCGCCGCGCTCCGTCGCACGCCGGTGGCGCGACTGCGGTGCACACACGGCCACGCAAACCTCGGGCATCAGGGGCGCTGGCACCACACCGGGCCAGGCCGCGTCGTCGTACTGCACGGCCACGTCGAACGGTATCTCCGCCATGTAGATCTGCGTGGGGTACACCTGCAGGTGCAGGCTGCAGCCTTTGTGCTGCGCAAGGAAGGCAGGCAGCCGGGGCAGCAGCCAGCGCTCGGCAAACACCGGCACGCAACCCACCAGCAGGCGCGCGCCATCGGGCCGCTGGGCCATGGCTTCGAGGGTGTGGTTCTGCAGCCGCAGCAAGTCGCCCACGATCTGCGCGTGGTAGCGGCGGCCTACGTCGGTGAGCGTGGAGCCGCGTGCGCCGCGCTGCACCAGCTGCAGGCCCAGCTGGCCCTCCAGCAGGCGCAGCTGCTGGCTCACGGCGCTGTGCGTGAGGCAGAGTTCTTCGGCGGCCTTGCTCACGCCGTGGTGGCGTGCCACGGCATCGAAAACAAGCAGGGCGCGGGTGCTGGGGATGTGTTTGCGCATGTAAGAAAAACTGTCGGCTGGGCAGATTAAAGCAGAGCCCAGGGGCGGGGTTCGGTCCAACAATTGCATGGCCCTGCATGCTGGCCCACGGCTCCATCCACGATGGCTGGACAGGCCGGTCACTCCTTCCGTTTGTGTTTGTGTTTCGCTGGATCACCATGACTCTCCCTCTCCATACCTTTCGTGCCACAGCCCTTGCGGGTGCCATGGCCCTCGCCTGCGCCGCCTTGCTGCCCGGTGCCGCCCATGCGCAGTTCGGCGCCGTGGCGCCCACACCCACCGTGCTGCGCCCTGCCGTGGACAAGGCCTACGGCCAGCTCATGGCTGCGCCCCAGATCCTGCAGCTGCTCGACGCCGTGAAGGCCGACCACGACCGCGCCACCGAAGACCTGCGCATGCTCACCGAGATCGAGGCGCCGCCGTTCAAGGAACAAAAGCGTGCCGAAGCCTTCCTGGCCCGGCTCCAGGCCCTGGGCCTGACCAATGCCGCCATTGACGCCGAAGGCAATGTGGTGGGGGTGCGCAAGGGCACGGGCAACGGACCCAAGCTGGTCATCTCGGCCCACCTGGACACCGTGTTCCCCTCCGGCACCGACGTGAAGGTGAAGGAGCGCGACGGCAAGCTGTATGCGCCCGGCATCTCCGACAACACGCGCGGCCTGGCCGTGCTGTTGTCGTGGCTCAAGGTGTTGAACGACCAGAAGATCGCCACCGTGGGCGACCTGGTGTTTGTGGGCAATGTGGGCGAGGAAGAGCTGGGCAACCTGCGCGGCATGAAGCACCTGTTCAAGGAACACCTGGACATCGACGGCATGGTGGCGCTGGAGCCCGCGCCCGATGGCACCGTGCTGGTGCTGGGCACGGGCAGCCACCGCCACGAGGTGACCTTCAAAGGCCCGGGCGGCCACAGCTACGCCGCGTTTGGCGAGGTGCCCAGCGCCATCCACGGCATGGGCCGCGCCATTGCCAAGATCGCCGACATCCGCACGCCCAAGAGCCCCAAGACCACGTTCACCGTGGGCGCTGTGGGCGGCGGCACATCGGTCAACACCATCGCGCCGGATGCGCGCATGGCGGTGGACATCCGCTCCGACGAAACAGCCCCGATGCTGGCCACCGAAAAGCAGGTGCTGGCCGCCGTGGACAGCGCCGTGACCGAAGAGAACGCACGCTGGGGTGTGAACACCCTGAGCGCATCGACCAAACTCATCGGCGACCGGCCCGGTGGCCGTACGGCGGCGGATTCGGTCATTGTGGAAGCGGCCGTGCGCGCCAACACGGCGTTTGGCCGCAAGACGGTGCTGGGCGGCGCGAGCACCGATGCCAACGTGCCCATGTCGCTGGGCATCCCCGCCATCGTGATCGGGGGCGGCGGCAAGACGGGCGGGTTCCACGCGCTGTCCGAATGGATTGACCTGACGGACGCCTGGAAGGGTGCTCAGACCTCGCTGGTCACGGTGCTGGGGCTGGTGGGGGTGCAAGGTGTGAGCGCACCGCTGCTGGACAAGCGCCCACCCCGCACCAAGTAGTTGCGCGGCAGCGGGGCGCCCTCTCAGCGACACACACCAGCGTGGGCGTGGAGCGGGCCGTGGATGGCGTTTTGCCGCGTGCCCTGCCGGGCAGGGCACGCAGCACCACAATTCACGATTGTTGACATGAAGGAGACGCCAAGGTGCGTACCATGGGTGGTTCCGTCCGGGGCGGCGCACCGCCGTCCTTTATCCCTCTGCAGGAGAACACCATGGGTTTGCTCGATTCCGTTCTGGGTGCCGTTATCAACAATGCATCGCAAGGCGGCAATGGCGCCGCTGCAGCCGCTGCAGCCGGTGGGGCCGGGAGTGGCCTGGGCGGCTTGATCAGCCTGGCTGCGCAGAACCCGCAGCTGGTGCAGGCCGTGATGTCCCTGATCAGCAACGACGGCCCGGTGGGTGGTCTGCCGGGGTTGATGGCCAAGTTTCAGCAGGCGGGGCTGGGCAATGTGATTGCGTCCTGGCTGAGCGCGGGGCCGAACCAGGCGATCTCAGGCGAACAGTTGTCCAGCGTGCTGGGCAGCGGCCCGCTGTCGCAGATCGCGTCGCAACTGGGCGTAGGCCCCGGCGCGGCAGCAGGCCAGCTGGCCCAGGTACTGCCGGGCCTGATCGACCAGCTCAGCCCGCGCGGCGAGGCGCCGCAGGGCGGGTTTGGCACCTCGAACGACCTGTTCGGAATGCTGGGCGGATTGTTACAAAAATGATAGCTACTGGCGCTTGATAGATAAGCTCTGGCGGCCATTTTGGCTTGAAATTTTGGGTAACCGCGACGACCCGGCTACCTCACTGCCGGACAGCGCCGCACCAGCCACTGCTGCAGCAGGTCGAACACCGGCTCGGCCAGTTCCGGGCTTTCATTGAACAGCTCGTGGAACAGGGGTTCAAAGCAGTGTGCATGCACGACGACCTTGGGGGCTGCGGCCGCAAAGGCACGGCTGCCCGCAGGGTGGACCAGCTTGTCGCTGCCCGCCCACATCAGCAGCGTGGGCACGCTCCAGTGCGCGGCGCGGGCTACGGTGGCGGCGCCGCCGTTGGCGATGAAGCGGGCCAGGCGGGCGCTGATGCGGTCGTGGCACAGCGGGTCGGCCAGGTAGGCCGCGACCACGGCCGGGTCGTGCGAGAGGTACTGCGCATCGAGCCCATTGCCCACGCGCAGGTTGGGTGCGATGCGCGGCAGCGTGGCCAGCAGCAGCTTTTGCACGGCGCCCAGGCCCGCATCCAGCGCGGGGGATGACAACACCAGGGCGTCCACAGGCCGTATCTTCAACGACACAAAACGCGAAGCCACAAGCCCGCCCATGCTGTGGCCCAGCAACACCAGGGGCTGGCCTGCGGGCATGCGGGCGCGCGTGGCGTCCACCAGGTCGGCCAGGTCATCCAGCAGGCGCAGGTCCGAAGTGAGGCCGCCACGTGGCCCACCAGATTCGCCGTGACCATACTGGTCGTAACCCCGCACGGCAAAACCCCAGTCGTTGAGGCGGCGGGCCACCGCGTCATAGCGACCCACATGTTCGCCCAGGCCATGCACCAGCAGCACGGTGCCCCGGCAGGGCTCCCCCTCGGGCAGGGGCCAGTCCTGCACAGCCAGGTTTTCGCCGTCGCTGGCGGTGAAGGTGGTGAGGGTGGAGGGAGCGAGTTCGTCGGCGTCGAGGGTCATGGTGAAAGGGCTGGCACAGACAGGGGAGCAGAACGCGGATCAGGCGGGGTGCAACACGGGGGATGCCGAGCAAGGGCCGCCCCGCAGCGAGGGCATCGCCCCCCTTCCCGAAGTCACGCAGCGACTTCGAGAGAAGGGGGAAGACGCGCAGCGACTCAGGGGGTTGTACCCGAGCTTTCCGCCATGCCTGCAATCACCTGCGCCACGGCGGCGGTGAGCTTCTTGGCGTAGGGCACATGCAGGAACTCGTTGGGGCCGTGGGCGTTGCTTTTGGGGCCGAGCACACCACACACCATCATTTGCGCGGTGGGGAAGCCTTCGCTGAGCATGTTCATGAGCGGGATGGTGCCGCCCTGGCCGATGTAGCCGCAGGGTGCGCCGAAGTGGGCCTGCGAGGCGGCGTTGAGCGCCTGCTCGAACCAGGGCGTGGTGGCGGGGGCATTCCAGCCTGTGGCGCCGCTCATGCTCTGGAAGGTGACCTTGGCCTGGTAGGGCGCGTTGTCTTCCAGCAAGGCCTTGAGTTCCTGCACAGCCTGGGCGGCATCTACCAGGGGCGGCAGGCGCAGGCTGAGCTTGAAGGCGGTGTAGGGGCGCAGCACATTGCCTGCGTCCTGCAGGGCCGGGAAGCCTTCGGCGCCGGTCACGCTCAGCGTGGGCTCCCAGGTGCGCTTGAGCAGGGCCTGCAGCGGGTCGGTGGTGGTGGGCAATGCAAAGGTAGTGGAGCCGCCGCAGTCGTAGTGCGCCCAGGGGAAGCGCTTGTACACCTCTTCGCCCAGGATGCCCGCCGTGGCGCGGGCCTGGGCCAGGCGGTCGGCAGGCACTTCGCAATGAAAGCTCTGGGGCAGGAGACGGCCGGTGGCGCTGTCTTCGAGCCGGTCGAGCACCTGCCGCATGATGCGGAACGACGAGGGCACTAGGCCCGAGGCGTCACCGGAGTGGATGCCTTCGGTGAGGATCTCGACCTTGAGCGTGCCGGTGGCCATGCCGCGCAGGCTGGTGGTGAGCCACAGCTGGTCGTAATTGCCAGCGCCCGAGTCCAGGCACACCACCAGTGCCACGTTGCCCATGCGGGGCTTGAGGGCTTCGATGTAGGGCAGCAGGTCGCGCGAGCCGCTTTCCTCGCAGGTCTCGATCAGGCCCACGATGCGCGGGTGGGGCACGTTCTGGCGTTTGAGCTCCTGCACGGCCGCGATGCTGGCGTAGACCGCGTAGCCGTCGTCGGCACCGCCGCGGCCATAGAGCTTGCCGTCTTCGTACTTGGGCGTCCAAGGACCGAGGTCGTTGCGCCAGCCGCTGAACTCGGGTTGCTTGTCGAGGTGGCCGTACATGAGCACGGTATCGGTGGCGCCGGCCTGGGTGGCGTCGATTTCAAAGAACAGCACGGGGGTGCGGCCTTCCAGACGCACGATTTCGAGCGTGAGGCCTTCAACCTTCTGCGACTCGACCCACGCGGCGGCGTTGCGCACCACGGTGTCGAGCAGGCCCTGCTCGGCCCAGTCGGGCGAGAACATGGGCGACTTGGCGGGGATGGCGATGTAGTCGGTGAGCTGGCGAACAATGTCGTTGTCCCAGGCTTGGCTGACCCGTTCGAGGGCCAGGGCGGGTTGCAGGGCGTGGGGGGGGACTCGGGCGTTCATGGGCAGCTCTCCTGAATACGGCGGATCTTGTGGACCGAAACCAGCATTCCAACACAACGCCTGTGCGGGCGCTATGGCAGGTATCCATACACCCGCGACATAGTCTGGCAGCGCTGTGGCAGGGGGCGCAGCTCTTCTTCGGGTGGTGTGCCCAGCGTGGCCCGTCCCGCGTCCCTCTTGGGGGTCAATACCGGGAAACAGGATGCGTGTCGGGATTGGCCTGTGCCGCCGCCAGGGAGGCGGGGCGCCGCAGGCTGGTGGACACCTCCACCCGGTTGCGGCCGTTTTCCTTGGCCTGGTAGAGCGCACGGTCGGCTGCGGCGATCAGCATGTCCCAGCTGTCGCCGGGCTCCAGCCGGCCGCCAAAGACGCCAATGCTGACCGTGACGGCGATGCCCAGGGCCGCGTCGGTGGTTGCATCTGGCGCGGCCCCGCCCACTGCGCGGATGCGGCAGCGCGATTCCTCCACCGCCTTGCATAGTTCTCGCGCCAGCTGCTCGGCCCCCAGCAACGTGGTGTCGGGCAGCACCACCATGAATTCCTCCCCCCCGTAGCGGCCCACCAGGTCCTGCGCCCGCACGCGCTCGCTCAGCACATTGACCACGCTGCACAGCACCTGGTCACCGGCGGGGTGCCCGTAGCGGTCGTTGACCCGCTTGAAGTGGTCGATGTCCACCATCATAAGCGCGATGGATTCGCGCGAGCGCACGGCGCGCGAGACGTCGCGGTCCAGCGCCGCGATCAGCGAGCGGCGGTTGGCCACGCCGGTAAGCGGGTCCAGCGCCGCCATGATGCGGTTGTTCTCGTCGGCACGGTCGCGTGACATGAACACAAATCCCATGGAGCTGATGAGCACCACCGAAAACGTGGCCATGAAGGTCAGCGTCTGCAGCAGGCTGCCCTGGAGGATGCTGGTGGCCGTCTGGCTTTCGCCCAAGGCCAGCAGCGCGCGGCCCCCCAGCACCAGGGCCTCCAGGCCAAGCCCTGCCACCAGCAGCCACTGCCCGCGCCCCACGGTGGCATGGCGGCGCTCCAGGGCCGCTACCAGAGCCCACACGGCCTGCAGCCCGATGACCAGGCCCACAAAACTCGCGCGCGCCGGAAAGTTGTCGATAAACACGATGACAAAACACGTGACCAGCGCCGACGGTGTGAGCAGCAGCAGCCACCGTGGCGGGCGCCCCTGGAACTGGTAGATTGCGGCGATCATCCCCACAAACACGCAGGACAGCAGCAGGTTGCCCAGCACGATGGACACCACATCCGGCACCAGGCCCCGCAGCATGATCAGCAAATGCCCGACGGCATTGACCATCAGGGCGGCCGCCCACCGCCCCAGGCCATCGCGCCGACGTCCCCAGCCCACCACAGCCATGGAGGCGGCCATCATGAGCGAACTCACGATGATCATGACCAGCATGGTGGGAACGTGGGCGGCCATGGATGGGGGTGGGCTGTGTGGTGGGGGGTTTCAGATCAGCATAAACGAAGGTCTGCAGACCGCAAACCGCCAGATGACCACGTGCCCCCGCCGCACAGCCGATTGGTCGGGTGCAGTGGGCTATTGCAACTGGGCGGGTGCGCGCGCGCCACTGCCGGGGGCGTGCACCGCCTCGCCCTCGCCCGTTTGTGCCATGGGCGCGGCCAGGACCGCACGCTGGGTGTAGCCGATACCGCCACCGGACGCGCCCTCGGCCCGCGAGAGCTTGAAAACCTGCACCGCCCCCGCCAGGCGGGAGGCCTGCTCCCGCAGGCTTTGGGCTGCGGCAGCGGATTCCTCCACCAGGGCAGCGTTCTGCTGTGTCATCTGGTCCAGTTGGTTCACGGCAGTGTTGACCTGGCCGATGCCATCGGACTGCTCGCTCGATGCCGCTGTGATCTCACCAATGATGTCGCCCACGCGTTTGACCGAGCCCACGATCTCGTCCATGGTGGTGCCCGCGTTCTGCACCAGGCGTGCGCCCGATTCCACCCGCTCCACCGAGGCGCCGATGAGCGCCTTGATCTCGCGCGCGGCCTCGGCACTGCGCCCTGCCAGACTGCGGACCTCGCTGGCCACCACGGCAAAGCCCCTGCCTTGTTCACCTGCGCGGGCGGCTTCCACCGCTGCGTTCAATGCCAGGATGTTGGTCTGGAACGCAATGGAATCGATCACGCCGATGATGTCGGCAATCTTGCGCGAGCTTTGGTTGATGTCGCCCATGGTGGTGACCACCTCGCCCACCACCTGGCCACCGCGTGCGGCCACGGCGGCGGCGGTGCTGGCCAGCTGGTTGGCCTGGCGCGCGGCGTCGGCTGACTGGCGTACCGTGGAGGTAAGGTGCTCCATGCTCTGCGCGGTCTGCGCGAGGCTGCTGGCCGTGGCCTCGGTGCGGGCCGACAGGTCCTGGTTGCCGCTGGCGATCTCGGCGCTGGCAGTGGTGATGCTGTCCACCGCCGTTCGCACCTGCTGCAGCATCTGCGTGTAGCGCTGGCGCATGCCTTCCACCTCCTGCACCAGCGCGCCGATTTCGTCGCGCCGCGTGGTGCGGAATTCTTCGGTCAGGTCGCCCTGCGCTACCAGGGTGATGGCCTGGGTCAGGTCCTGCAGCGGGCGGCTTACGCCCCGGCGCAGCATGAGGAACAGGCCGATGGCCAGCAGCACCACGGCCACCGCCATCAAGCCCCACACGGCGAGCGTGACGCGGCGCTGGCTGGCCATGGCCTCGCCATCCGCCACCTCGGCCACCACCCACCAGCCGCCGCCGGTCTTGCGCACCAGGGCCCAGGGGTCTTCGGCGCCTGCGCCCAACACGGCGGCGGCTTCACGAACAAAGCCATCGGGCGATGCGGCCAAGGCTTCAAAAAACGGGCGGGCCTGGGGGTAGGCCTCCAGCACACGCTTGCCGCGTGCGGTGGGGTGGTACACGAACACCGCCTTGTCGAGCGAGGTGCCGGGGTTGATCACGTACGTGCCGCCATGCTCGAAGAATTTGGTCTGCGTGACTTGCTTTTGCAGCATGGCGTGGAACACGCTGATGTCGTTGCCGATGAACAGCAGCGCAATCACCTTGCCCGAAGCGTCTTTGGCGGGCAGGTAGTGGCCCATGAAGGGCTTGCCGCCCACCACGGTGACTCCGGTGTAGGGCTCGCCCTTGGACACGGTGGCATAGGCCGGGTCGTCCTTGCCCAGCGGCGTGCCCTGCTGGCGCGCGCCCTGTTCGTTCTTGACCGAGGTGGTGATGCGCACGAAGTCATCGCCCTTCTTGGCGAACACGGTGGCGATGCCGCCGGTCTCGCTGGCGAATTTGTCGACCGAGCCGTAGTCCTCATTGACCAGCGCGCCGTAGCTGCGCAGCTCGCCCGTGGCCTCGTCGAGCTGCATGGTGGCCTCGAAGTAGCGCTGAAAGCCCTTCATGGTCAGCTGCACCAGTTCGCGGTTGGTGTTGTCAGCAGCGTCCAGCGACTGGGCCACGCTCTGCGCGGTGTCTCCCACACTGGAGGCGACCAGGGCGCGGGTGCTGCGCTCGGTCAGCACGGCAATGGCCAGCCCCACCAGCACCAGCACCAGGGCCACCAGCGCAATGGCGGTCAGCGTGACCTGGCGCGCGACGGAACGGTTGTTGGCAAGGGAAGCAGCCATGCAGTGTGTCTCCTGGAGATTGAAAGCCCAAAGCCGGCTGTCGCCGGTCTGCGGTCACTCTACGTCCAGAGGCTTGTTACATTTATTCACGCATTCCCTTACGCAAAGCTGCGTACCTCAACGCCACCGATGTGTGAGTCATGGCCTGCGAAACTGGCACTGCCCAAGCCGAGGACGCCGAGCAAGTACCGCCCCACAACGAAGGCGTAGGGGGAAGGCGCAAAGCGACTCAGCGGATATTCCCAGTCATCCAGCCCAGGCCTTGCGAGGTGCCCGCTGCGGGCCGGTATTCGCAGCCGACCCAGCCGCCGTAGCCCAACGCGTCGATGGTGTCGAAGAGAAAGGGGTAGTGCAGCTCGCCCCGGTCGGGCTCGTGGCGCCCGGGCACACCGGCAATCTGAACATGCGCCACCCGGCCCGTGGGCAGGTACTGGTGCAGCTTGGTGGCCACGTCACCCTCCACGATCTGGCAGTGGTAGAGGTCCATCAGCACCTTGAGGTTGGGGGCCTGCGCCGCATCGAGCAGCTCGTGCGCGTGATCCTGCCGGTTCAGAAAGTAGCGCGGCATGTCGCGCAGGTTGATGGGCTCGATGAGGATGTCGCACCCCGCACGCGCAGCCTCGGCCGCCGCCCAGCGCAGATTGCCAACGCACAGGTCCTTGAGGGATTCGCGCTCCACGCCGGGCGGCACGATGCCCGAGAGCACGTGGATGCGCGGGCAGCCCAGCACCTCGGCATAGCGCAGGGCTTCTTGCACGCCCGCGCGGAACTCGGCCTCATGCCCAGGCAGCGCTGCGGTGCCGCGCGCGTTCTGGTCCCACGCCGCCGCCATGCGGCTGCGGTCGGTGCCGCCAGGCGGGGCATTGAACAGCACCAGCTGCAAGCCGTTGTCCGCAAGCCGGGCCGCCACCTCGACGGGCTCGAAGGCATAGGGAAACAAGAACTCCACCGCCGTGAAGCGGTCGCGCGCCGCAGCGGCAAAACGGTCCAGAAACGGCAGCTCGGTGTACATCAGGCTCAGGTTGGCGGCAAACTGGGGCATGGCGGGCGCGGGCGGAAGGTGGAATCAGAGCGCAGCAGCTTATCGTGCAGCATCGGGGCCAGCAGCCCTTGACAAGCCTCAACCAGGCTCCACCCATGAAAAATATGAGTCAAATTGGCCCCTAGCGCCTAATGGATAAGCGCTAGCAGCTATTAATTTGATAGTATTTTCTCTCCTACCAGGACACCCAATGCGCATCGGAGAACTCGCCCAACGCACCGGCACCACGCCCAAGGCCATCCGGCTGTATGAGTCGCGGGGCCTGCTGGGCACGGTGGCGCGCGCGGGCAGCTACCGCCACTATGGCGAGGCCGATGTGGCGCGCGTGTTGCTGATCCGCCGGGCTCAGGCGCTGGGTTTTCGGCTGTCGGAGCTGGACGGGCTGCCCCGCATCGACACCGCTGCAGGCTGGGACCGCATGGCCCAACTGGTGGCCGGGCGGCGGGCCGCCGTGGCGCAGGAGCTGGCGCGCCTGGCAGCGCTGGACGCACAACTGGCCGCACTGGAAGCCGAGCTGCACACCTGCGACACGCTGGCCGTGCCCGTGGCACCCGAAGCCTGCGCTGCACTCTCCACACTGGCGGTGGCACCTCCAGCGCACAACCCCGCGCAATTTGGTGCAGCGACTACAGCGGGCGCTGCGAGATCCACCGCGACTTGACCTGACCGCTTGACTCTGCCCCGTGGGGCAAGGTGACCATGGCGCCATCAACAACACCGAGATGGAGCGTCTGTGGCAGAGCAACACAACATTCTGGTCATCCTGGGCCACCCCGCCGCCGGGAGCCTGTGCGCGGGCATGGCACGTGCCTATGCCGAGGGCGCCCGGCACGCCGGGGCGCAGGTGCGCTTTCTGGACGTGGGTCAGCTGACCTTCAACCCCTTGTTCCAGGGCTATGGCGCTGCCCAGCCGCTGGAACCCGATTTGCTGGCCGCGCAGGCCGACATCACCTGGGCGCACCATCTGGTGTGGGTCTATCCGATCTGGTGGGGCGCCATGCCCGCGCTGCTCAAGGGTTTTATCGACCGCGTGCTGCTGCCCGGCTATGCCTTCAAGTACCGCAAAGGCTCATCACTGTGGGACAAGCTGCTGGCCGGCCGATCGGCCGAGCTGCTGGTGACCATGGACTCGCCGCCCTGGTACTTCCGCTGGGTCACACGCATGCCAGGGCACCACCAGATGAAGAAGGCCATCCTGGAGTTCTGCGGCATCAGCCCCGTGCAGGTGCACAGCTTTGGCCCGGTGCGCAGCGCCAGCACCGAGCGGCTGGCGCAGTGGGTGGAAAAGGCGCGGCAACTGGGGCAGCGCCAGGGGGCACGCTCCGCGCCGGGCAAGCCGCGCCCGGCACCAGTCACTTCGTCGCCGTGAATGCTTGAACGGCAGCTCGGCCCACGGCAGGGTCATCGGTGAAGAAGCCGTCGATGCCTGCACGCAGGTAGGCCGTGATCTCGGCCACACTGTCGCCGCGTACCGTGCCGTCGGTGGCGGGCGCCTTTTTCAGCCCGGCAGGCAGAAAGGCGTTTTCGGGCCGCAGCGTCCAGATGTGCACGCCCAGGCCTTCGGCGCGGGCGCGCGCCACCAGCGTCGTGGGCTCGCCGGGAACGCCGTCCTTGACCGGCACCACCAGCGTCTTGAAGGGGCCGATGGCATTGGCATAGGTGGCCACCTGCTTGAGGCCCTCGGGCGTGATGAGGTCGGCATAAGCGCGCGTGTTGGCCGCGCCCTGCGCCACAAAGTCATACGGCCGGCCCGAGGGCGCCACCAGTTGCACCAGACGCACGCTGCTGAGTTTGCGGATCGCCTGCAGGTTGCTGACCTCGAACGACTGCACGAACACGGGCGCGTCCTTGTGGTTCCAGCCGTTCTTCTCCAGCGCGGCCAGCAGCGGCGCCTCCAGCGGCAGGCCGATGGACTGGAAGTAGGTGGGGTGTTTGGTCTCGGGGTAGATGCCGATCACGCGGCCGGTTTTGGCGCTCGCCGCCTTGGCCAGGTCGATCACCTCCTGCAACGTGGGCACCTCGAACCGACCGTTGTAGGCCACGTTGGCCGGGCGCTGCGCGGGGATGCGCTCGCGGGCACGCAGGGTTTTCAGCTCGGCCAGCGTGAAGTCTTCGGTGAACCAGCCGGTGATGGCCTGGCCGTCGATGGTTTTTGTGGTTTTGCGGCCTGCGAACTCGGGGCGGTCCACCACGTCGGTGGTGGCTTCCTTCACCGAGCCGTCGGCGTTGAGGATGGCAATGGCGTTCTCGTGCCGCGCCACCAGCACGCCGTCCTTGGTGATCACCAGGTCGGGCTCGATGATGTCGGCGCCGTCGTCAATGGCCTTCTGGTACGCGGCCAGCGTGTGCTCTGGCCGCAGCGCCGAAGCGCCCCGGTGGGCAATGACGGTGGGGGTGGGCGGCCAGGCCTGGGCCACGGCGCCCAGCGCCCAGGTGGTCAGCAGCGCGGCAGCAGTCACGGCGCGCAGTGCAATGCGTTTCATGCGGGTCTCCTACAAACGGAGACCGCACCTTAGCCGATGCGCTTGACAGTGCCGTGTCGCTGGGCGCGCGCACCCAAAAGCGCTACGCGTGTTCGAAGTGGAAGACCGCCGTGCCCGCGCGTGCGTTGGGCAGCCAGCGCACTTCCTGCCCATCCTGCAGGCCAAAGGCATCCAGGATGCGCAGGCTGTTCTTGGTCGCCAGCACCTCAAAGTCCTTGTACGTGCCCACGCGGATGTTGGGCGTGTCGTACCACTGGTAAGGCAGTCGCCGCGTCACGGGCATGCGCCCGCGCAGGATGGACAGGCGGTTGGGCCAGTGCGCGAAGTTGGGGAAGGCCACCACACCCGTGCGGCCCACGCGCGCTGTCTCGCGCAGCATGGTTTCGGCATTGCGCAAGTGCTGCAGCGTGTCGATCTGCAGCACCACGTCAAAGCTGTTGTCGTCGAACATGGCCAGCCCCTCGTCGAGGTTGAGCTGGATCACATCGACGCCGCGCTGCACGCAGGCCAGCACGTTGGCGTCGTCGATCTCCACGCCATAGCCGCTGCAGCCGCGCTCGCGCTGCAGGTAGTCGAGCATGGCGCCGTTGCCACAACCGAGGTCGAGCACGCGCGAGCCGGGGGGCACCAGGCGCGCCAAGGCTTGCATCGCCGCTTTTTCGGTCATGGTTGCAACTCCTTGGAAATGCTATCGAAATAAGAGCGCATGACGCCCATGTACCGGGCGTCATCGAGCAAAAAGGCATCGTGCCCGTGGGGCGCGTCGATCTCGGCGTAGCTCACGCTGCGGCGGTTGTCGAGCAAGGCCTTCACGATCTCGCGGCTGCGCTTGGGAGAGAAGCGCCAGTCGGTGGTGAAGCTCACCAGCAGGAACCTGGCCTGCGCCCGGGCCAGGGCCCGCGTGAGGTTGCCGGCATGGGTGCACGCGGGGTCGAAGTAATCGAGCGCGCGGGTGATGAGCAGGTAAGTATTGGCGTCGAAGTAGTCGCTGAACTTGTCGCCCTGGTAGCGCAGGTAGCTTTCGATCTGAAACTCGATGTCCTGGGTGCTGTATTTCAGTTCCAGGCCTTCGCGCAGCTGCCGGCCGAACTTCTCGTTCATCACATCGTCGCTCAGGTACGTGATGTGGCCGATCATGCGGGCGATGCGCAGACCACGCTTGGGGATCACGCCGTGGCGATAAAAGTGGCCGCCGTGGAAGTCCGGGTCGGTCACGATGGCGCGGCGGGCCACCTCATTGAAGGCAATGTTCTCGGCCGTGAGGTTGGGGGCGCTGGCCACCACCACCGCGTGGCGCATGCGCTCGGGGTACTGCAGCGTCCAGCTCAGCGCCTGCATGCCGCCCAGGCTGCCGCCCAGCACGGCGGCCAGTTGCTGGATGCCCAGACGGTCGAGCAACCGCGCCTGGGCGTTGACCCAGTCTTCCACCGTGACCACGGGGAAGTCCGCGCCATAGACCTCGCCCGTATCGGGATGGTTGTGCATGGGGCCGGTGGAGCCAAAACAGGAGCCCAGGTTGTTCACGCCGATCACGAAGAAGCGGTCGGTGTCCACGGGCTTGCCGGGGCCGATCATGTTGTCCCACCAGCCCTCGCTCTTGTCCTGCCCGGCGTAGACGCCCGCGACGTGGTGCGAGGCATTGAGGGCGTGGCACACGAGCACGGCGTTCGAGCGGTCGGCATTGAGCGTGCCGTAGGTCTCGTAGGCCAGGTGGTAGTCGCGGATGGACGCACCGCTTTGCAGCGGGAGCACCTCCGGAAAATGCATGGACTGGGGCGTGGCAAAAAACGACATAAAAAAACCCGGCGTCGCTAAAAACGAGGCCGGGCGGATGTGTCGGACGGGTCTTTAGCAGGATTTATAAAGCGCCCGCAAGCTGTGGCAAATCGGCGCGTCTGGCAAATATACCAAAACGGCCGCTGCTACTCACCCGGCGGGCGTGAAGATCGCCACGAGCCCCAACACCAGAAAAATCACCGCCGAGACCACATGGACGGCGCGAATGGGCACGCGGCGAGTGATGCGCTCGCCCAGCCATACCACCGGCGCGTTGGCGATCATCATGCCGAGCGTGGTGCCCGCCACCACCCACAGGTAGGCGTTGTACTGCGCGGCCAGCATGACGGTGGCGATCTGGGTCTTGTCGCCCATTTCGGCCAGGAAGAATGCGACCACGGTGGTGCCAAACACCCCCCAGCGTGGCGATCCGTCGGCTTCGCCTTCGTCCAGCTTGTCGGGGACCAGCATCCACACCGCCATGGCGATGAACGACGCACCCAGGATCCAGCGCAGCACCTGGGGGCCGAGGAACGTGGTCACCCAGGCACCCAAAGCCCCGGCCAGGCCGTGATTCACCACGGTCGCCACCAGGATGCCAAGCACGATCGGCCAGGGTTTGCGAAAACGTGCGGCCAGCACGAGCGCGAGCAGCTGCGTCTTGTCGCCCATCTCGGCGAGCGCGACGATGGCGGTAGAAATGAAGAAGGCTTCCATGGGGGAGGGGGTCCTATCCGGCCGGATGGGTGGAAAACGCATTGACTGCACCCCGACTCCGGCCATGTGGATCGGTTTGCAGTCAATGGTCTCGCCCAGCTCAAAAGCCGCATACGCCATAGGTTTCGAAGAACCCAAGTGTGTTGACGCATGCCCCCGGCGCATTGCGCGGCCGGGCGGGCTACTCCCCAAAGACTCGCGGATTTTACCCTGCTTCCGACACGGAAAACAGGCGGGTGGTTGCCGAAAGGTGGCGACGGGCCAGGTTCGGGTGGCTGTTCAGACCCTGCGGGTTTCCCCTGAAAACCGCCGTTGCACGCTCCAAAATACCCACAAATTTGTGCAGGATGGATGGCTTGATCCAGAAATAAACCCCACACGCCTCATAAAGTGATTAATAATGGGTTCGCTTTTCTGCTTGCAGGAAAGCAGTTAGCTTAGCGGTGAATGGTCAGTTTCGCGTCTTTGAAGTCGTCACAGGTTTGTTGATTGCGTCGGACTCCATCGCGTTTTTGTGTTTTTTCAGGAGTCCTTCATGGGCAACAAACTTTACGTGGGCAACCTGCCCTATTCTTTCCGCGACGAAGATCTGCAACAGACCTTCAGCCAGTACGGCTCGGTCGGCAGCGCCAAGGTCATGATGGAGCGCGACACCGGCCGCTCCAAGGGTTTCGGCTTTGTCGAAATGGGCAGCGATGCTGAAGCCCAAGCCGCCATCCAAGGCGTGCATGGCACCAATTTCGGCGGCCGTGACCTCGTGGTCAACGAAGCCCGTCCCATGGAGCCCCGCGCTCCCCGTAGCGGCGGCTTCGGCGGCGGCAACGGTGGTGGCGGCGGCTACGGCGGTGGTGGCGGCGGCGGTTACGGCGGTGGCCGTAGCGGCGGCGGCGGTGGTGGTGGTTACGGCGGTGGCCGTAGCAGCTACTAAAAAGACCTTGCTGGCAGACCTTTGCGGTCTGCCAAAGGCAAAACAAAGGAGCCCCTGGGCTCCTTTTTTCATGCCTGCGCGGCATCGCCACCACAGTCGGCATTGCCGCTTGCTTTTTCCGCAAAAGTGTGGCGCATAATGAGCCAGCGGGGTTTCCCCCGCTTAAAGTTTGCGGTGATCCGTCAGTTTCGCGCTGAGAGCGTCATTGAGATTAGCTGGCTGCGTTTTCGGGACTCCATCGCTTTTTCCATGTGTTTTTGAGGAGTCCCTCAATGGGCAACAAACTGTACGTCGGCAACCTGCCGTACTCGGTGCGCGACAGCGATCTCGAACAGGCCTTTGGCCAATTCGGCGCAGTGACCAGCGCCAAGGTCATGATGGAGCGCGACACAGGCCGCTCCAAGGGCTTTGGTTTCGTGGAAATGGGCAGTGACGCGGAAGCCCAAGCCGCCATCAATGGCATGAATGGCCAGCCACTGGGTGGCCGCAGCATCGTCGTGAACGAAGCACGCCCCATGGAGCCCCGCCCACCCCGCAGTGGCGGATTTGGCGGCGGTGGCGGCGGTTACGGCGGCGGCGGTGGTCGCAGTGGTGGCGGCGGTTACGGCGGTGGCCGTGAAGGCGGTGGTGGCTATGGCGGCGGCCGCGAGGGTGGCGGCGGTTACGGCGGCGGTGGTGGCGGTGGCCGCAGCGAAGGCGGATTCCGCAGCCCCTACGGCTCTGGCTCCCGCAACGGCGGTGGCGGCGGTGGCCGCAACGGCGGTGGTGGCGGCGGCTATGGTGGCGGTGGTGGCAACGGCTACTGAAGCAGACCTGCGACGTTTCTCTGAAAGCCCCCTCGGGGGCTTTTTTCATGCCCGGCCGCCACGGCTTGCTTCTATCGCAGCCAGGACCGCCCCGAATCGGCGGCCAAAAACCACCTCCGGTGGACCTAGGAGCTACTGCTCGCTCTGCCGCCGCTTGCGCGGGCGCCCGGCCAGCAGCTTGTCGAACAGCACGTTCGGCACCATGCGCAGCAACTTGGCAACCACCCCCATTTGCCAGGGGATGACCCGGTAGCTGACACCGGCCGTGATGGCCCGGAAGGCACGGTCCGCAAAATCATCGGCCTGCATCAGAAACGGCATGCTGTAGCGGTTCTGGCGGGTGAGCGGCGTATCAATGTAGCCCGGAGAAATGGTGACCACACGCACTCCGTGGGGGCGCATCTCCCCGCGCAGGCTCTCGCAGTAGCTGATGACGGCCGCCTTGCTGGCGCAATACGCACCATGCCCGGGCAGGCCACGGATGCCTGCCACGCTGCCGATGCCCACCAGCGTGCCGCTGCCCCGCTGCGCCATCGCGTCCGCAAAGGGATGGAAGGTGGCCGCCACGCCGATGTTGTTGGTGGCAAAGGTGCGTGCCATCACGTCGATGTCGTCGCGCACTGCCGTGTCCATGCCCACACTGATGCCCGCATTGGCAATGACCACGTCAGGTACCCCTTGGCGTGCGATGCAATCGCGGCCCGCAGCAACGATGCTGTCGGTCACGGCTACATCTGCACTATAAATTTCGTAGCTGTCAGGGCTTATTCCTTGCGCGCTAGCCCATGTTTTGACCTCAGAGGTGCGGCGCGCCACCAGGGCCAGGCGGTAGCCCGACCGGTGAAAGCGCAGGGCGAGGGCCTGGCCGATGCCGCTGGACGCGCCGGTGATGAAGACAAGGGGAGTGGTCATGCAAGTTCCGAACGTGGGCAACGCGTACTAGGGTTTGGCCGCGCCGGGCTGGAGCACGCCACGCACACGTCCGCGCAGCTGCAGCACCTGGTCGAGGTTGTCGTAGTCCATGCCGTCGGCCGTGAAGCGATCATTGCCGCGCGTGAGGGTGACGGGCTTGTCGGAACGCACGCGTTCGGTGTTGGTGTAGGCGTGCAGGAATTCGCTGCGGAACTCCAGCCGAGGCTGGGCGGGTGACCCAGGCTTGGCGGGCAGGGGCTCGCGCGTGACGATGGCATTGCCAAACAGCTGCACCTCTGAACCATCGGCGTTGGTCAGGGCGCGGTCTGCCGTGGCCACGGTGAGGCGGCCCTGCGGCGTCACCGAGCGCATGCGCGCTTTGTCAATCTCCAGCGTGTCGGAGTCGGGGTAGTGCCGCGCTTCTTCGCCCTGCACTTCGCTTTGCAGGCGCCCGCCCGCATCAAAGCTTTTTACCGAGAACGACTTCATGAAATAGTCGGGCTGGTTGCCTTGTTGGCGCTCGATGGCAGGCAGCAGGGGCATGGGCGCGTTGCGCACCAGCCACCAGGTGCCCAGCGCCAGCAGCCCCATGAGCACGACGGGCAGATAGAGCGAGAACTGTTCCCAGCCCTGGCGGACCCAGTTGCGCATCACGGTGTTGCCTCCGGGCCCGGCACGACAACCTGGCAGGTGGGGAAAGAGCGCAGAAAACCCCGGTTCATGCGGTGTACTCAGCCAGCAGTGCGGCATAGCGGCCCGAGGCCACCAGCAGCAGATCACACAGTTCGCGCGCGGCACCATCGCCGCCCCGGGCCTGCGTCACAAAATGGGCGGCATGGCGCACTTCGGCCTGGGCGTTGGCCGGGGCGCACGCAAAAGCACTGCGGCGCATCACCGGCAGGTCGGGCCAGTCGTCACCCATCGCAGCAGCTTGGGACCAGTCCAGCCCTAGCGTGGCCAGCATCTGCTCAGCGGCGGGGCGTTTGTCTTCGGTGCCGAACACCGCGTGTTCGACCCCCAGCGCCTTCAGGCGCACGCGCAGCGGCGCGGAGTCGCGGCCCGTGATGACCGCAGGCGTGATGCCCGCCTTTTGCAGCAGCTTGAGCCCATGCCCGTCCAGCGTATTGAAGCGCTTGAGCGTTTCGCCCGATTCGCTGAAATACAGGCCGCCATCGGTCAGCACGCCATCGACATCGAAGAAGGCAATGCGCACGCCTTGGGCGCGCAGCAGCAGCTCGGGGGGAAATTGCAGCACCGGAAAGGTCACGTCAGAAGTCATCACGCAGCGTTTGAACAAGCACGGCCAAAGCCAGTGCACCCGTGGAACCGGCTTCGCCGGGCCAGGGGGTGCGTCTCCCCTTCAAGGGGGGAAGGCGCGAAGCGACTCAGGGGGGTCCTATCCAATGAGGTCATATGACTTTGGCTCGCATCAGGTCGCCGATGTGCACCACCCCCGTAAGCACCCCTCCCGCATCCACCACCAGCACGCTGGTGATGGCATGCGCCTCCATCATTTCGGCGGCATCCACCGCAAGGGCGTCCGGGGCAATGCGGCGCGGGTGGGGGTGCATGACCTGGCCCGCCGTGGCCGTGCGCAGATCCGCCCCGGCCTCGATGCGGCGGCGCAGGTCGCCGTCGGTGAAGATGCCCAGCACCTGGCCGGCGGCATCCACGACGGCCGAGGCGCCCAGGCCCTTGGCACTCATTTCGCGCATGAGGTCGCTGAAGGAGGCGTCGGGCGCCACACGCGGCACCTCGCTGCCGGTGCGCATGACATCGCTCACATGGGTGAGCAGCTTGCGCCCCAGCGCACCGCCAGGGTGCGAACGGGCAAAGTCTTCAGGGCGGAAGCCCCGGGCGTCGAGCAGGGCCACGGCCAGCGCGTCGCCCATGGCCAGCTGGGCCGTGGTGCTGGCGGTGGGGGCCAGGTTCAGGGGGCAGGCCTCACGCTCCACGCTGCAGTCGAGCACCAGGTCGGCATGGCGGGCGAGCGTGGACTGCAGCCCGCCGGTCATCGCGATCAGCGGGGCGCCCAGGCGCTTGAGCACGGGCAGGATGGCCGTCAGTTCACCACTTTCGCCGCTGTTGGAGATCGCCAGGACCAGGTCGTCGCCCGTGACCATGCCCAGATCGCCGTGGCTGGCCTCGGCCGGGTGCACAAAAAACGCCGGCGTGCCCGTAGATGCCAGCGTGGCTGCAATCTTGCGGCCCACGTGGCCGCTTTTGCCCATGCCCATCACCACCACACGGCCACGGGCCTGCAGCACCATCAACACAGCCTCGGCAAACACGCCATCGACGCGGGCCGCCAGCCCGGTCAGCGCCGCCGCCTCAATGTCAAAGGTCTCGCGGGCCAGGCGCAGGGCCTGTTCGGCGTCAAAAGGGGGCAGCGTGGCGGGCACAGGGGTCATCCGGTGGATTCTATCGACCGGGCATGCCTGCGCGGGTGGCAGATTTTTTGCCCTGGCTCTGGCATGGACCCTGCTTCGGACAGAAAACACCGAGGGCCGCAGGAAGGCTCGGATAGCATCGAACCATGTCCTCACTCGCCCTCACCTTGCTTTATCTGTTGGCCGCAGTGCTGGGTGTTGTGGTCTGCCGCAGCCTCAAGCTGCCCCCCATGCTCGGCTACCTGGCTGCGGGGGTGCTCATTGGCCCCCATGCGCTGGCGCTGACGCAGAACTCGGAAGGGGTGCGGCACCTGGGCGAGTTTGGCGTGGTGTTCCTGATGTTCGCCATCGGGCTGGAGTTCAGCCTGCCCAAGCTGCGCGCCATGCGGCGCCAGGTGTTCGGCCTGGGGCTGATGCAGGTGGTGCTGACAATGGCGGTGGTCACCGGCGCGGCACTGGTGCTCTCCCGCTGGGTGGGCGGCGTGTGGGATATGGGCTGGCAGACGGCGCTGGCGCTCTCGGGCGTGATGGCGATGAGCAGCACGGCCATTGTGGTCAAGCTCATGGCCGAGCGGGCTGAGCTCGAAAGCGAACATGGCCGCCGCGTGATGGGCATTCTGCTGTTCCAGGATCTGGCCGTGGTGCCGCTGCTGGTGTTGATCCCCGCGCTGAGTTCCTCGTCAGACCAGCTGCTGACCGCGCTGGCGTGGGCGCTGGTCAAGGCCACGGTGCTGGTGGGCATTCTGCTCACGGGCGGGCAGCGGTTCATGCGCTGGTGGCTCACGCTGGTGGCGCGGCGCAAGAGCGAGGAGCTGTTCATGCTCAACCTGCTGCTGATCACGCTGGGCCTGGCCTGGCTGACCGAACTGGCGGGGCTGAGCCTGGCGCTGGGCGCCTTCATCGCGGGCGTGCTGGTGTCCGAGACAGAGTACAAGCACCAGGTGGGCACGGACATCCGCCCGTTTCACGACGTGCTGCTGGGGCTGTTTTTCATCACCATCGGCATGATGCTGGACTGGCACATCCTGGTGGACCGCTGGGCGCTGGTGCTGGCCCTGCTGACGGTGCCGCTGGTGGTCAAGCTGGGGATCATCCTGGTGCTGGCCCGCAGCATGGGGGCCACCACGGGCGTCGCCCTGCGCACCGGGCTCTACCTGGCCCAGGCGGGGGAGTTCGGATTTGTGCTGCTGTCGCTCACGCAGGCCAACGGGCTGGTGCAGCCCGCGCTGATGAACCCCATCCTGGCGGCCATGGTGCTGTCGATGCTGGCGACGCCCTTCCTCATCATGTACAGCAACCGCATCGTGATGAAGCTGGTGGCCAGCGACTGGCTGCAGCAGTCGCTGCAGATGACGTCCATCGCGCGCAAATCCATCAACACCAGCAAACACGTGATCATCTGCGGCTACGGCCGCTGCGGACAAAACCTGGCGCGCATGCTGGAGCATGAAGGCATCCCCTACATGGCGCTGGACCTGGACCCGGACCGTGTGCGCCAGGCCGCCGCTGCGGGCGATTCGGTGGTGTATGGCGACGCCACCCGCCTGCAGGCGCTGATGGCCGCTGGCCTGGTGCGTGCCAGCGCGGTGGCGATCACCTACATCGACGTGCCGGCCGCCCTGAAGGTGCTGGCCAACGCGCGCTCGCACGCACCGCAGGTGCCCGTGGTGGTGCGCACGCAGGACGACCTGCACCTGGACAAGCTGCAAGAGGCGGGCGCCACCGAGGTCGTGCCCGAGGCCATCGAAGGCTCGCTCATGCTCGCCAGCCACGCGCTGGCCCTGGTGGGCGTGCCCATGCGCCGCGTGCTGCGCCTGGTGCAGGACCAGCGCGATGCGCGCTACAACCTGCTGCGCGGCTACTTCCACGGCGCCGACGACGACACGGCCAACGAGCGCGACCAAGAACGCCTGTCCACCATCAACCTGCCGCCCGGCTCCACGGCCCTGGGCCGCAGCCTGGGCCAGCTGGCCCTGCCCGCCATGGGCGTTCGGGTGGTGAACCTGCGGCGTGGCAACGGCCACATCAGCGCAGCGGAGGACGACGCACAGCTGGCCGAAGGCGACACGCTGGTGCTCTCAGGGCACCCGGCGGCGCTGGCGCTGGCGGAGGACAAGTTGTTGCGGGGGTAAAGGCAGGGTACATCCCCCTGAGGCACTGCGTGCCTTCCCCCTTCTCTCTACGCGCTACGCGCTCCGGGAAGGGGGACGATGCCCTCGCTGCGGGGCGGCCCTTGCTTGGCATCTCTCGCCTAGTGCGTGCCAGTGGCTGAGGCTGGCGCCAAAATTTGAATTAAATATGGCTCTAGCGCTTATCAAACAAGCGTCAATAGCTATATATTTAATAGCAAACTACAAAAGCTCGGCGGGCCCGGGCCGCCCGAACAGATAGCCCTGGAACTGCTGGCAACCGTTGCGCAGCAGGAACGCGCGCTGCCCTTCGGTTTCCACCCCTTCGGCCACCACGTCCAGGCCCAGGCTGTGGGCCAGGGTGATGATGGTGCAGGCGATGGAGGCGTCGTTGGGGTCGGTGAGCACGTCGCGCACAAAGCTCTGGTCGATCTTGAGCTGGTCCAGTGGCAGGCGCTTGAGGTAGCTCAGGCTCGAATAGCCCGTGCCAAAGTCGTCCAGCGAGAAGCCCACGCCGAGCGTGCGCAGCGCCTGCATCTTGAGGATGCTGTCTTCCACGTCATGCAGCAGCAGGCTTTCCGTGAGCTCAAGCTTGAGGTGGGCCGGGTCCGCCCCGCAATCGCGCAGCACGCTGAGCACTTCGTCGGCAAAGCCGGGTTGGCGAAACTCCTGCGCGCTCACGTTCACGGCCACAGTCCAATCCGCAGTGTGCGGCGCTGTTGCCCAGAGCGCCAGCTGGCGGCAGGCCATGGTCAGCACCTGGCGCCCTAGCGCCAGGATCAGTCCGGTCTGCTCTGCCAGGGGGATGAAATCGCCGGGAGGCACCATGCCGCGCTGCGGGTGATTCCAGCGCACCAGCGCCTCGGCCCCCAGCACCTTGCCGGCCTCGTCCACCACCGGCTGGTAGTGCAGCAGGAACTCGTTGCGCAGAATGCCCTGCCGCATGTCGCCTTCCAGCGCCGACCTCGCAGACGCCGCCGCCTGCATGGCGGGGTCAAAGAAACACAGCGTGTTGCGGCCTTGCGCCTTGGCCTGGTACATGGCCAGATCAGCGCGCTGGAGCAGCTCCTGCACGGGCAGCTGCACACCGCGAAAAAGGGCAATGCCGATGCTGGGCGTGCTGTGCACTTCGCTGTTTTGCACCACGTAGGGCTCGTTCAGCGCCGCCAGCACCTTTTGCGCCACAGCCTCGGCTTCGGCGGCCGCAACGTCCACCTCGGCGTGGAGGCCCTGCAGCACTACCACGAACTCGTCGCCACCCAAACGCGCCACCGTGTCGGTGGCGCGCACGCACGCGCCGATGCGCCCGCCCACCTGCACGAGCAGCCGGTCGCCCCACTCGTGGCCCATGGTGTCGTTGATGCCCTTGAAGTTGTCGAGGTCCAGGAACAGCAAGGCCCCGTGGCAACCCTCCCGCGCACACGCATTGGCCGCGCGGTCCAGCCGGTCCATGAGCAGCCGCCGGTTGGGAAGGCCGGTGAGTTCGTCATAGAAGGCCAGGCGCTGGATCTCGGCCTCGGCCAGCTTGCGTTCGGTGATGTCGCGCGCCACGCCCCGGTAGCCCGTGAACTGGCCGGCACCATCAAAGATGGGCTCCCCGCTGATGGAGACCCACACGGGCTTTCCGTCTTCGGTCAGACGTTGCATTTCAAAGTCGTGGAACACCTCGTGCGCCTCCAGTTGCCTGCGGTGCTCCCGCCATTGGCCCTCGCTCACAAAGGTATTGGGCAGCTCCCAGCGCGTGCGCCCGTAGTGCATTTCGTCGGGTACACCGGCATCGTTGTAGGGGTTGCCGTCCAGGCGCACAAAGCGGAACTGCGCATCCTGCTCCCAATACCAGTCGGAGGACAGGTGGGTGAGGCTGCGCCAGCGCGATTCGCTCAGGCGCAAGGCCTCCAGGGTGCTCAGGTAGTCGGTCACGTCCGTGAAAGTGCGCACGCGCCCCCCTGGCTCCAGGGCCCGGGTGCGCACTTCGATGTAGCGGCCGTTGTGGGTGCGCCGCACATAGGTGTCCGGCATGGTGAGCTTGCCACCGTGGGCCGCATATTCCGACGCCACATAGTTGCGCGCCGTGGGTTCTATCAGCTCAAACCCGGTGCCGAAATCGCCCCGTTCGGTCTGAAACCGCACCACTTCCTCGACTTTGGGCTGGGCGGCCAACAGGGATTCGGGCAGGTCGAGCAGCTCCAGATAGCGCCGGTTGTAGACCCGGATACGTCCCTCCGCATCCACGTTGGTAATGCCTTGCGACACGCTGGCCAGCGTGCCTTCGAGGGCGCGCGTCTTCTCGGCCAGCAACGCGCTGGTGCGCGCGAGTTCCACCTCAACCGCGCTGCGCGCCAGCTCGGCTCGGCGGGCCATTTCCAGCTGGCCCACGGTGTTGAGCAGGGGCTGGAGAAACTGCACGTCTGCCGCCGAATACCCCTCGGGCCGATTGGCCAGGCCCACCATGGCCACCAGTTCGCCCGCCGCATGGATGGGCAGCCCCAGGTAGGTGTGCAGCGGGGGATGGCCCGGGGGCGTGCCCGCGCTGCGCGCGTCGTGGTGTGCATCGTTGGTGAGCACCGGCTCGCCCGACACCAGCGCCGCGCCCACCAGGGACTGCAGGTTGTCGAACACCATGCCTTCTTCTGCGTGCTGGGCATAGAGGGCATGGGAGGCCTCGTCCCAACTGATGTCCGTCATCGCATGCACCCGCAGGAAGGGATGCCCGTCGGCGGCACGTTGTACCTGGCCCACCAGGCCAAAGGCACTTTGCGTGAGCGACATCAGCTCCTTGAGTAGGGCCTCGAACGCGGCGCGCGGGCCCGAACTGGCGATGAACATGGCCTGCGCGAGCGATATCGCCTGCAGCAACCGGTGCTGGCGCGTCAGCATGGCCTCCGCCACCAGCCGGGCACGGGCGCTGGAACTGCGCTCCAGCACCGCATCGATCTGCGCTGGCAGGGTCAGCAGGTAGTCCAGCGCAGGGTCCTGCACAGCATAGTCATCAAAGCCGTGGCGCAGGGCCTGGGCCGCATGGGTCTCGGCGCCCTTGCGCACGATGATCATGGCCGGGACGCCATCGAGCAGCCGCAGCAGGTCAAAGGCCGAGCCATCGACGCTGCGCTGCGCCGCCAGCACAATGTCCGGCCTGCTGTGCTCCAGGTGGTCCCGGGCCTGCGCCAGCGACTGAGCCACATCCACCCGCCAGCCGGACCAGGGGTCTGCGAGCGCATCCACCACCGCCTGCGCGTGGTGATGATCGCTTTCGATCAGCAGGATGGAGATGGGCATGGCCGATCGGCGTTGTGGAGTGGTCCAACGGGGGGCGTTACCAAGGGTGTAACAGCACGGAAACATTATGGGGGCTTGCAGCGCTCCGGGCACACCCCCAGGGCACCCACCCCCAGCTGGATACACTTTGCCCCACAACGGCCTTTGGCCTGCGCACGTTTGCGCGTGCAGCCTTTCTTTACCCCCTCGACCCCATGCAGCCACTTAGCGTCAACGAATACCTCCGCCAGCACATCCGCACCGTACCCGACTGGCCCGCACCCGGTGTGCAGTTCCGGGACATCACCCCGCTGCTGCAGGACCCCAAGGTGTTCCGCGTGCTGATCGACGCCTTTGTGCACCGCTACATGGACAAGGCGCTGCGCCCGGATGTGGTGGCCGGGCTGGATGCACGCGGCTTCATCCTGGGTGCCGTGGTGGCCTATGAACTCAACGTGGGTTTTGTGCCCATCCGCAAGAAGGGCAAGTTGCCCTTCACCACGGTGGAGGAAACCTATGAACTTGAATACGGCAGCGCCACGGTGGAGCTGCACACCGACGCCGTAAAGGCAGGCGACCGCGTGCTGCTGATCGATGACCTCATTGCCACGGGCGGCACGATGATGGCGGGCCGCAAGCTGCTGGAGAAACTGGGCGCGACGGTGACCGAGGGCGCCGCCATCGTGGACCTGCCCGAGCTGGGAGGCTCCAAACGGCTGCGCGAATCCGGCCTGCCGCTGTACACGCTGGTGGACTTCGAGGGCCACTGATCACAGCCGCCCAGAGTCCGACGAGCTGCGGCCCGCAGGGTCAGGTCAGTTCAGCTCGCCGTACTGAGTGCTGCTCAGGTCCGGGGCCGGGCCATCGGACCCGGGCATTTCGGTGTCTTCAAACCCCGTGGGCTGCGAAGGCGGCAACAAAGGCCCCGAACGCACAGGCACACCGGGCTTGGCCGCTGCCAGCGGCACTGCGGCGGTGGTGCCTGCCGCCGAGGCCAGGGCGCGCTTGAACGCCGCCACTTCGTCCGCCTCGATGGGTTCGTACCGTGGTGCTGGGCGTGGTGCGGCGGCGGGCGCAGTGGGCGCTGCAGCAGGCGCAACCACCGGAGCAGCCAGGGGAGGGCGCAGTGGCGCGGGGGCCGTGGCGGCGGCTGTCGGCACGGGCGCCACCGGGCGGGCCGGGGTGGCCACCACCGGAGCGGGTGCTGTAGCCACCGGAACCGGCCGCCGGGCCAGCGGTGGCGCTGCCTGCAGGGAAGCCCCCTGGGGCGCAACCCCCTTCTGGGGGATACCCACTGCCACGTGGTCATTGATGCGCCAGTACACGGCGGTTACCAGGATGTCGTAGCGGGTTTTGGCCGTCTGGGCAATCAGCGCCTCGATTTCGGACAGGCGCACAGTTTCTCCACCGTATTCACGCGCCAGGTCCATCATGACCAGAAACTGGCGCCCCCGCTGGTCCAGCGACAGCACCTTGAACTTGTAGCTGGCCGACAGCACACCGGCCCGCACCATCGCGTCGCGGACCACCGTGTAGAGCAGCTCGCGGCGCTCCATGCGTTCGTTCTTGCGGTTGGCGGCGTGCTCGGGAGGCAGGGGCTCCACCAGCGGTTTGCCCTGGCGGCCTGGCGAGAGCGGTACCGTGGCATCGGCATTCAACAGGCCCGACGGTTCGGCCATGGGCCGGGGCTTGGGGGGAGCAGGTTTGCGGCTAAACCAACTGAACAGAGACATGGCTTGCTTTCTACGGGACGGCGCCAGAAAAATCCAAATTGAGTGTAACTTGCTGTACACCCATTCTTGCCCCGCAAAAGCCCGCAGGCCACCACCACATCGGTGGTCTGTCAGGTGGCCGCAACGCGGCGGCGGCGATTGCCCAGCCGCTTGGCCAGTACCGCCCCAGCGGCCATCACCAGGCCCAGCGCAATGGCAGGCTGGCGGATGGAAAGTTCGGTGAAGCGGATGGCGGTCAGGCTCCACAGCTTGCAGGGCGCGCTGGCCTGCACGGTGGCGCTGCGGGAGCGGTGCGAGAAAAACGCACCTTCGCCCACCACGGAGCCTGCCCCGACGATCGCCAGACGCAAGCGCTCTTTTTCGTCCTGGTAGTGCACGCTCAGGCTGCCGCTTTCCACCAGGTACAAGGTGCGGTCTGTAGCGCCCTGCGTGAACAACACCTGTCCGGCGGGCATGACCACGGGCAGAAGGTAAGACGAGAGGATGTCCCACTGCGCCTGGGTCAGCGGGTTGGTCATGCTGTCGTCGGCACTGGCCTGTGCGATGGCATCGATCAGACCTTGCAGGTCTACCTTGGAAACAACAGGCGTGGGAACATTCATGGTTTGCCGAAAGTACCCTTGTTACAGATTGCGCACAAGCGCTGTTTACGTCCATTTACAACATAAGCGACAGGCGGCGGCCTGTGCGCCCTGGTCGGAGGCCAGCCCGTTCAAACTGCACGAACAGTCGCACTTCTGCGGACCTATTTGCCAATACAAAAACTGGAAAAAATGACGCCCAGCAGGTCATCCGAGCTGAACTCGCCGGTGATGGCGCTGAGGGCATTCTGGGCCAGGCGCAACTCTTCGGCCAGCAGATCCAGCGCCGGGCCCTGGGCCTGCAGCTGGTCGGCCGCCTCTTGCAAGTGAGCCCCCACGGCCTGCAAAGCCTCCACATGCCGGGCGCGGGCAATGTAGAGGCCTTCCGGCGCAGACTGCCAGCCGGCTACTTCTAGAAGCAGGCGCCGCAGACCATCCAGGCCCTCGCCCGTCCGGGCAGACAGGTGCACGCCAGGCCGGGCGTTTTCACCCGCCGCCGCAGCCGCCCCTGGCGCCCGGTCGAGCTTGTTCCAGACGTCAATCACGGGAATGCTCTTGGGCATTTTTTGGGCCATGGCGCTTGCTATATCGGCGTCACCAGCTATGTATTCAGGAGCATCCGCACGCTCCAGGTCATGCAGGAACAGCACCGCGTCGGCCCCGGCAATTTCGTCCCAGGCGCGGGCGATGCCGATGCGCTCCACCTCGTCGCTGCTGTCGCGCAGGCCGGCGGTGTCGATGATGTGCAGGGGCACACCTTCGATCTGGATGGTCTGCTGCACCTTGTCGCGGGTGGTGCCTGCAATGGGGGTGACGATGGCCAGCTCGGCCCCCGCCAGCGCGTTGAGCAACGAGCTTTTACCGGCATTGGGCTGGCCTGCGATCACTACCTTGATGCCCTCGCGCAGCAGCGCGCCCTGGCGCGCCCGCTGCATCACCGAGGCCAGTGTTTGCTGCAAATTCGATAGCTGTCCATGCGCATCTGCCTTGCGCAGGAAGTCGATTTCTTCTTCAGGGAAGTCCAGCGTGGCCTCCACCAGCATGCGCAGGTGGATGAGGGCATCACGCAGGCCATGGATCTCGGCCGAAAAAGCCCCGGTCAGCGAGCGGCTGGCGCTGCGGGCAGCCGCCTCGGTGCTGGCGTCGATCAGGTCGGCAATCGCCTCGGCCTGGGCCAGGTCGATCTTGTCGTTCAGAAAGGCACGCTCGGTGAACTCGCCCGGCTGGGCGACGCGCAAGCCGCGCAGATTGGGCTGACCGGTAGCGGTGTCGGTGGCGGCACCCGCCTCCAGGCAGCGTGCCAGCAGCAGTTGCAGCACCACCGGGCCGCCGTGGGCCTGCAACTCCAGCACGTCTTCGCCGGTGTAGCTGTGCGGGCCGGGAAAGTACAGCGCCAGCCCCTGGTCAATGGCCTGGCCCTGCGCATCGCGAAAGGGCAGGTAGGTGGCCTCGCGGGGCTTGAGGGTGCGCCCGCAAACCGCCTGCACCAGCGCATCCAACCCGCGCCCTGACACGCGCACGATGCCGACGGCCCCACGCCCCGGGGCGGTGGCAATGGCGACGATGGGGTCTTGGTGGCGGGCAAGCATGGTGGTGACTGTACAGGGTGGATGGGCAAGAAAAAGGCCGCTTGCGCGGCCTTTCGGGAGTCAGTTCATTGATGTCAGCGTTGCCGCTGCGGCATCACTTGAACTTCGGCAAGTTAAATTGCGGTGGCACGCCCATGCGGGTGTTGATGAGCCACTGCTGCGCAATCGACAGGATGTTGTTGGTCAGCCAGTACAGCACCAGGCCGGCCGGGAAGAAGAAGAACATCACGCTGAAGATCAGCGGCATGAACCACATCATCTTGGCCTGCATCGGGTCTGGCGGCGCGGGGTTCAGGGCTGTCTGCAGCAGCGAGCTGGCCGTCATCAGCAAGGGCAGGATGAAGAACGGGTCAGGCGTGGAGAGGTCGTGGATCCAGCCGATCCAGGGCGCGTTGCGCATTTCCACGCTGGACAGCAGCACCCAGTACAGCGCAATGAACACAGGGATCTGGATCATGATAGGGAAGCAGCCGCCCATAGGGTTGACCTTCTCCTCGCGGTAGATGCGCATCATCTCCTGCTGCATCTGCTGCGGCTTGTCCTTCAGGCGCTCGCGCATCTCCATGATCTTGGGGTTGATGGCCTTCATCTTGGCCATGCTGGCGTAGGCCTTGGCGTTGAGCCAGTAGAACGCGATCTTGAGCAACAGCACCAGGGCGACGATGGACCAGCCCCAGTTGTTCAGCAGCTTGTACAGCTGGTCCAGCAGCCAGTACAGCGGCTTGGACAGGATGGTGAGCCAGCCATAGTCCTTGACCAGCTCCAGGCCGGGGTACAGCTTTTCCATCATCGTTTCGACCTGCGGGCCAGCGAACAGGCGCGCATCGATGGTCTTGCTCGCACCGGGCTCGATGGCGCCCAGCGAGGTCAGCATGCCCACGGAGTACAGGTTGGTGTCCACCTTGCGGGTGAAGGGCTCGCGCTGCACACCGTCGGCCAGCAGCCATGCTGTGGCGAAGTAATGCTGCACCATGGCCACGTAGCCGTTGGGCGAGTCCTTGGGGATGTCGACCTTGCCGTTGTCGATGTCCTTGAACTCGATCTTCTGGTACTTCTTGACGTCGGTGTAGACGGCCGGGCCGGTGAAGGTGGAGTAGAACGACGACTCTCCGGGAGGCTTGTTGCCATCGCGCACCAATTGCAGGTACAGCTGGGGCGACACCGCCGCGCTGCCCGTATTGACGATGTCGTGCTTGACAGCGATGTCATAGGCGCCACGCTTGATGGTCCAGGTCTTGACCAGCTTCACGCCGCCCTGTGCAGGCGATTCGAAGCGAACGCTGATTTCATCTTCACCGTCCTTGAGTTCACGCGGGCCGGGCACCACGGTCATGGCAGTCTTGTGGGTGGGGAACGTGCCACCGATCAGGCCGGTTTGCGCCACATAAACGCGCTGGGCGCTTTCGTCCAGCAACAGGAAATTGCGGGCCTTGTCGGCCATGTCGGCGTGCTTGAGCAGCTCGGCATGCGTGAGCGAGCCGCCTTCGCTGTCAAACACCAGGCGATACAGGTCGGTCTTGACCTCGATGCGCTCGCGGGGGGCAGGTGCTGCCGCAGCAGCCGCTGGCTGGCCCGGCACGGCGGAGGCCCCCGTCGCTGCAGCGGCCACGGGTGCACTCGTGGAAGGCACGCTGGCAGCCCCGGTCGCGCCCGACGCAGCGCCAGCAGCGGCGGGTGCCGTCACGGCGGGCGTGGTGGGGAAAAAGGTGGCTTTGTTGCCGTTGTGCAGCTGCCACTTGTCCCACAGCAGAACCATGGAAAAGCCAAAAATCACCCACAGGATGGTGCGGCGAATGTCGTTCATGAAGACTTCTTTGGTGAGGATGGTTGGGTGTTGGAAGGATGAAGCCGCGAGAAAAGCCGCATGCTGCGCGGCAATTGTTGCGGGACCGGGTCATGGCCCCCGTCACACCAGGGGTGGCAGCGTACCAGCCTGCGCACCGTGAGATAGCTACCCGCCGCAGCGCCATGCTGCTCCAGCGCCTGCAGCGAATAGACCGAGCAGGTCGGTTCAAACCGGCACGACGAACCCAGCCAAGGGCTCAGGAACAGCCGGTAGCCCTTGACGACACCGATCAAGAGGCGCTGCATCAGCATGGCACCACCGGCTCTGCAACACCACCTTGTTGCTGCGCGGGGGAAGCAGCACCGGCCCCACCTGCACGCCGTGCGGCGTAGCCAAACAGCTGCAACAGCTCTGCCCGCACCGCCTGCTTGAGCTGGTCGGACGTAGCGCTCACGAACTGCTTGCGGTCAAACGCCGTGCGCAGACGCACCACATGGGCGGCCTGCGGGAGCCGTGCTTCAAACGTGGCGCCCACGGTGTAGATCTGTCGCTTGATGGTGTTGCGCGTCACGGCGCGGCGCGCCCAGCGCTTGGGCACCATGGCACCCAGCCAGACGCCCTGCACGGCAAACAGGGCCTGCGGCCCTTGCTGTTGTGGCAAGGAGCCGGGCCCTGTGGGTAAAGCAGCACTGGCTTGGCGGTCAGCCGCAGCACCTTCGGCATCCAGCACCAGACGGTGCAGCACAAAATGCGCTGTACGGGAGACAGTGCCCCCCGCCATGGTGGCCTGGAACTGCGGACGGGTTTTCAGCCTGTGCATGCAAGCGCCCCGTTTGGAACCTGGCGGTACAAGCCGGGAACAGGCGGGGAGCAGGCCGTAGACCGTAGCGGCCTTAGACGGCCAGGCGCTTGCGGCCCTTGGCGCGGCGTGCGTTGATAACGGCACGGCCGCCGCGGGTCTTCATGCGGACGAGGAAACCGTGGGTGCGCGCGCGGCGCGTCTTGGAGGGCTGATAAGTACGTTTCATGGTGCTATTCCTTGAGGTTCAGTTCCGGACTGCTGCTCTTGAACCCCCTGCAATCTGCGCAGCCACGCCCTGTACAACAGGACTTTGGCGGCAGATCCACGGGGCAGAAATAACGGCGCGCCGGGTCAAATCACCCTGAACACATTCAGGGAAACCCGAGATTATCGCAGGCTAGCCAGCTGCTGGCAATGCCTTTTGGCTGGCAGGCTTATCTCCGGATCACCTTTCGGCTTGTTTTATCGCGGCTTCACGGCAACTACGGCTGCGATTTTCAATGGGTACACGCCAGCATCACAGCGCCCCCTGAACGACGATCAACACCTCTGACCACCGCAGTTTTCAAATTGTGGATAACTATTTGACAAGCTACAATCCGCCGCCCAGCCCCGTTCCTCCTATCCACAACAAAAATCCCCCTGAAATGATCGAGGAACCCTCCCGCAGCCCCCAACATTCACCCGGTGCAGATGCCGGCCAGGGCCTGTGGCAAGCCTGCGTAGAGCAACTGGCGCAAGACCTGCCCGAGCAGCAGTTCAACACCTGGATCAAACCCCTGATCGCCCAGGTGGCCGAAGACTTCTCCAAGGTCACCGTGCTGGTGGGCAACCGGTTCAAGCTCGACTGGATCCGGGCACAGTATGCGGGCCGCATCGCCGCTTTGCTCGAAGGCCTGTATGGCCAGCCCGTCACCCTGGAGTTAGCGCTCGCTCAGCGGGAATCCGTTGTACGCACTTACGCACGCCCCGCAGCGTCTGAACCATCGAACACCGCAACGCAGTCCGAACCGCAATCGAGCCACAGCGATGAAGCCTCAGCGGGCGCCTTCCGCAACCGGCTCAATGCAGGCCTCACCTTTGAGACGCTGGTGGAAGGCACGGCCAACCGCATGGCGCGCTCGGCCGCCATGCACGTGGCGGGCATGCCCGGCCACCTGTACAACCCGCTGTTTATCTATGGCGGCGTGGGCCTGGGCAAGACCCACCTGGTGCACGCTGTGGGCAACCGCCTGCTGCAGGACAAGCCCGACGCCAAAGTTCTCTACATCCATGCCGAGCAGTTTGTGTCGGATGTGGTTAAGGCCTACCAGCGGCGCACCTTTGATGAATTCAAGGAGCGCTACCACTCGCTCGACCTGCTGCTGATCGACGATGTGCAGTTCTTCGCCAACAAGGACCGCACGCAGGAAGAATTCTTCAACGCGTTCGAAGCCTTGCTGGCCAAGAAATCTCACATCGTGATGACGTCGGACACGTATCCGAAGGGCCTGGCCAACATCCACGAGCGGCTGGTGTCGCGCTTCGACTCGGGCCTGACGGTGGCCATCGAGCCACCCGAGCTGGAAATGCGCGTGGCCATCCTGATCAACAAGGCCCGCGTCGAAGGCACCGAGATGCCCGAAGAAGTGGCATTTTTCGTGGCCAAGAACGTGCGCTCCAACGTTCGCGAGCTCGAAGGCGCGCTGCGCAAGATCCTGGCTTACTCGCGCTTCAACCAGAAAGAGATTTCCATCCAGCTCGCCCGCGAGGCGCTGCGCGATCTGCTGTCGATCCAGAACCGGCAGATTTCTGTGGAAAACATCCAGAAAACGGTGGCTGACTACTACAAGATCAAGGTCGCCGACATGTACAGCAAGAAGCGCCCGGCCAGCATTGCCCGGCCGCGCCAGATTGCTATGTACCTGGCCAAGGAACTGACGCAAAAGAGTCTTCCCGAGATCGGAGAATTGTTTGGTGGGCGCGACCACACCACCGTTTTGCATGCAGTGCGCAAGATTTCGGGCGAGCGCCAGCAGCTGACCGAGTTGAACCAGCAGTTGCATGTGCTGGAACAGACCCTGAAAGGCTGACAACCGGTGGGAGAGACCCCGAAAAGAACCCGCCCGGTAAACGGGCAAAATGGCGGGTTATACAGCAGGGGGAGGCACGACCTGTGCCGCTGTCCACGCACCGTCCCAAAAACCACAAGAGGTTGAAGACATGATCGTCCTGAAGGCAACACAAGACAAGGTTCTCGCGGTTCTGCAATCCGTGGCTGGCATCGTGGAGCGCCGCCACACGCTGCCCATCCTGGCCAATGTGCTGATCCGCAAGACGGGCAATGCCCTGCAGCTGACGACCAGCGACCTCGAAATCCAGATCCGCACCACGGCTGAGCTGGGCGGCGACACCGGCGACTTCACCACCACCGTGGGGGCGCGCAAGCTCATCGACATCCTGCGCACCATGCCGGGCGACCAGACCGTTAGCCTCGAATCGGCACAGTCCAAGCTCATCCTGAAAGGCGGCAAGAGCCGCTTCACGCTGCAAAGCCTGCCGGCTGAAGACTTCCCGCTGGTGCAAGAGTCTGCCGCCTTCGGCCCCGTGTTCGCCGTGCCGCAAAAGACGCTGAAAGATCTGCTCGGTCAGGTGTCGTTTGCCATGGCGGTGCAGGACATCCGCTACTACCTCAACGGCATCCTGTTCGTGGCTGAGGGCAAGCAGCTGTCCCTGGTGGCCACCGACGGCCACCGCCTGGCTTTTGCCAGCGCCACGCTGGATGTGGAAGTGCCCAAGCAGGAAGTCATCCTGCCGCGCAAGACCGTGATCGAGTTGCAGCGTTTGCTCAGCGATGCGGGCGGCGAGAACCAGCCCCACATCGAGATGCAGTTCGCCAACAACCAGGCCAAGTTCACCTTTGGCGGCATGGAGTTCGTCACCAAGCTGGTCGAGGGCAAGTTCCCCGACTACAACCGCGTGATCCCCAAGAACCACAAGAACAGCATCACCCTGGGCCGCGCCCCGCTGCTGGCCAGCCTGCAGCGCACGGCCATCATGACCAGCGACAAGTTCAAGGGGGTGCGCCTGAACCTGGAGCCCGGCACCCTGCGCGTGGCGTCGAACAACGCCGAGCAGGAAGAGGCCGTGGACGAGCTCGACATCGACTACGGTGGCGACACCATCGAGATCGGCTTCAACGTGACCTACCTCATCGACGCCCTGGCCAACATGGGCCAGGACATGGTGAAGGTGGAGCTTTCGGACGGCAACAGCTCTGCGCTGCTGACCATCCCCGAGAACGACAGCTTCAAGTACGTGGTCATGCCAATGCGCATTTGAGGCGGCCCCCGTCCTGCTGCACAGCCTGACCACAGCGACTACCGTTTTGATAGCTACTAGCGCTTACTGGATAAGCGCTAGAGCCCAATTTGACCCATATTGACACATTGGAAACCCCGGTTTCCACGGATCCCAAGGCCCACCATGACCGTTGACAACATCCCCTCCGAGCCCGAAGACACCGGCGTCTCCGGCCATGTTGAGCCCACCCTCGCCAAGATCGACACCAACCAAGCCGGGGCCAGCGAAAGCTACGGCGAAGGCGCCATCACCATCCTCGAAGGCCTGGAGGCCGTGCGCAAGCGCCCCGGCATGTACATCGGCGATACCAGCGACGGCACCGGCCTGCACCACCTGGTGTTCGAGGTGGTCGACAACTCCATCGACGAAGCCCTGGCCGGCCACTGCGACGACATCGTCGTCACCATCCATTCCGACAACTCCATCAGCGTCACCGACAACGGCCGGGGTATTCCGACCGGCGTGAAGATGGACGACAAGCACGAGCCCAAGCGCTCGGCCGCCGAGATCGCACTGACCGAACTGCACGCGGGCGGCAAGTTCAACCAGAACAGCTACAAGGTCTCGGGCGGCCTGCACGGCGTGGGCGTGAGCTGCGTGAACGCGCTCAGCAAGATGCTGCGCTTGACCGTGCGCCGCGAAGGCAAGGTGCACGCGCTGGAGTTCAGCAAGGGCTTCGTGCAAAACCGCATCGTGCAGACGGTGGACGGCGTGGAAGTCTCGCCCATGCAGGTGCTGGACGACACCGACAAGCGCGGCACCGAAGTGCACTTCTTGCCCGACACCGAGATCTTCAAGGAGAACAACGAGTTCCACTACGAGATCCTGGCCAAGCGCCTGCGCGAACTCTCGTTCTTGAACAACGGAGTGCGCATTCGCCTGAAAGACGAGCGCAGCGGCAAGGAAGACGACTTCTCGGGCGCTGGTGGCGTGCGCGGCTTTGTGGAGTTCATCAACAAGGGCAAGACCGTCCTGCACCCCACCTCGTTCTACGCAGCCGGTGAACGCCCGGCCGAGACGTATGGCGGCATCCCTGGCACGCACATTGGCGTGGAAGTGGCCATGCAGTGGAACAGCGCCTACAGCGAACAGGTGCTGTGCTTTACCAACAATATCCCCCAGCGTGACGGCGGCACCCACCTGACCGGCCTGCGCGCCGCGATGACCCGCGTCATCAACAAGTACATCGAAGAAAACGAGTTCGCCAAAAAGGCCAAGGTCGAAGTGACCGGCGACGACATGCGCGAAGGCCTGTGCTGCGTGCTCAGCGTGAAGGTGCCCGAGCCCAAGTTCAGCAGCCAGACCAAGGACAAGCTGGTGTCGAGCGAAGTGCGCGCGCCCGTGGAAGACATCGTCGGCAAGCTGCTGACCGACTACCTGCAAGAGCGCCCGGCCGACGCCAAGATCATCTGCGGCAAGATCGTGGAAGCCGCCCGCGCCCGCGAAGCCGCCCGCAAAGCCCGCGAAATGACCCGCCGCAAGGGCGTGCTCGACGGCATGGGCCTGCCCGGCAAACTGGCCGACTGCCAGGAAAAAGACCCCGCCCTGTGCGAGATCTACATCGTCGAGGGTGACTCCGCCGGAGGCTCTGCCAAGCAAGGCCGTGACCGCAAGTTCCAGGCCATCCTGCCCCTGCGCGGCAAGATCCTGAACGTGGAAAAAGCCCGCTACGAAAAGCTGCTGACCAGCAACGAAATCCTCACGCTGATCACGGCGCTCGGCACCGGCATCGGCAAGGCGGGCGGCACCACCGGAGGCGACGACTTTGACGTGGCCAAGCTGCGTTACCACCGCATCATCATCATGACAGACGCCGACGTCGACGGCGCCCACATCCGCACCCTGCTGCTCACCTTCTTCTACCGCCAGATGCCCGAGCTGGTCGAGCGCGGCCACATCTACATTGCCCAGCCACCGCTGTACAAGGTGAAGGCTGGCAAGGAAGAGCTGTACCTGAAGGACGCCCCCGCGCTCGACGGCTTCTTGCTGCGCATCGCGCTGAACCACGCCAGCGTGACCACCGGCGGCGCCAACCCGCAAACGCTGACTGGCGACACCCTGGCCGAACTGGCGCGCAAGCACCAGATCGCTGAAAGCGTCATCGCCCGCCTGGGCAACTTCATGGACGCCGAAGCCCTGCGTGCGATTGCCGACGGCGTGAGCTTGAGGCTCGACACCGTGGCCGATGCTGAAGCCAGCGCCGTGGCCCTGCAGGCCAAGCTGCGCGAACTGAACACCACCGGCGCCCCCGCCGAAGTGGCTGGCGAGTTCGACGCCCGCACCGACAAGCCCCTGCTGCGCATCAGCCGCCGCCACCACGGCAACATCAAGAGCAGCGTCATCACGCAAGACTTCGTGCACGGCGCCGACTACGCCGCCCTGGCCGAAGCCGCTGAAACCTTCCGCGGCCTGCTGGGCGAGGGCGCCAAGGCCCTGCGCGGCGAAGGCGAAAAGCAGAAGGAAGAAAAAGTCGGCGACTTCCGCCAGGCCATGAAGTGGCTGATCAGCGAAGCCGAACGCAGCACATCCCGCCAGCGCTACAAGGGCCTGGGCGAGATGAACCCCGAGCAGCTGTGGGAAACCACGATGGACCCCAACGTGCGCCGCCTGCTGCGCGTGCAGATCGACGACGCGATCGAGGCGGACCGGGTGTTCACGATGCTGATGGGGGATGAGGTGGAGCCCCGGCGGGATTTCATTGAAACGAACGCTTTGCGGGCGGGCAATATCGACGTCTGATCGTTGAGATCTCCCATCGCCATCGTTGACGTCGACCGCCTCGACACCTGGACCCGCTACCGCGCGGGCCTGTGCGACACCTGCGCGGCCAACTGCTGCACGATGCCGCTGGAAGTGCAGTTGCCCGACCTGGTGCGGCTTGAGCTGGTAGACCCGTTCGAGGCCGAGCATGAAGAGCTGCGGCACATTGCCAAGCGGCTGCTCAAGGCGCGGTTGATTGACCACTTCAATCACAAGAACGCGATCTTCACGATGGCGCGGCGGGCCAGCGGGGACTGCAATTTTCTGGACCCGAAGACCCGGCTGTGCACGGTGTATGACAAGCGGCCCGAGACGTGCCGGCTGCACCCACAAAAGAAGAGCCCCAAGCCTGGGTACTGTGCTTATGGGGCTCGGGACTTGCAGCGCAAGGGCTGAACGGTCACCAAGACCAATCCGTCGGTTGGTGCAGCAGCGCGGCACCCGACACAGTGCAAGCTGACCAACCTCCCTGCTCCTACACCGTGTCCCTCTGTACAAGGCCTGCCCAAGGCTCCGCAGGCTCTGCTGCCATCACGGCACTTGCACACCGCGCTGCTGGGCCGCCATGCATCATGGACCAGCGGTAGCTGACGCCCTGGACGTGTCCACGGATGAGAAGGTTCCGGGTGATGGTGGAGGCACTGTTGCTGCTGCAGGGGGCGTGCACGCACGGTATCGCCAGCGCACCCGCCTTCGGTGTTGTTTACAAGCCCGCCCACCACGGCAGCGCTCGACCAGCGGTGCTGCGTGCGCTGAGCTGCAATGCTGTCGTGGTCGCCTGGCTCTATCCTGCTGCTGCGATCTGCACGGGGTGCGCCTTGTGCGCGGTGCGGTGTCCGTTTGATGCGATCCGCATGGTGCGGACCCAGCCCCTCATTGAAGACGTTTAGTGTGGTGTTGGACGCTATCCGGCACTTCTAACCGGGTCTTTTCGGCCAGGGCGGCGTTGCAAATCCGCGCGATACCTACGGGTGTCGCTGTGGCTTGCGCCTTGCCCTGACCAAAAATCCATCGGCTTTCAATGTGCCGTCAAGCATGCAACACCACACTAGCGCTGCAACGGGCACCCATGCCCGCCACGATGCACGTTCAAGATGGACAGCACGACGCGACGGTGTCCCACACGCCTGAGCGGCGGGGCGTGGTGACATGGGCGGTTCACCCCATTCACCACAAGGAGCACACCATGTCTGAAAAGAAAGCCAGCGTTCACTGGGAAGGTGCCGGCAAGTCCGGCCAGGGCCAGATCAGCACCGAGACCGGCGCACTGGACAAGTACCCCTACGGCTTTGCCAGCCGCTTCGGCGACGACCGCAAGGGCACCAATCCCGAGGAGATCGTGGGCGCTGCCCATGCAGCCTGCTTCACCATGGCGTTTTCTTTTGCCGCCGAGAAGGCTGGCATCGCCACCGAGACCATCGACACCACGGCCAGCGTGCGGCTCAGCAAGGAAGTCGATGGTTTTGTGATTGACCGCATCGCCCTCACGCTCACGGCAAAGGTGCCGGGCATGGACGATGCGGCCTTTCAGAAGCTAGCGGCCGATGCCAAGGCCAACTGCCCGCTGTCGAAGGCGCTGGCCTCGGTGCCAGAGATCACGCTGACCGCCACGCTCGTGAAGTAGCTAACGGTACAGGCGCAGCGCCGGGGGCGCCGCCTTGGCCGATTCTTCTTCACCCTCAGCGAGCCCGCACCGCCGCGGCCAGCGCAGCAAACGCCTGCCGGTCCAGCGCGTGGGTGAAGGCCGTGTTGGGCACCGGGTGTGTTGATAGCTTCACCACCACCAGTTCTGCCGCCGGGTTGATGTGGATGTGCTGGCCCATCAGGCCCTTGGCTTCCAGCGTACCGTCCGCATCGTGCGGCACCCACCACTGGTTGTGGTACGAGTAGCCCGCGCGCATGGCCGTGCCGGGGGCCTTGCTGAATTTCGTGGGATCAGCACCCTTGCGCAGTTCGGCAATGGTGGCGGCCGAGATGATCTGCTGGCCGTTGAAGCTGCCATTGGCACGGAGCATTTCTCCAAAGCGCCCCAAGTCGCGCAGCGTGGCGTTCACGCCTACGCTGGTGGACTGACCACCGTTCGCATCGGCAAACACATAGGCATCATCCTGCGCGCCCAGGCGCGACCAGATGCGTTCGGACAGCAGCGTGGCGTAGCTCTTGCCCGTCACGCGCTGCAGCAGCCAGCCCAGTACTTCCGTGTCCACCGACTTGTACGCAAACGCGGTGCCGTGCTCCCCTTCTTTCTTCAACGTGGGCAGGAACTCGGCCATGCTTTTGGCGGCGTTGCTGCCGGGCGGCGCGGGCTGCAGGCCTGCGGCGGCCAGGTACTGGAAAACGCCGGACGCAGGGTCGGCAAAGTTCTCGGCGTATTGCACGCCGGTCGTCATGTCCAGAGTCTGCTGCACGGTGGCGTCGGCCCAGGCGCTGGTGGCCAGCTCGGGCAGGTAGCGGGGAATCAGCGCTTTCGGGTCGATCACGCCTTCCTGGATGAGTTCGGTCACCAGCAGGCCGGTGAGCGATTTGCTCATGGACCACAGCACATGGGGCTGCTGCGGCTGCATGCCGATGTGGTGGCGCTCGTACACGACACGGCCCCGGTGCAGCACCAGCAGGCCATCGGTGTAGGTGGCCTTTTGCCAGTCAGCCAGCGTGGTGGTGCCGCCCTTGCCGTCGGGTACCGGCAGTGCATCGTCCAGCGCGCGGGCTGCGGTGGGCAGCGCACTGGGTGCCCCTGCGCCGCGCCACACGGCCGCCGTGGGCCCCAGTTCGCGCAGGTGGTGCGCGGCCCAGCGCACGTTGGGGTATTTGAGGATGTTGGCCAGGCGCACGACCTTGTCGGGCGGCGGCGGAAAGCCCTGCATCAGCTGCAGCGTGGCGGGGTGGGTGGCGTCGGGCGGGGGCAGTTGCGGTGCCTGGGCATGGCTGGTAGCGGCCATACAGAGAGCAGCAGCGGCCGCGGCGAGTGTGACCAGGGCAAATTGAAGGCGAGGGTACGGCATGGTGCAAGAGTCCTGCAAAGGTGAGTGGAGAGCGGGCAGAGAAATGACGGGATAAAAATGAGTGAACGGTGGAGCCAGAACGCCTAGCTCCGCGCCGCGAGCAGCGCGCGGATCACGGCCTCGGTGCGCTCGTATTCGCCTTCGCCAAAGTGCTTGTAGCGAATGCGGCCCTGCGCATCGATGAGGTAGGCGGCGGGCCAGTACTGGTTGCTGTAGGCCTTCCAGGTGCCGTAGCGGTTGTCCTGCGCCACGGGGTGCTTCACGCCATGGCGGCGCATGGCCACCTCGACGTTGCGGGTGGTGCGCTCAAACGGAAACTCTGGCGTGTGCACGCCCACCACCGTAAGACCCTGGGGGGTGTACAGCTTGGCCCAGCGGTTCACGTGGGGCAGCGTGCGGATGCAGTTGATGCAGGCATACGTCCAGAAGTCCACCAGCACCACGCGGCCGCGCAGCTGGGCCAGGCTGAGCGGCTCGGAGTTGAGCCAGCGCTCGATGCCCGTGAACTCGGGTGCCGCGCCAAAGTCGGGCAGCGTGGCCGCCTGGACGGCGGGCCCTGCTGCGTGGGCGAGGGCGGGTGCCGCCACGGCGGCAGCCACAGATGCTGCAGACGCCAGGAACGTGCGGCGCTGAAACGAGATGGTTGAAGAAATGCGCGATGTCATGGTGAAACTCCTTGCTGAGGGCCGCTTACAGCCCTCCAAAACTTGAGGGATAGAACTGCGACAGCCACGCTGTGACCTGGCCATCCACCTCCAGCAGCATGGCCAGCGCGACGGCGATGACCACCACCCCAAATACCTGCTGCACGCGGTGCGCATGGCGGGAGATGCGGCGCACATGACTGGCCGCGGCCTGACCGCCGTAGGCGATGGCCAGCATGGGCAGCGCGGCGCCGGTGGAATAGGCCAGCAACAGCACCGCCGTGCTGACCCCCGGCGGCTCCGTGGCGATGAGCGTGAGGATGGAGGCCAGAACCGGCCCGGCGCAGGGCGTCCACACCGCACCCAGGCTCAGACCCAGCAGCAGCCCGCCCCAGTTGCCCGCCGATGCACCCATCCCCAGGCTGGCCGCTCGGTTGAGCACGCCACCCGCCTGTTGGCTCAGCCACTGGAATGGCTTGGGCCACACCGTGAGCACGCCAAACACCAGCAGCAATACGGCGGCGAACCGGCGCAAGCCCTCGGGCGACAAGCCCAGCACCTGCGTGAAGCTGCTGAACAGCAGCGCCACGGCTGCGAACGACAGCGCAAACCCCAGCGCGATGAACAGCGGACGCGTGCGCTGCGCTGGGCCGCCCGCCACCGACGCCCCCAGCACCACCGGCAACATGGGCAGCACGCAGGGCGCGCCCACGGTCAGCATGCCGGCGGCCACAGCCAGCCAGGGCGAGGTGGTGGCCATGCTCATTGCACGCCCCCACGCTCTGCGGCCGGGCGACGCCACACCTGCGTCTTGCCGAACAGCGGGATACCGACATACGCGCGCACCAGCAGCTGGTCGGGCTCAGCGGGGGTGAGGGTGGAGCGGTAGGTCTTGGCGTTCTCGCGGTTGTAAATCTCGCCTTGGTACTCGCCGCTGCCGCTGTCGCGCAGGCCGGACAGCATCGTCATGCCCAGAGCGAGCCGCGCGTCGGCCGCGGCCATCTCGGTGCCGGGTGCACTCATCGACCGGTTGGCCAGCACGCGCACCACCTTGCCGCAGAGGGTGTTGGTGCCGCTGCTGCCACCGGTGTTCGCACTGGCAGTGCCATTGGCGTTAGTGGGGCAGGGAGCAATCTCCACTTCCAGGTTTCCGCTTTCGGTGATCCAGCGGCCCAGCGGGGCCTTGGGGTGCGGCGCCGTGGCGGGCTGGGTGGCAGCCTCTTGCGCGCTGGCGATGTGCGCCAGGCCCAGGGCCAGCGCAGCGGCGGCCAGGGCGAAGGATGGTTTCATGGCAAGTCCTCGTGAAGTTCAGGAAGACTGCATTCAAGCCAGCGCACGTATCGGCGGTTTGTCCTGCACAGGCCTTTTGGTATGCGCGCGTGTCGGCGGCACCGGCAGACAAGTTCAGATACATGCGGGCCCGTACCGGCCTCACCGCAAGGCGCCAAAGCCTGGACAATCAGCGCCCATGACGACGACGACCCCGCCCGACCACATCCTCATCGTCGATGACGACGCCGGCATCCGCGAGCTGGCGGCCGAGTACCTGCAGCGCCAGGGCCTGCAGGTGAGCGTGGCAGCCGACGGCAGGCAGATGCGCGAGGTGCTGGCCACGCAACGCATCGACCTCTTGGTACTGGACTTGATGCTGCCGGGCACCGACGGCATCGCGCTGTGCCGCGAGCTGCGCAGCCCCGGCACGCCGCCGCGGCCCATCATCATGCTCACCGCGCGCAGCGACGAGGCGGATCGCATCCTGGGCCTGGAGCTGGGCGCGGACGACTACCTGACCAAACCCTTTGCCGCGCGCGAGCTGCTGGCGCGCATCCACGCGGTGCTGCGGCGCACGCGCATGCTGCCGCCCAACCTGGCGGTGGCCGAGCCCGCGCGCCACCTTGCGTTCGGCGACTGGCGGCTGGACACCACGGCGCGCCACCTGCTCGATGCCACGGGCGCGGTGGTGGCGCTGTCGGGCGCCGAATACCGGCTGCTGCGCGTGCTGCTGGACCACCCCCAGCGCATCCTCACACGCGACCAGCTGCTGCAGCTCACCCAGGGTCGCGATGCCGATGTGTTCGACCGCTCCATCGACCTCTTGGTCAGCCGCGTGCGCCAGCGGCTGGGCGACGGGGTACGCGGCTCACGCTATATCAAGACCGTGCGCAACGAGGGCTATGTGTTCTGCGCCGGCGTGTTGCCCGCACCGGCAACCGCACCCGCGCCGGGAGGAGCCGCCGCATGACGCTGCGCTGGTGGCCCCGCTCGTTGTTCGGTCGCATCCTGCTGGTGCTGGCACTGGGCCTGGCGCTGGCGCATGCGCTGACCTTCGTGCTGGCGATCACCGAGCGCAGCATGACCATGCGCCGCGCCATGGTGTCGTACCTGGCGAGCGATGTGGCCAGCTCCATGGCCATGCTGGACCGCCTGCCCGCCGCGGAGCGTGCGCAGTGGGTGGACCGGCTGGCGCGTCGCAACTACCGGTTTGCGCTGACCGCGCCGCTGGACGCACCCGAAGACCCGTCCGACCTGGCCCGCCTGATTGCAGGCGCCGTGGGCGCGACGCTGCCCCCCGGCCAGACGGTGCGGGTGATCGACCCCCTCGTGCCCGGCACCGAGCTGCGCCTGCAGCTGCAGCTGGCCGACGGCACGCCGCTGGCCGTGGACATGGACGAGCCCCGGCTGCAGGTCTCGCCCTGGGTGCTGGGCGCGCTGGCGCTACAGCTGGCGCTGCTGGTAGGCCTGTGCGCCTGGGCCGTACGCGCGGCCACGCGGCCCTTGCGAACGCTGGCCGACGCGGCCGATGCGCTGGGCGCCGACCGCCCCGCCGTGCCCCTGGCCGAGGACGGCCCGCGCGAGGTGCAGCGCGCTGCCCAAGCCTTCAACCGCATGCAGCACCGCATCCAGGCGCACCTGGAGGAGCGCATGCGCATCCTGGCCGCCGTCTCGCACGACCTGCAAACGCCCATCACCCGCCTGCGCCTGCGCGCGGACCTGCTCGACGACACCGCGCTGCAGGGCAAGCTGCACGCAGACCTGGCCGAGATGCAGTCGCTGGTGGAGGAGGGCATTGCCTACGCGCGCTCGTCCCAGGCCGTGCAGGAGCCGCTGCAGCGCGTGGACCTGCGCGCGCTGCTGCAGAGCATTGCGTTCGACTACGCCGATGCGGGCCTGCCGGTATTGCTGCTGCACGCAGACTCGGGCGCCTGCGACACGCGCCCCCAGGCCCTGCGCCGCCTGGTGTGCAACCTGGTGGACAACGCGCTCAAGTTCGCGGGCGCGGCTGAGGTGAGTCTGGAGGCTGGAGATCACGGCCAGTGGCTGCTGCGCGTGCTGGACCGTGGGCCGGGCATACCGGAAGCTGACCTGGCCGCCGTGCTCCAACCCTATGTGCGGCTGGAAGACTCGCGCAACCGCGGCACAGGCGGCACGGGGCTAGGCCTGGCCATTGCGAACGAGCTTGCGCAGGCGCTGGGCGGCCGGCTGGTGCTGGGGCCGCGTGAGGATGGTGCGGGGCTGGAGGCGCGGGTCGAGCTGCCCGGCCCGCGGCCGTAGCACCGCGCTGCAGGCTCTCCAGGCGCAGCAGGCCGCTGCTACAGTGGCCCTTCCGTGGATTCATGAGGGGAACACCGTGGACAGCACTGGTAGCACCAACGCAGGCAGTAGCAGCAGAAGCCAAAACATCCGCATCGGCATCGGCGGCTGGACCTTCGAGCCCTGGCGCGACAACTTCTACCCCGCAGGCCTCGCGCACAGCAAGGAGCTGCAGTACGCCAGCCGCCAGCTCACCTCCATCGAGGTCAACGGCACGTACTACAGCACCTTCAAGCCGCCCACCTTCGCCAAGTGGCGGGATGAAACGCCCGAAGGTTTCCTGTTCTCGCTCAAGGCCAACCGTTTCGCCACGCACCGGCGCGTGCTGGCGGAGGCAGGCGAGTCGATCACGCGGTTTGTGGAGAGCGGCATCTCGGAACTCAAGCACAAGCTCGGGCCCATCGTGTGGCAGTTCATGCCGACCAAGGTGTTTGAGCCACGGGACTTCGAGGCCTTTCTGGCCCTGCTGCCACAACAGGTGGATGGCCTGCGGCTGCGCCACGCCCTGGATGTGCGCCACCCGAGTTTTGCCACGCCAGAGTTCGTGGCGCTGGCCCGCCAATACGGCTGCGTGCCTGTCTACACGGACTCCGAAAAGTTTCCCGCCATCGCAGATGCAGAGGCCGATTTTGCCTACCTGCGGCTGATGCGCAGCCAGGCCGATGTGCCCACCGGCTACACGCACGAGGCGATTGCACAGTGGGCCGATGGCGTGCGCACCTGGACCGGCGGCGAGCGGCCGCGCGATGTGTTCGTGTACTTCATCAACGGCGCGAAAGAGCGAGCGCCTGCGGGCGCGATGGAGTTGCTGAGGCAACTGGGCCTGCGCGCTTAGCAGCGGCGCAGCTACAGCGTTTCTCGCTGCACAAACCCCTGCGGGGCCTCGCCACCATCGGGCACATTGCCCACCACCACACGTTCCACCCGCGCATGCACAGGCCCCTGATGCGCCCAGTCGATGAGGGCCAGCACGGCCTGCTCGGTGCCCCATGCGCAGGCCTCCACGCGGCCATCCTGGCGGTTGCGCACCCAGCCCTTTACGCCCAGGCGTTCGGCGGCCTGCACCATGGACCCGCGGTAGCCCACGCCCTGCACATGGCCGGTGATCAACAGATGGCGGGTGATGGTGGAGTGGGGTTCTGCGTTCATGGGGGGCACTGTAGCGCGCTCCTTGTGGGGAGCCCGCTCCAGGGGCACACTGCCAGCAGCACCGCACCCCATGACCACGACCCCCCCCAAGGCACTGCCCACCATCGACCCCCAGCGCTGCACCGGCTGCGGCTGGTGCATTGCGGTGTGCCCGCCGCATGTGCTGTCGCTGCAGGTGCAAGGCACAGGGCCCTGGGGTCCCAAGTGTTCCACCCTGCACGATGCGCCGGGCTGCACCGGGTGCGCGCTGTGTGCGGTGCGCTGCCCGTTCGATGCGATCCGCATGGTGCGCGTGGCAGCCACCGAAGGTCGGTGAGTCCTTCGCGCCACAGGCCCACAGAAACGGGTTGACGGGCCCCGGCACGCATCCGGTACACTGTGCCCTTCATGTCGTACACCTCCATCCCCTTCACCGCACGCGCCGCTGCCTTCCAAGGCATGGGCATGATGCCGCCCGCATTCACGCGGGCCAATGGTGAACAGCGGGCACTGGGTGCACGAATGATTACCACCATTACCACCGCGGCCACCTGAGCACGCGCAGGTGGCCGTTTCGGCAGCCACCTGGTGATCGCTCTCTTCTCCCCCAAGACGAATGCACGAAACCCAGCTCTGGCAGCTGGGTTTTTTTGTTTGTTCGTTCGTTAGCCGGAGAAGTCCATGTACCGCGATCCCGTCCAGTCCCTCGAAGCCCCGTCGTTGCAGTCGCCCACTGCGGCCATGCGCCCCCTGCGCGTGGGCATGATCGGCATTGGCACCGTGGGCGCGGGCACCTTTCGCGTGCTGGCACGCAACCAGGCGCTCATCGCAGGCCGCGCAGGGCGGGACATCAAGCTGGTGGTGGTCTGCGCCCGCAGCCTCGCCCGCGCCATGAGCGTGGTGGGCAAAGATGTGGCCCTGACCAACGACCCCATGCAGGTGGCCACACACCCCGATGTGGATGTGCTGGTGGAAGCCGCTGGCGGCACCGGCCCTGCGCGCGACTGGGTGCTGGCCGCCATCCGCGCGGGCAAGCATGTGGTCACGGCCAACAAGGCGCTGCTGGCCACGCACGGCAACGAGATCTTTGCCGCCGCCCGCCAGCACGGCGTGGCCGTGGCCTATGAAGGCGCGGTGGCGGTGAGCATCCCCATCGTGAAGGCGCTGCGCGAGGGCCTGACGGCCAACCGCATCGAGTGGGTGGCGGGCATCATCAACGGCACCACCAACTTCATCCTGAGCAAGATGCGCGATGAGGGTGTGGGCTTTGCCGAAGCGCTGGCGCAGGCCCAGGCGCTGGGCTATGCCGAGGCGGACCCGACATTTGACATCGAGGGCATCGACGCTGCGCACAAGATCTCGCTGCTGGCGGCCAATGCGTTCGGCATGCCGGTGCGCTTTGCCGATGCGCAGGTGGAGGGCATCACCCGCCTGCAGGGGCTGGACGTGGCCTGCGCCGAGCAGCTGGGCTTTCGCATCAAGCTGCTGGGCGTGGCGAAGCGGCGCAAGGAGGGTGACTCGGAAGGCAATGTGGAGGGGGTGGAGCTGCGCGTGCAGCCCGCGCTGGTGCCCGCTACGCATTTGCTGGCGCATGTGAACGGGTCGATGAACGCCGTGATGGTCAAGGGCGATGCGTCGGGCGTGACGATGTACTACGGCGCGGGTGCGGGGTCGGAGCAGACCGCGTCGGCCGTGATTGCGGACCTGGTGGACGTGGCGCGGCTCGATGGCACCCACGCGGCGCAGCGCGTGCCACACCTGGGCTTCCACCCCCAGGCCGTGGACGAGCAACTGGCGGTACTGCCCCGCGCGGCCGTGCACACCCGCCACTATCTGCGCGTGCCGGTGCACAGCGCCCAGCAGATCGAGGCCGTGGGCGCCTGGCTGGCTGCGCAGCACGTGCCGGTGCTGCAGGTGGCACTGGCGCATGACAAGGCCTTGCCCCCCGGCAGCGGCCCCCAGGTGCTGGTGCTGACCGATGCCGTGGCGCAGTCCACGGTGGACCTGGCCGTGTTTGCACTGGCGGCGCACCCTGCGGTGGCGGGGCCGGCGGTCACGCTGCGGGTGGAGACGCTGGAAGGGTGAAGGGCGCCTGAAAACGTGTTAGCACGATCTTTTGGCGCCAAAACGGGCTGTAGCGCTAGTGCATCATGCCTGAGATGCTATCAATTTTGATAGTCCCTTCCGGTCGCAGCCATCACGCCATCAACCGGCCCAGCACCAGCGCCGCCATGTCCTCGGCCGCGCTGGTGCCCTCCGCCATCAGGCCCTGCACCACACCGGCGCGGTCGGTGTCGGTGCGGTTCTGGCTCACCTTCCAGATGCCCTCCCAGCGCTCCACCGCCAGCTCGATGCCCACGATGGCGCGCAGCAGCTTGTCGATGTAGTCGGGCGGTGCGTCGTCGATGCGCCAGGGGTCGGCGCGGTGGGCCTCGTGCTGCTCGCTCAGGGTGTGCAGGATGCCGCGCAGGCGTGCGGGGTCGTCAAACGCGCTCAGTGCGCCGTGGGCGTGCACGGTGGCGTAGTTCCAGGTGGGCACCTGCTTGCCGTCCAGGGCTTTCGATGGATACCACGAGGGCGACACATAGGCCTGCGGGCCGTGGAACACCGCCACTGCCTGCTGGGGTAACAGCGGCCACAGCGCGTTGGCGCGCGCCACATGGCCGATGAGCGTGCCCTGCGGGCCGCGCGCCGGGTCCAGGTACAGCGGGATGTGATTGACGTGTTGCGCGCCTTCGTTCGCAATGACCAGCGTGGCCAAAGGCTGGGCACGTACCAGGGCTTGCTGGGCAGCGGCATCGGCCACCTGAAACTGCCGGTTGGGGTTGGCCATGTCAGCCCCCTTCCACTTCAAGCACCGGGGCGCAGTCGATCTGCGTCTTGACCGAGTTGGCCAGAAAACACGATGTGTGGGCGCGGTGGTGCAGGTCGTCCAGCTGGGCAACGCTGGGCGCGTGCGCCGCATCAAAGCGCGTGACGGGCCTCAGCTGCACATGGGTGACCACCAGCTGGCCCTCTGCGTTCTTGGCCATGGTGCCCACGGCCGCGTCGGCATAGTGGTTGAGCCGATAGCCCGCGCGGCTGGCGAAGTCCATGAACCACAGCATGTGACAGCTCGACAGCGCGGCGACATAGGCTTCTTCCGGGTCCACCGCTGCTGCGTCGGAATACGGCAGCGGCACAACATGGGGCGACGACGACGCGGCCACGGTGGCACCGCCATCGAACTGCCAGGTGTGGGCGCGGTGGTAGCGCTTGTCCAGAAATTCATCGTTGCCACGGGACCAGGTGATAGTGGCGGTGTGCTCGGCCATGGATAGGTCTTTCTTGCGGTGGCCGGGCCTTGGAGGAAACACAAGCCCGGGATTTCTAAAATGGCTCTTCAGTTTATGGTTGCACTACCACAACCAAGGGGCCAATTCATGCCAGTTGCCGGAGCCAATCCCAAAACCACAGCCCCCCGGGACGGGCGCCTGGGCCAGTTGCGCCAGCAGGTGTACGAGCAGCTGCGCAGCGCCATCGAACAGGGCCGGCTGCCGGCGGGCACGCGCCTGCCGCCGTCGCGCGAGCACGCAGCCAGCCTGGGCGTGTCACGCAACACCGTGCTGTGGGCCGTGCAGCGCCTGCAGGCCGAAGGGTATGTGGAGGCGCGTGTGGGCGACGGCACCTATGTCTCGCATGCCGCAGGCGCACCGCCCACGCAAGGGCTGGTGGCGCCGCCCCGTGGGCTCTCGCGGCGCGGGCAGCTCATTGCCGAGACGGCTGCCCGCTGGCGCCCGCCGCATGTGGCGGCACGCGCATTCCGCATCGGCGCGCCCGAGGTGGACACGTTTCCGTTTGCGCTGTGGGACCGCCTCGCGCGCCAGGCCCGCCCCGGCCAGCGCAGCGCACGCGCACAGTACCTGGACCCCGCGGGCGACCCCGAACTGCGCCAGGCCGTGGCACTGTGGCTGTGGGCTTCGCGCGGCATCCGCTGCGATGCGGCGCAGGTGGTGGTGTGCTCGGGCTCGCAGCAGGGCATCGACCTGATCGCGCGGCTGCTGCTGGACGTGGGCGATGAGGTGCTGGTGGAAGACCCTGGCTACCCAGGCATCCGCGCCAGCCTGCTGGGCCACGGCGTGCTGGCGCGGCCCGTGGCGCTGGATGCGCAGGGCCTTCGCATCGACGAGGGTGCGGCCCAGTGGCCCGGCGCGCGCATGGCGGTGGTCACGCCCACGCACCAGTTCCCCACCGGCGTGTGCATGGGCCTGGCGCGGCGGCAGGCGCTGCTGCAATGGGCGCGCACGCACGACGCCTGGGTGGTGGAAGACGACTACGACGGCGAGTTTCAGTACGGCGGCGCTGCCCAGCGCGTACCCGCCTTGTGCAGCCTGCCGGGCTCGGAGCGGGTGTTGTACGTGGGCACCTTCAGCAAGACACTGCACCCCGGCCTGCGCCTGGGCTTTGTGGTGGTGCCGCCCGCACTGGTGGAGGCCTTTGCCATGGCCCGCGCCATCACCGACCGGCATGCACCGGGCGACACCCAGGCGGTGCTGGCGCGCTTCATTGCAGAAGGCCACCTGCTGCGCCACCTGCGGCAGATGCGCGAGCTGTACCAGGCGCGCCAGCGGGTGCTGGTTGACGCGCTGGCCGATACGAGCGGCGGGGCCCTTCAGCTGGCGCCCAGCGACCGGGGCATGCACCTGCTGTACGAAGCCGCCCCAGGCAGTGACGACGAGACCCTGAGCCGCAAGGCGCTCACCGCCGGGGTGATGCTGGCGCCACTATCGCGCTATGCGATGCAGTCCACGCGGCGTGGCTGGCTGTTGGGGTATGCAGGCTATAGCGAAGCCGAGATCGTGGCCGCCGCGCGCGTGGTGGGCGGGCTGGCGCGCATGCGGTAAATCACCACGCGCCGGGCTGCGGGGCCAGGGCCACGCTGCGGTCCACTGCCGTGGCCTCGGCCTGCGGCTCTACCTTGCGCCACCAGTGCGTGGACAGCGCGGGCGCGCGGATGTCCAGCCGCTCGCCCATGATGGGCGCCACCAGCGGCACCTGCGCTGCCGCTGCGAGCGCGGTGATGCGCTCGAACGGCTCTACCCAGGGGTGCAGCGACAGGTCGAACGTGCCGTTGTGGATGGGGAACAGATGGCGCCCCTTCACGTCCAGATGGGCCTGCAGGCTCTCCTCGGGGTGCATGTGGATGTCGGGCCAGTCGGCGTTGTAGGCGCCCGTTTCGATCAGCGTCAGATCGAACGGTCCGAACCGCTCGCCAATGGCCTTGAAGCCGTCGAAGTAGCCCGTGTCGCCACTGAAGAAGACGCGGACTTGGTCAGCGCCTTGACCCGCGATCAGCACCCACGAGGCCCACAGCGTGCTGTTGCCGTCCGACAGGCCCCGGCCCGAGAAATGCTGCGCAGGCGTGGCCACCAGCTGCAGCCCGCCGATGGTGGTGCCCTGCCACCAGTCAAGCTGCTGCACCTTGGCCGCAGGCACGCCCCAGCCGATGAGCCGGTTGCCCACGCCCAGCGGTGTGATGAAGTGCTCCACCTTGGGCGCGAGTTTCTGGATGGCTGCGTAGTCCAGGTGGTCGTAGTGGTCGTGCGACAGGATCACGCCGGTGATGGGCGGCAGCTCGTCAATCGTGATGGGCGGCGCGTGAAAGCGCTTGGGGCCCAGGAACTGGAAGGGCGAGGCGCGCTCGGAAAACACCGGGTCGGTCAGCCAGAACTGGCCGTTGATCTTGAAGAGCAGGGTGGAGTGCCCCAGGCGCCACAGGCTCAGGTCGGGCGCGGCCAGCATATCTGACCGCATCACCGCGTACATCGGCACGGGCTGGCGCGGCACCGAGTCGTCGGGCTTGCCGGTGGCAAAGCGCCACATCACCTCCAGCGTCTTGAGGGCGCCCAGCGCATGGCGGGGTGCCACGTTGCGAAATTTGCCACCCGCAAACTGCGGCGACTGTTCATAGGCGGCCACCGGCTGGGCGGCGCGGGAAAAGAGGCTGTAGGCCATGGCGATCAGTACAACGAAGGCGACACAAAGTGCCGGGAGCAGACGGCGGCGGGGGACGATGGAGAGTGACACCAGATCTGCGACATAGAAATTACACTGCACAGTGTAGTTCACTTTTTAGAAAAGTAAACTACCCGGTGTAAAATTTGCGCATGATCGCCTCCCAGCCCACCCCTCGCCTGACCGACCGCAAGCGCGATGCCATCGTGCAGGCCGCCATCGGCGAGTTCCGCGAACACGGCTTCAACGGCACCAGCATGGACCGCGTGGCCGCAGCGGCGGATGTGTCCAAACGCACGGTGTACAACCACTTCCCAAGCAAGGAAGAACTGTTCGAAGCCATCCTGCTGCTGATGTGGGAGCGCAGCCAGTCACCCGACGAACTGGCCTACACCCCCACGCGCCCGCTGCGCGACCAGCTGCTGGAGCTGCTGGCGCAAAAGATGCGCCTGCTCAACGACGCGAGCTTCATCGACCTGAGCCGCGTGGCCATGGCCGACATGATGCACACCCCCGAGCGCGCGCGCGGCATCACCGCCAAGCTCTCGGCCAAGGAAGAGGGCCTGCCGCGCTGGTTGCGCGCGGCCCAGCAAGATGGCCGCCTGCGCGCCACCATGGATGTTCCCTACGCCGCGCAGCAACTGCAGGGCATGGTCAAGGCATTTGCGTTCTGGCCCCAGCTGGCCATGGGCCAGCCGCCCTTGAGCGCCGCACAGCAAGCGCAAGTGGTGGGGGATGCGGTGGACATGTTTCTGGGGTTCTACGCCGCGCCCACCCAGGAGGCCAAGGCCCCCGCAAAAAAAGCCCGGGTTGGAAGCACGGGCAAGGCAGCGGCAGTCCCTGTTGCAACCTCTGCGAAAGCTGCCCCTCGCCGCGCCCCAGCGCGCTGACCCACGCCACCCCCCTGGCCAGCAAGCCAGCGTGAGGAGCGATTTGCACTACGCTCACCCGTTCTTTCCACGCAGCCTGACACCAAGATGCCCCTCGCTCCCTACCTCGACACCGCCCCGGTCCTGGACACCGGCGTTTTCATCCACGACTCTGCCCAGGTCATCGGCGACGTCACGCTGGGCCGCGACAGCTCGGTGTGGTGCAACGCCGTGCTGCGCGGCGATGTGAACCGCATCACCGTGGGCGTGTGCAGCAACGTGCAGGACCTGACCATGGGCCATGTGTCGCACCGCAACGCCAGCAAGCCCGAAGGCTCGCCGCTGGTCATCGGCGACTACGTCACGGTGGGCCACTCGGTGATCCTGCACGGCTGCCGCATCGGCAACGAATGCCTCATCGGCATGGGCTCCATCGTGATGGATGACGCCATCATCGAAGACCGCGTGATGCTGGGCGCAGGCAGCCTGGTCTCGCCCGGCAAGGTGCTGGAGAGCGGGTACCTCTACATCGGCCGCCCGGCGGTGCGCCAGCGCGCGCTCACCGATGCAGAGATTGCGTACCTGAAATATTCGGCCGAGCACTATGTGCGGGTGAAGAACAACTACCAGGGATGACCTGCGGCACACCCCACGCGGCTGCGGTGCCCCCGGTGCCCCCGGCGCCCCCCGCCCACCAGGGATAAAGCCGGGCCGGGATAATCGGGGGTTCCACGACCCCTGCGGCGGCACCGCATCGCCCCATTGCCTGTTTCCACCATGTCTGCCGTCGCCCCCGCCTCACCCGCCCAGCGCGTCCTCTCCGTCATCCCCCCGATGACGCAGCTGAACACGCCATACCCCTCCACCGCCTACCTCACGGGCTTTCTGCGCTCTCGGGGGGTGACGGCGTTCCAGGAAGACCTGGCATTGGCGCTGGTGCTGCGCCTGCTCTCGCCCGAAGGGCTGCGCGCGGTGGCCACCCAGGTGGATGCGCTTCCCGCCAAAAAGCAGAGCCCCGCCGTGCAAAGTTTTGCGGCGCAAAAGGACCGCTACCTCGCCACTATCGGCCCCGCCATTGCCTTTTTGCAAGGCCGCGACAGCACGCTGGCGCACCGCATCGTGGGACGGAACTACCTGCCCGAGGGCCCGCGCTTTGCCACACTGGATGTGTATGTGGATGACGAAGGCGGCGACCCGCTGGGCTGGGCTTTTGGCGCGCTCGGCCTGCACGACAAGGCCAAGCACCTGGCCACGCTGTACCTGAACGACCTGGCCGACGTGCTGCGCGACGCGGTGGACGAGCGCTTTGAGTTCGTGCGCTACGCCGAATCACTGGCGGGCAGCCAGCCCACGTTTGACCCACTGGCCGACGCACTGGCTGCGCCGCACACGCTGGTGGACGACATGCTGCAGCAGCTCACGCACGATGCCCTGGAGCGCCACGCGCCCGATGTGGTGCTGCTGTCGGTGCCTTTCCCCGGCTCGGTGTATGCGGCATTTCGCATCGCGCAGGCCATCAAGGCACGGCATCCGCACATTGCCACCGTGCTGGGCGGCGGCTTTGTGAACACCGAGCTGCGCGAACTGGCGGACCCGCGTGTGTTCGACTTTTTTGACTATGTGACGCTGGACGCGGGCGAGCGCCCGCTGCTGGCGCTGCTGGAGCACCTGCGCAGTGAACGCGGCCGCCAGCGCTTGGTGCGTACCTTCGTGCGCGGTGACGATGGCGCGGTGCAGTACATCAACATGATGGAAGCCGACATCGCCTTTGCCGAGGTGGGCACACCCACCTGGGACGGCCTGCCGCTGGACCGGTATCTGTCGCTCCTGGACATGCTCAACCCCATGCACCGCCTGTGGAGCGATGGGCGCTGGAACAAGCTCACCGTGGCCCACGGCTGCTACTGGAAGAAGTGCAGCTTCTGCGACGTGAGCCTGGACTACATCAGCCGCTACGAGGGCGCGAGTGCTGGAGTGCTGGCCGACCGCATCGAGCAGATCGTGCGCGAGACGGGGCAGACCGGCTTTCACTTTGTGGACGAAGCCGCGCCGCCCAAGGCGCTCAAGGCCCTGGCCACCGAACTCATTACGCGCAACGCGGGCATCAGCTGGTGGGGCAATGTGCGGTTTGAGAAAACCTTCACGCCCGACCTGGCTGAGCTGATGGCAGACAGCGGCTGCATTGCGATCTCGGGTGGACTCGAAGTCGCGTCGGACCGGCTGCTCACGCTGATGAAAAAAGGCGTGTCGGTCGACCAGGTGGCGCGGGTGACGCGGGCGTTCACCGACGCGGGCATCCTGGTGCATGCGTACCTGATGTATGGCTTTCCGACCCAGACCGTGCAGGACACCGTGGACGCGCTCGAATACGTGCGCCAGCTGTTTGCCAACGGCTGCATCCAGAGCGGGTTCTTTCACCGCTTTGCCTGCACCGTGCACTCACCCGTCGGCAAGAACCCCGAGGAATACGGCGTGACACTGGCGCCCCTGCCGCCGGGTGACTTTGCCAAGAACGACGTGGCCTTCATCGACCCCACCGGCGTGGACCACGACGCGCTGGGCGGCGCGCTCAAGAAGGCCATCTACAACTACATGCACGGCATCGGACTCGAAGAGGACGTGCGTACGTGGTTCCCGTTCAAGGTGCCCAAGACGACGGTGCGGCGTGACAGGATCGAGCGGGCGCTGCAGCAGCGCGGCTGAGCCCGCAGTATTTCTTCAAGCAGCCGCCATGAAAGCCAGGATGTCGTCGAAGTCCTTGCGGTCCTTGGGCGTCTGGTACTTGTAGGCAGCGAACGACTGCTGGAGCATTCCGGTCAGCCGGTCACGGCGTTGCACGAGTTCTGCCTTCCACACCGGGTCGCGCACCAGCAGTTTCAGGATAGCGAGCTTGCCGTCCAGGTTCTCGTACATGGCGTCGAACGAGCGGGCCGTGAGCTCCAGCAAATTGGCCAGCTTGGGCAGGCCGCGGGTTGTGGCGCCCTTGTCCAGCAGCGACTGCACGATCTTGGCTTGGTGGTAGTAGATGGCGATCTCGATGGGGTAGCTCGTTTCCGATGCGCCCTGAGCGCGCCCATCGGGGTCGGCACCGTGCTGCAGCAGCAGGTCCACGATCTTGGGTGCAGAGAACCGACAGGCCTCGTACAGGTTGGGATAGCCCTTGTGCGGCAGGTTGGGGTCGGCGCCATGCTCCAGCATGAGCTGCACGACCTTCACGCGCTTGTCGGTGATGGCCTTGTTCAGGCAGGCGTAGCCGGAAGAGAATGTGCTGTTGGGGTCGGCCCCCTTCTCCAGCAGGGCCTGCACGGTGGCCTGGTTCTTGGAGAACCCGATGGCGCGGATGAAGGCATAGGTCGGGTCGTTCTGCTCGCGCTCGGCAGCCTCGATGATCTTTCCCACCCGGCCGAGCTGGGCGGTCGGGGCCAGGGTCTTCATCAGCGCCTCCACATCGGCGGGTGGCTTTTTTTTGCCGTCGATGAAGCCATATTCAAGCTTGCGGGCGACCTCATCATCGACCAGCTCGGCATGCAGCGCATGGCAGACCTTGGACAAGGGCTTGATGAAATCACCAACATCGGCAGAGCCCGAGGTGAATGCCGCGTCGATCACCAGGCCCGAACGCTCGTAGTGGTCAAAGCCCAGGTGGTCCGTGGGGTGGATGGTGAGCTTGCGGGCCGCGAAGAAGGCCCTGACCGCCGCTTCAAGCCCGGCACCACCGGGAGTGCTGAAAACCGCATGCAGTGCATCGGCATCGGTATCGTTCTTGCAGACCAGCGTGAATCGCGTCGTGGTTTCCATGTTCCCTCGGATGGACTGAAGCATTGGTTTTTGCAGGCATCATATTTCGATGCAGACACCTCGCCCGCCCTTCACCGCTGCCATCTTCGACATGGACGGACTGCTGGTCGACTCCGAGCGCGTGACCCTGCGCGCCTGGCTGGACGCCGCACGGGCGCGGGGCATTGCACTGGCAGAGGCCGACTACCTGCAGGTGGTGGGGCGCGCGTCCACCGACTCCGACACCATGCTCACGGCTTTGCTGGGTGGTCCGCAGATGTTCGAACAGGTGCAATCCGATGTGGCTGGGCGCCTGTGGGACGCAGGGCCAGAGCCCCTGTTTCCCCTCAAACCCGGCGCCGCATCGCTGCTGCACGCCTTGCGGCAAGCAGGCGTGCCCTGCGCGGTGGCCTCATCGTCGCGGCGCGACGAGATCGAGCACCGCCTGGACAGGGTGGGCGTGCTGCAGCACTTTCACGCCTGGGCTGGCGGCAACGAGGTGCCGCGCGGCAAACCCGACCCCGCCCTGTACCAGCTGGCGGCCGTGCGCCTGGGCGTGGACCCCGCACAGTGCCTGGCGTTTGAAGACAGCGAGAACGGCGCACGCGCTGCGCAAGCCGCAGGGGTCGCGGTAGTGATCGTGCCGGACCTCAAAGCGCCGGGCATCGAGGTGGTGGAGCGCAGCCACGGCGTGCTCGAATCGCTGGTGCACGCCCATGCCCACCTGCCGCGCTGGTTCAGGGCGGCGCGGGTGCCGTAAAACTGATAAAAATCGGCCTCTAGCGCTTATGCATCAAGCGCAAACAGCTATCAAATTTGTAGCATTACCGTTTCTGCTTCTGGTACGCCTTGTCGGCCGGTGGCCCCCGGTCCGTGTCCTGCAGTCCACTTTTCACATCACGGTAGGCCTGCTCCATCATTGCGTCGGGTTCGCCGTCGGTCATGTTGACCGCCTCGTCGCGCTCGTGGGGCAGGCGGGGTTCGGGCCCGCTCAGGTCTTCGGGTCCGCTGCCGGGGTGCGGCTGGGGCTGGGTGGTGTTCACGCGCCGCTCGGTGCGGGCGGGCACAGGAGCGGAGGGGATGATCTCCTCTTCCTTGCGGGGGGCTGTGGGGGTCGTTTTCATGCGGGGCCTTGGTATGCAACGTGGAGCCCCTCCACCCTAGCGCCGCTGGCCGCCCCGCACTGTAGGCCCAGGCCCTGCACGGCTGCGGGCGTGCGGAGCCTGCTGTCACCAGAACAACCACCGCTCCAGCGCATGGAGCACGATGACCACGATCACGCCGAGCAAAAAGAGGATCGCCTTGCGGCGCGCCCGCGCGCTCACCACCAGCTTGTAGACCGTGTACGCGGCGAGCGTTCCCACAAAAGGCGCCGCGATGGCTGCACCTGACAGGACGATGGCCACGAGCTTGCCCCAGCCGTCGGTCCCGCCCATGGTCCAGATCGAACGCAAGTAGATCGCGCTCGGAACGGCCAGACCCAACCACAGCACCCCGGACGCCACTGCCACGCTGACGTGGTGCGCGAGCAGGCCATAGAGCACCAATGCGCCCACCACCCCGCCCAAGAACAGCAGGCGCTTGAGCCAGAGCGGCAGCGACTCGCCAGAGCGACGCGCTGGCGTGGCTTCACGGGCCTTCTTCGCCGCTGCGGCCGCCGCCTGGGCCCGTTCTTTTTGTAGTTGTTGCTGCTTCTCGGTGGATTCACGGGCACCACGCAGGAAGTCGTCCACCGCCGGGTTGTCCACCTGGCCCAGGATCCGGCCCGTGCGCGACAGGGCCTGGTCGTGCTGGGGCAGTTCGGTCTGCAGGGACGCCCCCTGGCTGAACCACTCACCCATCTGCGCCAGCCACCCCACGCCCGTCGGCGGCAACCCAAAACCACCCTCGCCCGCGCGGCACAGGTAATGCTGGGTGCTTTGCGGCGGGACGAGCTGCCGCGTGCTGTAGCGGGGCAAATAGCATTGCATCAACGGCGCAGCCGCCTGCTGGCCGGGGCGGCCCAGGCGCAGCGCAAACTCCGGCAAGGGCACGGGCTCCCCCAGCCCATTGCGCACGCCCAGCCAAAGGTAGAGGCCCCGGGGGCGCCCATCTTTGGCCCGATGAACCCAGAGGCCAGGGCCTTCTGGGGCAATGTTGTCTGCGCCGAGGGCATCCAGCTCGGACGGCAGCGGAACATCGGGGCCGTCCATGTCCCATAGCGGCCGCAGCTGGGCTCTGAGGAGGGAGGGCCAGACCGCACGCGCCCGGCGCTGCAGATCGTCCGCATCGACCTCGCGCCCGTGAGCGATGGCAACTTCGATGGTGCGACTGGCCTGCGCCGGCCGCCCTTCCAGGGCGAGCAGCCATTCGTCGAGCAATGCAAGCCGCAGATAGAGCGCATCGGCCCCTTGCCCCTGGGCCTCTGCCGCACGCACCCATGCGTACCGGGCAGGCTGCTGCGGCACCAGCTCCTGCGCCAGCAACCGCTGGCGCGCAGGGCTGCCTGCCGGGGCAGCCGACGACGCGGGTTGCTGTGCCCATGCACCCACCACGCACAGCAGCAGCACGAACCCCAGCGTCCGAAGCAGGGTGCCTTGCACACCTTTCGCCCCACCCGGTACACAGCTTGCGCTTGCCATTGCCCATGGCCTGCAGCGCAGCAGCGAACCGCAGTTCAGCGCGAATCCCCACGCATTTCCCCCCTGCATCTTTGCTCTCCTGTAGCTGTGCGGGGATTTTCTTGCACGGCTGCCTTGAGGGCCAGCCCGCTGATCGGCCACCAGGCACAGCTCACACAGGCGGACGCTGGGTGTGGGTGACAGGGGGCTGGCAACGGTCTATCAATGAGTAGGCCTTGTAACGCATGGCTGCTTGCTCTGACCCTAGCCAGGGGCCGTTGCGTCGTCAACGACGGGCGGCTCCTGGTGAGAGGGTGTGAGTGAAGTTGCGCTGTGCCCTACGCCTTCTTGGACGGCTTGTTGACCTGCGTCGGCTTCGCGGTCTTGGCTGCCTTTGCCGCCTTGGGCAACTTCGGCAACTTGGCCACTGCGGGCGGCAGGTAGTTGGCTCCGGTCACCACGGACTTGCCGGTTTGGCTCTCCAGTTGGTTGCGGGCTTGACGTGCGATGCGGCCCCCGGTGGTTGCAGCGGTCTTGTTCTCGGCCATGCCGGTGGCCTGCAGGCTTTCGGCGATCTGGCGCGTGGAGAGTTCTGCCAGGGCGGTAAAGATCAGCTCGGCCTCGCTCATGTGGTCGCGCAGGTTGTGGCTGGTCAGGCCCTTCATTCCTTTGTGCTGAGCCACGCTCAGGCCTGACCATTCTTGGTGAATGATGTTGGTGAGGATGGCAAACTCGCTGCCCGCCTTGATGTCGTGCTCGCTCCAGTAGTCGGTTAGCTTGTTGCGGGTTTCCTGCCCGGTCATGCGCTGCTGGATCCACTTGTCGCTACGGCCATGCTGCTGCCAGGTCTGGCGGGCGCGGTCCAATGACAAGGCCGGGTCGGCCAGCTCCTGCATGCGCTCGTAGCCCACCTTCGCTAGCCAGAGCTTGATGGGCTCGGCCTTGGGGCTGGGGATGGATTGCACCAGGCGCAAGAGGGTTTCAGCGGTGGCTACGTCAGTCAAACGCTGCTTGCCATCGGCTGCGGGCATTTTCAACTGGTGACAAGCTGTCACCAGTTGACTGCCTTCATTGCCAAGCCGACGCTTGAGCTGATTCCAATACTTGCGGGCTGTCAGGTCGTCGGACTGTTGTGTCAGCACCTGCACCACGTCGATCACAGAGAACCACCAGGTTTCCGTGCCTTCGTCGTACACACGGCGGATAGGCTGACCATCGAATTCTGCGGGCAAGGTTTTCATGGGTGCTCCAGCATCGCTTCCGAGATATTACTGTATAAATCACCAGCCCCAAATTCGTCTCGATCCACTGAATGCTACATAATAGATAGCTTATAGCGCTTATCTATCAAGCGCTACAGCCACTTTTTATCCATGTCCTCCCCAGATTGGGCCACCCAGGCCCTACAGTCGTTTGATGCGGTAGTGCAGGCCACGCCCGGCTTTCGCAGCCGCCCCGGCCAGCGGCTGATGGCCGAGCAGGTGGCGCGCACGTTCAGCAGCGCCACGCTGGGCAAGGTGGATGAAGAAAGCGGTGAAGACGCGCCTACGCGGTCCATCGCCGTGATCCAGGCGGGCACGGGCGTGGGCAAGTCGCTGGCGTACTGCGCGCCCGCCATCGCCCTGGCGCTGTCGCGCGGCACGCGGGTGCTGATCTCTACCGCCACCGTGGCGCTGCAGGAGCAACTGGTCAACAAGGACCTGCCCGCACTGGCCGCGCTGATGCCCCAGCCCTTCAAATTTGCGCTGGCCAAGGGGCGCGGGCGCTATGTGTGCAAGCTCAAGCTGGACCGCCTGGCGGGCACGGGCGAGGCCGAGGAAGAGGCCGACGACGACCTGTTTGCCGAGGAGGAAGCCGCCGCCCGCGCCAAGCGCCCCCGGCACGAGACCGAGGCGCGCATCCAGTTCTATTCGACGATGGCGCAGACCTTGTCGAAAGGTGCGTGGGATGGCGACCGCGACAGCCTGGACACGCCGCCCGAGCCCGAGGTGTGGAGCCCCGTGGCAGCCGAGGGCGCGTCGTGCACCGGCAAACACTGCCCGGCCTTCAGCCAGTGCACCTACTACGACAAGCGCAAGGAGCTGGTGGGCGCGCAGGTGATTGTTGCCAACCACGATTTGCTGCTGTCATCGCTGGGCGCGCGCGTGCTGCCCGAGCTGGACAACTGCCTCCTGGTGCTGGACGAAGCCCACCACCTGCCCGCCACAGCGCTCGACCAGTTTGCGTGCAGCATGGACCTGTCGCGCATCACCTGGATCGAGCGGCTTGCCAGCCGAGGCCTGCGCATTGGGGCACTGCTGGAGGTCGAAGAGATTGCCGACATCCCCAAACATTCGGCCCAGCTGCGGCAGACGCTGCAGGACCTGGCACGCATCGTGATGGATGTGTATGGCGCCCAACTCAAGAGCCAGCCCAGCGCCTGGGGCCCGGCGCGCGTGCGCGTGCCACGCGGCGAATTGCCCGAACAGCTCATTGCGCCGCTGGGCCTGCTGGCCGCCAGCGCCGAGGGCTTCCTCGACGCCCTGCGCGCCATCAGCAAAGCCCTGCGCGCCGAGATGCGTGACAAGCCCGACGAGGCCAAGCGCCTGTCCACGCTGTACGCACAAATCGGCATGCTGGCCCCGCGCCTGGAAGAGCTGCATGCCACCGCGCAACTGCTGCTGCAGGATGCGCCCGAAGGCGCGGTGCCGGCCGCCAAATGGTTCACGCTGGAGGTCGATGGCGACTTCATCGTGGTCAAGGCGCACGCCAGCCCCATCCTGCCTGGCACCACGCTGCGCAACCACCTGTGGAGCGCCGTGCGCGGCGCGGTGCTGACCTCGGCCACGCTCACCAGCTGCGGGCACTTTGATTTCTTCCTGCGCGAGGCAGGCCTGCATGGCGATGAAGCCACCACCACGCTCGAAGTGCCCAGCCCCTTCAACTACGCCGCGCAGGGCACGCTGATTGCCGCCGAAACCCGCGCCGACCCCAAGAACGCCGCGCAGTTCACCACCGAGATGGTCGATGCGCTGCTGCACGACATTGCCCGCGTGGAATACGGCGCGCTGGTGCTGTTCACCTCGCGCGAGCAGATGCGACAGGCGGTGGACGCATTGCCCACCGCCATGCGCAGCGTGGTGCTGGTGCAGAACGCACTGCCGCGCACCCAGCTGCTCAAGCGCCACCGCGAGCGGGTGGAAAACGGCGAGCCCTCGGTCATCTTTGGCATGCAGTCGTTTGGCGAAGGGCTGGATTTGCCCGGGCGCCTGTGCGAATCGGTCTTTATCACCAAGCTGCCCTTTGCCCCGCCCGACGACCCGGTGGGCGAGGCCCGCGCCGAATGGCTGCGCGCCGTGGGGCGCGACCCGTTCAGCGAGCTGGTGGTGCCCGCCACCGCCATCCGTCTGGCGCAATGGGTGGGCCGCGCGATTCGCACCGAAGAAGACATGGCGCATGTGTACTGCTACGACAAGCGCCTGACGCGCACCAGCTACGGCCAGCGGCTGCTCAAAGGGCTGCCACCGTTTGCGCTGGAGCAACGCGCGCCGCTCTGAAGCGGCGACACTTTGCGCACCGATTTCACAACCACTACAACAACGACAGAGAGGACCCCACCATGCCCCACACCACCCCTGCCTGCCCCCAATGCGGCCTGGAGAACACTTACCCCGATGGCAGCAACTATGTGTGCCCCGACTGCGCGTTTGAATGGCCGCAGGTGGCCGATGCTGCCGAGTCCGATGCCGCAGAAGCAGGCGATGGCGTGGTGCGCGATGCCAACGGCAACCCCCTGGCCGATGGCGACGCGGTGATCCTGGTGAAAGACCTCAAGGTCAAGGGTTCGTCGTCCACGCTCAAGAAGGGCACCAAGATCAAGAGCATCCGCCTGGTCGACGGCGCCGATGGCCACAACGTGGACTGCAAGACCGACCTGGGCAGCATGCTGCTGAAGTCGGAGTTTTTGAAGAAGGCGTGAAGCGCCTTCCCTCCACCTGGCGCACCACGCTGTACCGTGACAGCGCGGCAGGTGCTGCGCAAGGCGGAGTTACCGGTGCAGCCGCACGGGCAGCATAGGTAACGCCCGGTCCTGACCCATCCTGTCTGGACGGGTAGGACGGGATGTCGGACAAGCGCCCACGCACAGGCGGGCAGGGGGACGACGCGGCGCAGGGCGCAGGCGGCCTAGAGTCGTGGCACCCCCTCCATTTCACGGAAGCCCCCCATGCACCACGACACCCCCGGCCACGAAACCTTGTGGAAGCTCATCAAGGACATTCGGTTTGGCATGCTCACGCACCGTACCTCCACGGGCATGCTGCACGCGCACCCGCTCACCACGCAAAACCGCCAGTTTGACGAACACGGCGAGCTGTATTTCTTCATCCCCAAGTCGGGCGAGCTGTACGAACGACTGCTGACCGATGGCGAAGTCAACGTGTCGTATGCCAACCCGGACGACGACAGCTACGTGTCGCTGTCGGGCCAGGCACGGGCTGTGGACGACCATGCGCAAAAACAAGCCCTGTGGTCCCCCATGGCCCAGGCATGGTTCCCGGGTGGCGTGTCCGACCCCAACCTGGCGTTGCTGGCCGTGCGCATCCGCCATGCCGAATACTGGGATGTGGATGAAAGCAAGATGGTGCAGCTCTTCAAGATGGCCAAGGCCGCCATCACGGGCGAACCACCGCGCAGCCTGGGCGAGCACAAGGAACTGACCTTGTATTGAGCTGAGCGGCAGGCCCCCGGGCGGCTGTTTCCCCAAGGTGGGGCAGGGGCCGGAGGCACGCCGCACCCTGCCGCGATGCCAGGAAGAGCGTCAGCGTCTTGCACAGAAATTCAAGAAAAAATGGGCTCCAGCGCTTTTCTATCAAGCGCTAATAGCTACATATTTCATAGCAAAACCACCGAACCATGGAGCCCACGGGCTCCTTTTTCTTTGGGCCACGGCTCTTGAAACAGCGCGCCAAGGCATCCACATGCCATCCATACACCATCCCATTGGATGTTTTATGGAGTTCCCCCGATGAACAATATCGTTCCCATCGCCCCGTCGCGCGGCAAGGTGCCCGAGTCCGAGAAGGTCACGATCAACCTGGGCTTCGTGGACCTGGGCCACATTGATCTGCTGGTCTCCGAAGGCTTTTACGCCAACCGCACCGACTTCATCCGCACCGCCATCCGCAACCAGCTGACCGCCCAGAACGACGCCGTGCGCCAGGTGGTGGCCCGCAAGATGCTTGTGCTGGGGCTGCAGCGTTTTGGCCGGGCCGAGCTGGAGGCCGTATTGGCGGCGGGCCAGGCGCTGGAGATCCGCGTGCTGGGCCTGGCCAGCATCGACGACGACGTGCCGCCCGCCCTGGCGCAGGCCACGATTGCCTCGGTGACGGTATTGGGCGCATTCCATGCCAGTGCGGCCGTCAAGGCCGCCCTGGCCGGGCGCATGCATTGAACACCACCGACCCGGACCGCAGCGCGCCGCCGCTGCCGGACGCACCAACCACCAAGGAGTCCCCATGGACTGGAACCTCAATCTCAAGCGCCTGATGGGCGAAGCCACCCAGCTGGTGCGCAGTGGCCAGCTGGCCGACGCCACGCGGGCCATCCAGCAGACCCTGGGCGCAGCCGTGGCGCGCCACAGCAACGAACCGACACCTGCCAGCGCAGAGGCTATGCCGTTGCAAGCGCCATCACCCGCAGGCGACGAGGCCCCACGCTGGCGCAGCGCCGCCGCCGCGCAAGATGTGGAAGACGCCGTGGTCATCGACCGCAGCGCCCCCACCCCCCAGGCCGAGCCAAAGGCCCCCACAGCACCACGCCCCGCCGCCAGCAATCACCCGCTGGCGGAGCCGCCCGGCAGCTTCACCCGCGTGGTCTTCACCCACCCGAGTGCACGGCACCACCCACACCACTACCACCTGTACGTGCCCCCGGGCGCCACGGCAGGCACCCCCATGCCGCTGGTGCTGATGCTGCACGGCTGCACGCAGAACCCCGTGGACTTTGCCACCGGCACAGGCATGAACGACGCAGCCGCCCCCGCCAACGCCCTGGTGCTGTATCCCGAGCAACCCCACAGCGCCAACCCCAACGGCTGCTGGAACTGGTTTCGCCCTGGCGACCAGCACCGGGGCAGCGGCGAGCCCGCGCTGCTCGTCGCCATGCTGCAGGACGTGATGGCGCGCCACCCGGTGGATGCGCAACGCGTCTACGTGGCGGGACTGTCGGCTGGCGGCGCCATGGCCGCACTGCTGGGCCGCGAATACCCCGAGCTGTTTGCCGCCGTAGGCGTGCACTCCGGCCTGCAGGCGGGCGCGGCGCACAACGTGATGGGCGCGCTGTCGGCCATGAAAAACGGCGCCAAACCCCGCGCCGCCACCCACCCCACCGCCGAGGTTCCTGCACTGCCGCCTCCGCCGATGATCGTGTTCCATGGCGACGCCGACACCACCGTGCACGCCCACAACGGCGAGCAACTCATCGAGGCAACGCTGTCAGCACTGGCCACGGCCCCAGATGGCGGCCAGACGACGGTGGAGACGGTGCACCAGGGCCAGTCCCGTGGTGGCCAGAGCTATACCCGCAAGGTGTACACCGTGGCGGGTAGCGCCCTGTCGGCCAGCACACTGCACAGCACGGTCGTGGCAGAACAATGGGTGCTGCACGGCGCAGGGCACGCGTGGGCTGGTGGGCACGCGGGCGGCAGCCACACCGACCCACGCGGCGTGGCTGCCACGCAGGAGATGCTGAGGTTTTTTCTGGAACATCCGCGCGCTCCGAGGCATTGACTCCCCACACGCGCCCCCTCACTCGGTCTTCGATGCGCTAAGGCCGGTGTGCAAGATCGCGTACAACACCTTCGAGCCCCTGAACCACGCGGGCCAATCGGTCGTAGTCCACCTTATCGGATGTGTCCTCGCGGGTGTGGTAGTGCGGGTAGCGGTAGGGGGCGGTGTCGGTCACCATCAGCGCGGGGTAGCCCGCGTCGATGTAGGCCGCATGGTCTGAATAGTCCACGCCAGGGATGAAACGCGGCGCCGCGATGCCCTCTGACGGGAACGCCGCATGCGAACGGAACGACCGGACCACCCGGCGCGCCAGCCCCAGGTCGGGCGTGGTTGCGACGAAGGCGATGAAATCTCCCTGCGTGGGGTAGAACTGGTTCAGCGGCCAGGGGTACTTCTGCGACCCTTCGGCGTTCGAGAAATACCCCATGGTCTCCAGCGACAGCATCGCCACCACCGGCGCACCACGGGCGAGCAAGGCCTGGGCGTGCACCTGGCTGCCCATCTGCGAGGTCTTGAAAAAAGGCGGCTCTTCGTTGGTGTAGAGCACAAACATCACATCCGCCTGCGCGGTGGCGCCCAGGTGCTTGAGGCTTTTGGCCAGGGCCAGCACGGCGGCGGTGCCCGTGGCGTTGTCGTTGGCACCGGGCGTCTCGTGCGCCGAATCGTAGTGCGCGCCGATCACAACCAGGCGCTGCCCCGGCGCGCTCTGGCTGGGCACCGTGACCTCGAGGTTGCGCACCGCCACGCCCCGCGCCTTGAACTCGTCGCGCCGAACCTGGTAACCATACGAGACCAGCTCTGACTCCAGGTAAGTCGCCACGGCCTCCAGCGCAGCAGGGTGCTGGGCGTTGTGCTCCTGCGCTGCAATCACGGCTACATGCCGCTGCAATTGCTGCGCCAGCGCCTGCTGCGCAGCACTGGCGACTGGGAGCGCGCCACGGTGCGAGCTGCCCGGCATGGTAGTGAGCACCAGTATGGCCGCCAGAATCAGGCCAAACACGGCGGCGAGGGCGCCTGTGATGCGCAGGAGACTTTGCCCCACACGCAGGGCTACGTCGCTCACGCCGATGTGGCGCTGCGGCCCGGGCGCGTCTTGCTCTTGCGATAGCGCTGGGTGGCCTCTGCCAGCATCGCGTCCTTGGGCACAAACTTGGAGCCGCCCACCCACAGTTCGGTCGGCACGCCGTGGGCATCGCGCACGCGGCGCACCGCCTGGCCCGGGCTGGCGTAGGCCGAGGCTTTCTGGACCACCCCGGTGTCGCGCCCGGTGATGGCCAGCTCGGTGGTTGCTGCGTTGAAGGGCACGAACATGGCAGGCACCACTTGGCACACCAACTTGCCCATGGGCACCAGATCAGTGGCGCCCCACAGGCTCCACCAGCGCCCCGCCCAGGCAGCCTCTTTTTTGGCAGGCGCGCCGTGCTGCTGGAACGCAAACAGGATGCTGGCAATGCCGTCCACCCACTCGGTGGACAAGCCATCCTGCGCGTTGGTAAGCGCGGTCACCGTCAGGTCCAGCGCGGGGTAGCGCGCCGTGCGCGACAGAAACCCCTGCAGCCCGCCGGTGTGGCCCATCCATTCACGCGGGCCCGGCGCGCTGAGCATGGTGCCCAGCCCGTAGTGGGACTCGAACACGTTGCAGGGGTCGCGCCAGCGGCGCTGCGCCATCTCGCGGCGGCTGGCGGGCGAAAGGATGCTGTGCTTGCTGTCTGGCGCCAGCTGCGAAAAGAAGCGGGCCACATCCGACGCGGTGGACACAAACCCGGCCGCCGGGGCCATGGCGTCGCACACGTTGTCGCCAGGCACGATCAGGCGCTGGCCGAACGGAAACTCACTGCTGTGGCCCACCGCCATCGGGGCGCCCCGCGCAAGGCGCGGCATGTCGGGCACCGTTTCCTGCAGGCCTGCAGCATCAATCACATGGCGCACCATCCAGCTCGCGTACTCCGTGCCCGTGACCTGCTCCATCATCAGCCCGAGCAGGCCGTAGCCGTGGTTCGAATACTTGAGCTGTACCCCCGCGTCCAGCGGCGGCTTGTCGCGCAGGTCCGCCAGCAGTTCTGCACGGGAGAGAAAGGCCCGCCGGTCCAGGAACTGGCCCGCATCGGGGCCGTCGCGCGTGACGCCTGCGGCGTGCGACAGCAGCTCGCCAATGCGCGCCCGGGCCAGGTCTTTGTGCAGGCCATCGACATAGCGGCCAATGGGGTCGTCCAGGCCGATTTTTCCTTGCTCGCGCAGCAGCATGACCCCAGTGGCCGTGAAGCTTTTGGAGTGCGACGCGATGCGCAGGCGGTGCCGGGGCGTGAGGGGTTTGCCAGTCCGCATATCAGCCACGCCCAGCGCCAGCTCTGCCAGGATCTCTCCCCCGCGTGCGATGGCCACGGAACACCCGGGCTGGCGGAAGCGCTCCAGCTGCAGGCCCAGCCATTGCGGCACATAGTCCAGTGCCGCCTTGAGCCAGGCTGAATCGGTGCCGTTCTTCTTCATGCGTTGCTCCGCTCGATCCGTCGAGAAAAAGGGATGGGCAGTGTAGGGCACGCGTTCTCGCAGGGCTTGCGCACGCGCACGCGTGCCAGGCCCGCGGGGCACTGGCCGACGCCCAGATGCCCCAGGCCGCGCAATCACAGACCGCAGGGGGTCATGCAGGCCATCCCCGGGTGTTTCACCACAGGTCCCAGGACATCCAAAGGGCCATCCCCCACATCGCCAGGGCAATGCTGACATCCAACGCTCGGCATGCGCTGGAGGCCCCCATGAATCGCTGCGCTTGGCGTGCACCCAAAACCCATACCGAAAACCACACCAGCGACGCATTCACCGCGCCCAGGGCATAGCTCCAGCGGGTATCGACCGGCAGCGCTGCGCCCACTGCTCCGATGATCAGTACCGTGTCCAACCAAGCCGCTGGATTGAGCAACGACACCAACAGGAGCTGGTGCAATCCGTGCGATCCGGGGGCCGCTGCGGCGACCTCATTCAATGACACGGCAGGACAGGCACGCATGGCGTTGCGCACCGCCAACCCGCCGTGCAGGACCAAAAGCGCAATGCCAAGCACCTGCGCGGCCAACCGCAATGCAGGTTCCGCCTGTAGCGCGGCAGACAGCCCGATAAGCCCCAGGGCAATCAGCACCGCATCGCTGCCGCAGCCCACAGCAATCAACTGGGCCGGAGAGCGTCCACGCAGTGCTTCGCGAAGGATCAGGACATCCTTCGGGCCTGGGCAAATGAACACGCCCAAGCCAAGTACAAAACCCTGTAACCAGGTAGAGAGGTCAATCATGTCGGCGCCTTACCGACAACCTCTCAAGCTGAACCGGACGATTTGAAGAGCGGTGATCATAAGGCTCTCGCTGCAATGGCCCCGAGCCTGTCCTGTATCTTGGTGCCCTGGTGCCAACGAGAGGCGGCCCAACCCACACCACGGACAATATGTCCCTCACGCCACCCGCCCCACCCATGCCCCCCATCGCCGTCATCGACTTTGAAACCACCGGCATCTCGCCCGGCCAGGGCGCGCGTGCGACCGAGGTGGCGATCGTGCTGCTGGAAAAAGGGCAGGTGGTGGACCGTTTTCAAAGCCTGATGAAAACGGGGGTGTGGATACCGTCGTTCATCACCCAGCTCACCGGCATTACCAACGCGATGGTGAACGCCGCGCCCGATGCGGCGGGGGTGATGCAGGACGCGGCGCGTTTTGTGGGCGATGCGCCCATGGTGGCGCACAACGCTTCGTTTGACAGCAAGTTCTGGCAGGCCGAGCTGGCCCTGGCCGGGCTGCCCGCGCCGCAGCCGTTTGCGTGCACGGTGCTGCTGTCGCGGCGGCTGTACCCGCAGGCGCCCAGCCACAAGCTGGGCTCGCTGGTGGACTACCACGGCCTGCCGCGCACGGGCCAGGCGCACCGGGCGCTGGCCGATGCCGAGATGGCCGCTGCGCTGCTGGCGCGCATGCAGCACGACCTGCGCACGCGTTGGAGGGTGGCCGAGCCCAGCTACACGCTGCTGCAAACGCTGCAGCGCTGCGCCAAGCCCAAGGTGGGGGCGCTGCTGGCGCAGCATGCGGTGGCCTAGCGAGAGCCCGCTGAGGGCACGTCAAGCAACACCCATTAACTATCAATTTGATAGCTATCAGTGCATGATGGACGAGCGCAGAAGGCCATTTTTATTCAAATTTCTTGCATACTGAGGTCGCGACAACCCCACACAAGGTGGCTGCGCCCACAACAACCCCCGATGAAAGGTCTTGCCATGGAAATTCTGGTACTTGGACTGGTGCTGTTTCTGGGTGTGCATTCGGTGCGCATCGTGGCCGATGGCTGGCGCACGCAGACGCTGGCACGCATGGGTGAGATGCCGTGGAAGGGGTTGTATTCACTGGTCTCCGCCGTGGGCCTGGCACTCATCGTGTGGGGCTATGGCTTGGCGCGGCAGCAGCCGGTGGTGCTGTGGGTGCCGCCCATTGGCATGCGGCACGCTGCGTCGCTGCTGACGCTCATTGCCTTCATCCTGCTGGCCGCCACCTACGTGCCGCGCAATGCCATCAAGGCCCGGCTGCACCACCCCATGGTGCTGGGCGTGAAGGTGTGGGCGCTGGCACATTTGCTGTCCAACGGCAACCTGGCCGATGTGTTGCTGTTTGGCAGCTTTTTGCTGTGGGCCGTGCTGAGCTTTCGGGCCGCACGGCAGCGCGACCGGGCGATGAACACCGGCTACGCGCCCGGCACTGCGGCGGGCACGGGCGTGGCCGTGGTGGTGGGCGCTGTGGCCTGGGGGGGCTTTGCGTTCTGGGCACATGCCTGGCTGATCGGCGTTGCGCCTCTCGCGCGGTAGGGTGGCAGGGGCTTGGCGCAGCACTGCAGGACCAAATCCCGGAGAATCCGCGCTTTCCGTTTTTGTTTTCTTTCCCATTGCCTTTTCACACTGAGCCTTCTGCATGACCGACGCAACCACCTCCACCACGCCACCCCCCTTGCCCGATCACCTGTCGGTGGACCCCCGCAGCCCCCACCATGTGGCGGAGGTGTTCAAGCACGACATCGGCATCCGCTTCAACGGCAAGGACCGCAGCGATGTCGAGGAATACTGCGTCAGCGAAGGCTGGGTGAAAGTGCCCGCAGGCAAGACGGTGGACCGCAAGGGCCAGCCATTGATGATCAAGCTCAAGGGCAAAGTCGAAGCGTTCTACAAATAGGCCGTGGCCACCGAACCCGCCCACTGGGTGGTGCACTGCGACGGCAGCGCCGTGCCCAACCCCGGGCGCATGGGGCTGGGGGCAGTGCTGGTGGGGCCCGGTGGGGCCACGCAACACACCATTTCTGAAGCCACGACCTTCACCGGTTGCAACAACGAGGCCGAACTGCGCGCGCTGCTGCGGGCGCTGCAGTGGCTGGAACCCCAGGTGGTGGCGACGGCAACCACCGTGCAGGTGCTCAGCGACAGCAGCGTGCTGGTGGAGCAACTGGGCGAGCAGGCCGTAGCGCCTATCGAGCGGCTGGCACCGCTGTTTGACGAGGCGCGCCATGTGCTGCAGCGGTTTGCACAGGTGGACCTGCAATGGGTTCCCCGCCACCGCAATGGGGCGGCCGATGCGCTGGCGCGTGCCGCGCTGGGTCTGGCGCCCAAGGTGGCCACGCCACACGGCCGCACCCAGAAGCGTCGACGCTGATCCTGCCCTGCTCCGACCTGCTTCACGCAGCGCGCCGGCTGCAGTGCATGTCCATCACGCTCGCGCTCGCGCCAGCAGCAAGGCCTTCTCCTGCGCATTGCGCGTCAGGCTGGCGGCCCGTTCAAACTCTGCACAAGCTTCCGTCTGGCGCCCCAGCTTGGCCAGCAGGTCGCCCCGCACACTGGGCAGCCAGTGGTAGTGGCGCAGGCTGGGTTCTGCGGCCAGTTCATCCACCAGGGCCAGTGCTGCGGCCGGACCCAGGGCCATGCCCACCGACACGGCGCGATTGAGAGCGACCACAGGCGAGGGCGCCACCTGCAGCAGTGCGTCATACAGCGCCACGATGTGGTGCCAGTCGGTGTCTTGGGCGCGGTGCGCGCGCGCATGGCAGGCCGCAATCGCACCCTGCAGCGCATAGGGCCCCCAGGCATGGCCTGCGCGCGCCAGCTGCTCGGCCTTGTCGAGGGCTGCCAGCCCCCGGCGCACCAGCAGGTGGTCCCAGCGCGCACGGTCCTGGTCCATCAGCAGCACGGGCTGGCCTTGTGCGTTGGTGCGTGCGGGCAGGCGCGAGGCCTGGATTTCGAGCAGTGCCACCAGCCCCTGTACCTCGGGCTCATCGGGCGCCAGGCTGGCCAGCACGCGCACCAGTCGCTGGGCCTCGTCACACAAAGCGGGGCGCATCCAGTCATCCCCCGCCGTGGCGGCATAACCTTCGTTGAAGACGAGGTAGATCACCTCCAGCACCGAGGCCAGTCGCGGCGCGCGCTCCGCGGGGCCGGGCACTTCAAACGGAACGTGGGCCGCAGACAGGCTTCGCTTGGCGCGAACAATGCGCTGGGCCACGGTGGGCTCGGGCACGAGAAACGCGCGTGCGATCTCAGCCGTGGTGAGCCCGCCCAACAGCCGCAAGGTGAGCGCCACACGCGCCTCGGTGGGCAGCACGGGGTGGCAGGCGGTGAAGATGAGGCGCAGCAGGTCGTCACCAATGTCGTCCTGCTGTACGTGCATCAGGGTCTCCACCACGTCGGGCGCGTACTGCGCTTCGAGCGCTTCGAGGTCGTGGCCCAGGGCTTCGTTCTCGCGCGTGTGCAGCGCCTGCTGGCGAAGGTGGTCGATGGCGCGGCGCTTGGCCGTGGTCATCAGCCACGCCGCCGGATTGACGGGCAGGCCGGTGGTAGGCCAGTGCTCCAGCGCGGCCACCAGGGCGTCCTGCGCCAGCTCCTCGGCCCGGCCCACGTCCCGCGTCATGCGCGCAACGCTGGCGATGATGCGCGCGGCCTCGATACGCCACACCGAGTCGATGGTGCGGTGCAGGGCATCGCGGTCGGGAAGGGTAGAGTGTTTCACGCGATCAAAAGGTGTGAATGAATCCGGCGCATTCATTCACACGTTCTCATCCCAGCGCCTTGCTGGCGTCCACCATGTGCACAAACTCCCAGGTGTGGCCATCCAGGTCGTCAAAGCTGCGCGAGTACATGAAGCCCAGGTCCTGCGCGGGGCGGGGGGTGGTGCCGCCCGCAGCCACGGCCTTGTCCACCAGCGCATCGACTTCTGCACGGCTTTGGCAAGAGAAGCACACCAGCACCTCGGAGGTGGTGCGCGCATCGGCAATCGTCTTGCTGGTGAAGGTCTGGTAGAAGTCCTTGACCAGCAGCATCACGAAGAGGTTTTCGCCCACCACCAGGCAGGCGCCCTGGTCGTTGGTGAACTGGGGGTTGAAGTCATAGCCCAGTGCGCGGAAGAACGCCTGCGAGCGGGCCATGTTCTCGATGGGCAGGTTCACGAAGATTTGTTGGTGCATGAGGTGCTCCTGAGGAGTAAGGAAGGTAAAGCGAAACGAAAGGTTTTGCAAAGCGCAACAGGGGATGGGGCTCAGCCGGCAGGCTTTCGCGCCACAGCCTGCAGGTTGCCCAGGCCGTCTTCAAAGTCCTGGCCCACCATGCGGTCCATGTTGAAAACCAGGTGCGCAATCTTGGCCAGGTAGGGCACAGGGCCGTACATGGCCCAGGTGACGCGGGTGGCGCCTGCCCCTTCGGGCTGCAGTGTGAACTCGACCTGGTTGTGGGCTTCGAACGGGGCCACAAAGTCGAGCTTCATGGCCACGCGCGCCGGGGCCGTGGCATCGACGATCTCCATGCTGCCGGTGCCCAACTTGTCGCCCTGCCACGCATAGCGCGCGCCGGGGCCGATGGTGTTGGCGCTGTACTCGCCCTTGGCGGCGGGGTCCTTGCGTTCGTACGGGTTCCAGGTGTTGAACTGGCGCAGGTCGTGGATGAGGCCGTACACACGCTCGGGCGGGGCGGAGATGACGCGGCTGCGCTCCACGCGGAAGGTGTCGGGGCGGGTGGCAGCAAACGCCAGGAAAAGTCCCAGCGCCGCCAGCAGCACAAGGGCAACGGTCTTGATCATGGTAGAGGGTCCTCCCGGATGGTTTCAGCCGCGCATCGCTTCGAGGTCATGGAATTTCTCCACGCCTTCGACGTCGGCAAAGTCCTCCATCTCAAAGAGCTGGCGCACTTCGATCTCGGCATCGAGCCCCTCACCCCGCGGATTGGGAAAGCGGCGCGTCCATTCCAGCGCCTCGCCCCTGCTGCGCACCTGGATCAGGGTGTAGCCGGCAATGAGTTCCTTGGTTTCGGTGAACGGTCCGTCGGTCACGGTGCGGCCGCTGGCGGTGTAGCGCACGCGCCAGCCCTGCGCGCTGGGCTTGAGGCCGCTGCCGTCCAGCAGCACGCCCGCATGGGCCAGTTCTTCGTGGTAGCGGGCCATCTCGGCCATCAGGGCGGCGCTGGGCATGCAGCCTTGTTCGGATTCGGAGGTGGCTTTGACGATGATCATGAATCGCATGGGGTTCTCCTGAAAGTGATGGTTGAGGGCCCATGGGTGGACCTTCACCTGCACGACGAACGAAGGCCGGGCAGATCGACAGGACGGTTCAAAAATCAGGGTAACTACGTAGAAAAAAGTCGCCAAGGTGTCAGGTGCAGCCCAAGGTGTGGGGCATTTGCCAAGGCGTGCAAATGGTTACGCGCCCGGCCAGACACCCTCGGTAGGATGCCGCGCGGAGAGCCCCCGAGCACAATGAACGAAGACAGCGACATCACCACCGAACCGGCCCCTCCCTGGCTGGCCAGCATTCCGCTGGAACCCAGCTGCCAGAGCCCGGCCCTGGTCATCGCCCACCCCGGGCGGGCCGTGGTGCCAACAGAAGGCTTGAAGGCGGTATTGCGCTTCAACGCCGATGGGCGCGGCGGCTGGGTCAGCGCTGCCCAGGCCGACAACTCGCTGTGGGGCTATATCGATGGTGAAGGCTGCTGGCGTGTGCCGCCCACGCTGCAGAACGCACGCAACTTTTCAGAAGACGGACTGGCGCGCTTTTGCGACGGGGGCCGCTGGGGCTTTGTAGACCTGGCGGGTGCGGTGGTCATCCCCCCGACCTTCGACAACGCCCACCCATTCCGCAACGGGGTGAGCGCCGTGCAGGTGGGCCAGGATGCATGGCGCCCCATCGACCGCCAGGGCCAGCCCACCAGCGACGAAGTTTTTCATGAACTGGGCCTGTTCGGCGCGAACGGCCTGGCCCGCGCCACGCTGTGGAAAAAGGATAGCAACCAGCATACCCAGGGCTTTGTGGACCGCGCGGGCCACTGGGTGATTGATCCCCGCTTTCGCGATGCCAAGCCGTTTGGCGAGTCCCCCACCACGGCCGCATCGCTCGATGGAGAACGCTACGGGCTGATCAATGCCCGGGGCGATTGGGTGCTGAAGCCGCATTACCCCAGCATCGACGCCTTCAACAGCGATGGCCTGGCCTACTTTGACGAACCCAACGCCTGGGACAACGGCCACGGCTATCTCGACGCCCGGGGCAAGGTGGTGGTCAAGGGTGGCCGCCACGTGTCTCGGCGCATGGTCTGCGGCGTGGTGGCCAACAGCTACGACGGCACGGGTTTTCTCACGGCCGAAGGCAAGCCCTTGCCCGGCCCGCGCCTGAGCTATGGCTCGGACTTTTCTGCCGAGAGCGGCTTTGCCGTGGTGCGCACCGCCGCGCAAGGTCCGTCGGCCTGCGCCACCTGGGGCCTGTTGCATCCCGATGGCCGTTTCGTGCCGGCACCGGCGCATCTGCTGGAGCCGCTGACCAACGGCGATGGCTGGCTAGTGGGCAACACGCCCGATACCCCGCTGGTGCCGTTCCTCACCCGCGATGGTCAGCTGGCGTACATCGACGGCGAAGGGGTTGTGATCTGGCGCGCGCACTATGACGGCCAGCAGGTGGCCTTGCTCGGCGCCGAAGGTGCGCCCCTGTGGCGCAGCGGCGTGCGCGAGAACTGCTGGCCGCCCCGGCCCTTTTTCCATGCCCCCCTGACCGACCACCTGGAAGGCCTGGACACGCTCGACGGCATCGTGCCCCTGGCCAGCCGCCTGCTGGCCCAGGCCGAGACACGCCTGCACCAACTGGCTGCGGGCGACATGCTGCAAGCTGACCGCGCGGGCACGGAAAAGGACGATGACGGCACCGACGACGAGGAAGATGCGGACGACCCAGACCAGGTGCAGGCCGACCGCACCGTGGTCGTGCGCCGGGTCATGCGCGCCTACCTGAGCGAGTCGCACAACGGCCCGTATGAATTCCTGTCTGCCGACCTCCACCGCGCGGTGAACGAAGCCCGCGAGGCCATGGTGCAGCGCCTGTCAGCGCGCTTTGGCCCGGCCGACCCGGACCCCGAACACGCCACCCCCTGGCACCGCAGCGGCGACCACACCCAGGCCTGGGCCTCGCCGCTGGTCAGACCCCTGCCCGGTGATGGCGGAGTGCTGCGCGAATCGCGCGAGCAGTGGCTCACGCTGTACCAACATGCGGATTCCGGCGATGGCGACGCATGGTGGGAGCTGTGGCTGATGGCAGCGCCCAGCGTGGATGCGCTGCAGCTTGCGCAACGTGCGCGTTCTGCACCGCCAGCACCCCAGGCCCAAGCCGCCGACGAGACCACGCTGATGGCACAGCTGCAGTCGCACCCACGTACGCTGGCCGATGTGCCGCGTGAACACATCACCCACGCCATGGTGGACGCCGCGCTGGCCACCGATGAAGACACCGTGCGCTTTGTGCCCAGGCGGCTCATGACACCCGCACGCTACGCCACCGCACTGCGGCAGGGTGTGAAAAGCTTTGCGCAAATACCGGCCGGGATGCTCAGCGAGGACGCCTGCATCGCCCACGTGCAGGACGGTGGCTGGCGCCTGGAACAGGTGCCCGAGACCTTGCGCACCGTCGCTGTCTGTGCGCACGCGCTGCGCCGCAGCCCCAGTGCGCTGGAACACGTGCCCGAATCCCTGCGTGCGCAGGCGCGCGAAGCGATAGCCCAGCTACCCCCGGATGCACAGGAAGAAGACCCGCCACGCGCGGGTGGCGACCTGGGCGACTGGTTGTCCCGGCGCGTGGTGGGCTCGGCCCTGCGAGGCCAGGACACCACGGCACGCAGGCTCCAGCACAAGGGGTTTTTGGCAGCGTTTGTGATGCAGGCAGCACTGACCGCCAAGTCAGACACGCCCCCCACCCTCAGGGGGATGGCGGGGTGGTTCGAGCAGCGGCCAGTGCTGGCGCTGGTGGCCCACCTGCTGCTGGGCCTCGCAGCCTTGGTGGGCCATGCATTCGTCTCGGTCGCGGCCTGGCGGGCCGAGGGCCCGTGGATCGGGCTGGGCACCTTCGCACTGATGGGATTTGCGGAGCTGTACTGGGCGTGGCGTTTTGTAGCGTCCAGCCCCTGGAGCCCCTGGTTGGCGCTTGCAGCCACCCTGGTGGTGGTGTACGTGTTCGGCTGGCGCCGCCTGTATCGCCGCGTGGGGCTGGCCTATGCGGCACGTGAGGGCATCACGCCCGTCGAGTGAGCTCCGGCAAGGGTTCACGGGCCGGCCGCTGCATTTTTTACAGTTTTCTAGGGGTCATCACCGATCCCCGGAGGGAATGTTCGGTCCCGGCGATGGATACACTTTGTAAACCTTTCGCCCCACTGATTCACGAACCTCCAGAACGCCTTGGCCTGCATGCGCGGGCCTTCACCACAGCGGGTGCACCACCCATGCAAAGAGGATCGGAACCCAATACAACCCAGCGGACACAGCAGCTGGTGCTGGCGCTGCTGTGTGGCTTTGCATCCCACGCTGCCGCGCAGGCGGACATTGCCCAGCTGCCGCTGGAACAGCTCATGCAGATGGAGGTCCGGACGGCCAGCCGGTATGCGCAAACCGCCCTGGAAGCGCCCGCCGTGGTGAGCGTGGTGACCGCAGACGACATCCGGCTTTTTGGCTACCGCACGCTGGCGGAAGTGCTGGGCAGCATGCGCGGGCTGTATGTCTCGTACGACCGCTCTTACCACTACCTTGGCACACGCGGCTTTGCCACACCGGGCGACTACAACACCCGGGTGCTGCTGCTGGTCAACGGCGTGCGCTTTAATGACAACCTCTACGACCAGGCCACCATCGGCACGGATTTCCCGCTCGACCTGGACCTGGTGGACCGCGTGGAGTTCGTTCCCGGGCCGGGCTCTGCGGTGTATGGCGCCAATGCGTTCTTTGGCGTGGTCAACGTCATCACGCGCAACGGCCGCCAGCTGGCCGGGCCGCAGATCAGCGTGGAGGCGGGCAGCCAAGGCAGCGCCAAGGCACGCTTCTCGCTGGGCACGGTGGATGCCCAGGGCAGCGACTGGCTCATCGCGGTGACGCGCTCCAGCAGCCGGGGGGCAGACCAGTACTTTTCGGCGTTCGACGCGCCCGAGACCCACCATGGTGTGGCACACCGCCTGGATTTCGACCGCAGCACGCAGCTGTTTGCCCGCATGCAGCGGGAGGGGCTCACGCTCACCCTGGCCCATGGCGAGCGCACCAAGGGCACGCCCACGGCTTCGTTCTCGCAGGCCTTCAACGACCCACGCTCGCGCTACATCGACACCACCACCCGCCTGGCGGCCGAAACCACGCACCAGATTTCGCCCTCACTGGCGCTCACCGGCCGCGTACACGCCGGGCGCTACCGCTTCGTGGGCGACTATGTGTACGACTACCCACCCCTCACGGTCAACCGCGACGTCGGCACCGGGCAGTGGTGGGGCACCGACTGGCAGTGGGTCAGCACGGCGTTTGCACGCCACAAGCTCGCCTGGGGCATCGACTACCGGCGCGACACCCGCATCCAGCAGCTCAACGTCGATCTGGACCCACCCGCCCAGTACCTGGACACCCGCCGCTCGGGCGATGCGCTGGGCATCTACATGCAGGATGAATTTGCGCTGGCGCCCACACTCACGCTGCACACCGGGCTGCGCTGGGGCAAGCAGTCCGGCAGTGCGGGCAGCCTCCATCCCCGGCTGGGCCTGGTGTATTGGTGGAACCCCTCCACCGCCCTCAAGCTGCTGCACGGCACGGCCTACCGGCCCCCCAATGCCTACGAACGCGACTACCGCGTGGACCTGCCCGGCGGCATCGTCAGTTCGGAGGGGCTTCGGTCGGAAAAGGTGCGCACCACAGAGCTGGCCCTCGAACATGCCCCCACCGGCGCCACCCGCATGCTGCTGACGGCGTTCCGGTCGCAGGTGACCGACTTGATCGCGCTGGGCGATGCAAACGCAGCGGAAAGACTGAATTTCGGCAACACCGGCAGCGTGCGCGTTCACGGGTTGGAAGCCGAGGTGGAACAGCGCTGGCAAGGCGGCTCGCGCCTGCGTGTGGCCTATGGCTGGCAAAAGGCGCGCAACACCAGCACCCCCCAGCCGCTGACGAACTCTCCCCGGCACTTGCTCAAGGTCCAGTGGTCGGACACCCTGGCGCTGGGCGCGTGGGGAACGCAAGGCGCCGGCAAGCCGGGCCAATATGCCGTGGAGGCCATCGGCGTGGGCGCGCGTGCAACCCGTTCGGGCGCACGCCTGCCGGGGACCATCGTCACCAATCTCGTCTACACACAACGCTTTGCGGATGTGGACGTGTCGATGGGCGTCTACAACCTGTTCAACCACCGGCATGCAGACCCCGCCTCGTACGAGATCCGCGAAGAATCGATCCGGCAGGATGGACGGACCTACCGGCTCAAGCTCACCTACGCGTTCTGAGCCATGTACCACGCCATCCACCTGGGCAAGATACTATGGTTCGGCCTGTGTTTGCTGGGCGGGTTGGTCGGCCTGGCGCATGCCACCAACCCCGTGGAAGAACCCGACCTCAAGGCCGCCTATATCTTCAACTTCATCCAGTTCATCGAATGGCCTGACAACGACAGCGCCATGGGCAGCGAACTGACCGTCTGCGTCTCGCCCTTCAGTCCACTCAAGCGCCCCCTGACCGCCCTGGAAGGCAAACAGGCCGCCAAAGGCCGTACCGTGCGGATCAGGCTGCTGGAGATGGCGAGCCTGCGCGACTGCCGGGTGCTCATCCTGCAAAACGCAGACGTGGAGCAGGCATTGCGAGCGCTTCGAACCCTGTCTCAAGGCCATGGCGTGCTGACGGTCTCGGATGAGCTGACCTTCGTCAACCCGGAGATCGTCATCGCTCTCACCCAGCAGGAAGGGCGTATCGTGTTCGGCATCAGCCCCGACGCCGCCGCCAAGGCGGGTCTCACGATCAGCTCCCGACTGCTGCGGCTGGCCAAGGTGTACCGATGAGAACCCAGGCCCCCGAACCCCAGATTGCCATACCGGCGCCACCGCTGCCGCCCGTGCTGCTGTCGTCCAGGCTGGTGGTAACGGGCATCCTGGCGGCGGGCCTGGCGCTTTTGACGGTGGTGTTGGCACTCACAGGGCTGGACTACTGGAGCACGCGCCAGTCCATGCTGCAGGACAGCCGCGTGGAGGCCGCCATCGTCGCGGACAACATTGCGGCCGCCGTCATGTTCCGAGATGCGCGCACGGCCAACGAAATGCTCGCGGCACTGAAGTCGTCGCCCATGGTGCTGGGCGCCGGGGTGTACGACGCCCAGGGCCTGCTGCTGGCGCACTACACACGCGGGCCAGACGACAGCTTCCCCGCCACGCTGGCGGCCGCTGGCATGGGCGGGTTGGCCGAGCGTGCGGGGCTGAGCGTGCTGGAGATTGCCCGGCCGGTTGAAACGGCGGGCGTGGCAGAGGGAACCCTGTACTTTCGCAAGTCCATGCGTGCGGTGTACTCGCGCCTGGCCATTCGTTTTGTCAGCGCGTTGCTGATTGCCGGGTGTGTGATGGCCATGGCCGCCGCCATGGTGCTGCGCAGCCAGGCGGCCGTGCGCAACGCCGAGAACCGGCTGCACGCGCTCGCCCATACCGATGCCGTCACGGGCACGGGCAACCGGCACGCCTTCAATGAACGCTTGGCCGCAGCGATCGAAGCCGCCCGGGACCAGGGCACCCGCGTGGCCCTGGTGTACATCGATCTCGACAATTTCAAGACGCTCAACGACACCTTCGGACATGCGGCCGGAGATGGTTTGCTGCGCCAGGTGGCGCGGCGCCTGCAGTCCGTGGTGCGCAGCACCGACGCGATCTCGCGCCTGGGGGGCGACGAGTTCGCCGTGATCCTGCCGCTGGACATGGACGACGCCGCGCTCAACACCTATGGCCAGCGGATTGTCGGCACCTTCCACCATTCGTTCACCGAAGTCGGCCAGCAGATGACCATGACCTGCAGCGCTGGCATCGCCACCTTTCCGGGTGATGCGGCCGACATGGACGGCCTGGTCAGCAATGCCGATACGGCCATGTACCGCGCCAAGGAAATGGGCAAGAACTGCTGTGTGCGGTTTGACGCGTCGATGAACCAGGCGGTGGTCCGGCGCCAGGCCATCGAGCATGCACTGCGCGCCGCGCTCCAGCAGGGCGAGGGCCTCGCGCTGCACTACCAGCCGCTTTTTGCCGCCACCGACCGCGCCCTGGTGGGCGCCGAGGCGCTGCTGCGCTGGTCGCATGCGGAGCTGGGCAACGTTTCGCCGCTGGAGGCCGTGATGGTGGCCGAGGACTGCGGCCTCATCGTGCCGCTGGGCTACTGGGTGATGCGCACGGCCTGCCGCGATGCCGCCCGGTGGCAGGCGGGCGGGCCGCTCCGGGTGTCGGTCAACATCTCGGCACGGCAGTTGGGCGACCCGCAGTTTCTGGAGCGCGTGATGGACATCCTGCGCGAAGAGGGCCTGCCCGCCCACCTGCTCGAAATCGAACTCACCGAAACCGTGCTGATGGACAACATGGAGGCCGGTGCGCACACCCTGCACCGCCTGAGCCAGCTGGGCATCCACCTGGCCATTGACGACTTTGGCACCGGCTACTCCTCCCTGGCCTACCTGCGGCAGTTGCCGATGCGGCGCCTCAAGATCGACCGCAGCTTTGTCAAGGACCTGCCCGGCCAGGAACACAGCCGCACCATCGTCACCGCCATCGTGGCGCTGGCCCACGGTCTGGGGCTGCAGATCACAGCCGAAGGGGTGGAAACGCCCGAGCAGGCCGACTACCTGGTGCGCCAGGGCTGCGATGTGCTGCAGGGCTACCTGTTTGCGCGGCCCATGCCAGTGGGGGAGTTTCAGGCACAGCTGCAGGAAGGCACTGCGCGCCGGGGAGTGTGAAAAGCGTCAGCGCCCCTGATCACAAAGCCCCGTGGTAACACGGCGCCACTTCGCGCACCTCGACAGTGGCCCATTCGGCGGCCGGGCATTCGCGGGCAATGGCCACAGCCTCCTCGCGCGTGGCGCAGTCGAGCAGGTAAAAGCCACCCACCATTTCTTTCGTCTCGGCAAAGGGTCCATCGACCATGCGGGCCTGGCCTTCGCGCACCTGCAGGCGCACGGCCTGCTCGGTGGAGGCCAGCGATTCGGAGGCACGCAGCAGGCCCCGGGCCTGCAGGCCTTCGCCAAAACGCAGCATGCGCGCATAGGCCTCCTGGCCCCCCGCCAGCCCCCGCTCGGCCCGTTGGCCGTGGGGTTCCATGATGAGCAGCATGTAGGCCATGAAAAGATCTCCTGACGAAACAGATGGGGAGGGCACGCAGCGAAAGGCGCCATCCTATCAGCAGTATTCACTACTATTTTGATAGCTATCAGCGCTTATCCATCAAGCACTAGCGGCAATTTTCATCAAAATTATTGCGCACCGCAGCAAGCCTGTGCTATCTTTGCCACCTATGCAACGCAGCATGCTCCTATCCACCCTATCGCTAGGCCTAGTGCCTGGCCGGGGTCTGCCTGCGTTCGCCACCGTTGCCTGATCCGCTCAGCGCAACACCTGATCTCCCCCTGACCCCGGCCCGCGAACCAGCCTTTGCACATGCAAAGGGCTGCAGGGGATGTCATTCGTTTCTAGATTCGTTTGACCTGTGCACCGTGTCTTTCACACCGCACACACCGTTCGTGGAGCCTTTTTCATGATTTCCAAACCCGCCACCAAGTACCAGCCCACTGCCCCGGTCGCGTTGACCGATCGCCAGTGGCCCACTCGCAGCATCACCCACGCGCCCGTGTGGCTGTCCACCGATTTGCGTGACGGCAACCAGGCCTTGTTCGAGCCCATGAACGGCGAGCGCAAGATGAAGCTCTTTGAAGAGCTGGTGCGCATCGGCTTCAAGGAGATCGAGGTCGGTTTTCCGGCAGCATCGCAGACGGACTTCGACTTTGTGCGCCGCCTCATCGACGAGAACCTCATCCCCGATGACGTGACCATCATGGTCATGACCCAGTCGCGCGAAGACCTCATTGCGCGCACCGTGGAGGCCGTGAAAGGAGCCCCCCGCGCCATCGTGCACCTCTACAACGCCACGGCCCCCGCATGGCGGCGCATCGTGTTCGGCATGAACGTGACGCAGGTGATGCAGCTCATCGCGCACCACGTTGGCTACCTCAAGCAGCTTACCGATGCACAGCCCGAAACGCAGTGGACCTTGCAGTATTCCCCCGAAACCTTCAGCGCCACCGAACTCAGCGTGTCCCTCAAGGCCTGCCAGACCGCGATTGCCGCATGGAACGCGGGCCCCGGCCGTCCTATCATCATCAACCTGCCCACCACGGTGGAGAACGCCACGCCCAACGTGTTTGCCGACCAGATCGAGTGGATGGACCGGCACCTCAGCCCGCGCGAGCACATCACGCTTTCGGTGCACCCGCACAACGACCGGGGCACGGGCGTGGCGGCGGCAGAACTCGCGATGATGGCCGGCGCCGACCGCGTGGAAGGCTGCCTCTTCGGCAACGGCGAGCGCTGTGGCAACGTGGACATCGTGACCTTGGCGCTCAACATGTACACGCAGGGCGTGCACCCCAACCTCGACTTCTCGGACATCACCTCGGTCGCGCGCATTGCCGAGGAATGCACCTCGCTGCCCGTGCACCCGCGCCACCCGTATGCTGGCGACCTGGTGTTCACCGCATTCTCGGGCTCGCACCAGGATGCGATCAAAAAAGGCTTTGCCGCGCAAGACCCGAACGCCTTGTGGGAAGTGCCGTACCTGCCCATCGACCCGGCGGACCTCGGCCGCACCTACGACAGCGTGATCCGTGTGAACAGCCAATCGGGCAAGGGCGGCATTGCTTTCCTGCTCGAACGCGAACACGGCGTGGTGATGCCGCGCCGCATGCAGGTCGAATTCAGCGCGGTAGTGCAACGGCAGACGGACGCGAGCGAGGGCGAGATGAGCGGCGAGGCGCTGTGGGACTTGTTCCAGACCACATACCTGAAAGCGCCTGCGCACGCCGCCATCACCTGCCACAGCCACAAGCTCGATGAAGACGGGCAGGGCATCGAGCTGGACGTGACCATCGACGGCACGCGCCAGCATTTGCGCGGCCAGGGCAACGGGCCGATTGCCGCCACGGTGGATGCCCTCGGCCTGCCGCTGCGCGTGGACCACTATGAAGAGCGCGCCACCGGCACGGGCGCCAACGCCCAGGCGCTGGCGATTGTGGAAGCGGCCATGGACGGCGTGGCGGGCTCCACCTTTGGCGCGGGCGCGAGCCACAACATCGTGACGGCGTCGGTACAGGCCATCGTGAGCGTAGCCAACCGGTTGCTGCTGCGGCGCCAGACGGCCGAAATCACTGCGATGGCATGAGCTCCCAAGTGTTGTAAAAAAGATAGCTGCCAACGCTTGATGCACAAGCGCTGGCGGCATTTTTGACCAATATCCCCAATGCAGGAACGGGGTCAGCGCATGCGCCGGGCTCCATCCGTTACCCTTCGGTCCATGCGCGTTTTTCACAGCCTGGCCTTTGCCGCCTGCACCGCCGCCCTGCTGGCCCTGGGCGGCTGTGGCACCTCACGGCCGCCTTCGACGTCTTCTTCTTCGTCCGCCCCGATCCGCACCACGCCGCCCCTGACCGCCGAGCAGGCACACGACATCGCCATCCACGCACTGGGCCTGGTGGGCACGCCGTACCGTTACGGCGGCAACACGCCCGACTCGGGTTTCGACTGCAGCGGGCTGATTGGTTACGTGTACCGCAACCAGGTCGGCACACCGCCGCCGCGCACGGTGGCGCAGCTCAACAACTGGGGATACCGAATCGACGGTGGCGAGTTGCGCGCCGGAGATCTGGTGGTGTTTGGCACCGGCCGCCAGCCCAACCATGCGGGCATCTATGTGGGGGAAGGGCGTTTTGTGCACGCGCCCTCCACGGGCGGAACGGTGCGGCTGGATCACCTGCAGTCGCGCCATTGGGCGCGGCAGAATGCGGCGTTCCGCAGGCCGTAGAGGCTCCCCCTGAGTCGCCTTCGGCGCCTTCCCCCTGAGGGGGACGACGCACTCGCTGCGGGGCGGCCCTTGCTCTGCGTCACTGGCCTGGGCCGCGCCAGTTCCGAGCCGTGTGACCACCTCCTTGACCAGCAGGCAACAGCGGCTCCGCGACAATCGGGGCCACCATGACCCACGCACACCGCTCCGCCAACCCCATTTCCACCCACGACACCACACGCATTGATGACACGCGCATCAAGGCCGTGCGCCCGCTGATTACGCCTGCGTTGCTGCAGGAGTGGCTGCCCGCGCCCGATGCGGCGCAGGCGCTGGTCGAATCGAGCCGCGCCGCCATCTCACGCGTCCTGCACGGGCAGGACGACCGGCTCATCGTGGTGGTGGGGCCCTGCTCCATCCACGACCACGACCAGGCCATGGACTACGCGCGCCAGCTCAAGCAACAGGCGGATGCGCTGCAGGCCGATCTGCTCGTCGTCATGCGCGTGTACTTTGAAAAGCCGCGCACCACGGTGGGCTGGAAGGGCTACATCAACGATCCGCACCTGGATGGAAGTTTTGCCATCAACGAAGGGCTGGAGCTGGCGCGCCAGCTGCTGCTCGATGTGCTGGCCACGGGCCTGCCGGTGGGCACCGAATTTCTGGACCTGCTCTCGCCACAGTTCATCAGCGACCTGGTGAGCTGGGGCGCGATAGGCGCGCGCACCACCGAGAGCCAGAGCCACCGCCAGCTGGCCAGTGGCCTGTCGTGCCCCGTGGGTTTCAAGAACGGCACGGATGGCGGCGTGAAGGTGGCCAGCGACGCCATCCAGGCGGCGCAGGCATCGCACGCGTTCATGGGCATGACCAAGATGGGCCAGGCCGCCATTTTTGAGACGCGCGGCAACCAGGACTGCCATGTGATCCTGCGCGGAGGCAAGCAGCCTAACTACAGCGCTGCCGATGTAGATGCTGCCTGCGCCATGCTCAAGGCGGCGGGCCTGCGCGAGCAGGTGATGATCGACGTGAGCCATGCCAACAGCAGCAAGCAGCACCAGCGTCAGATCACGGTGGCGGCAGAAGTGGCCGAGCAGATTGCAGCCGGTGATGTGCGCATCACCGGCCTGATGATCGAAAGCCATCTGAACGAAGGCCGACAGGACATCGTGCCCGGCCAGCCGCTGCAACACGGTGTGTCGGTGACTGACGCCTGCATCAGCCTGGCGCAGACCGTGCCGGTGCTTGAAAGGTTGGCGGCCGCCGTGCGGGCGCGGCGCTCGCGGGCGTAATCCCACCGCAGAACGGGACGGCCCGCCACCTACCGCGCAGCGGCGGGATCGATATTGCGCGCCGTGGCCAGAAGCGTGGCGCACAGGGTTTCCTGGCCGTTCCCGTCCACCGCAAAAACGTCGGACGCGCAGACGGTGAGTAACCGCCCCGCATCCACCACACGCCCGCGCGCACGCAGGCAAACGCCCCGGGCAGGCGCCACGAGTTTCACGGTCGCATCCACCGTGGCATTGGTCCACCCCGGCGGCAACACGCTGCCTGCTGCCGCCACCGCCGCAAAGTCGGCCACGGCAAACACAGCCGTGGCCTGCAACTGGCCGGGGCGAAAACTGAAGGCCTCACTCACCGGAATCTCCATCTCAACCCGGCCCGGTTCGGCGTGGACGAAGCGCAGCCCGAGCGTGCGGGCCATGGGCATGGCCAGCACAAAGGCCTGCAATGCGGCGATGGAGGCCGTGGGCAAAGGGGATGGCGAAGACAAAGTCATGGCGTTTTCCTGGAGGTTGGGGTTTGGGAGGGGGACTTGGTGGATGTGCTGGGCCGCACGCGCGGCCAGGCGCGGGGTGTCTCTCGCTTGCGTGTCTGTTGCGCCTGCAGCCACGCCTGGTGGTCGAGCACCACCTGCTTTTGGGCCTGCAACTGGCCAATCTGCTGCTCCAGCGTGGCCACGCGTTCCTGCAGGGCCAGCACCATGTCGTCGATACCCAGCGTGCCGGCACGGTAGTCGTCAAGCCGCCGGGCAATCTGCGGCAGCGCAAAGCCCAGCTGGCGGGACATGGCGATGAACACCACCTCGCGCTTGATGCTGGCGGGATAGTCCCGGTATCCGTTGGCCCGGCGGTGCGGGCGAATCAGCCCCAGCCGTTCATAGTGGCGCAGGGCGTGGACGGACACCGAGGCCTGGCGGGCAAGTTCGGAGATCTGCATGGCACACAGGCTAGCAAGCCTGATGCTGCGCGAAGGTTGCCTTGGCGACTGTTTCCGCGCTGCCTGTGGTCGCTGGGCCGGTTTCCCCTTTGGGGCAAACCCGCATGCTGCGGTGCGTCAACATGGGTCTGTGCGGTGTAGCATTGCTGCTTTATTACAAGTTGTGGCCCCGGCGTTTGCGACTTCCTGCAGCGGCTGGGCCGTCCGGCATGTGCCGCCTTACCGCTCCACTTCCTTGTTGACGCAACTCCGGCCCTCCTACAACCCTCCCCAGGCAGCAAGGCGCCTGGAGGTCGGATGCGTGCCCCTGGGCCTGGCCCCAGCGTAACCACCATGCCGCCTGCGCACGCACCCCAAGAGGCCGCGCGGCTCCACGCACTGCAGTCCTACGCCATCCTGGATACCCCCCCGGAAGACGCGTTTGACCAGTTGGCCACACTGGCCGCGCGCGTCTGCGGCTGCCCCATGGCCGTGGTCAACTTTGTAGACAGCGAGCGCCAGTGGTTCAAGGCAGCTGTGGGCGTGCCTTTCGCGCAGACCGACCGTGCCATTGCCTTTTGCGTCCATGCGCTGGATGGCAACCGCGATGCCGTGGTGGTGCCGGACGCCCGCCAGCACGCCGCATTTGCGGGCAATCCGCTGGTGGTGGGCGAACCCCGTGTTCGTTTTTACGCCTGCGTGCCCCTTGTTACGCCGGAGGGCTTTGCACTGGGAACGCTGGCGGTGCTGGACACCGTGCCCCGCACGCTGGGGGACGAACAGCTCGACGGTCTGAAGATCCTGGCAGGCCAGGCCATGGTGCAGCTGGAGCTGCGCCGCCAGAAGCGCCTGCTGGCCCAGCTGGTGCAAGAGCGTGACCAGATGCACGCGGAGATGCTGGCCCAGAGCGATGCGCTGCGTGTGGCAGGGCAGATTGCGCGCATCGGGGGATGGACGGTAGAGCTCCCCAGCCTCCAACTGACCTGGTCACAGGAGATCGCTGCCGCCTACGGGCTCACCCACCGCGTAGGCAGCCTGACCCAGGTGCTGCAGCTGTACACCCCGCCCTACCGGGTGCTCATGCAAAAGGCCTTTGATGAATGCATGCACCGTGGCACCCCCTTCGACGTCGAGGCTGAGGTGGCCATGCCTGGCGGCGGGCGATTCTGGGTGCGCACAGCAGGACAGGCGGCGCGTGATGCCCATGGCCAGATCATCCGCATCCAGGGCGCCTTCCAGTACATCTCGGTCCAGCACCAGGCGCGGCAGGCACGCCGCGAGAGCGAAGAACGCTTTCACCTGGTCTCGCGTGCCACGGCCGATGCCGTGTGGGACTGGAACCTGCACACCGATGCCATGTGGTGGAACGAGGGCATGCAGAACCTGTTCGGCGTGCCGCTGGACGAGCTGCCCCCCGACAGCACCTCCTGGACCCTGCGGCTGCACCCCGACGACAGCCAGGAAATACTCCACAGCATCCACACGGCCATTGATGGCACCGACAACCACTGGTCGGCCGAGTACCGCTTTCTTCGGAAGGACGGCACGTATGCCTGGGTGCTGGACCGGGGCTTCCTGATCCGCGACTCCACCGGCAAGGCCGTGCGCATGGTGGGCGGCATGACCGACATCAGCGTACAGAAGCTGACCGAACTCGACGCACAGCGTGATGCGCAGAACCATGCCGAGCTGCTGCATGTGCAGCAGCGCATCTCGTCGCTGGACATGCCCCTGCCCGACGTGCTGCAACTGGTGGCCGACACGGTGCTGCGCCAGACGCTGGCACGGGGCGCGCTGGTGGAGCTGTTGCAGGGCCACCAGCTGGTGGCGCAGGCCTCGGCAGGCGACCATGTGCGGCCCGTGGGACACCTGCTGGCCGTGGACCAGAGCCTGCTCTGGCCCGCACTGCGCGAAGGGCGCACCGTGGTGTGCAACGACACCGAGGCCGAGGGCTGGGACATGGCTTCGCTGCCCCATCGCCATGGCGTGCGCTCCGTGATGGCGGTGCCGCTGCGCACGGCGCAGGGGGTGGTGGGCTCGCTCAAGGTGACGTCTGACAAGCCCAACGCGTTCTCGCGGCGCGACGTGGCGCACCTGGAGATCCTTACCGAATCCCTGGGGGCCATGGTGCAGCTGCGGCATGTGGCCGGGCAGCTCAAGGCGTCGGAGCAGCAGTACCGCATGCTGTTCAACGAGCATCCCCATCCCATGTGGGTGTACGACAAGGAAACGCTGCGCCTGCAGGCTGTGAACCAGTCGATGGAAACCCACTACGGCTACTCCGAGGCCGAGCTGCTGGCCATGGACATGACCGAACTGTGGCCCGCCGAACGGCACGCAACCATCCGGGAGGCCCTGCATGCGATTGCGATCGACCAGCGCAACAAGCCAGTGATCAGCCGCCACGTCAAGAAGGACGGCAGCTTCATGGATGTGGAGATCACGGCTGGCAGCATCAGCTTCAATGGCCGCCCGGCACGCCAGGTGCTGGCCACCGACGTGACCGAACGCCTGCGCACCGAGCGCGAACTGGCCCGCATGGGCCGTGCGCAGCGCCTTCTGAGCGCCTGCAACGAAACCCTGGTGCGCGCCACCTCCGAAACCGCGCTGCTGCAGGCCATCTGTCAGATTGCCGTGGACATTGGCGGCTACCGCATGGGCTGGGTGGGGTTTGCGCTGGACGACGAACGCAAGTCCATCCAGCCTGTAGCCCACGCGGGCTACAACCAGAACTACCTCGAAAACCTGCAGCTTTCCTGGTCGGCCGATGACCCCTACGGCCGGGGGCCGGCGGGCATGGCGGTGCGTTCGGGCAAGCCCGTGATCGTGCAGGACATCCGCACCGAAGGTGACTTTGCCGACTGGACCGAGCGCATGCTGGACCACGGCTTCCACGGTGTGATCTGCCTGCCTTTGCAGGACCGTGATCGCAACCGCGACCGTACCTTTGGCCTGCTGTACCTCTACGCGCCGGACATTCTGCAGATCAGCCCTGAAGAGGCCGCCCTGCTGCAGGAACTCTCCAACGACCTGGCCTTTGGCATCACCAGCCTGCGCGCGCACAAGGCGCAGCAGCGGCTGCAGGCCTCGGTGCTCAAGGTGGCGGCGGCCGTGTCGGCCAGCACGGGCACCGAGTTTTTTGTGCAGCTGGTGCGCAACATGGCCGATGCCCTGGGGGCCCAGGGCGGCTGCGTGGTGCGGTTGCTGCCCCAAGCGCAAGGGCAACCACCCCGGGTGGTCACGCTGGCGGCGGTGCTGGACGGCCAGATGCTGCCCAACGACGAATACAGCCTGGAGGGCACGCCCAGCCTCATGCTGCTGACGCAGCGCGAGTACGTGGTGACCGACAAGGTGCAGCAGCGCTACCCGGATGCGCCCGTGCTCCGTTACGTGGGCGCGCAGGCCTACGCAGGACAACAGCTGTGCAATGCCGACGGCGAAGTGGTGGGCATTGTGTTCGTGCTGTTCCGCCAGGCCATTGCGGAGACGGATTTCATCGCCTCCACGCTGCAGATCTTTGCCGCGCGCGCGTCGTCCGAGATCGACCGACAACTGGCCGACGCCCGCATCCGCCACCAGGCCTCGCTGCTGGACAAGGCGCAGGATGCCATCCTGGTGCGCGACCTGGAACACCGCATCATCTTCTGGAACAAAAGCGCCGAGCGCCTGTACGGCTGGTCGCAGCTGCAGGCGCTGGGCCAGTCCATCGAGACCCTGCTTTACGACGACCCCGCCCACTTTCGCCATGCCACCCAGTCGGTGCTGGAGCAAGGCGAGTGGACTGGCGAGATCGTGCAGCGCCACCGCGATGGCAGCACCATCGAGGTCGAGGGCCGCTGGACCCTGGTGCGCGGTGATGACGGCCAGCCGCAATCCATTCTGGCCATCAACACCGACATTCGCCAGCGCAAGGCCAGCGAGCGCGAAATCCAGCGTTTGGCGTTCTACGACGCGCTCACCGGCCTGCCCAACCGCATGCTGCTCATGGACCGCATGGCCCATGCGCTGGCCAATGCCCAGCGGCGCCAGCAGGGCGGGGCGCTGCTGTTCATCGACCTCGACAACTTCAAGACCCTGAACGACACCCTGGGCCATGACCAGGGTGACCTGCTGCTGCAGCAGGTGGCGCAGCGCCTGAACACCTGCGTGCGCAGCGTGGACACGGTGGCCCGGCTGGGCGGCGACGAGTTTGTGGTGATGCTGGAAGAGCTGAGCCCCAAATCCCACGAACTGGCCCTGCACGCGCGGGGGGTGGGCGAGAAGATCCTGGCCATGCTGGCCGTGCCCTATGCGCTGGCAGGCTACCAGTACCGCAGCACACCGAGCATCGGCATCGCGCCCTTCACCGGCGAGTTGACCAGCGTGGGCGAGCTGCTCAAGCAGGCCGACCTGGCCATGTACCAGGCCAAGACGGCAGGGCGCAACACCCTGCGCTTTTTCGACCCCGACATGCAGGCCGTGGTAACGGCCCGCGCCGGGCTGGAAACCGACCTGCGTGCCGCACTTGCGCAGGAGGAATTTTTGCTGCACTTCCAGCCGCAGATGCACCAGTCGGGCCGCTGCGTGGGGGTGGAGGCCCTGGTGCGCTGGGCCCACCCGCAGCGCGGCATGGTGCCCCCTGCCGTATTCATACCTCTGGCCGAGGAAACCGGGCTCATCCTGCCACTGGGCCGCTGGGTGCTGCACACGGCGTGCAAGCTCCTGGCCACCTGGCAGGCCGACCCGCAGCTGGCCCACCTGACCATGGCGGTCAACGTGAGTTCGCGCCAGTTCCGCCACGCCAGTTTTGTGGACGACGTGGCCCGGGTGCTGGCCATCACCGGGGCACCGGCCCACCTGCTCAAGCTGGAGCTGACCGAAAGCCTGCTGGTGGAAGACATGGAGACCACCATCGCCACCATGGCCGCGCTGCGTTCGCACGGCGTGGGCTTCTCGCTGGACGACTTCGGCACCGGGTACTCGTCGCTGAGCTACTTGAAGCGCATGCCGCTCGATCAGCTCAAGATCGACCAGAGCTTTGTGCGCGACCTGCTGACCGACCCCAACGACGCCGCCATTGTGGACACCATCATTGGCCTGTCGCGCAGCCTGGGCCTGGAAGTCATCGCCGAAGGCGTGGAAACCCCCGAGCAACGCGAGCTGCTGGCCCGCGCGGGCTGCCAGCTCTACCAGGGCTACCTCTTCAGCCGCCCCCTGTCTACGGACCTCCTGGGGGCCTTCCTGCGCCCTGCGGCTGCGTAGACGGCCTGCACGGCCCCGCGTTTTCCCCGATCGCCTTGCCACAACCGGCCCCGGTGCACGGTGGTCGGCTGCGGTTTTCTCCCTGGGGTTGTGTCCCGTGCGCCCCCAAACATCGCCCCGTCCAGATGGCAACCCCTGCCCTCGGGTGTGCCCCAAGTTGTCCCTCTGTCTTCTTCTTATGTTGTCTATAAATACATAGTCGTAGTAGTAGAAGGCGGCACGGAATGTGGACAACCGCATTTTTCCCAACCGCAGCGCGCACTTGCAGGTGCGCCAACCCTGTGCACCGATCCCTCTTGCCGTTGTTACGGGAACGGGGACAAAACACAGCGCCTGTCTTTTTCTGTGGATAACCACGTGGTTGTGCCAGAACTATCCCCAGTCTTACGCACCGGCCCTGGTTCGTCATGAATTTTTGCAAAAAATTGGCTGTAGCGCTTGCTGCATAAGCGCTATTAGCTACCTTATTGATACCAGACAGGAATAGCAGGACCCGTGCAGCAAGTGCCGCTCCACCTCCACCTCAGCAAAGCGGTGCCCAAAAACGGAGGTCCGCACCCACGTCTTGTTCATCTCCCCTTTCTGGGGCAGCCCACCAGAACGCGCGTGCGCTGCGGAATGGTGTTTCGAAGGGTTCTGGTTATTCTTCTATAGTTCTATATATAAATAGCAGTAGTAGTAGAGCAAGCCACTTTCTGTGGACAAGGCCAATTTGTTCAATGTTGGCGCGGGGTTGCGCAGCTGCAAAGTCTGTGTGGCGGTCTGCACAAAGGGCGGGGCTCGCAGACAACAACTTCGGGCCATCGCCGTTTTGTGTGGATAACTGTCCAGTTGTGCCAGAACTGTTCCCAGTGTTATCCACAACGGGTGCCCGTCGGCAACCTTTTCCATCCCACAAAGCACAAAGCCCGGGTCCGTGGAGGACTCCGGGCTTTGTCAGGCAAGAAGAGGGGGGAACCGCCGCCCACCTTGAAGCCGCCCCCTGCGTCAGGGCGGTCCCAGGAGGGGGATTTACTTCGCGGGTACTGCCTGAGGTTGCTGTTGGCGGCCTTCGCCACCCCGCATGCCGTGGTGCCCGTGTCGACCTTCGCCGTCGCCCCTCATGCCTGCCATGCGGTGGCCGTGGTGGGCCTGGGCGTCAAAGGTTTTTTGCTGCTCGGGCGTCAGCGCCGCGTAGAAGGCCTTGGTGGCCTCGCCACGGCGGTCGGCCTCGGCGGCGTGCTGGGCGCGCATGGCCCGCATGCGGTCGATGCGCTCGGGGGTGGTCAGTTTGTCCATGTTCTGGCGGTCCAGACGGGCAGGGCGTTCGCCCGGTTGCATGGCCGCAGTGAACGTTGTCCACGCGGGTTCTTGCGCGGCGGTCAGCTTGAGTTGGCCCTTGAGGGCGGCCAGGCGTTTGGCATGGTGTTCGGCACGTTTTTCTGCACGGTCGCCATGGTGGCGTTCGTGCCGTTCTCCGGCCTTGTAGCGTGGGGCGGCTTCGGTTGTGGGGGCGCCAGCAGCGGGTGGGGTGGCTGGGGCTGGCTGGGCCAGAACAGGCAGGGCCAGCGCGGCCAGAACAGCGGTGGCGGCAAGGCGGTGTTGGAAGCGGAAAGCCATGGTGTGGGTCCTTTTACGGGGGGGGCTCGCTGGAACGACCGTTCCGGCGATTGAGAGTCAGTGTCCGCCCCGCATGTATCGCGGCCGTGCGCGTTGGATGACGCTGTGTAAAGTTGTGCCAAGAAGCTGCAGGCCTGCGCGATCAAGATTTTGATAAAAAATGGCCGCTAGCGCTTATCCATAAAGCGTTAATAGCTATTATATTTATAGCTAATTCAGGCGGCCATCGTTGCTTGTGCGCTCCGGCCGCAGGCTGCGTGCCGACGACCACCGACAATGGCATGTTCCGTGTCGGGCGGGCTGTTTTGTTCACGGGTTCGATCGCTCGATCATCCGTTGGCAACAGCTTCACCCATAGAGAAAGTGCTCTCGCTGAAAGCGCTTCACCACCAACGCTCCCGAACAAAAGGTTATCTGTGTTCAAGAACATGATCGTGTACCGCATTGCCCCGCAATGGCAGGTTGAATTGACGCAAGTAGAAGAAGCCCTGGCCAAGGCGCCCTTCATGGAATGTGGTGCCACCCAGGAAAAGTCCCTGGGCTGGGTGCCCCCGCGCGGTGATGCACACGGCCCGCTGGCCGAGTCGGTCGGGGGCCAGTGGATCCTGCGCTTCATGGTCGAATCCAAAGTGCTGCCCGGCAGCGTGCTGGCCCGCCGCGTGAAAGAAAAGGCCGAGCGCATCGAGCAGGAAACCGGCCGCAAGCCCGGCAAGAAGGAAAGCAAGGAGCTGAAAGACGAGGCCAAGCTGGACCTGCTACCCATGGCCTTCACCAAGCAGGGCTCGATGTGGGTGTGGATCGACACCACCTCGCGCCTGCTGGTACTGGACACCTCCAGCCAGGGCCGCGCGGACGAAGTGGTCACCCTGCTGATCGAGGCGCTGCCCGGCCTGTCGGTGTCGCTGCTGAACACCCAAACCAGCCCGCAGGCCGCCATGGCCCACTGGCTCAAGGAACAGGAGCCGCCCGTGGGCTTCACGGTGGACCGCGAGTGCGAACTCAAAAGCGCCAACGAGGAAAAAGCCGTGGTGCGCTACGCCCGCCACCCGCTGGATATCGAGGAGGTGCAGGCCCACATCGACGCCGGCAAGCTGCCCACCAAGCTGGCACTGACCTGGGACGACCGCGTGTCCTTCATGCTCACAGAGGGGCTGCAGATCAAAAAAGTGTCGTTCCTGGACACCGTGTTCGAGGGCACCAAGGCCGATGACGGTGGTTTTGACACCGATGTGGCGATTGCCACCGGCGAGCTGGTCAAGCTGATCCCGGACTTGATCGAGGCGCTGGGCGGAGAGGCGGAGAGTGGCGTGGCCAGTGCGGCAGCTGCGGTGGCTTCAGAGGGGGCCAGCATGCCAGCTCCTTCTGTGGAATCACGCGCCCCCACGAATTCAGCGCCTGCGCGAAAGAGTGGCGCTGGTGGCGTGGTGACGGGCCCTGCGCAAGTCCCGGTGGATACGGATCCGGAGTCGGCGCCGTTTTGAGGGCGTGAGCGGAAGTCTCTGATGGGATAAGCGTCTTGCAAATACCCCTGATCAAAAATCTGCGCTTAGCTTCTCTATATTGATCCAGGAAAATCGGATTGAGCGCGAAGATGAAGTTGTAAACAATCCTGAATGCAGAGTGACCCTACCAGAATTGGTAGTTGCGCACTCTTTATGAATATTTTTTAATAAGCATCGCTTTTAGTATGTGTCTTGAAAATTTTAAAAAATCATCATGATGCCCACGCGTTGCATCAGGAAAAAATGAACAACCTTTCAAAATTGAAGCACCCTTCCATTGAAACTTTGCGGGCCTTGGCTGTGGTTTTGGTGTTTATTCATCATCTTCATTCTATAGCCAATATTACACTGCCTTATATTGCACACTTCGGTGGTTGGGTGGGGGTGCAAATATTTTTTGTAATCAGTGGTTATTTGATAATTTTGAGCGCACTGCGCTATTCAGCAAAAGATTACGTAATTCATCGAGTTTTTAGAATATACCCTGCATACTTGTTCTGGTTCATTGCGTTTGCAATTTTTTTCAATCAACTTGTGTGGATGGATATCGATTTTAAAGCTTTGCTGATTCATCTGACTTTTCTGCAGCATCTGTTTCCTGGCCAGTATTTCAAATATGATTCTCTGCACGTCAGCTGGACCTTGACCATAGAGTTGGTCTGGTATTTTGTTGCATTTTTATGTGCGGCCCGTTTCAAGAAAAATCCAGCTGGTATTACCTTGCTGTTCATGGTGTTTTCATACGTCTGGATATTTTGGGGCTCGTCGTACTTCCCGTCTCAGGCGACGATGGAGCCTGGATTGAAATATTTCTTTGTCAATAATAATTTTATCAACCAGCTGCCCTTCTTTTTCTTCGGCGCGTACATCGCTGTAAAGAATCCTCGCTTTGATAAAGCGGGACTGGCATGCATCTTTTTGGTGACAGTCGTCTTGTCGTCTGCGTGGAAAGTCCATTTTCCAGATCCAATATTTATCACCGGTTTTGGAATTGCGGCTCTTTTTCTTATTCTGAAGGATATGGAGTACACCAATAGAAAGTATGTTGTGTTTTTGTCGGAAATTTCATATTCTTTTTATCTGATTCATTTCCCAGTCATTTCCATAGTTTCGGAAAAAATAGAAAATGACGCCCTGGTGGTAATTGTATCGATTGCTGCCACTCTGGGTTTTTCATATTTGAGCTATCGATGGATTGAACAGCCATTTATGAGAATGGCGAAACGCAAATCAGAAAATTCTATGCTGAAAGGCAAGGCAGCGGATTCGATTGCTTAGCTATATTTCAGAGGTTTAATATAATTTGTTAAGCCATCGAATTCTTACTTAACAATTTTGCCATCCAGTAGAAATGGCAACGTCGCTAGTGACAGGTCGCGCAGCAGGGAAATTGTGAGTCTTGATAATAAACTAGAATATCGACCAGACATCGACGGCCTGCGCGCTATTGCGGTGCTAATGGTGCTTGCGGTTCATGCCTCTCCGCTCACTCTGCCCAATGGGTATGTAGGCGTAGACCTGTTTTTCGTCATCTCCGGCTATCTCATTACAGCCATCCTATGCAGAGAATTGGCAGAGGGCCGATTTTCCATTCGCGATTTTTATGTTCGTCGGGTGAACCGGATTTTTCCCGCACTGGTCTTGGTACTGCTCTTATGCATGTTGATAGGCCCCGCGTTGATGTACCCGGGCGAGTATGGGCAGATGAGCAAGTCGGCGCTTTTCAGTGCCTTGTTCTCAGCCAATATTCATTTCTATATGGAGTCGGGTTATTGGGATGTGGCGAGCAAGCTCAAGCCGCTGCTGCATCTGTGGTCACTAGGGGTGGAAGAGCAGTTCTACCTCGTGTGGCCGTTGATCTTGCTGTGGGCCCACCGCACCAAGTGCTCGATGGTGTCCGTGGCGCTGGCGGTGTTGTTTGGTTCGCTGGTTGTCAATCTGCTGCTTACGAGCAAAAGCCAGGCTGCTGGGTTTTATTTGCCGTTCGGGCGGCTGTGGGAGCTGGCTTCGGGTGGGCTGATCGCATGTATCCAGTGGAATCGCCGCCAGGAGTCCGGCGGCGGGTCCAATGGCGAAATCCAGGGGCTGGGTGTCCGGAACGTGATGGGATGGTCGGGCATTGCGTTGTTGGCGGCCACGCAGGGTGCGTCGATGAATGCCGACGCTTTCCCGGGCTTCTACGCGGTGGCTGTTGTACTGGCTGCGGCCCTGCTGATACTGGCGGGGCCGGACGCTTGGTTCAACTGCAAAGTGCTGGCGCATCCCGCGCTGGTCTATGTGGGTAGGCTCAGCTATCCGTTGTACCTGTGGCATTGGCCCCTGCTTGTCTTTGCACGTCTGGTCGGTGACGGGCAGTGGTCGTCTTCCCATCGAAATCTGGCCGTCGCAGCGTCGGTGGTCCTGGCGGTACTGACGCACCACGGTGTCGAAAGACCGCTGGTCCAGCGGGTGGGCCGCAAGAACCTGCTCGCTTTGAGTCTGGTGTTGTTGATGGCCGTGGTGACAGCGCTCGCTTGGATGGGCTCCAGTGGCAAGATTCCACTGACTGCAGCACCGTATCCGAATGCGGCTTTGGTGGCCTATGACAAGCCTGAGGTGAAAAGCCAGGGCCGCGTGGCTTTGCTGGGGGACAGCAATGCCGGGCACTTTTCGTATGGCCTTTCGGTGCTTTACGGAGACCGGCTTGACGTCACTGCCACACCCGGCTGGCCATACTTTGATGGTGTCAAGTACCGCGATGGACACACTCGTCATCCAGAGCATGTGGGCGCTCCGGAGATGACCGAGCAGGTGTTGCGCCGCATCGAGTCCGATCCTGAGATTCGGTTAGTTATCTTGTCCAATGTGTACCGGATTTATTTCGTGGGGAACAGCCTGCGCAGCATCCAGGGAGCAGGGCCGGACGAAACGTCAACCCAGGCTTATGAACGGGGGCTGCAGCGTACCGTGCAACGCCTGCTGGCAGGGCAGAAAAAGGTGGTGCTGGTCAAGTCCATTCCCACCCATTCGGTGCTGCTCAATGTGACTGGCTGCCTGGATGAGGTCCGGCCTACCTGGCGGCGGCAACCCGTTGAGTGCGTGCGTTCCAGAGATGCTGTCGAGGCAGAAAGACGAGAGTACGACGCCATGGTAGACCGTTTGATCGCTGGGCTCCAAGGCGTGTATGTCTTCAATACGTTGGATGAGCTTTGCGATGCGCAGTATTGCTACATCAACCGCGATGGGGTCCAGATGTACATTGACTCGGGGCATTTCACTACGGCTGGCAGCCAGATCATGGGTGCTGCCCTCGCACGAAAAGTCGAAGAAGCGCTAGGGAGGTGAAAGCGCTGTGGCGCTGGCTACATCGTCCCGGTACCGGTCTGCTGAACCTGTCAGAGGCTGGAAGGTCCTGACTTTCTGGGCACCACGTCCATGATTTCGCGAACGAACAGCTTTCGCCAGTCGTTTTTGCCCTGGTCTTCAATCAGCTGGGGCATGAAGCCGAAGACCAGCGTGCGATCCCCACGCACCATGATGCCGTGGCCGCTTTGCAGGGGTTCAGTGGCCAGCACTTTGTAGCCGGGGCGGGGCGTCATGGAGGCATAGTTCGTGTACATGCGCTTTGAAGGCTTGAGCCGGTATACCTTGCCGTCGATCAGGAAAACGCCCCCGCGGTTTTTCCACTCAACATTGGCAATGCCGAACACCTCATGCATCCAGTCAAAGGTGGGTTTGCCGTTTTCGTCGAACTCACCCAGGCGCATGTCTTGGATGAGTGCGCCGCCGTTCTTCCAGTAGGCGGTTAACTTAGCCTTGATGCTCTGCGGCATGGCTGCCTGGTGGGGCACCAGGATGGCATCCAGCTGCCCGATGATGGGGTCGTCCGCGAGAAGGTTCTTTTCGCCGATGATGTGGACCTGCACGCCGGGTTCGTTGCTCAGGATCTTGTAAGACGCGAACAGTGCATCGCGGTGGATGTTTCTGCCTGTGCTTCTCTCACCGTGCCACACGTGGAAGTTGGTGGTAGAGCCTAGGATTCCAATGTTGATCTGTGGTTTTGCGCTTGCCGCCGTGGCGTGGCCTTGTTTGGCAATACGGGCGTGAAGCTGATTGAGCTGCAGACCAGCCAGCGCACCCCCACCTGCTTGGTGGCGAAAGCCCCCGATCTCGTAGCCGATCACATGGGGCTGGGTCAGCGATTGCACCACTGTTTGCCGGATGATGGGCACCAGCTCTGGGGTCTTCTTGGCGGACTCCCACCATTCACCGTAGGCACCCACCATGACTTTCTTGTAGCCCAGTGAACCCATGTAGTTGGCCAGGGTGGGTAGCACTTCAGCGTCTGGCACCAGGCTGTAGCCGTCGTAGAAGTTGAAGTCGATGACCGCGATGTCGATGCACGGGGCCAGCTTTTCGACAATGCCCGTGGCATAGATGGCGTCGTGCGATGTGAAGGTTTCTGCGAAGTAGCCAATCGCCTCTGCCCCCTTGCTCCGGATCACATTGGCGTAGGCGCAGGTGGCTTCCTGGAGCCGGGTTTCCCGGAACTCCTTGTGGGCGTGCAGCAAGGGCTCTGCTTTTGGCACACCTGCTGCGATGTGGGTGTTGTAGTTGATGATGGGCTGTTTGGCGTTGTACTTTTTGGCAAACGCAGCCTGGGTGGAGTCTTTGTAGTCCCGCCACTGGTAGTTCGTTTGCCCGTACTTGATCTCGTGCTCCTCTTGCAGGCCGATGGCGTAGCCCAGGATCTTGCCGGGATAGCGCTTTGAGAAGTGATCGATAGTCTGTGCAATGAACGGTTCAGCGTACTTCCTGATCGACGCATCGGTGAAGTCGGGCTGCCAGGTGGGCTCACCCGAGAAGTCACGCATGGCCGTTTCGGGATGTCCCGTAATGATCCATAGCGGTAACGAGGACATGTTGTGCATCAACTGGCTGGGGTCGTCCTTGAAAGTGCGTCCACCCATGTCAATGACCAGCAGCAGCGACAGGCCGCTGTTGACGATGGCGTCCAGATGGCGGTGGTAGTGGGCAAATTCGTACTGGCCCTTGCTGGTCTCGATGTCGGACCAGTTGAGATAGAAGGTGGCGTGGCTGAAGCCCTGGGCCTTGAGTTCGCGGGGCAGGTTCTGGTTGTGATTCAACTCCCAGGGCATGACGATGGTGCTGGAGACAGGGGCGGGTGGAGGTGGGGTTGCATGGCTGGCCAGCGCAACCAGCGAAACAAGGAGGGCGACAATGCGGAGAATTTTTTTCATGAAAGCGCTGGAAGAAGGGTTCCGTAGGAGGCGTTGGGCTGCATGGATTCACAAAATGCGCCCCTCGCTGGGCGGTCAAAGCGCTGGCAACAAGAGGGATTTCCATTCCATTGTTCCATGAACAACAGGGGTACCTTGATCATGTGCTGCGCACACCGGCACGGGTAGGTAGTGCACCACCACCTGCTCGGAAGCCCTTTCAGCAGGCCGTCTGCACCATCTCCGCCAGCGCATGCACATAGGGGTCTTCGATGCCCAGCACGCCGAATTGCGTGACCAGCTGATCGAGGTATTCGCGGTTGCTGCCGATGCGGCCACAGGCGCTGGCTATGGTGGCGGCGGTGGCCTGCATGGACAGGTCGCCCCGGTAGTGTGGATGGGCTGTATTGGCTGTCAGCACCAGCGCCTGGTTGACAGCACCCTGTGGCGTCTGCAACGGCAGCAGGGCGGGGCTGTAGGCGCCGGTGATCATCTCGCGACGCCAGAGCAGGCGTGACTCCTCTTCAACCGCACAGGCCGAAATGCGGAACACCAGCCCGTCGCAAGACTGCGCTGCGTCGCGCTGCAGCGTGAGCACGAGGCCGGGGCAATCCGGTGTGCCCCGGCCGATGGTGGTGCTCAGCGCAAAGCGCCGGGCGAATCCCGGCAGGTGCGCCCTGCGGACTTCGGCAAACTCCAGGCCGGGGTTCCACATCAGCGAGCCATATGCAAACACCCACAGGTCGTCCCGGCGTTCGGACACGCCCGCCAGCACCTGGCGGCGCGAGCGCTCGACGTCGCCGTCGGGCAGGCGCCAATCGATGGGCAGGCCCTGGCTGCGCGCCTGCGCGTCCCATTCCGCCAGGACCTCGTCGGTCAACCGCAATCCGCAGGCGTGGGCGGGGATGAGCCGTCCTTGAAGTTCGGGAAGGTGCACAAAGGCAGGGGGCGTCATGTGCTGGGGCTGCAGGAGATCGTGGGGCAAGCTCTACTGTAGTGGTCCGAGAACGGTTGGATCAATGGGCCGACTGACAACTCAGTGTTCCAGCGATGGTGTTGATGGCGGCGCGCGGTGACGTGTTACGGCAGAGGCCATGAAAGAAGGGGGCGCCGCCGTGGCGAGGGCCGTCAGCGGCCCACAAATTGTGCGCTTTGGCGTTGGTGAAAAGCCTCCACCCCCGCACGGAAGTCGTCGGTGCCCGCGCAATGCACAAAGGCGTCTTTTTCGGCCGCCAGTTGTTCGGGCAGAGTGCGGTCCATCGATGCGCGCATGAGGCGCTTCATTGCGCCGTAGGCCACGGTAGGTCCGGCGGCCAGGCGCTGGGCCAGGGTGGTGGTGGCACTGTCCAGTTCAGCGGCAGGCACGACGCGGTTGATGAGGCCCAGGCGCAGCGCGTCGTCGGCGGTGAAGGCTTCGCCCAGCAGCGCGATCTCCAGCGCCTTGCGCACGCCCACGGTACGCGGCAGCGCCCACGAGGCGCCCACGTCGCAGCTGGTGCCCAGGTTGATGTAGGCCAGGTTCAGGCGTGTGCCTTCGGCGGCGATCACGTAGTCGGCCATGAGCAGCAGGCTCAGGCCCGCGCCAGCGGCCACACCGTGCACTTGCGCAATGACGGGCGCGTTCATCTGCGCCAACAGGAGCAGTGCTGCGTTGAGCGGCGTGAGAATGTCGATGGCACCCTGCACCGGGTCGGCGCGCAGCGTGGCCAGGTCGCCACCGGCCATGAAACCCCGGCCGTTGCCACACAACACCACTGCGCGCACGCCAGGGTCGGCGGCAATGGTCTGCACGGCGGCGAGGACGGCGTTGGCCATGGGCACGTCGATGGCGTTGAGCGCATCGGGCCGGTTGAAACGCAGCGTGGCGATGGCGCCGTTTCGTTCCAGCAGCAGGGGGGCGGTCGGGTCGGCGGCGGTGGTTTTCATGTCAAATTGGCCTCTAGCGCTTGCTATATACGCGCAGATAGCTCCTGTTTTGATAGTAATCTACGCGACAAGTGGTGAGCCCCGGGCTAGTGGTACAGCGCCTCGATCTCGGCCGCATAGGTCTTGTAGATGCTGGAGCGGCGCACCTTCATGGTTGCGGTCACCTCGCCGTCGTCGTGGTCCAGCTCCTTGGTGAGCAGGTGGAACTTGCGGATCTGCGATACCTGCGCGAGGCGCTGGTTGCCCTGGTTGATTTCCGCATCGATGAGACTGCGCACCTCGGGGTGCTCCACCAGCGAGCGAAAGTGCGTGAACGGAATGCGCCGCGCCTCGGCCCACTTGCCCACGGTCTCGTAATCGATCATCACCAGTGCGCCGACGAACTTGCGCGCCTCGGCCACGATGATGCATTCCTTGATGAAGGGGCTGCCCTTCATCGTGTTCTCGATCTCGGACGGGGTGAGGTTCTTGCCACCGGCCGTGATCATGATGTCCTTGAGTCGGTCCACGATCTGGATCTGGCCTTGCGATTCACGCACCACGTCGCCCGTGTGCAGCCAGCCATCCACGATGCTGCTGGCCGTGGCCTCGGGGTTCTTGTAGTAACCCGCAAACACCATGTCGCCTCGCAATTGCAGCTCGCCGTTGTCCGCAATGCGGTGCTCCACACCCAGCGTGGGCACGCCCACGGTCCCCACCACTACATGATCGAGCCGGTGGCCCGTGACCATGCCGGTGGATTCGGTCAGGCCATACACCTCGATGAGCGGCACGCCCAGCACGCGGAAAAAGCGCACCACATCGGGCGGAATGGGCGCGGCGCCGGTGAGCGCCACATGGGCGTTGCGCAGGCCGATGAAGTTCTGCAGCGCGCGGAAGACGAGCCAGTAGCTCGTGGCAAAGGTCAGCTTGTCGGCAGCGCTCCAGGCACCGCGTGGCTTTTCGGCCAACGGCTTGCAGGCGTTGTAGGCTTTGTGGAACAGCGCACGGCGCAGGCCGCCCGTTTCCTGCAGCTTGATGTGGATGGCCGCGTGCAGCTTTTCCCAGATGCGCGGCACGCCCAGGAACATGGTGGGCGCGACTTCGCGCAGGTCTTCCTGCACCGTGCGGATGGACTCGCCAAAGTTCACCTGCGAGCCGATGTACACCGGCACAAAGCTGGTGAGCATCTGCTCGGCCACATGGCACAGCGGCAAGTACGACAGGTGCGTGGTCTCGCGCGACAGCTCCAGCCGGTCCACGATGCCCGGCACCACGCCCCGGATGTTGCGGTACGAAATCATCGCGCCCTTGGGCTTGCCGGTGGAGCCCGAGGTGTAGATCATCAGGCCCACGTCATCCAGCCGCTGGCGCGCCAGGGCGTCGTCGATGATGGCTTGTTGGCCCGACGCTGCGCCCAGCCGTTCCACCTCGTCAAAGGTGGTGATGAACTGCCGCACTTCGGGCGCAAAGCTGCGCAGGCCCTTGGTCTCCATGACCACGATCTTTTTCAGGCGCGGCAGCTCGGGCAGCGCGGCCAGCAGCTTGTCGGTCTGCTCCTGGTCTTCGCAGACCATGATCTCGATGTCGGCATGGCCGACCACATAGGCCACTTCGTTGGTGGGGCTGGTGGGGTACACACCCACGGTCACCGCGCCCACCAGGCCTGCGCCCATTTGTGCCAGCACCCATTCGATGCGGTTCTCGGAGATCACGCCCACATGCCCGCCCGCAGGCAGGCCCAGAGCGCGCAGCCCCAGGCCGAAGTGACTGGCACGCTGGTGGTACTGCGCCCAGGTGAAGGGCTTCCAGATACCGAAGTCCTTTTGCCGGATGGCGATGCGCTGCGCGTCGGTGCGTGCGCGCTCGCGGAGCATCTGGGGCAGGGTGAGGTCGGGGAGTGTACTCATGACAGCCAGCGTTTGCGACGCTTGTAGTGCTTGATGTCCTTGAAGCTTTTCGCCTCGCCACCGCCACCCATGCCGAGGTAGAACTCGCGCACATCGGGGTCGTTGGCCAGGCGTTCTGCCGTGCCGTCGATCACGATCTTGCCGTTCTCCATGATGTAGCCCCGGTGCGCCACGGCCAGGGCCACGGTGGCGTTCTGCTCCACCAGCAGCATGCTGGTACCGCGCTCGGCATTGATGCGCGCGATGATGGTGAAGATGTCTTCGACCAGCTTGGGGGAGAGCCCCAGCGAGGGCTCGTCGAGCAGGATGAGCTGGGGCTGCGCAATCAGCGCGCGGCCAATCGCCAGCATCTGCTGCTCGCCGCCTGACAGGTACCCGGCCAGGCCCTTGCGCCGCTCATGCAGGCGCGGAAAGTAGCTGTAGACCAGGTCGAAATCCGGCGTTGCATCCTTGCGGCCCGTGAGTGCATAGGTGGCGGCCACCAGGTTCTCTTCGACCGTGAGGTCTTCAAACACGCGGCGGCCTTCCATCACGTGGCTCAGGCCGTTGCGCACCAGCTGCTGTGGCGCCAGCGCCGCCGTGGGCTGGCCATTGAAGTGGATGCTGCCGCTTTCGACCACACCATCCTCCAGCGCCAGCAGGCCCGAGATGGCCTTGAGCGTGGTGCTCTTGCCAGCCCCATTGCTGCCCAGCAGCGCCACGATCTGCCCCCGCGGCACGGCCAGCGACAGGCCGCGCAGGGCCTGCACCACCTTGTTGTAGATGACCTCGATGTTGTTGACTTCGAGGACGTTGGCCGGGGTTGGCTGGGTCATGGCAAAGGCGAGGTCAGAGCTTGATCCAGTCAGATGCGGCCACCATTTTTTGCGCCTTCATGTCGGCGCGGTACACGCGTCCCACGGGGATGGAGTTGCCACTGATGGTGATCGGCACGCCGATCAGCCCGCCCGTGTCGAAGTCCTTGATGGAGTTGAGCGCGGCCTTGAGGTTGGGGCCGGTGAGCGGTTTGCCCGCATCCAGGCAGCGCTTGGCCGATTCGGTGAACAGCATGGCGGCCAGGAAGCCCTGGATGTAGGCCGTGCTCTGGTACTCGGGCCGCAGGGCGCGAATCTTCTCCAGCATGGGCGCCTTCTCGGTGTCGTAGTAGTAGCGGTAGGGCATCACACCCATGAAGCCGTCGGCGGCTTCGCCCATCTTCATGACGGTGGAGCTGTCCATGGTCCAGAAGGTGCCCATCCACTTGCTGGTCATGCCCTGCTGCTTGCCCTGGGTGATGAACTCAGGGATGGGCGCGAGGATGTAGCCGTGGAAGATGGTGTAGTCCGGGGCTGCGCGGCGCAGCTTGATGACCTCGGTGGACACGTCCACGCTGCCGGCGGGCGTCATGATCTTGATGGGCACCGACAGGCCCAGCTGCTTGGCCATGGCTTCGCTGGACTCGATGGGGTCGCGGCCGAATTCCGAATCGGAGTACACGAAGGCCACCTTGGCACCAGGCTTTTCCTTGGCGATGTGCTTGAGCAGGATGCCGAACATTTCGGTGTAGTCGGGGCCCACGAGGAACTGGTTGGGGTACTTCTTGGGGTCGTTGAGTTCGGTGGCAAACGACGCGCCGGCCATCAGGATGTTGCCGTTGCGGTCCAGCTCGGGGTTGATGGTTTTGGAGAAGCCTGTGGAGTCGCCGTAGTACAGGTTGACCTTGTTCTGGCTGGTGATCTTCTTGAACGCAGCCACCGACACATCGACCTTGTAGCCCGTGTCCTCGGGCACGTACTTGACCTTGCGGCCCTTGATGCCGCCCGCGTCGTTGAGCATCTTCACGTAGTCGCCCATGCCCGCGTTGATGCCCACGCCCGCAAACGCGAACACGCCGGTGAGCGGGATGGAGCCGCCGATCACGATCTCTTCAGCCCCTTGGGCCAGCACCGACAGCGGGCTGGTGAGGGCGGCGGCGCCAGCGGCGGCCAGCAGGGTGCGGCGGCGTGGCGAGGTTGGGGTCTGGTGCATGCGTGTCTCCTATGGGTTTAGTTTCTGAAAGGCCAGAGATGGAAGAAACGACGGACGCGCCGCCACACTTCGGCCAGGCCATGGGGCTCGAAGACGAGAAAACCGATGATGAGCAGGCCAAAGATGACCGTGCGCACGGGCGAGAGGAACACGGTGAGTTCGCTGCCGCCGGGCATCAGGTCCACCACGAGCTTGAGCAGCTCGGGCACCATGGTCATGAACACCGCGCCCAGGATGCCGCCCAGGATGGAGCCCATGCCGCCGACGATGATGGCCGCGAGGAAAAAGATGGACATGAGCAGCGGAAAGCTCTCGGGCGTGACCACGCGAAAGAAGTACGCCCACAGCCCGCCCGCTACCCCCGCATAGAACGACGACAGCCCAAACGACAGCAGCTTGTAGCGCAGCAGCGGTATGCCCAGCACCTCGGCCGAGATGTCGCGGTCGCGGATCGCGATGAACGCACGGCCCACGCGCGTGCGAAACAGGTTGGCCGCGCCCAGCAGCATGAGGAGGGTGACCGGCACGATGAGCCAGTACAGGCGGAACGAGGTGTCGAGCGCCATGCCAAACAGCTTGGCGGGCGGCACGCTCAGGCCGCCGGTGCCGCCAGTGAACTTCCAGTTGGCAAAGATGAAATGCGCGATGAACGACGCGGCAATGGTGGCAATCGCCAGGTACAGCCCCTTCACGCGCAGCGAAGGAATGCCCACGACGATGCCGCCCAGCATGGCGACAAAGCCACCGGTCAGCAGGTTGAGCACAAAGGGTGTGCCCACCTTGGTTTCCAGCACGGCCACCGTGTAAGCCCCCAGGCCCATGAAGGCGGCTTGCCCCAGGCTGACCAGCCCCGTGTAGCCCGTGAGGATGTTGAGGCCCGTGGCGCTGGCCACATTGATGCTGACCAGGCAGGCCAGGTACAGCCAGTAGTCGCTGGCCATGAAGGGGAACAGCACCAGCAGCGCAGCGCCCACGGCCAGCCACACCTTTTGCGTGCGCGAGTCGAACAGCGCCGCGTCGGCGATGTAGGTTTCCTTGAGGGTTCCGATGCGCATGGGGTCGGCCTTAGAGTCTCTCGATTTCGTGGGTGCCGAACAGGCCATAGGGCCGCACCAGCAGCACCGCGACCAGCACGATGAAGGTGGCCAGCAGCTTGTATTCGCCGCCCAGGTAGGCCCCGGCCAGCGCTTCGATCAGGCCGATGAGGATGCCGCCGACGAGCGCGCCCAGCACGCTGTCGAGCCCGCCCACGATGACGACCACCAGCACCGACAGACCGAACACGCCCATGCTGGACGAGATGCCGCCAATCGAGCCCACGATGATCCCGGAGATGGCTGCCAGCATGGCCGAGGCCACCCAGGCCAGCGAGAACACACGCGGCACGTTGATGCCCACCGAGTACGCGGCCGCCTGGTCGCTGGCCGTGGCGCGCAGGGCCACGCCGCCGCGCCAGAAGCGGAACACCACCAGCACCGCTGCGATGAACACCACCGCGATCAACGCGCCCCAGAACACCTTGGGCGCCAGGAACGCGTCGCCGACCATGATGGGCTGCGTGGGCATGAAGTCGGGCAGGCGGCGCTGGTCGGCCGTCCAGATCATCTCGACCAGGCCCACGAGCACCGAGGCCAGGCCCACGGTGACCATGAAGACGGAGATCGGTGGCTCGCCCAGCAGCGGGCGGATCATGGTGCGCTCGATCACCGCGCCCAGCAGGCCCGTGCCCAGCACGGCGGCGGGGATGGCCAGCCACAGCGGCAGCGCAAACATTGATGCAAAGGTGAAGAACAGGTACGCGCCCACCATCAGCAGCTCGCCAATGGCAATGTTGACCACGCGGGTGGCCTTGTAGACCATGACGAAAGCCAGTGCGGCCAGTGCGTAGAGACCGCCACCGGCGATGCCGGTGAGGCTGATCTCAAACAGGTAGGCCCAGTCGAAGTTGCCGGTCATGCGGTGGTCACTCCCTGCAGCTTGGCACGCAGGTCGCCCACGTCGCCCGCGCCCAGGTAGGCGCGGTTGACCTCGGGGTCCGCCTGCACCTGCGCAGGCGTGCCCTGCGCGATGACCTGGCCGAAGTTGAGCACCACCACGTGGTCCGACAAGTCCATCACCATGCCCATGTCGTGTTCGACCATGAGCACCGTCACGCCCCACTCCTCGCGCACGTCGAGGATGAAGCGCGCCATGTCTTCGGTCTCTTCGCGGTTCATGCCGGCCACCGGTTCGTCCAGCATCAGGATCTGCGGCTGCATGGCCAGCGCACGGGCCATCTCCACGCGCTTTTGCAGGCCGTAGGGCAGGGCCGAGACGGGTGCGTTGCGGATGTGGTCGATTTCGAGGAAGTCGATGATGCGCTCCTCGATGTCGCGGCGCAGTTCGGCCTCTTCGCGGCGCGCGCGGCCGAAGTACAGCAGCGCGTCGAGCACATTGGTTTTGAGGTGTGCGTGGCGGCCCAGCTTGATGTTGTCGAGCACCGTCATGCCGCGAAACAGCGCGATGTTCTGAAAGCTGCGGCCCAGGCCCAGCTTGGCGCGCTGCGGCGCGGGCACGCGGGTGATGTCCTGCCCCTGAAAGCGGATCGAGCCCTGGCTGGGCCGGTAAAAGCCCGAAATAGTGTTGAACAGCGAGGTCTTGCCCGCACCGTTGGGGCCAATGACGGCGGTGATGGAGCCGGGCTGCACGTCAAAGCCTACGCCGGTCAGCGCCTTCACGCCACCGAACGCCAGGGTCACGCCCTGCACCTGCAGCAGGGGCGTGGCAGCAGCGGGGCCGGAAGGGGTTGTCTCCATTGGCTTTCTAATACGGGTTGTTCGCAGCTTCTGACAGAAATTTCTCTGGAACCCTGCAGAAATTTCCTACTTGTGCGTAAACTGTTTACTCGTGAGTAGATTCTGGAAGCCGCCACCCCATTCAGCATCCGTACTTTCCCGAGGAATCGCCACCCATGCCCCAGGCCAAAGCGGCATCGACCCGACGCAGCAGCAAAAGCAGCACGAGCAGCAGCAGCAGCCCCCAGCGCGCGGCCCCCAAGCCCTCATCCGCAGCCCCGGCCCCCGGGCCCGAAGACGCGCCCGACGCCGCTTCGCCCTGGGCTCCTGTCTCGCACCGCGAACGACAGCGTGAGGCCAAGCGCAACGCCGTGCTGCAGGCGGCGGCCCAGCTGTTCAACGAGCGCGGCTTTCACGCCACCTCGCTCGACGACATCGCTGCGCGCCTGAACGTGACCAAGCCCACGCTGTACTACTACGTGAAGAACAAGGACGAGATCCTGTTGCAGTGCGTGGGCAAAGGCCTGGTGATGATGCTCGAAGGCATCGACGCATCCCGCGCCGCAGGCGGCAAGGCCATCGACCAGCTCATGACCTGCATGCAGGTGTATGCGCGCATCGTCACCATGGACTTCGGCATGTGCCTGATCCGCGTGGGCGACGAGCAGGTGCCCCCCGAAAGCCGCAAGGAGCTGCGCCGCCTCAAGTCCGCCATCGACCAGGAGTTCCGCCGCCTAGTGGCTGAGGGCGTGGCCGAGGGCTCGATCCAGCCCTGCGACCCCAAGATCACGGCCTTTGTGATTGCAGGTGCGCTCAGCTGGATCGGCCGCTGGTACCAGCCCGGCGGCGAGTACACGGCCGAGCAGGTCGCGCAGCAGTGCATTGCGACGCTGTGTGACGGTGTGTTGCGGCGGCCAGCTGACAGCACTGCGCTGGACGCCGCCGCCGTGCCCACCCCCAAACGCAGGGCGGCGAGCAGCAAAGCCAAGACCGCTGTTCGGCCCAGCGCGGGCTGATGCGTCTCGGTGGGTCGGAATTCAAGCCAAATCGGCCTTTCGCGATTGATGGATAAGCGCTAACTGCTACTGATTGGGTAGCGTTTTGCGCGGTGCCCTGGGGGCATGGTGTTCCGCCTGCCCGGCCGCCAGGTCATCCAATATCGGACAGTCCGGCCGGTCGTTGCCCTTGCAGCAGGACACCAGCGTTTGCAGGCTGCGCTGCATGGCCTGCATCTGGGCGATGCGTTCGCTCAGGTCGTCGATGTGTTGTTGGGCGATGCGCTTGACCTGGCTGCTGGCGCGGCTGCGGTCGTGCCACAGGCCCAGCAGCTCGGCGATTTCTTCCATCGAAAATCCGAGGTCGCGGCTGCGGCGGATGAAGTGCAGGGCGTGTACGTCGGCCTCGGTGTACTGGCGGTAGCCGCTGTCGGTGCGCGCCACGCCGTTGATGAGGCCCAGCGATTCGTAGTGCCGCACCATGCGCGCCGAGATGCCTGCGCGCTTGGCAGCGACGCCGATGGGCACGGGCCAGGCGATGGGGCGGGGCGCTGTGGCCCGGGTGCGCGGGGCCTGTGCTGTATCAGGGGAATGGGGCGTGGTCATGGTGTGGCCCTCGCTGGGTGCGTGGTGGCGCGGCGCTCAGGCCGCGACGGTGTAGCCTTCTTCGGCAATGGCGGCGGCCAGGGCTTCGCGTGGGGCGCTGCTGTCCACGTCCACCTTGCCGCTGGCGCGGTCGATGCGGACCTGGGCGTCGGGGTCTACCTGCTGCACGGCCTGGGTGACGGCGCGTTCGCAGTGGCCACAGGTCATGCCTTGAACTTGGAAAGTAGTGGTGGTTGTCATGGGGTGTCCTCGGGTTGATTTTCAAGAGGGCCGTTAAAGCGACCGAAGTGAATGTTGAAGCTTGACATCGTGGCAGAGTCAAACACCGCTCAAGACACTCATGGTGTGAGGGTTGATCAATATCAATGCTTGACCTTGCCATCACGTCAAGGATCAGCATCCCGGCCATGAACACCATCACCACCCCCCCCAACACCGCGCCCGGGTCTGTGCACTCGCTGGACCTGGGCATTTCTGGCATGACCTGCGCAAGCTGCGTGGGCCGTGTGGAGCGCGCGCTGCGCAAGGTGCCGGGCGTGCAGGAGGCCTCGGTCAATCTGGCGACCGAGTCTGCGCGCATTGCCTTTGTCACGCAGGTGGGCGCCGACGCCGCTGCCATGGAGGCCGTGCTGCGGCGCGCGGTGCGCAATGCGGGCTACGAGCCGCGTGCGGCGGGGCAGGAGGATGCTCCGGAGGATTTGTCACCCTGGGCGGGCTTTTTACCCGTGGGCATTGGCCTGCTGCTGTCGGCGCCGCTGGTGCTGCCCATGATCGGTGACCTGTTCGGCCAGCACTGGATGCTGCCCGCCTGGGTGCAGTTCGTGCTGGCCACGCCGGTGCAGTTCATCCTGGGGGCGCGGTTTTACAAGGCGGGCTGGCATGCGGCCAAGGCGCTGAGCGGCAACATGGACTTGCTGGTGGCGCTGGGCACCAGTGCGGGCTGGGGCCTGTCGATGTGGCTGTGGCTCACGGCCCCCACGGACCACCCGGGGCATGTGCCGCACCTGTACTTTGAGGCCTCGGCCGTGGTGGTCACGCTGGTGCTGCTGGGCAAGTGGCTGGAGGCGCGCGCCAAGCGCCAGACCACGGCGGCCATCCGTGCGCTGCATGCGCTGCGGCCGGATGTAGTGCATTTGCTGACCCAGCAGGGCGAGGTGGATGTGCCAGTGTCCGAGGTGCTGGTGGGCGACCAGCTGGTGGTGCGGCCTGGAGAGCGCATCCCCGTGGATGGCACGGTGCACGAGGGCCACACGCAGGTGGACGAATCCATGCTGACGGGCGAGCCCTTGCCGGTGGCGCGCGATGTGGGTGCGGCGCTCACGGGCGGTTCGATTAATGGCGATGGCCGCATCGTGATGGCGGTGACGGCCGTGGGCGCCGAGACGGTGCTGGCCCAGATCATCCGGCTGGTGGAAGACGCGCAGGCGGCCAAGGCGCCGATTCAGCGGCTGGTGGACCAGGTGTCGGCCGTGTTTGTGCCCGTGGTGCTTGTGGTGGCGGTGGTCACGCTGCTGGGCTGGCTGTGGATGGGCGTGGGCATGGAGGCCGCGCTGATCCACGCCGTGGCCGTGATGGTGATTGCCTGCCCCTGTGCGCTGGGATTGGCCACGCCGGCGGCCATCATGGCGGGCACGGGCGTGGCGGCCAAACACGGCATTTTGATCAAGGATGTGCAGGCGCTGGAGCTGGCGCACAAGGTGGATGTGGTGGCTTTTGACAAGACCGGCACGCTGACCGTGGGCCAGCCTCGGCTGACAGCGTTTGAGGTGGTGCCAGGCTTCGACGATGCGGCCGTGATGGCGGCGGTGGCTGCGGTGCAAAGCGGCAGCGAACACCCGCTGGCGCGTGCCGTGGTGGCGGCTGCGGGCGAGCGGCAGATCAACGTGGCCACCGCGCAGGACGTGCGCGCCGTGCCTGGGCGCGGCACTGAGGGTGAGGTGGACGGCCAGAGCTACCTGGTGGGCAGCCTGCGCTGGATGCAGGAGCTGGGGGTGGACCTGGGTGCGCTGGCGGTGCGGGCACAGCAGCTGCAGAACGAGGGGGCCACCGTATCGGCGGTGGCCCAGCGCGTGACGGAAGGGTTGGCGCTTCGTGCCCTGATGGCTTTTGGTGATGAACCCAAGCCCGGTGCGCGCGAGGCGCTGGCGGCACTGAAGGCGCGTGGCATCCGCACCGTGATGATTTCGGGTGACAACCGCGGCGCGGCCGAGGCCATGGCCCGGCGCCTGGGGCTGGACCCCGACGCGGGCGAGGTGATGGCCGAGGTGCTGCCGGGTGACAAGGCCGCGAAGGTGGTGGCATTGCAACAAGGGCCTGATGGCAAGCGCCATCAAGTGGCGATGGTGGGCGACGGCGTTAACGATGCCCCAGCCCTCGCGGCTGCGGATGTGGGCATGGCCATGGGCAATGGGACCGACGTGGCCATGCACGCGGCGGGCATCACGCTGATGCGGGGCGACCCGATGTTGGTGGCAGCGGCGCTCGATATCTCGCACCGCACGGTGATGAAGATCCGGCAGAACCTGTTCTGGGCGTTTGCATACAACGTGGCGGGCATCCCGCTGGCGGCCCTGGGCTTTCTGAGCCCGGTGGTGGCGGGGGCTGCGATGGCGCTGAGTTCGGTGAGCGTGATGGCGAATGCCCTCTTACTCAAGCGGTGGCGCATGTGATAAATACGTACAACACGGTCATCGATGTCTGGCAAACTGCAACGATTTGTTGCGAATCCGTGGCCTCGGGGGAGGTGCGACGGGCGCACAGGCATACCAATATATGAAGGACGACAGATCATGAATCTCTTCTCGCTCATGCGGCAGTTCACCATACGTTTGCGCATGCTGGGGGCCATTGGCGTGGTGCTGGGGCTGCTGGGGCTGCTGGGGGGCGCGGGCATGCTGGGCATGTTCCGCATCCACAACATGAGTCAGGACTTCATGGACCACTCGTTTGCCGAGGTGGGCTACATGGCCGAGCTGCGTGGCGAGATGGGGGCCATTCGCCAGTTCGAGAAGGACATGATCATTGGCTACGAAAAGCCCGAGGCGGTGAAAGCGGCGCACGCCAAATGGCTGGAAAGTCAGGACAAGGCCAAGAAGATTGCCAACAAGTTCCTGGAAGGCGAGGAAGACTCTGACAACCCTGTGGTGCGCAACATCGTCAAGCGCCTGGACAGCTACCGCGAGCTGTTCGCGCACGTGGCGCGCCAGCTGGAGGCCAGCGGCTATGACACGGCCACGATTGCCAACCGCATGAGCGGCAAGGCCGTGGCCGAGTTCGCCGAGGCCGACAAGCTGATGGCGGAGCTTGATTCCGTGCTGCGCGCCGAGGTGGCCAAGTCGGTGGAGCAGCAGGGCGAGGTGTCTGAGCAGACCAAGTGGCTGTTTGTGCTGGCCGTGCTGATCACCGTGGTGGTGGTGGTGCCCACCACGCTGATGAACATGAACTCCATCTGCCGCCCGTTGGAAGACGCACGCAGGATGGCGCAGGCGATTGCGGGGGGCGACCTCTCGCAGCACATTGCGGCCGAGGGCAAGGATGAAGTGGCCGACCTGCAGCGCGCTCTGCGCGACATGCAGCAGGGCCTGGGCGCGCTGGTGGCGCAGGTGCGCGATGCCAGCGGCAACATCGCCACAGCCAGCCAGGAGATTGCCACGGGCAACCAGGACCTGTCGCAGCGCACCGAGCAGACGGCCAGCAACGCCCAGGAGGCCGTGTCTTCGCTGTCGCAGCTGACCGCCACGGTGCAGCAGACGGCGTCGTCGTCGCAGATGGCGAACCAGCTGGCGGCCTCGGCCTCGCAGATGGCCACGCACGGCGGTGGCGTGGTGCAGCAGGCCGTTGCCAGCATGCACGAGATCTCCACCTCCAGCCGCAAGATCGGCGACATCATCGGCCTGATCGACTCGATTGCGTTCCAGACCAACATCCTCGCGCTGAACGCTGCCGTCGAGGCCGCCCGCGCGGGGGAACAGGGCCGGGGCTTTGCGGTGGTGGCCAGCGAAGTGCGCAGCCTGGCGCAGCGCTCTGCCGCAGCAGCCAGCGACATCAAGGGGTTGATCCAGAACAGCGTGACGGCCGTGGACGGTGGCGTGCGCCACGTGGAAGAAGCGGGCACGGCCATGAAGGACATCGTGAGCAGTGTGCAGCGCGTGGGCGACATCATTGGCGAGATCACGGCAGCGGCGTCCGAGCAGTCGGCCGGCATCGGCCAGGTGAATGGCTCGGTGGGCGAGATCGACCGCATGACGCAGCAGAACGCGGCGTTGGTGGAAGAGTCCGCTGCTGCCGCCGAATCACTTCGCGAGCAGGCCGCGCGGCTGTCGCAGGTGGTGCAGCAGTTCCATCTGGCCGACGACCAGCATTCCGTCGGCGTGCGGCAGACCGTCGCCCTACAGCACGGTACATCCATGGCGCTGGCGGCTCCATCCGTCCAGGGTGTTGACCTTGATTCGGCCATCAAGGCCCATGCGCAGTGGCGCACCAAGTTGCGCGATGCCGCCAAGAAGCATCAGCAGCTTGATGCCGACACGATCAGGCGCGATGACTGCTGCGAGCTGGGTCGTTGGCTGCATGGCAAAGGACAGGGGTCTTATGGCGCCTTGCCTGCCTTCCAGTCATTGGTGGACAAGCACCGCGACTTCCATGAAGTGGCAGGCGCCATTGCCCAAACCATCAACCGGGGCAACTACGCGGACGCCGAGCAGGCATTGGCGGGCAATACCCCGTTCTCGCAGGCCTCCAGCGCGGTCGGTGCCGCCATCATCCAGTTGCGCAACAGCCTTTGAGGATCGGGTATCAGGGCCGCAGCTGACGGACCGGATGATCCTGGCCTCGGATGGGTGAGGCGTCTTGGGGCCCCGGGCGTGGCAGCCCCGGTATCTCTTGATCTGCGTCAGGCGGTGTGGGCGCGCATCGTGGCAATCTTGAAACCCCGTATCACCCTGGGGAGTGCACCATGCCGTCGATCAGCCTGCGGACCATTCGCGAAGAGCATGCGTCGCTTGCGGCGGTGCTCCATTCCTTGCGCCTGATGCTGGACCAGGGCCCGGGCGATGCGCCTGCCGCGTTCTTTGACGTGATGCGGGCCATGCTGTTCTACATCGACGAGTTTCCCGAAAGGCAGCACCACCCCAAAGAGTCGCAGTGGCTTTTCCCCAAAGTGGCCGAGCGCGCGCCCCAGGCCGCTGAGGCCATTGCGCAGCTGGAGCGCGACCACGAAGGTGGCGAGGCAGCGGTGCGGGAGCTGCAGCACCTGCTGCTGGGCTGGGAGCTGATGGGTGATGGCCGCCGCGAGGCCTTCGCCGACGCGCTGCAGCGCTATGTGCGCTTTTACCTGGAGCACATGCGCACCGAGGAAACCGTGGTCCTGCCGGCGGCGCAGGAGTGCCTGCAGCCCGGTGATTGGGTGGCCATTGATGCGGCCTTTGCCAGCAACACCAACCCGCTGGCCCCGGGCAAGCCGCGCGATGCGGCGTATGACCGGCTGTTCACCCGGATCGTGATGCGGGCGCCCAGCCCGATAGGGCTTGGAAGCCCCCCCTGAGTCGCCTGCGGCGCCTTCCCCCTCAAGGGGGACGCCGCCAGCGTGGCGGGGCGGCCCTTGCGCGGCGGCCCTGGCTTGGGGCGCGCCGGTATCCACCGTTGTGTGGCGAGACTGCCGCTTGGTGGACAGGGCTGTTCAGCCCGCTGCCAAGGCTGGGTAGTCGGTGTACCCCTCAGCACCGCCTCCGTACAGCGTCGCGCGGTTGATTTCGTTCAGCGGGGCGTTGCTCTCCAGGCGCGCCACCAGGTCGGGGTTGGCGATGAAGGGGCGGCCAAAGGCCACGATGTCGGCACCGTGGGCCAGGGCGGTATCGGCCAGCTCGCGGGTGTAGGCGTTGTTGACCATCCAGGCGCCCTTGCCACCGGCTGCGCGGTAGGCGGCCTTGAGGGCGGCGTAGTCGAAGGGGCGGCCTTCCACCTCGCGCGGGCCGCCGGTGGCGCCTTCGATGATGTGGATGTAGGCCAGGTCCAGGGGCGCGAGCTGGCGGACCACGTGGTCGAACAGGGGCTGGGGGTCGGCGTCGACGATGTCGTTGGCGGGGGTGACGGGCGACAGGCGGATGCCGGTGCGGCCACCGCCGATTTCCTCGACGATGGCGCGGGTCACTTCCAGCAGCAGACGGGCGCGGTTGGCAATGCTGCCGCCGTAGTCGTCGGTGCGCTGGTTGGCACCGGTCTTGAGGAACTGGTCGATCAGGTAGCCGTTGGCCGCGTGGATCTCCACACCGTCAAAACCCGACGCAACGGCGTTGCGCGCGGCGTGGCGGTAGTCCTGCACGATGCCGGGGATCTCTTCAGCATCGAGCGCGCGGGGCATGGAGGTCGGCGTGAAGGTGGGCACGCCGTCCTTGATGAGCACAGTCTTGGTGTTGGCCTGCACGGCCGAGGGCGCGACGGGGGCGGCGTTGCCGGGTTGCAGGTCGGTGTGCGAGACACGGCCCACGTGCCACAGCTGCACAACGATCTTGCCGCCGGCGTCATGCACGGCGCGGGTCACCTTCTTCCAGCCATCCAGCTGCTCGGTGCCGTACAGACCGGGCACATCGGCATAGCCCTGGGCTTGTGGGCTGATGGCCGTGGCCTCGGAAATGATGAGGCCGGCACTGGCGCGCTGCGCGTAGTAGGTGGCAACCAGGTCGGTGGGGATGGCCTCGGGCGAGCGGTTGCGCGTCAGGGGCGCCATGGCAATGCGGTTGGCCAGCTGAAGGTCGCCCGCGCGGGTGGGTTCAAACAAAGAGGTCATGGTGAGGGTGTCCTGAGGGGCTGTGTGCATGAAAAGCAGCCTTTCAGCTTAATGCTGCAGCGCAAAACGTGCAGCACACTTGCGTCAACAAGGGCACAGGTTTTGTGTTAGCCCGGTCGCTCAGACTGTCGTGCCAGCGGCGCGGGGGCCGTTGCACGAGAATGGACCGCCATGCCCTTGCCACCGCCTTCCGCACCGTTGTTCGTCTCCCCGTTGCGCAGCCTGTGGTTGGCCGTGGCCTTGTCGATGGGTGCGGCCATCTCGCTGGGTATCACGCGGTTTGCCTATGCCTTGTTGTTGCCACCCATGCGGGAAGACCTGGGCTGGTCGTACACGCTGGCGGGCGGCATGAACACGGTGAACGCGTTAGGCTATCTGCTGGGGGCTCTTGCCACACCGTTGCTGTTGAGGCGCGTGGCCCCGGGGACGGTGCTGGTGGCAGGTGCGGTGATGGCCACGGTGTTCATGGGCCTGAGCGGATTTTTCACGCAGGCAGCGCCCCTGCTGGTGCAGCGCCTGCTGGCCGGTGGTGCCAGTGCGCTGGTGTTCATTGCGGGGGGCCTGCTGGCGGCGCGGCTGGGCGCCCAGGTGCCGGGGCGCAGCGGTTTGCTGCTGGGCCTGTACTACGGCGGCACGGGCTGGGGCATCAGCCTGTCGGCCTTGCTGGTGCCTGCGGTGCTGGGCGTGGCGCCTGCGCCGCACAGCTGGACCTGGGCGTGGTGGGTGCTGGCGCTGGCCTGCGTGGCGGCCACGGCGGTGCTGCTGTGGCCTGCGCGGGCGTTGAACGGGTTGGCTGCACCCGTGGCCGCCGCATCCGGGACCACACCGGAGGCTGCAGTGCCCGACCGCGTGCGCTGGCGGGCGCTGGCTCCTGCGCTGCTGGGTTATGGCCTCTTTGGCGTGGGCTACATCGGCTACATGACCTTTGTGGTGGCGTTGCTGCGAGAGCAGGGCCGGGGTGCGGGCGAGGTGACGCTGTTCTACGCCTTGCTGGGGCTGGCCGTGGTGCTGTCCTCACGCATCTGGGCCGGGCTGCTGGACCGCAGCCGGGGCGGAGAGGCACTGGCGCGGCTCAATGCGCTGCTGGGCGTGGCCACCATCCTGCCCGCCATCACGGGCGCGTGGCCGGTGGTGCTGGCCTCGGGGCTGCTGTTTGGCGGGGTGTTCCTGTCGGTGGTGGCATCGACCACGGCGCTGGTGCGGCACAACCTGCCGCAGGCGCTGTGGGCCAGCGGCATCAGCGCGTTCACCATCGTGTTTGCGGCTGGGCAGATCGTGGGGCCCACGGTGGTGGGCTGGATTGCCGATGGCGCTGGAGGCCTCGCGCGCGGGCTGGTGTTCTCAGCCTGCGCCTTGTGGGTGGGGGCGCTGGTGGCGTGGCGGCAGCGCCCCTTGTAGCGTTACTTCAGCAGGCCTTCTGCCTTCATGGCCGCCTGCACCGCAGGCCGTGCACCCACACGCTCGCGGTAGGCCGCCAGATTCGCCAAGCCGGAGATGTCGAGCTTGGTGGGTTGGGTCCAGTTGGTCACGGTGAACAAGTAGCCGTCGGCCACGGTGAACTGGTCGCCCATCAGGTACTGCTTGCCCGCCAGCTGGCCATCTACCCACTGCAGGCGTTGCAGCAGCCGCTCGCGCACCATGGGTTTGTAGTCCTCGGGGGTGGCGGGGTTGAACAGGGGGCTGAAGCCTTTGTGCAACTCGGTGCCGATGAAGGTCAGCCACTCCTGCAGGCGGTAGCGCGCCAGGGTGCCGTTGGCGGGGGCCAGTTGCTTGTCGGGCACTTGGTCGGCGATGTATTGCACGATGGCCGGCCCTTCGCGCAGGCGCTCGCCGTTGTCCAGCTCCAGCACGGGCACGTAACCCAGCGCATTGATGGTGTAGTAGTCGGTACCATCCTGCAGCTTGTGGCTCTTGGTGCTGGCCAGCACGGGGGTGTAGGCCAGGCCGGCCTCTTGCAGGGCGATGTGGGGAGACAGGGAGCAGGCGCCGGGGGAGTAGTAGAGCTTCATGGATCGGTCCTTGAATTCGTGAAAGAGTGACAAACGGTGAAGCTGTCGATGCTATGCGCTTCGCTGTTTTTATGTCGGCCGACAGTGCGTGGTGGCCTCGGTCATTCCTCTGCGGCCCTCACCCTGGTAAAAATCTGTAACCCGCGCAGCCCACCTCCTGCATTCCCCGCGCGTAGAATGCTCCTGATTTAGTAGCTGCTTGCGCATTCTCCACAGCCCCTACAGCACGATTCCTTGCATTCACCGCCGCCCACACTGGCCCGTCCCATGTAGGGGTCATTCCTAGCTAGGAACACTCCTAGCT
>Ga0155269_135_pt1 | contig 170381 bp, 176 predicted proteins | sample RifCSPhighO2_02_FD_106237 | JGI IMG/M metagenome (GOLD analysis project Ga0155269, IMG submission 106237) | Burkholderiales bacterium RIFCSPHIGHO2_02_FULL_64_19 | reverse complement strand
GTGTGGGTGCGGTCATGGGGTTGCTCATGGTTTTAGTTCTCCACAGCGCATTGCGCCGCCCGCAGCCTGTGAAATCGGCGCGACCCCTGCGCGGGCCGCCGCGCAAGGGCCGCCCCGCCGCGCTGGCTGCGTCCCCCTGCCCACGCGCAGCGTGAGCGCGGGGGTGAAGGCGCGAAGCGACCCAGGGGGGTGTTGTTTCATGTCATTCAACAGGCTTGCGGCCCACCATGGCGCAGGCGGGGCAGTAGCCAAACACGCCGCTCAGGATGCTGCCAACGCCCGAGGCGGCCAGCGCCAGGCCCAGGGGCGATGCGGCCAGCCACCACAGGCCCGCAGCGATGAGGGCGACGCCCCCCACAACGCGCAGCAGGCTTTCGGGGCGGGTGATGTTTTTGCGGTACAGCATGGGAATGGGTTCCTTGGTCGGTTGAAGGAGGTGCCAACACAGGGCGCCTCCACCACCAAGAGCTGCGGGTATCGCAAAAGGATTCATGGTTTGTGAAAAAAAGTCGCGGCCAGTCACGGCTGCCCGTTACCGGAAATGGTCAAACGAGGCGTAGCGCTTGTCTACCGGTTGGCCCTGTGCATCCACCAGTTGCAGTCCAGGTGTGACCAGCACCGTGCCGATGCGGGCGACGGGCGTGCTGCTTGCCTGCGACGCGGCGGCCACCGCGTCACGCTGCGTGGGCGGGGCGGTGAAGGCCAACTCGTAGTCATCGCCGCCTGCCAGCGTGCATTGGCGAATCAATTCAGCATCAAATAGGGCTCCAGCGCTTGATGGATAAGCGCTAGCAGCTATCAGTTTTGAAGTGATGTGCGTGTCGATCCGGGCCCCTACGCCTGAGGCCTTGAGGATGTGCGACAGGTCGCCCAGCAGCCCGTCGCTCACGTCCATGGCGCTGCTGGCCACGCCGCGCAGGGCCAGGCCAAGGGCCACACGCGGGGTGGGGCGCTCCAGCCGCTGGCGCGCGCGGGCCAGCACGTCGGCGGGCAGGGGGGTGTGGCCCAGCAGGGCTTCCAGCGCCAGGCGGGCGTCGCCCAAGGTGCCGCTCACGTAGATGTCGTCGCCAGCCCGTGCTCCGCTGCGCAGCAGGGCCTGGCGGGGGGGCACCTCGCCAAACACGGTGATGCAAATATTGAGCGGGCCCTGCGTGGTGTCGCCGCCCACCAGCTCGCAGCCGTGGGTATCGGCCAGCGCCCACATCCCGCGCGAGAAGCCTTCCAGCCAGGCTTCATCCACCCGGGGTAGTGACAAGGCCAGGGTGAAGGCCAGCGGGCGCGCGCCGCACGCTGCCAGGTCCGACAGGTTCACGGCCAGCGCCTTGTGGCCCAGGGCGTCTGGGTCCACGTCCGCAAAGAAGTGGCGGCCCTCTACCAGCATGTCGCTGGAGATGGCCAGCTGCATGCCGGGTGTGGGCGCGAGCAGCGCGCAGTCGTCCCCCACGCCCAGGGCCACGGCACCGCCCGGGCGCGCGGGGCGCGTGAAGTAACGTGCAATCAGGTCGAATTCACCCACGGTGCGGTCCTAAAGAATCGGAGGAAGAAAACGGCGCGAACCCGCTCAGGCATTCGGCTCTGCGGCGGAAAACCACTGCGCCCAATGGTCGATGCAGGCCTGGATCTTGGGCAGCCGGTGCCTGCGGGTGAGTGTGATGGCATGGATGGGGCTGGGCTGCAGGTCCACGCAGTCGGCCAGCACCGGCGCCAGCAGGCCCTGGCGCACCAGGGGCTCCGCCACCACCGTGGCAAGGCGCGCAATGCCCAGGCCCTGCAGCGCCAAACGCGCGGTGATGGCCGTGCTGCCCGAGCGCCAGTGGCCCTCGGCCACCAGCACACAGGGCGCACCGTCGATCTGGAAAGGCCAGTGGTTCAGAAACGCCACCGCGCTGTTGGTGATGAGCCGGTGCTGGCGCAGTTCGTCGGGGCGCTGGGGCACGCCGTGTGTCTGCAGGTAGCCGGGTGTGGCGTACAGCGCGCGTGCCAGCGTGCCCAGCGGGCGCGCCACCACGGTGTCGGTCAGCGGCGGGCCGGTGCGGATGGCGATGTCGATGCCATCGCGCGCCATGTCGGCCATGCGGTCATCCACTACCAGTTCCACACGCAGTTGCGGGTGCTTGTGCTGCAGGCTGTCGAAGCTGGGGATCAGCAGGTGTTCCGCCACCACCGAGCTGGACGCCACGCGCACCCAGCCGCTGGGCTGGCCACTTTGCTGGGCGAACTCGCCCTCCAGCTCGTCGAGCGTGCCGGTGATGCGGCGGCAGTAGTCCAGAAAGGTCAGCCCCTCGGGTGTGGGAGTGAGGCCGTGGGTCGTGCGGTGCAGCAGCCGTGCGCCGCAGGCTTTCTCGATGCGCGCCAGCGTGCGCGAGACCTGGCTCACCGGCGCATCGCGCTCGCGCGCTACCGCCGAGAGCGAGCCCAGATCGGTCACGCGCACGAACAGGTGCATGTCTTCAAAGCGGATATCGCGCATCGGGCAATGGTAACGGCGGGGGGCTGGGGAGCCTCTGCACGAATCGTCGCGCTCGATGCGCGCACAGGCCCCTTGCAATCTGTGCAAAACGGCCTTGCAGCGCAGGCGGTTTCCGCCGTGCCCGGTGCTGCCTACAGTGGCTTCACCCTGAAAGGAAATGAGCATGTACCCACAGCACCTGCACCCCGATGACTACCAGCGACTGCGCGACGAGGCCAAGCGCCACGCGCTGCAGCTGCGGCAGGACGCGATTCGCGAAGCCCACACCTGGGTGGCGCGTGGGTTCCTGCGCATGGTCCGCCGGGCTTTCCACCTCGCGCGCACTGAAGCTGCGCCCATGAATCCTTCCACCCCGGAGCTGAAAACACCATGCCAACCCTTGTCCTGAAACTCGCCCCGCTACAAAACCCCGAGCGCTACCGGCAGCTGGCCAGCGCGCTGACCGACCTGACCGTGGACCTGCTGGGCAAGCGCCGCGAGGTGACGGCTGTGGTCATCGACGACTTGCCCGCCGCGCGTTGGCACATCGGCGGTGCGCCCATCGCGCAGCCCACGGCACTGCTGGAGATCAGCATCACAGAGGGTACGAACACACGGGAAGAGAAGGCCGCCTTCATCCAGGCCGCATTTGCTGAACTGCAGCGCCAACTGGCCGGTGACGGCGCGCTGGCCACGGCCAGCTACGTGGTGGTGCGGGAGCTGCCCGCCAGCGACTGGGGCTATGGCGGGCGCACGCAGCAGGCGCGCAAGCTGGCGCTGGCGGCGTGAAGGTGCGGGTGCGAGGCGCGCTCAGGCTGGTGCGCCGCGAAAGCGCTGCGCTGCCTGGCGGCTGACCTCGGCCAGCAATTGCTCTTCGCGTTGGCGCTCGCGCAGCCAGCGCGCGTCGTTCTGGCCCGCCTCCGCCTCAGTGCGCAGCATGTGCATGGCGCTTGATGCGCCTTGCACGGCGGCGTGTCCGGCGATCTTGTCCATGGTCTTGAGGATGTGCTCGCGCAGCGGCATGTGGTCGCCCGTAGCCGGGTCTACATACACCGCATCCATGCCAAAACGGCAGGCCTGGAAGCGGTTGTAGGTGTACACAAGGTAGTCGTCTTCGGCGGGCATGAAGGGCTGGTCGGCCAGAAACCATGCGCCCAGCGACTGCACGTAGCCCGCGAGTGCGGCAGCGCGCTCAATGGTCAGTGGCGTGTCGAACACGCGGATCTCGATGGTGCCGAACTCGGGTTTGGGGCGAATGTCCCAGTAGAAGTCCTTCATGCTCTTGACCACGCCGGTGCGCGTCATCTTGTCGAAGTAAACCGTGAAGTCATCCCAGGTCAGGGCCATGGGGGCGCGGCCTGACAGCGGAAACGCAAACACCGAGTTCAGGCGTGCCGAGTCGAAGGCCGTATCCTGGCCCTGCACATAGGGGCTCGATGCCGACAGTGCGATGAAGTGAGGGATGTAGCGCGACATGCGGTGCAGCATGAGCAGCGCGGCGTTCGCGTCGGGGCAGCCGATGTGCACGTGCTGGCCGAAGATGGTGAACTGCTTGGACAGGTAGCCATACAGCTCGGACAGCTCACGAAAACGCGGCTTGTCGTAGATGCGCCGCTCGTGCCACTGCTGGAAGGGGTGCGTGCCGCCGCCCACCACGGCGATGTTGAGCTTGTCAGCGCTTTTGACCAGCGCATCGCGGATGGGCGTGAGCTGGCCCAGCACCTCGCTGGCCGAGTGGCAGATCCCGGTCGATATCTCGATCATGCTGTTCGTCATCTCGGGCACCACGCTGCCGGGCAGCGGGGTTTTCTTCATGAGGCGCAGCATGTCCTCGGCATAGGGGGCCAGGTCATAGTCGTTGGTGTTGACGAGCTGCAGCTCCAGCTCAACACCCAGCGTCAGCGGTTCGGAATGGTTGAAGGCTTCAAGACTCACGGCTGTTTTCTCCGTTGTTGCTGCGGGTCAATGGCGCCCAGGGTTTGGAGCTTTCGCCCGCACGGTAAATGGCCACGGTGGCGATCACGGCGCCCAGCACCTCCATCAGCAAGATGGCCGGCAGCGCCACACCGGCAATCACATGGCCGGTGGAAGGCGAGGCCAGCACGAACTGCGAGGCGATCAAGAGTGCGATGGACGACATCGGTGTCATCGCGCAGCCCACCCACAGCGCCTGCTTCCAGCTCGCACCGCTGCCCACGTTGCCCAGTGCCACGCCGGTGGCCTTGGCCACCAGGCGCACGGCAATCAGGGCCAGCACCACGCCGGCCACCGGGGCGCTCCAGTCGGCCTGCGCCGCCACCGTAGAGACCAGCACAAACATCAGCATGGTGAGCAGTGACGACGCATTGCCCAGCTGGCGGGGCCAGGCCCAGGGGCGCGGGTTGAGTTGCTTGAGCAGCATGCCGCCCAACAGTGCGGCCAGCGGCGCCGAGCCCCCCATGTGCGCTGCCACGGCGGTGCCCGCCGCGACCAATGCCAGAAACAGCATGGAGGTGTTTTCGCTCGTGGGGCTCATGAAGCGCAACGCCATGCGCAGCACCAGGGCCAGCACGGCGGCCACGATGATGGAGACGCCCAGCACCACCATCACGGGGTACACGGTCTCCACCATGGTGACGCTTTGGCGGTTGATCAGCTCGGCCTTGGCGCTGCCCAGTGTCAGCGCGTATAGCGTAGAGAGCGTGGTGAGCACGATGGCGCGTTCCGTCACGGGCCCGGCGGCGCGGGTGTCGGCCACCACGCGCGTGAGCACGGCGGGTGAAGCCGCGAGCGCCACCAGGGCCAGCGGCCCGGCCACCTGCGTGGGCAGGTTCAGCCACACCAGCACCCAGTACACGGCGAAATAGGTCAGCACCGATTCGGCAATGCTCTGCACCAGCACCATCGGGTTGTGGCGGAACCAGCGCAGCGGAATGCGGCCACCACATTCAAAGAGCACCAGGGCAATGCCCAGCTCCAGCAGGAACAGGCCAATGCCCTGAAGCGGCCACACGGCACCGCTGAACCCGGCCAGCCCGGCGGCGGTGCCTACCAGCGAATAGCCGAGCACCTTGGGCAGGCCGGTGTGGCGCTGCGTGAGATAGCCCGCCATGGCGGCCACGGCCAGCAGCAGCGACCATTGCACCGTGGGCAACCCGGCCGAGGGGCGCAGCCACTGCGCCCAGAAGGTCAGGATTTCGTTCATGTCATGGAACCTCTGCGTCAGACGGGCGATGCCCGTTGGTGTGAAAGGGCCCGCGCACAGGCCCTCCGCAGATGGGAGGGGGTGCGCTTGGGCGTTGGTGCCCCGAATTTACAGGCGGAAACATTCCGGCCATGTAGGACAGATGCGGCGGTTGCCCGCCGTCAGGCCTGCGACGATACACCAACGCTGGCTTGCCGCGCTGGCACAAAAAAGCTCAGGGGGGCGCTGCGCAGGCGGGCGCGAATTGCGGCGTAGATGCGCGAGCGGTCTACACCGCTCACGTTTTGCGCGCGCAGCGCCAGGCTGAAGGCCAGATAAAAACTTACCGACACATTCAGCGCTCCCAGAAAGGGCAGCGAGGCCACGGCCCACCAGAATGCGGGCAAATGCAGTACCTGCGGGCCCAGTGCGGCGCTGGCGGCAGCCACCTGGCCGGTGGACAGCGTGACGTGGCGCACATCGAGCCCCAGCCCAAAAAACGCGGCAAACGCGGGCACCAGGCCGAGCATGAAACCCAGCGAGACATTGGCCGCAAGGCCCGAGAGGTTTTCGCGCAGGAAGCGGGCCCAGCGCGCGGCGCGCTCGGCGCCCAGCAGCCCGGTGATGCGCGGGTTGTAGTGCAACGCCGAGTCCATGCGGTGGAGCACAAACCAGTTCTCCGTCCAGCCCGCAATGATGCTGGATGCAAACAGCAGCACCCCGGTAAAGGCCGCAAAAAAAAGCGAAGGCCCGAGCAGGTGCAAGGATGCGAGCACATGCTCTGCCTCCTTCACGCTGATGGCGGGGCCGCCCGTGGCCAGGGCAATCAGCGTGGCCAGCGCCAGCACGGCTGGGAAGACCACCAGCACATTGCCCAGCACGGCCGCCACCTGGGAGCGCACCAGGTGCGTGATCTCATCCACAAACGCCTCGATCGCGCCGCCCGAGCCCAGCTCCTTGAGCTTGGCTGCCATGGCCGGCGCCGTCATGGCCGGTTGTTTGGTGGCCACCGTGAAGTGCAGCAGCTGGATCAGCACAAAGCTCACGGCGTAGTTGACCCCCGCCATGAACCCGCCCCAGAACGCCGACAGCGCCAGCGCATGGAGGCCGAACTTGGTCAGTGTGGTGAACGCCATCAGCGCACCGCCGCCCGCCGCCTTGCGCAGCATGGCGCGGTATTCGGTGCCTGTGCGGGTGATGTAGTGCTCACCCGTCTCGGCGCTGCGCTCGGCCACCTTGGCCGCCAGCAGCGAGGAGTTGGACGCCAGCAACGCGCGCAGGCTGCGCCGCTCCTGTCCCACCATCACCAGGTGCGCCATGAGCTGTGCCGCCGTGACGGCTGGTTGGGCCGACAGCAGGCAGTCGAGCAATTCGCGCACGCGCAGGATGCGCTCGCGCAGCTGCCGCAGGCGAAAGACCAGGCCCACTGAAATGCCGTTGTCTTCGAAATGTGTGTACACGGTGGCCGCCGCAGCACGGCAGGCCTCCAGGCGCTCGCGTAGGCGCTGGGCCGACTCGTTGAGCCGGTCAGGCGTGCGCAGCGCATGCAGCACCTCCACGCGCAGGCTCTCCACATCGCGGATCAGTGCATGAAAAGGCTGCGTCTCGCGCGCGGATTCGCTCATGCGCAGCCGGAGTTCGGGGGCAAAGCCGGTCGAGAGAATCTGCCCCGCGCAGTAGGTGATGGCGTCGAGCAGGGCGCGGTGCCAGCGCGTGGCGCCACCGGGGCTGTTGTTGCCACCCGGGGAAGCCAGCAACTCCACCAGCCGGTTCAGCTGGGCTTCGTCGAGCGCCACGAGCCACTGGGCGTCAAAAGCGCTGGGCAGCGCCAGCATGAAAAGCTCGGACGCGTCGATGGTCTCTGGGCTGCCCGGCAGCAGCTTGGTGCGCAGGCGCTCCGCCATCTCGCTGACCAGCGCAGTGCGGGGCGCAAAGCCAAAATCGGCCAGCAAGGTGGTGATATCGACCTGGCCCACCAAGGTGGCCCACCAGGCTTGCAGCCGCTGCTGGAGATCGGGCCGCGCCGCGACCGCATCGATGAAAAGCTGCACCCGGCCCACAGCGGCAGGCACCGAATCGCGCTTGCCGCGCACCCAGTCCAGCAGGTGGATGAGCCACAGATGGCGATGGGCCAGGTCAGCGGCCGGGTCGAGAGCCGCCAGAATGCTGGCCAGGTCGGAATGGGGGGTGTTTTTCATCGCCGGGCCGCCCCAAGATGAAAAGCGGCCCCCTCGGGGGGCAGCGACCACACGGAGTGGGGAGTGTGGGGGTAATGCTTCATCGCCGGGCCGCCCCAAGATGAAAAGCGGCCCCCTCGGGGGGCAGCGACCACACGGAGTGGGGAGTGTGGGGGTAATGCTTCATCGCCGGGCCGCCCCAAGATGAAAAGCGGCCCCCTCGGGGGGCAGCGACCCCACGGAGTGGGGAGCGTGGGGGCAATAGCGCTTCAATGCAGCACCCGGCCGCTCAAAGGTTCGCCCGAAGGGCCGTGGCTGATCGCCTCCAGCACGAACAACGGCACCGGGCTGTTGAAGGGCTCGCCATCTTCGGCCACGCAGTGAAAGGTGCCGTGCATGGTCCCGCTGGAGGTGCGAAGCCGGCATCCGCTGGTGTACTGGAACGATTCGCCCGGCTTGAGCAGCGGCTGGTGGCCCACCACTCCCAGGCCCTTGACCTCTTCGGTGTGGCCCCGGGAGTCACTGATGATCCAGTGGCGCGAAATCAGCTGCGCAGGCGTTTCCCCGGAATTCGTGATGGTGATGGTGTAAGCGAAGCTGAACACCCCTGTGTCCGGCGCAGACTGCTCGGGCAGGTATTCGGGCAGCACTTCCACGTCAAACTGGTACTTTGGCATGGGGCGAATGGTAACCGTGGAGATTCCTAAAAAGTGCATGTCCATGGGGTAAAACCCCAGACCTTCTGCGCTTTGCGACAATCGGGGGATGAGCCGCACATTCCGAATCGCCCCCTCCATCCTCTCCGCCGACTTCGCCCGCCTGGGTGAAGAGGTGCGCAATGTCATTGCCGCTGGCGCAGACTGGATCCACTTCGACGTGATGGACAACCATTACGTGCCCAACCTCACCTTCGGCCCCATGGTGTGCCAGGCGCTCAAGCCCCATGCCAAGACCGCCGCCGGTGTGGCCGTACCGATCGATGTGCACCTGATGATCCAGCCGGTGGACGCCCTGGCCGCCGCGTTTGCCGACGCGGGTGCGGACTACATCAGCTTCCACCCCGACGCCTCGGGCCACGTGCACCGCAGCATCCAGGCCATCCGTTCCAAGGGCGTCAAGCCCGGCCTGGTGTTCAATCCGGCCGAGCCGCTGGACGTTCTCGACTGGGTGATCGACGACATCGACCTCATTCTCATCATGAGCGTGAACCCCGGCTTTGGCGGCCAGAGCTTCATCGACTCGGCCCTGCGCAAGATCGAAGCTGTGCGCAAGCGCATCGACGCCTCGGGCAAGGACATCCGCCTGGAAGTGGATGGCGGCATCAAGACCGACAACATCCGCCGCGTGGCCGATGCGGGTGCTGACACCTTTGTCGCGGGCAGCGCCATCTTTGGCAAGCCGGACTACCAAGGCGTCATCGACGCGATGCGCGCAGAACTGGGGTGATCTCCTGAGCCGCTGCGCAGACTTTGCGCGGTGGCCGTTTTCATAGACCACGCCTTCCTGGAGCTTGGTTATTGTTGTGCAGGGACGGTGATTGTCGTGGTGGTCGATTCACGCAACACGCCGCCGCCGGACACCGAGCCACTCGCCGGGCTGCTTTGCACACGGCGCATGCAATCAGCCTGGTCGGCAGCCGTCTGGAACGCAGCACAACGCTGTGTGGCGTTGTCGTTTGCGGCGGCTCCAGGGTTGCTCAGATCGCCCTTGCGCGAAGCATCCAGCGCGTTGTTGGCCTCGCGCAGGCAGGTGGCCAGACTGTCCTGGGTGTTGTTGGTCATGCACTTTTCCCGCTCCTGCTCATAGCGTGCCCGCGCATCCTGAGGCGGCGTTTGTGCGGATACACCGGCGCATGCCAGCAACAAGGCGGCGGTGAAGAGGGGGGTGGCAAAGGGAATGCTGTTCATGAAAGGGCTCCTGGGGCAATCGCAGACGGTGGTCTGAACGTATGCCTGCAGGGTAGGCCCCCCTGCTGCGCGCCCCTGTCGGACAGTGCCGCCCCCTGCCGTGCGCGGGGCGCGCGTTTCGGGCCGGGGTCAGCCCAGGCGCTGAAAGGTCAGCACGAAGGCCACGCCGTCGGCCGTATTGCGCGCGTTGATCGTGCCACCCATCTTGGCCATGTAGGTCTTGGCCACGAACAGGCCCTGGCCCCGGTGCCCGCTCTCGCCGTCGGGCATTGGAAGGCTGGGGTCGGACACCCCCAGCTCAAAGATGCGCCCCAGCAGATCCTCGGCAATGGTGACACCCTGGTTGCGCAGCGTGGCGCTGGCAGTCGACTCGGAGGCCGCCAGCGTCAGCGTGATGGGCGTGCCCGGCGGGCGGTAGCGGTCGGCATTACGCAGGATATGGGTCACCACGTCTTCCAATGCAAATTCGTCCGCCCGAACGATGACCGGGCCCGCCCCTCCTTCATAGACCACGTTGTCGATGCCTGCAAAGTGCGCGTTGTTGGCCACGTGGCGCAGGAAGGCATCCAGGTCCAGTCGACCCTGCGGCACGTCGGCCGCCTGCAACGCCTCCGCAGGGGAGGCCGTGCCATACAGCACATGCACGGCCTGTTGCATGCGCTGGATGTAGCGGTGGCCCGGATCGTCGGCGCTGCCGTGCAGCACCATGAGCGATTGCAAGGGGGACATGATCTCGTGCCCCACGGCATGCCACATGTCGCGCTCCTGCTGGGCGCGCAACTGTTCGCGCTGGATATCGTCCTTCACACGCTGGAGCAGGTCGGCCAGGCCGCCAGCCAGAATGCCCAGCTCGTCCGATCCGCGCAGGTCCGACACGTCCAGGTCACCCAGGCGGGGGCCGATGTGCCCGTCCTGCACGTTGTACGAAACCGCTGCCGCGCGGCGGGTGAGTGCGGTCACGCGGCGGATGAGGCCCACCTCCACCACCAGCCAGGCCAGCGCGATGGCCGCGAGCATGGCGCCCAGGTACCACGACATGCGGGTGGCCACGGCGGCAAGGCCCTGCTCCACGCCGCGCAGGTTGCCGGTAAAGGTGACGGCATAGTTGCCCGCCGGGGTGTCCAGAATGTCGAGGCCGGCCGGTACCGGCTGCGCCTGATGATCGCCAGCGGCTTGCCACTCCAGCGGCAGCCAGCTGATAAGGCGCAGCAGCCAGGGCGCCGAAGGGTCTGCCTGCACTTCGGAACCCTTGAGCGTGATCGCTTCGCTGTCGCTCGTGCCCAGCTTGCGGATCTGCACCTGTTCGCCGGGCAGCAGGGTGCGCGCCACCTCCGCCAGCGAAGCCGCAGCCTGGGCACCGGGGGCATTGCTGTCGAACAGCGCCGCGCCCGTGCCAGGCGCCAGCATTTCCACCCGCACGCGCATGTTGCCAAGATCCTGTGGCGGCCAGACCAGGCGCTGCTTGTCAAACAGCGCTTCGCGGAACAGCTCCACCGGCAGGCGGATGGAGTAGAAGGTGCGGCGCAGGCAATCGGGCACGGCGCCCGCCAGATCCCGGCACTGGCCGTTCTGCCAGAGCCAGCCGCGAAAATCCCGCACTGGCCGCGCCCGGGCATCCAGGGACTCTTCTCCGCTGTCCACGAATCCTGTCAGGCGGCCCCGGGTGCTGATCGTGCCCTGGGGTGGCAGTGCTTCAAAAGGCGCCACCCAGCGGTAGGTAGCGCCGCGCATGTCCAGCGTGATGCGGGCGCGGTGCACGGCCTGCACATCCAGTGCGCCACGTTCGCGGGGCACCAGCTCGCCCGCGTAGAAGCTGCCCACCAGGTAAATGAAGCCCCCGGCATAGGGGTTGTTGCCGATGGCCGCGCAGACCGACGAACCGTCGGGGTACTGCACCGCGCAGCCCGCCATTTCCACGGCCTGTTGGGCCTTGTTTTGGTCGTCGAAATCTAGCGCCGCATAGGGCAGCAGCAGGGGCGCCAGCGGCGCGGGGGCGGCGCCACGGTTGCCCGCATTGAGCAAGGCCAGCTGCCCAGAGGGGTGGCGCAGACGGGCCATGACCTCGGACTGGCTGCGCGCGAAGCCGTGCTGGTAGCTCTGCCAGCCACGCTCCTTTTCTTCCTTGAGCAGCACCACGCTCAGCGCGACGGTGGCCAGCGCCAGCAGCACAAACACGCTGCGCACCAGAATCCGCAACCGGAAGGCGGGCAGGCCCAGGCGGGGCATCTCCAGCGCGGGGTGGCGGAGCAGACGCTTCACTTGCCTGTCCAGCGAAAGCCGCGCATGGGTACGTTCTCGATGCCTTCGAAGGCGGGGTCCACCTCGCGCAGGGCCTCGCGGATGGTACTGACGTGCTTGCGCACGTTGTCGCGGTTGCGCCCGCTTTTCACCACCTCAAAAAGTTCGTCGTATGACACCACCTCGCCACTGCGCTGGTGCAGCGTGGCCAGGATGCGCTGGGCCGTCAGCGGCAGGTTGATGCGCTCGCCGCGCCAGGTGGGGGAGCGCTGCCACAGCGGGTCCAGCACCAGCGCATCGCCCACCGATGCGGGTGTTGCGCGGGTCGGAGTCTGGGTCTGCGTGGTGCGCAGGATGTCGAGAAAGGTCTCGATGAAGTCGGCCTCCTCGAACGTGGTCTTTTGCAGGTAGTCCCACGCGTCCAGCGCTTTCATGATGCTGCGGTAGATGGCCGCAGGCATGGCCGACACCACCAACACCGGTGTGCCCTGGCGGCGCTTGTTGATGGCGTTGATGAGCGCCACGCCCGCATGGCGCTCGCGGCCCAGTTCGATGTCGAGCACCACCGCGTCGTAGTGCTCGCGCGCCAGGGCGGCTTCGGCGTCGTCGCGGGTGAACCACTGGTCGATCACGATGCCGCTCTTCGCACTGGCAATCCAGCCTGCCAGCTGGTTGCTGGTGGGTAGGTCGTCTTCGATCACGGCGATGCGGGTCATGGGCGGGGCGCGGAGTAGGGGTGCGTCGATTATCCGGGGCGCCTTGCTTGCCCGGTGTGAAGGTTTCTTCCGGGCCCGGAGGGTTTGTGCGGTGGGTGTGAGGGCTTTGGGGTGCGCGCTGCGTTGTTGCTTCCGGGGTGAATCCGAAGAATCAGTCCCCAATGAGCAGCCCGATCGGACGGCTCAGAAGCAGACAACAACTTCACCCTACCGAGAGAGAGAACCACCATGAAAACCGCCTGGAACCGCATCGTACAAGCCCTGCGTGGCCGCAATGCCGCCCCCCGCCCGCTGGACGCCAGCGGCGAATGGCCGCAAGACGCGGCACCTTCGCAGACGGAAGCTGCCATGCCAGCATCCGCAGACGTGGACGCAGTGCGCATCCACTGGGCGTACCTGCTGCCCACGGCCAGCACGGTGCGCTGGATGGTGGCCGGTGCCGTGGTGGTCGGTGCAGGGGGCCTTGTGCTTCGCCACCCGCCGGTGCAGCAGCTGGGCCAGGGGGAGCTGGCGGTCCGCATGAACCAGTTCACCGGTTCGGTGAGCCAGTGGCGTGATGGCAGCATGTGGGTGGTTCCGGGCCTGCACAGCGTGCGCATCTTCTCTCTGCGGGACCAGAGCTACCGCCCTGAAGCCATGCGCCAGGCCAATGGCAGCGCACCCTTGCAATCGGTGGAAGGACTGTCGTTCGGGCTTGACCTGAGCGTGCGCTACGCACTCGATCCGTCCTCCGAAACCGTCAAGGCTGGCCGCCTGCCCGATGATGTGGACGCCGACATCGTGGCACCTGCCGTGCAGGGGTTGGTCTACAAGGTGTTTGCCCGCTACACCGTGCGTGAAATTTTCTCGTCCAAGCGTGCCGAGATCGCACAAATCATCGAGACCGAGCTGCGCACGCGCCTGGCCGCCGATGGCGTGCTGCTGCGCCACGTGCAGATCGGCAAGGTGGACCTGCCCGCCGAGTACCGCCGCGGCATGGACAGCCTGCTGGCCGAGGAACTGGCTTCCGAGAAGATGCGCTACACGCTGGAGCTGAAAGACAAGCGTGTGAAGGAGACCGAACTCGACGCCAATGCAGATAAGGTGCGCCGCGAGGTGGCTGCTGAAGCTGCGGCCCGCGAGCAGGTGATCGCCGCCCGCGCCCAGGAAGAGGCGATGAAACATGTGCTGCCCTTCAAGCAGCGCCAGATCGAGCAGCGCCAGCTGGAGGCCGAGGCCGAAAAGGTATCGCGCATCAAGGCCGCCGAGGGCAGCGCCCAGGCCCGCCGCATCGAAGCCAACGGCGAGGCGGATGCCCGCCAGAAGCTGGCTGAGGCCGAGGCCTACCGCATGGACCGCATTGGCAAGGTGAACGCCGAGCAGATGGCGCGCGAAGGAGCGCTGGTCACCAAGCATCCGCTGCTCATCCAGAAGACGCTGGCCGACAAGCTCTCCGACAAGATCCAGGTCATCATCGCGCCGCCTCCGACCAACGGTGATTTCATCGGCGCGGCGCTGCTGGGCGGCAACCGCAATGCGCAAGCCGGTGTCGTGCAGGCTGCGGGCGTGGCCGACGACACCTCCACCGTCCAGGCTGTGGAGCAGTGAACATGAATCTCACGACCTTGACCTTCATTGCAGCGGTCGCCAGCGCTGCAGTCACGGTGGCCTCTGCCGCCGTGCCTCCTGCTTCGGTCAATACCCTGGGCAGTGCCATCGTGGTGCAGGACCAGGCCAGCCTGCGTGCCGCGCCGCGCGATGGCGCCCAGCAGCAGGCCAGCCTGTGGCAGGGCGAGGTGCTGGAGGTGCGCGGCGAGCGCCTGGATTACCTGCAGGTGTGGGACCACAAGCGTGAGCGCGGCGGCTTCATCCGCGCCAGCGATGTGCGCCGCATGGCACTGACCGAGGCCGAAGGCCCCGCGTTGCTGGCTGTGCTGCGTTTCATGCAAGACACGCCGGGTGCTGAGGCGCTGGGGATTGGCCTCACCGCCGCCTACCTGCAGGCGGCTCCCGGCCAGCTGCTGGCGGGTGTCGAGGGCGCACAGGCTTTTGATGCGCTGGGCACGTTCGCCGACCGGCTTGCACGCCGCGCCTCGGTGGCCGTGCCGGGCAAGGCCTCGGGGGCCACGCTGTCCGCGCACCTGGATGTGGCCAATGCCTACGGCGTGCGTTTTTCCACCTATGAGGTGGAGGGCCGCATGCAGGTTTGCTATGACGGCGAAGCCTTTCGCCGCGTGCTGGCCATGCCGGTGGCCGATGCCGCCCAGCGCGCCCGCGCCGCCCTGGCGCTGACGCGGCCAGAGTGCATCAACCCCGACCTGCCAGCCCACGAACGCGCCAAGGTGCACGCCTGGCAGGTCGATGTGCTGGAGCGTGTGGACGTTGCCGGCTTGCCGCCCTACCTGCGCAACCGCGTACAGATGCGCCGCGCCAGCGTGTGGGGCGCCACGGCTTTCGAGCAGGCGCGCAAAAATGTTGCAGATCCAGCGGTGGCTGCCGCTGCTGCGCGCGCGCTGACCGAGTTCGCCGGCGTGAGCAAGGCCGACCTGCCCGATGAAGACCAGAGCGCCTACAACGACGCTGCCATGCGCGTGAGTGCGGTGCGCTGGGCACTGGTGCCCACCACCGCGCCAGCGGCCCCATCCAAAGCAGCCCGCCCGACCCTGGTGACCGAGCCCGGCGCTCCCGGTGAAACCTGTGTGCTGCTGGTGGATGCCCAGCACACGGCCCAGGCCCCGCTGCTGCGCCGTTGCACCTATGGCGTGGTCTGGTCTGCGTCGGCCAGCACCAACCGCGAAGGCACGGCGGTGGCCTTGGCCGTGCAACCCCTGGAAGGCTGGCGCGAGCTGTGGGTGCTGCGCAAGACCGAAGGCGGCTGGCTCGCCGATGTGCTGCCGCCAGCGGCCACCACGCCAGAAACCGGCGTGGCCGAGTGGGCCGGATGGGTGCCTGGCGGCCAGCAGATGCTGGTGGCACGCGAGGCGCGCGGCCAGGGGCGCTACCGCAAGAGCTTTGAGGTGGTGCGGTTGGACGGCCTGACCACTGAGCGGGTCACGGGCGATGTAGCAGCGCTGCCTTTGTTCCAGCGTTGGCAAGACCCTGCGTGGAAGCTGCAGACGCTGAGCTTGCGCTGAATGCAGGGTGGGCGGGAGGAAGAAGGCTTCATCGGTTCCTTAAACTTGGGCAACTTTTTCCTCTTCCGTCTTTCTGCCTTATGTCCCACGCCGCTGACCCCATGTTGTCTTCTCTGCTGTCCCGTGTAGATGCCGTCATCGTGGACCTGGACGGCACCATGGTGGACACCATGGGGGATTTCAACGAGGCGATCAATCGCATGCTCCGTGAGCTGGCTCTGCCGGCCATCGAGGCCCTGCACATCGAACACATGGTGGGCAAAGGCTCGGAGCATTTGCTGCGATCAGTGCTAAAACACGTTCTGGCGCTTGATGGTATTGCGCAAGATGCTATAAAAAGCGAAGCATACTATCCTGCAGCCTGGGCCAGCTACCAGCGCCACTACCTGGACATCAACGGCCAGTTTGCAGGGGTTTACCGGGGTGTAGAGGACGGTCTGAAGGCGCTGCATGCCCGGGGGCTGCGCCTGGCCTGCCTGACCAACAAACCCACGGACTTTGCGCTGCCGCTTCTGAAGTCCAAGGGCCTCGACGGGTATTTCGAGAAAGTGTTTGGCGGTGACGCCTTCGAGCGCAAGAAGCCCGATCCTCTGCCCCTCCTCAAGACCTGCGAAGCGCTGGGCACTGCCCCCGCGCGCACGCTGATGCTGGGCGATTCCAGCAACGACGCGCAGGCTGCCCGCGCGGCCGGGTGCCCCGTGGTGCTGGTCACCTACGGCTACAACCACGGCGCGCCCGTTCGGGCCGTGGATGCCGACGGTTTTGTGGATTCGCTGGCGCAGCTGACCTGAGCCGATCTCAGGCGGGTAACTGGCGTGGCGCCACGGCGCGGTAGTCCAGCCGCGATGCGCTGATGCTGCTGCCGCGCACGGGGGCGGGCGTTGCATCGCCGTGGCGGGTGGTGTTGGCTGAGAGGCGGAAAACCGCCACCGCATCCACCAGCTGCCCCGCCTGTGTCTTGAGGCTGTCGGCCGCTGCTGCGCTTTGCTCTACCAGGGCCGCGTTCTGCTGCGTGGCCTGGTCCATCTGCGTGATGGCTTCGCCCACCTGCGAGACACCCTGACTCTGTTCGCTGCTGGCTGCGCTGATCTCGCCCATGATCTCCGTCACGCGGCGGATCGATGCAACCACTTCGCTCATGGTGGCGCCCGCCTTGTCCACCAGGGCTGTGCCGCGCTCCACGCGCTCCACGCTGGTGCCGATCAGGCCCTTGATCTCCTTGGCGGCTTCAGCGCTGCGACCCGCGAGGCTGCGCACTTCCCCTGCCACCACGGCAAAGCCGCGCCCCTGTTCGCCCGCGCGCGCAGCCTCCACGGCAGCATTCAGGGCCAGGATGTTGGTCTGGAAGGCGATGCCGTCGATGACGCTGATGATGTCGGCGATCTTGCGGCTGCTGTCGTTGATGCCCTTCATGGTCTCGACCACTTCGGCCACCACATCGCCTCCCTGTTGGGCCACGGTGGATGCGCTCATGGCGAGCTGATTGGCCGTGCGCGCGTTGTCGGCGTTCTGGCGCACCGTGGAGCCAAGTTCTTCCATGGATGCGGCGGTCTGCTGCAAGGCTGAGGCTTGCTGTTCCGTGCGTGCCGAGAGGTCGTTGTTGCCGGATGCAATTTCGACGCTGGCGGTGGCCACGCCTTCTGCGTTGTGGCGCACATTGCCGACGATGGTGGCCAGGCGCGATTGCATGGTGGCCAGCGCCTGCAGCAGTTGGCCGGTTTCGTCATTGCCGCTGGCTTCGATGGGGTGGGTCAGGTCGCCATCGGCAATGCTCTCTGCCGCCTGCTTGCCCCGCTGCACAGGTTGCACGATGGAGCGTGTGACGGTGAAGGCCAATAGCGCCCCCAGTGCCACGGCTATCAGTGTGCCCACGCCCAGCAACACCTGGCTGGCCTTGGCCAGCGTGCTGGTGTCGCCCTGGCTGTCGGCCAGCTGCGCGGCCATGGCAGTGCGCAGGTCGTCGAGGGATTGGAGGTACTTGTCCGCCAGAGGGCGCAAGTCCTTGTCCACCAGCGTGGGCACATTGGGCTCGCCGCCACGGTGCAGTTCGCGGATCTCGGCGAGCTTGTCGTTGTAGGCCTTGCTGGCGGCGGCAATGGTGGCCAGTTGCGCACGGTTCTTGTCTCCCTGTACCAGGCCTTCGATGCGCTGGACCTTGCCCTCGATGCCTTTGGCTGTGGCCTGCGTGTCGGCCGTGAGCTTTTCCATGTAGTCGCGGTCAATGGCCTTGAGGAAGGCCTCGGTGCGCACCCAGTTCAGGCGGATGTCTGACGCCCAGTTCTCCACCAGGGTCTGCTGCTCGATCTCCTGGGTGGCCACGCGTTCGCTGGCGCCTTGCAGGCTCGCGATGCGCCACATGCCGGTGGCGGCAATCAACGCGGTGATGAGCAGGATGGCCCCGAACGACGCGCCCAGGCGCAGGCCGACGGAAAGGTTGCTGAGTTTCATGGTGGGGTCTGGCGCAAAAAGGTATCTGGGGGCAGAAAATTGGGGGCGTTACAGACGGCTCGTTGCGGGGCGCGGGTAGCGCGAAAATCTCGGTTCAGGCCGTGGCATCGGTGACTGCGGGGTGCGCGCAGCAAGAGGCCGTTGTTTCGTCAATGAGGGGCGGGTGTGCTCGTTGGTCCAAAGGCTACTCCCGAGTAGGGAGCGCGTCTGTCGGGCGCGGGACAGCCCCGGGCGGAAGTGCCTTGGGGTTTGTCCCAGGGGGTTACGCAGGCTTGCCCAGAAGGGCGTCCTTGAGCTTCCAGTCGGCGGGCACATTGCCCAGCCAGATGCCCAGCAGCGCGTTGAAGAACTCCGGCTCCTTGAAAGGCTCGCCCTGGGGCTTGCCCTTGACCGTGATCACCGTGCCGGTACCTGGTATCCAGTCGATCATGAACTGGTCGCCCGCCTGCAGCTTCTTGTGGTCCGAGAAGATCTGGCTCATGCGCAGCACGCCCGGGATGAGCTTGGAGAACGCTGCGCGGTCCATGTTGTCCTCCATGCCGCGCGAGAACAGCTTGCCCAGCTCGGTGGAGTCGATCTCGCGCAGCATGGTGATGCTCATGCGCTTGGGGCCCTTCAGGGCCATGATTTCAGCGGGAGTCGAGGCCTTCTTTTCAAGGTACAGGCCTGCGGTGTACACCTTGAACACGGCCTTGTAGCGAACCCCTGCGCCATTGAGCTGAAGGCTGCTGCCACTCAGGCTGCTCGTCTCTTCATACTTGACGTCGGCCACGGTGATGGGCTGGGCAATAGCACCGGCCGCCAACAGGCAGGCCACGGCTGCTGCGGCACATCGCTGGAGAAACTTCATGCGCAACTCCTAAAAAAGAACGGTCGTTCGTTTCAAATTGTTGCAGTGCTCCTGCCGGGCCGCAACAGGGTTTTCGAGTGGTTGTGCGATCTCGCCTTGAGAGTCGTCAACTCAGGCACTGAAAAAAGCTTTGCTACACTTTGGCCCATGTTCATTCACCACGTGTTCATCACAGGTTGCAGCGACCGGGGAGCCTGGCCCTGGCGTCAGCCTGTCGCTTTGAACGCCTGATGGCACCTGGGCAGCAGCCCCAGCGTGCACCCGTGGCCTCCACCCCGATGCGGTGAGGCCGATTGAATGGACCGCAGCGCCCCTTTTTCATTGACAGGGACACGCGCTGCGACAGCTGGGAGCCCTCCCCGTGATCACAGAACTTGAATTCAAAAGCCTGGCCAGCGAAGGCTACAACCGTATTCCGCTCATGGTCGAGGCCTTTGCGGACCTGGAAACCCCGCTCTCGTTGTACCTGAAGCTGGCGCACACCAAGGACGGCGGCAAGCACAGCTTCCTGCTCGAATCCGTGGTCGGCGGCGAGCGCTTCGGGCGTTACAGCTTCATTGGCTTGCCCGCGCGCACGCTGTTGCGGGCCAGTGGCTTTGGGGCGCAGGCCAAAACCGAGGTCGTGACGGACGGCCAGGTGGTCGAAACCGCCCAGGGCAATCCGCTCGACTTCATTGAGGCATACCAAAAGCGATTCAAGGTGGCGCTGCGCCCCGGCCTGCCGCGCTTTTGTGGCGGCCTGGCGGGCTACTTTGGTTACGACGCGGTGCGCTACATCGAAAAGAAGCTGGAGACCACCTGCCCGCCCGACACCCTGGGCTGCCCCGACATCCTGTTGCTGCAGTGCGAAGAACTGGCGGTCATCGACAACCTTTCGGGCAAGCTCTACCTCATCGTCTACGCCGACCCGGCCCAGCCCGAGGCCTACACCCGCGCCAAGAAGCGCCTGCGCGAGCTGAAAGAGCAGCTCAAGTATTCGGTGAGCGCCCCGGTTGTGAAGGCCACCGAAAGCCACCCCGCCCAGCGCGACTTTGCCAAGGCCGACTACCTGGCCGCAGTGCACCGCGCCAAGGAGCTGATTGCTGCGGGCGACTTCATGCAGGTGCAGGTGGGCCAGCGCATCCACAAGCGCTACACCGAAAGCCCCCTGAGCCTGTACCGCGCGCTGCGTTCGCTGAACCCGTCGCCGTACATGTACTTCTACGACTTTGGCGACTTCCATGTGGTGGGTGCCAGCCCCGAGATCCTGGTGCGCCAGGAGAAGACCGACGAGGGCACCAAGGTCACCATCCGCCCCCTGGCGGGCACCCGCCCGCGTGGCGCCACGCCCGAGAAGGACAAGGCCACCGAGGTCGAGCTCATCAACGACCCCAAGGAGCGTGCCGAACACGTGATGCTGATCGACCTGGCGCGCAACGACATCGGCCGCATCGCCAAGACCGGCACCGTGAAGGTGACCGAAGCCTTTGCGGTGGAGCGCTACAGCCACGTAATGCACATCGTGAGCAACGTGGAGGGCATCCTGCACGATGGCATGACCAGCATGGACGTGCTCAAGGCCACCTTCCCGGCAGGCACGCTCACCGGCGCGCCCAAGGTGCACGCCATGGAACTCATCGACCAGCTCGAACCCACCAAGCGCGGCCTGTATGGCGGCGCCTGCGGCTACCTGAGCTATGCGGGCGACATGGACGTGGCCATTGCCATCCGCACCGGCATCATCAAGAACGGCACGCTCTACGTGCAGGCGGCTGCCGGTGTGGTGGCCGATTCGGTGCCCGAGCTGGAATGGAAAGAAACCGAGCACAAGGCCCGCGCGCTGCTGCGCGCCGCCGAACTGGTCGAGGAGGGCCTGGAATGACCCACGCTATCGACAAAGTGAAACCCTGCAACACCATGCAGGACGTGCGCCGCGAAGTGAACGCGCTGGACGACGTGCTCGTGCCCCTGCTGGTTGAGCGCGTGGGCTACATGACCCAGGCCGCTCGCATCAAGCAGGGCGTGGAACAGGTGCGCGACGAAGCGCGCATCCAGGCCATCGTGGACCGTGTGCGCGAACGTGCGCAGGCCGAAGGCGGCGACGCCGACGTGATGGAAGCCATCTACCGCAGCCTCATGGAAGCCTGCATTGCCTATGAACACCGCGAGTTCGCCCGTCTGCGCGAGCCCGCCCTTGCCGGGAGCGCCGCATGACAAAACTCTTGATGGTCGATAACTACGACAGCTTCACCTACAACATCGTCCAGTACTTTGGTGAACTGGGCGCCGAGGTGGAGGTGTTCCGCAACGACGAGATCACCGTGGCAGAGATCGAGGCGCGCCTCAACGCGGGCCAGCTTGACCGCCTGGTGATTTCGCCCGGCCCCTGTTCCCCGGCTGAGGCGGGCATCTCCGTGGCCGCGATCAAGCACTTTGCCGGCAAGCTGCCCATCCTGGGCGTGTGCCTGGGCCACCAGAGCATCGGCGCGGCCTTCGGCGGCAACATCATCCGCGCGCAGGAGCTGATGCACGGCAAGACCAGCGTCATCACCACCACGCAAAAGGGCGTGTTTGCCGGGCTGCCCGAGCAGTTCACCGTCAACCGCTACCACTCCCTCGCCATCGAGCGCGCCACCTGCCCGGATGTGCTCGAAGTGACCGCCTGGACCGACGACGGTGAAATAATGGGCGTGCGCCACAAGACGCTGGCGATCGAAGGCGTGCAGTTCCACCCCGAGAGCATCCTGACAGAACACGGTCACGCCATGCTCAAGAACTTTCTGGAGCAGCGCGCATGACCGCCCCCCAGGGCCTGGCCCAGCTCTTTCAGTACAAGCGGTGGGCCAACCAGGAACTGCTGGCACTGGGCGCGGCATCGCAGGGTGCATTGCCTGCCGACGACTACCGGCTGTTTGTGCGCATCCTGAACCACACCTACGTGGTGGACCGCATCTTTGCCAGCCACCTGCAGGGCCTGCCCCAGACCACCTACCAGGCCACCAACACCGATGCCACGCCGGAGCTGGCCACCCTGAGCGATACCGTGCGCGCGTCGGACGACTGGTATCTGCAGTACGTGGGCGGGCTGGATGATGCGCAACTGGCTGAGCCCGTGGAGTTCCGCTTCACCGACGGCGACACGGGGCGCATGTCGCGCAGCGAGATCCTGAACCACCTCGTCGTGCATGGCACCTACCACCGGGGGGCGGCGGGGCGCATCCTGGCCGCGCATGCGGTGCAGCCCCCGCGCGATTCGCTGACAACCTTCCTGCACCGCCTGGAACCTGACCGACGCTGGTAGACACACCCATGCCCGAACTTCATCAACTGCTCATGTTCATCGCGGCCGGCTGGCTGCTCAACCTCACGCCCGGGCCCGATGTGCTCTACATCGTGACCAACGCGCTGCGCTCCGGCACACGCGCGGGCATCGTGGCGGGGCTGGGTATCACGGCCGGTTGTTTTGTGCACATCTTTGCGGCCGCCGTAGGCGTGGGCGCGCTGCTGGCCACCTCGGCCACGGCGTTCACGGTGCTCAAGTGGACCGGCGCGGCCTACCTGATGTGGATGGGCGTGCGCATGCTGCTGTCCAAGCCCGGTGCTGACGCGGGCAACAGTGCAGCGCTGGCGGCGGCTCAGGCGGCCCCTGCGCCGCACACGCCGCTTCGCAAGGTGTTCCTGGGGGGCTTCTGGACCAATGTGCTCAACCCCAAGGTCGCCATCTTCTTCCTGGCCTTTGTGCCGCAGTTCATCGCGCCGGGCACCGACAACAAGGCGCTGGCCTTTGTGCTGCTGGGCGTGCTGTTCAACGTGAACGCCATCCCCGTCAATGTGGGCTGGGCGCTGGCGGCATCATGGATGGCGCGCCGTGCCACAGCCATCCAGCGCGGCATGCACTGGCTGGACCGCGTGGCGGGCGCCATGTTCATCGGCTTCGGACTCAAGCTGGCCTTTACTGATCAACCGGCGGCTTGACCGCCACCCCAGGAGACACCGTCATGCCCATCACTCCCCAGGAAGCGCTACAGCGCACCATCGAGCACCGCGAAATCTTCCATGACGAAATGCTGCATCTGATGCGCCTCATCATGAATGGCGAGCTGTCGCCCGTCATGACCGCAGCCATCATCACCGGCTTGCGCGTGAAGAAGGAAACCATCGGCGAGATCACCGCAGCTGCGCAGGTGATGCGCGAGTTCAGCACCAAAGTGCACGTCAAGGACGCGACCCACATGGTGGACATCGTGGGCACGGGCGGCGACGGCGCCAACACCTTCAACATCTCCACCTGCTCGATGTTCGTGGCCGCCGCAGCGGGCGCCAAGGTCAGTAAACATGGCGGGCGGGGGGTGTCGAGCAAAAGCGGCAGCGCCGACGTGATGGAGGCCCTGGGCATCCACATCAACCTCAAGCCCGAGCAGATCGCCCAGTGCATTGCAGAAGTCGGCATCGGCTTCATGTTTGCGCCCAACCACCACCCCGCCATGAAGAACGTGGCCCCGGTGCGCAAGGAACTGGGCGTGCGCACCATCTTCAACATCCTGGGCCCGCTGACCAACCCGGCCGGTGCGCCCAACATCCTGATGGGCGTGTTCCACCCCGACCTCGTCGGCATCCAGGTGCGCGCGCTGCAGCGCCTGGGCGCCGAGCACGCGCTGGTGGTGTACGGCCGTGATGGCATGGACGAAGTCAGCTTGGGCGCTGCCACTTTGGTGGGTGAGTTGAAAAACGGCCAGATCACCGAGTACGAAATCCACCCTGAGGACTTTGGCCTGCCGATGGCGAGCAATCGCGCGCTCAAGGTTGAGACGCCCGAGCAGTCGCGGGAGATGCTGATCGGCGTGCTCAAGGGCGAGCCTGGCGCCGCGCAAGACATCGTGTGCCTGAACGCGGGCGTGGCACTGTATGCCGCCAATGTGGTCGATTCGGTGCCCGCAGGCTTGGCCAAGGCCCGTGCCGTGATTGCGTCGGGCGCCGCGCTGGCCAAGCTGGAGCAGGTGGTCACGCGCACGCACGCGCTAGCGCTTGACTGATCCGAAACGTCGTCATCACCTTTTTGCGATCGCGTATGCCGCCCCAGTCGTTAAGGTTGCCGAATGTTGACCATCGGCCGTTGCACAGCGTGGCGGAGTTGGCCTTGACCCTGCCGCAGGTGCAGCGCTTGCTACTGCCAGATCAACTGAGCAAGCCAGCGGGTCCATGGGTGACCGCTGCCACTGTGGGTTTTGTCGTGCTGATTCTGGGTTGGCAACTGCTGTCGGTGCCCGGATTCCAAGACCCTCCCGCCAAGTGGATTGTGGTCGTGGCGACTGGCTTGCTCGCTGGTGCCGCCCTTTGGTGGATGGAGCGGCAGCGCCTCAGGCCTGGAGGGTGGCTTGTCGATTTTGCGAGAAGCCGCATCGTGCGTGTGGGCCAGGGCGACAAGGAGCCCATAGCGATCGACCCCAACGACCACAGCCTGGGCTGTTATGTGGCGGGAGGCTCAAGCAGCGCGCCGTCATTTGCGTTAGAACTGCGCCATGTACGGCGTGGCCCGGTGGCCCAGTTGTCCACCATTCCTCTGAAAGGGTACGGCAGCACCTTCGAGCGCGAGCGCGAGCAACTCGACCTTTGCGTTGACATACTGGCCCAGCGCCTTCGCATCCGCCGCTCCGGGGAACCCTTGGTGAAACCGGGACAGCGCGCTCAGCTTCCTAACGACATTCTCGACTCTTCTTACTGATTGCCCTATGTCTGACATCCTCAACAAAATCGTCGCCGTCAAGCACGAAGAAGTGGCCGCCGCCGAAAAGCGCCTGTCCTTTGAAGCCATGCGCGCCGACGCCGAGAGCCGCGTGCTCACGCGCGACTTTGAAGGCGCGCTGCGCGCCAAGATCGCCAAGGGCCAGGCGGCCGTGATTGCCGAGATTAAGAAGGCCAGCCCCAGCAAGGGGGTGCTGCGCGCCGACTTCGAGCCCGCTGACATTGCCCAGAGCTATATGGAAGGCGATGGCAAGGTGAGCGCGGCCTGCCTGTCGGTACTGACCGACCGGCAGTTCTTTCAGGGCCAGCCCGACTACCTGAAACAAGCCCGCGCCAGCACGTTGCTTCCTGTGCTGCGCAAGGATTTCATGGTGGATGCGTACCAGATCTACGAATCGCGCGCCATGGGCGCCGACGCCATCCTGCTGATTGCGGCCAGCCTGGACGACGCCCAGATGGCCGACTTCGAGGCCATTGCACGCAGCCTGGACATGGCGGTGCTGGTGGAGGTGCATGACCGGCCCGAGCTGGAGCGGGCTCTGAAGCTCAAGACTCCGCTGGTCGGCATCAACAACCGCAACTTGCGCACGTTCGAGGTCACGCTGGACACCACGCTCTCCATGCTCAAGGACGTGCCTGCGGACCGGCTTCTCGTCACCGAGTCGGGCATCTTGAAGCCTGCCGATGTGAAGGCCATGCGCGACGCAGGTGTGCACGCCTTCTTGGTGGGCGAGGCCTTCATGCGGGCGGACGATCCGGGCCTGGCCCTGGCCAAGCTCTTTGGGTGAGAGAGGGTGAAAACTCCTGTTTTAATAGCTGCTTGCGCTTGACGGTAAAGCGCTAGAGCCTATTTTGACCATGAATTCAACTCCCCAGACCCCGGCCCAACTCCAAAGCGCCAACCCCGCCGACTGGCCCGTGGCGCTCGGCTGGCAGCCGTTGGCGGACGCCTTTTTCGCCGGCGCACGCGGGCAGGCGTTGCTCGCGTTCTTGCAGGCGCGGCTGCAGGCGGGTGCGGCGATCTTTCCGCCCCAGCCGCTGCGCGCGCTGGAGCTGACGCCGCCTGAGGACGTGCGCGTGGTCATCCTGGGGCAGGACCCGTACCACGGCCGGGGCCAGGCCGAGGGGTTGGCGTTTTCGGTGGCGCCGGGCGTGCGCCTGCCGCCCTCGCTGCAGAATATCTTCAAGGAAATGCAGCGCGACCTGGGGGTGGCCTTCCCCCCGTTCCCGAGCCCCGGCGGCAGCCTGGTCAAGTGGGCGAAGAACGGTGTGCTGCTGCTCAACACCTGCCTCACGGTGGAAGAGGGCCAGGCCGCCAGCCATGCAGGCAAGGGCTGGGAGGAACTGACCGACACCGTCATCCGCCATGTGGCCGAGGGCCCGCGTCCGGTGGTGTTCATGCTCTGGGGCTCGCACGCCCAGTCCAAGCGCGCGTGGATCCCCGCAGACCGGGGGCACCTGGTGCTCACCTCCAACCACCCCTCGCCCCTGTCGGCCCTGCGCCCGCCCGTGCCCTTCATTGGCAATGGGCACTTTGGCAAGGCGCGGGATTTTCGCGCGCAGCACGGTTACTGAGCAGGGTTTGCAGCACCGCCTGCGCGTCACGCGCGGCGGGGTGCCGGTGGATGCCACGGTGCCCGGGGGCCCGATTCGCCTGGGGCTGCCGGGTGATGACCAGCACGTCGGATAACCGACGCCAAGGGCTACCACGGCTGCGGTAGCCGTTCCTTGAGCAGCTCCAGAAACGCCTGCGCCGCCACCGGCAGGCTGCGCCCGGCCAGGGTCTGAATTTCGATGTCGCGCAGGTCCATGCCAGGGTCGCTGATGGGCAGGGCCACGATGGCGCCTTCGGCCACCAGGTGGCGCACGGCGATCTCGCTGGCCACGGACAGGCCGCCGCCCAGCAGCACAAAGTTGACCACCGTCTTGGCATGGTTGCTGATGAGCACGGCGTCGAGCTGCAGGCCCTGGCGGCTGCAGACGATGTCGATCATCTGGCGCACCGTGGTCTCGGGCGGGGGCAGCGCCAAGGGGTATTCGGCCATCTGCGCCAGGGTCACGCTGCCCGCGCTGACCAGCGGGTGGCCAGGCGGCAGCAGGGCCAGCACCGGGGCGCTCTGGCGGTAGGCCACGTCGATGTCCTTGTGCGGCGCGCGGCTGAAGCACAGGCCGATGTCGGCCGTGCCGCTGCGCACGGCGTCGGGCACCTGGGCCGTGGGCAGGGCGATCACGCTGAACTGCACCCCGGCATAGGTGCGCTGGAACTCCACGCACAGGCGCGGCACCAGCTCGTTCGCAAACGCATCCGATGTGGCCAGGCGCACCTGCCCTGCACGCAGGCCCTGCAGCGCGCCGATCTCGCCCAGCGCGCGCTCGGCGTCCAGCAACGTGCGGCGCGCGTGCACCGCCAGGATCTCGCCCGCCGCCGTCAGCACCATGCCGCGCGGGTGGCGCTCAAAGAGGGGCGTGCCCAGCTGGGCCTCCAGCCCCGCGATCTGGCGGCTCAGTGCCGAGGCGGCCACATGCAGCCGGGCCGAAGCCTCGGTGAGCGATCCACTCTGCGCCACGGCCAGAAAGTAGCGCAGGGTGGTGTCTTGCAGCAGGTGGGGACGCATGGAGGAAGGGGCGGAGAGGGCGGTGTTCAGTATGCGCCGGTTTGCCGTGGTGGCAAAGCAGCTTGCTGAAATGCTGTTGGTCAAGCAAGGCGCAGCTTCCTAAGATGGTTCCATCCTCTGTGTGTCCGATTTCTTTGCGGGAGTGCTCTGTATGCGTCTACTTTCCTGGGGCCGTGGTGTCTGGGGCCTGGCCGGCCTGCTGGTGCTGGCATCTGCCGCGCAGGCACAAGCCAATTGGCCGGATCGCCCCGTGCGGGTGATCGTGCCCTTCCCAGCCAGCGGCGCGACCGACCTGGTGGCCCGCGTGGTCACCCAGCGCGTGGCGGCCGACATGGGCCAGCAACTGGTGGTGGACAACAAGCCCGGCGCGGGCGGCACCCTGGGCACGGCCGAGGCGGCCAAGGCCGCACCCGACGGCTACACCCTGCTGCTGACCACCAGCAGCACACATGCCATCTCGCCCCACCTCATGCCCAAGCTGGCTTATGACCCGCGCAAGGACTTTGTGCCCGTGGCCCATGTGGCCGACGCGCCCAGCGTGCTGCTGGTCACCAACAGCCTGCCGGTCAAGACCGTGGGCGAACTGATTGCCTACGCCAAGGCCCACCCCGGCAAGCTCAACTACGCCACCAGCGGCAACGGCACCATCGTGCACCTGAACACGGCCGCCTTCAGCGCCCAGGCGGGTGTGGAGATGACGCACATCCCCTACAAGGGCACGGCCCTGGCCATCCCTGACCTGATTGCCGGGCAGACGCATGTGCTGTTCGATTCCCTGCCCACCGGCATGCCGCACGCCAAGGCCGGCCGCCTGCGCGCACTGGCCGTGACCAGCGAAAAGCGCAGCACCCTGGCGCCCGAGCTGCCCACGCTGGCCGAGTCCGGCCTGCCCGGTTATTCGTCGGTGACCTGGTTTGGTGTGTACCTGCCCGCCGGGGCTCCCCCCGCCTTGGTGGACCGCGTGCACAAGGCTTTTGCCAAGGCCGTGCAGGCGCCCGAGGTGGCCGAGAGCCTGGCCAAGCTGGGCGTGGAGCCCGCCGCGCCGCGCACACCCGCGCAGTTTGGTGCCATGGTGCAGGCGGACAGCAACCGCTGGGCGACGGTGATTCGCCAACACAAGATAACGGTGGAGTAACCCCCTGAGTCGCCTTCGGCGCCTTCCCCCTTGAAGGGGGGCGACGCTCTCTGTGCGGGGCGGCCCTTCCTTGGCGTCCCTCGCTTGAGGCCGCGCCAGTTTTCGCCTGCGAGCCGCCTCGCAAGGTATGGAGTCAGAACGCTATGAATACCCAATCCCTCGACTGGTCACTTCCCTACAGCTCCCACCGCAGCGCGGTGATGGGCCGCAATGTGGTTTCCACCTCGCAGCCGCTGGCCGCGCAGGCGGGCCTGCGCATGCTGCTGGCCGGTGGCAACGCGGTGGACGCCGCCATTGCCGCCGCCATGGCGCTCACGGTGGTGGAGCCCACGGGCTGCGGCCTGGGCAGCGACGGGTTTGCCATCGTGTGGGATGGCAAGGAGCTGCACGGTCTCAATGCTTCGGGCCGCTCGCCTGCGGCATGGACGCCTGAATACTTCGAGAAGCTGGGCGGCATCCCCGAGACGGGCTGGAACGCCGTCACCGTGCCGGGTGCCGTGTCGGCCTGGGTGGCGCTCTCCAAGCGCCTGGGCAAGCTGCCGTTTGCACAACTGGCCCAGCCCGCCATCGACTATGCGCGCAATGGCTTCCCGGTGTCGCCCACCATCGCCCGCCTGTGGGCGCTGGGCGCGGCCAAGCTGGGCACGCAGTCCGGGTTTGCCGAGTGCTTCATGCCGAATGGTCGCGTGCCCCAGGCGGGCGAAATCTTCCGCAGCGAAGCCCATGCGCGCACGCTGGAGCTGATTGCCGAGACCGAGGGCGAGGCCTTTTACCGTGGCGTGATCGCCGAGCGCATCGCGGCGCATGCGCAGGCGAATGGCGGTGCCTTGACGCTGGCCGACCTGGCCGCGCACCAGGCCGACTGGGTTGGCACCGTCCAGCAGCGGTTTGGCGAGTCGGTGGTCCATGAGATTCCGCCCAACGGCCAGGGCATTGCCGCACTGATGGCGCTGGGCATGCTCGACGCGCATGGCATCGGCGCTCACCCGGTGGACGATGTGGAGACCGTGCACGCCAGCATCGAGGCCATGAAGCTCGCGTTTGCCGACCTGCACCAGTACAACGCCGACATCGACGCCATGCACGTCAAACCCGATGCGCTGCTGAACCCCGACTACCTGCGCAGCCGCGCCGCGCTGATCGACACCACGAGCGCTGGCGACCCTGGCTACGGCGCCCCGCGCCCCGGTGGCACGGTGTACCTGGCGGCGGCCGACGCGTCCGGCATGATGGTCTCGTTCATCCAGTCCAACTACATGGGCTTTGGCTCGGGCGTGGTGGTGCCGGGCACGGGCATCAGCCTGCAGAACCGGGGCCACGGCTTCAACCTGATCCCGGGCCACGCCAACCAGGTGGCGCCGCGCAAGCGCCCCTCGCACACCATCATCCCGGCCTTTGCCATGCATGCCGACGGCACGCCCCAGATGGCGTTTGGCGTGATGGGCGGGCCGATGCAGAGCCAGGGCCACACCCAGATGGCACTGCGCGTGCTGCGCTACGGCCAGAACCCGCAGGCGGCGGCTGATGCGCCCCGCTGGCGCGTGACGGGCGGCAAGGGTGTGGCCGTGGAGCCAGGCTTTGACCCTGCCGTGGTCGCCGCGCTGCGCGCGCGCGGGCACGAAGTGACGGTGGAAGAGGGCAACGGCGTGTTCGCCTTTGGCGGCGCCCAGCTGGTACTGAAGAACGGCAACAGCTACATCGCGGGCTCCGACCCGCGCAAGGACGGGCACGCGGTCGCGGTCTGACGGCCTTGCGCGCAGCGCCCTCAGGCGGCTCAGCGCGTTGTGCAGGCCGGAAACCGCTTGGCGAGCTCGTGCGCTGGCATCGTCTCCGCAAGGTCGAGGTTGCGCACCAGCGGGATGTATTCCCCTGTGTCGGTGAATCGCAAGAGGGTGGTCACGACGCGGCTGCCGGAGCCGCCTTGTTGACAGCCCGACAGTTCCAGCCCCAGGCCCAACTGACGGGAACCATCGTCCGTGCCTTTCCAGCCCATGGCCCGCTCTCGCAGAGCCTGCAGGCGCGGCAGGGCGGCTGGGTCGATCCGCCAGACCTGCACATGGGTCCGGGACGTTTCATATTCCGCGAGCACGCTGCGATCGGCCGTGCTGCGCAGCTCCTGAAGGGGCAATTTTTCTTCCAGGCGCTCGGTGGCGATGGCTCCCCCGGGCTTGCGCAGCGTGCGCGAAACGCTCACCGTGAGCTCCAGTGCGTTGCCATGAAGCTGCAGGCCCGGGCTGTGTACCACGGCGGCGCGCAGCGCGGCGGGGTCCAGCGTCTCCAGCTCGAGCTGCCGCAGCTTCCACAGTGATGACACCGGCACACTGCCACAGGCCGACAGCAGAACCAGGGCCAAAAAACACGATGAAGCACGGAGAAAAGCCGAAGGGCGCAGGGGCGTTAGGAAAAAAAGCATGGTGGCAAATTTCTGTTTGACGGTATATTATTATCGTTTTACAGAAAAATTTACCGACCATGACGCAACATTTACCCCCATCGGTATCCTCTGTTCACAGCCCCTCGTTTCGCCGCCTGGCCTGGGGCCTTCTCGCGGCCAGCTGGGCGTGTGCCCTGGTATCGCTGGTGTTGTCGATGGCGCGCTGGGCGGCCATCGGGCATGAAACGGGTTGGGGTGGCTGGATGCCGCTTTCGGTGGTGCCCTCGCAGGCCTTGTTGGTCGGCCTCACACCGCCGCCCTCCATGGAGACCCATTGGCGCTGGGTGGGCGTGGCGCTGGAGTGCATTCCCGCTGCGGCCATGCTGTATGCGGTGCTGTGCGTGCATCGCATCTGCCGGTCCTTTCTGGCCGGGGCCGTGTTCGGGCCGGCGGTGGTGCACGGGTTCCGTGGCGTGGGCTGGGGCTTTTTGGCGATGTTCGTGACTTCACTCGTCTACCAGGCGGGGGTGACGGCGCTGCTGTCCTGGCTGGCTTCCGGCCAGCAGAACGGCCTGGTGGCGCTGGGCGTGGGGCCGTTTGAAATGAGCGTATTGGTCGTGGGACTGATGATGTTGCTCCTGGGGCACGTGCTGGCCGAGGGCCACCGCCTGCAAGCCGAAGCGGATGCGTTTGTTTAGCAACTCGCCAGCGAAGGAATCCCCATGGCGATTGTCGTGACCCTGGATGAAATGCTCGCGCGCCGCAAGGTCAAGTCGCGCGATCTGGCGGCCCATGTGGGCATCACCGAGGCCAACCTGTCCCTGCTCAAGAGCGGAAAGGTCAAGGGCGTGCGTTTCGAGACCCTGTCCGCCATCTGCAGTTATCTGCAGTGCCAGCCGGCAGACCTGCTGGCCTGGGTGCCCGATGCGGACACGAAGGATAGCGAGGCGCCTTCGCGTGGCGGGGCTGGTGGCTTGGCCCAGGGCGACTAGGGCAGTGCGAGGCACGCGCGGCTCCGGCCCGCGACTGGCCTGGGCAGTAGGTGGGGCGCTGTTGCTGCATGGATTGGTTCTGGCGATGCTGAGCAGAAGCGATGGTGCTCTGCGAACTTCGCCCGAGCGCAGCGATGCACCTGCCATGGTATGGGTGACGCTGGTGCCGCTGCCCGCGTCTACGGCACCCAGCGAGCCGTTGCCAGCTGCCGTTCCCCAGCCTGCCGCTCCAACCCGGAGCGCCACACCCGTTGCCAGCGGGCAGGGCCCAAAGCAGGCCGTTACCCGCAGCGGGCGGCCGATCGCTGTGGAGCCTGCTGCGCCTGATGGCAGCGTGGAGCGCTTGACTGCCGCCCTGCCGGTTGCGCCCGCGCCGCAGGCGCCGGCATCCGGGCCGGGTGATGCCCCACGGGCTGCTCCCAGCATGGACGATGTGGCATGGGCGCTCCAGCGCGAGCGGGCCTGGCAGCGCCGGCAAGGCGCACAGCAACCACAGCCGCCGCATCAGCGCTGGGAAGTCGCTCCAGCGGGTGCCTTGGGATCTGGCATTGCCGAGCGCGACCTGCGCGGCGCAGAGGGCCGGCGCATGGTTCAGGCTGCGGGTCCCTGGGGCACCTACTGTGTGGAGTTGCCTTCGGCCAACCAGCCTCCGGCCATGGGGGCCGCGCCCCGCGTTGCGCCAACCAGCACCTGCCGCTGAATGCTGGGGCGGCGCTGGGCAGTGCCGTCAGCGCGTTTCCCGCACGGTCAGCCAGGTGCTGGCCGCGCCGCTGAGCACGATCGCGGCGATCCCGGCCATCGACCAGCTATCGGGCACATGGCGGTACACCAGCCAGCCCGCCAGCATGGCAAACCCGATCTGCGAATACAGGAACGGCGCGATCGTCACCGGCGTGGTGCGCGCATAGGCATGGAGCAGCAGCATGTGGCCCACCGCGCTCGACAGGCCCATGGTGAACATGCCCGCCCATAGCCACGGGTCGCTCACCGGCTGCCAGAAGAACGGCACGCCCAGCGACACCAGCGCGGTGGCGATCCAGCTGGTGTAGAGCTGCGTGGTGGCGGGGCTCTCCTGGCCTGCCATCTTGCTGCTCAACACCTGGTAGCCCGTGCCCGCAGCCAGCATGCACAGCGGCCACAGCAGCGCCCAGGTGAAGGCCTCGCCACCGGGCCGGATGATGACCAGCGTGCCCGCCAGGCCCGTCACCACCAGCAGCCAGCGCACCGCGCTCACGGGCTGGTGCAGCCACAGGGCCGCCACCACCGTCACACACAGCGGCACCGTGGCCACGATGGCCGTGAACTCCGCCAGCGGCAGGGCCGTGAGGCTGATGAAGCCGAACAGGCTGGTCATGGCAAACAGCGCACCGCGCAAGGCCTGGAAGCGGGGCTGTGTGGTGCGCAGGGCAGGGCGCCCCGCCCGTTGCAGCACGAAGGCCGTGGTCAGCAGCGACTGGAACACATAGCGCATCCACAGCGCCATGACGATGGGAACACCCACACTGACCAGCTTGCTCGCGGTGTCCAACACGGCAAAAAACGCGCAGGCCGCCACGGCGAGCGCGATGCCCGCCAGCGCTGCGTGCAGGCGGGCGGCGGGCGTGGGGGCGGCAGGGCTCACGGCTGGCTGCGTGCACGCTCCAGCAGCATCGCGTCGCCGTAGCTGAAGAAGCGGTACTGCTGCGCAATCGCATGCCGGTACAGGCCCATGATGTGGGCGTAGCCCGCAAAGGCGCTCACCAGCATCATCAGCGTGCTTTTGGGCAGGTGGAAGTTGGTGACCAGCACATCCACCACCTGGAATGCAAAGCCCGGTGTGATGAAGATGTTGGTGTCGCCAGAGGCTTGGCCCGTCTTCGCCCAGGATTCGAGTGTGCGCACGGTGGTGGTGCCCACGGCCACCACACGGCCGCCGCGCTGGCGGCAGCGCTCCAGCGCGGCTAGCGTGGCCAGGGGAATCTCGTACCACTCGCTGTGCATCTGGTGCTCGGCCAGGTTCTCGGTCTTGCAGGGTTGGAAGGTGCCTGCGCCCACGTGCAGCGTGACGCTGGCGCGTTCGATGCCGCGTGCAGCCAGGTCGGCCAGCACGCCTTCGTCAAAGTGCAGCGCGGCCGTGGGCGCGGCCACGGCGCCGGGGTTGCGTGCAAACACGGTCTGGTAGCGCTGGCTGTCCTCGGCCTCGTCCGGGTCATGGGCGGTGTTTTGCTGGCGCTCGATGTAGGGCGGCAGCGGCAGGTGGCCGTGGCGGTCCATCAGCTCCCAGGGCGACTCGCCTGCGGGGCCGTGCAGCGCAAAGCGGAACAGCGGGCCGTCCTCGGTGGGCCAGCGGCCCAGCAGCTGCGCGTCAAAGCCGCCCGCCTTGCGGCCACCAGCCATGTGCACCACGCTGCCGGGCAGGGGCTTCTTGCTGACCTTCATGTGGGCCACGACTTCATTACCCGGGTTGCCAGCCTCTGCGGGCAACACGCGTTCGATCAGCAGCTCCAGCTTGCCGCCGCTGGCCTTCTCGCCAAAGATGCGTGCCTTGACCACGCGCGTGTCGTTGAAGACGAGCAGGTCGCCCTCGCGCAGCAGGCAGGGCAGCTCGCGAAAGATGCGGTCCACCGGCTGCATGGCGCGGCCGTCCAGCAGGCGCGAGGCGCTGCGTTCGGGCGCGGGGTGCTGGGCAATGAGTTCGGGGGGCAGCGAGAAGTCGAAGTCGCTGAGGGTGAACACGCGGGGTGTTGTGGGGGCGCTGGCTGCGCCGCTGAAGAGATCAGTCATCGTGCTTGAGGGCCGAACGGGCCCGTGCCAAGGTAAAAATTGCGGAAGGCGCGATTGTCACATGCGGGTGCGGGTGCGGGCGCTGCAGGCGCGGTGCTATGGCTGGGGGATGAACGCCATCGGCGCGGGCACACTGCGCACCAGCCGCCGCACGTCATCCGCCTGTGCGAGCGTGGTGCCAGGGTGCAGCAGCGCGGCCGCTCCGGCCGCCACGCCCCAGCGCAGGGCCTCGGCCGGCGCATCGCCCCGGTCCAGCGCCCAGACCAGGGTCGCCAGAAAACAGTCGCCCGCGCCCGTGGTGCCGGAGGTGGCGGGGAGGTTGAGGGCTGGCGCTTGCCACACGCCCTCGCGCGTGGCAAGCACGGCGCCTTGCTCGCCCACCGACAGGGCCACGGTGGCGGCGGCGCCGCTGCGTACCAGCGACTGGGCGGCGGTGCACCAGTCGGCCGCATGTTCCAGCGGCTTTTGCATCACGTCGCGCAGCTCGCGCAGGCTGGGCTTGACCAGCGCCACCCCGGCCTGCAAGGCCGCCGCCAGCGGCGGCCCCGAGGTGTCGACGGCTACCCGCACGCCCCGGCCGGATGCGGCGCGCGCCAGCTGGGCGTAGAAGTCGTCCGGCGTGCCAGGCGGCAGGCTGCCGCTGGCAATCAGCCAGCGGGGTGGCGGTGTGTGGGTAGCCAGCGCATCCAGGCAGGCCTGCCACTCGGCGGGTTGCAGCGTGGGGCCGGGCAGCACAAAACGAAACTCCTGGCTTGTGGTGGTCTCGACCACCGAGAAGTTCTCGCGCGTATCGCCCGCAATGCGCTGCAGTCGCGTGGGCACGCCCTCGTCGGCCAGCAACTGCTGCACCTGTGCACCCGCCGCGCCGCCCGCCAGCGCCCAGGCGCACACGTCCGCACCCAGGCGGTGCAGCACCCGCGCCACGTTGATGCCGCCGCCACCCGCAAAGCGCTGCGCCGGACCGCAGCGCAGCTTGTGGGTGGGCGCAACGTGGTCGGTGGTGGTGGCCAGGTCGAGGGCGGGGTTCAGCGTGAGGGTGATCAGTGCGGGCATCGGGCTACCAGACCTTTTCGGCAAAGCCTGACCATAGCTCGTTCAGGTCCGGAAAGCGCCACTTGTCGGGGTCTTCGCGCGCCACGATCTTCTCGGTGCAGCCCGGGGCAGACAGGTCCACCATTTCGGGGGGGATGCGCAGGTCGGACTTGGTCGAGAAGAACACCTTGACCATGGGGGCGGTGAGTGCGGCGGCCGATTGCTCGGTGACCACGCCGATGCGGCCCGAGGTCAGGCGCACGAGCGAGCCCACAGGGTAGATGCCGATACTTTTGACAAAGGCCTGGAAGATGCGGGCGTCGAAATGGTCCTTGGTCCACTCGGCCATGCGGCGCAGTGACTCGGCGGGGTCCCATCCACGCTTGTAGGGCCGGTCGGAGGTGATGGCGTCGTACACGTCGCAAATGGCCGTCATGCGCGCGATCACGCTGATGCCTTCGCCCTGCAGCTTGTCGGGGTAGCCGGAGCCATCGACTTTTTCATGGTGGTGCAGACAGGCGTCCAGCACGGCGTCGGGCACGTTGCCGCCCTCCTTGAGCATGTGGTAGCCCTCCACCGGGTGGCTGCGCACCACGGTGAATTCCTGGTCAGTGAGCTTGCCGGGCTTGTTGAGCACGGCCAGCGGGATGGCCGCCTTGCCCAGATCGTGCAGCAGGCCTGCCATGCCCGCCAGCCGCTGCTGGTCGTCCTTGAGCTTGAGCTGCTTGGCCAGGGCCACCATCAGCGCGCACACCGCCACCGAGTGCATGTAGGTGTAGTCGTCGGCCGTTTTCAGGCGCGCCAGGCTGATGAGCGCGCCGGGGTTGCGGGTGACGGAATCCGAAATTTCTTCCACCAGGCTCTGTGCACTCGCCGAGTCCACCGCGCGGCCCATGCGGGCCTCGTTGAACATCGAGACCACGGCTTCTTTGGATTTCACGCAGATGGCAGCGGCCATCTTGAGTTCGCTGTGCATGTCCGCAGGATTGCGGTTGCGCTTGGGCGGCGGCGGTGGGGATGGCAGCGTGACTTTGATGGGCGGCAGGTCCTCAAGGCGGCTGAAGTCGGTGTCAATCTGCGCGTCGGCCTCCTCGCGCGACACCGACGCGGTGCCCGCCGCCACGTCCAGCCCCTTGTCGGTGTCAATCCAGATTTCCTGGATGGCAGTGGCTTGTATCCGGGCCAGGTCCCCGGGGTCTTTGAGCAAGAACTTGGCCCGCCAGAACGGGTGGTCCATCCACGACCCGCAGAACTCGTGCAGATACATGCCCAGGGTGAGATGCTGAATGTGAATGCGCTTGAGCATGGTAGGGGACCTGGACTCTGAATAAACGCCCGTCTTTAGGCGTAATCAACGGTAACCATGGTAGCCTTTTTGCCCCGCCCTTGTCGTTCGCAGAACCCGCTACATGCCCGCCGCAGCCCCCAGAGTTTCCCTTAGCGCCAAGGCTTCGGCAGCCCCTGCTGCGGCCAAAGGTGGCGCGTCGGTGGCACAAAAGGCGCTGCAAAAACTGGGGCTCCAACGTGACATCGACCTCGCCCTGCACCTGCCCCTGCGCTACGAGGATGAAACCCGCATCACCCCGCTGGCCAATGCGCGCGACGGGCAGATGGTGCAGATCGAAGCCACGGTGACCGCCAGCGAGATTCAGCTACGCCCGCGCCGCCAGCTGCTGGTGCAGGTGGAGGACGACACCGGCTCGTGCGAGCTGCGCTTCTTCAGCTTCTACCCCTCGCACCTGAAAACCCTGGCCGTGGGTGCGCGCCTGCGCATCCGGGGTGAGATCAAGGGCGGCTTCTGGGGGCGGCAGATGATGCACCCGGCGTTCCGCGTGGCGGGCGGCGAGCTGCCTGCGGCGTTGACGCCCGTCTACCCCACCACGGCCGGTTTGCCCCAGCCCTACCTGCGCCGTGCGGTGGTGGGCGCGCTGACGCGGGTGGACTTGTCAGACACCCTGCCACCCGGTGCCGAGCCGCCGGTGACTCGGGTTTATGGCCAAAATGGCCTCCAGCGCTTATTCAGCCTGCGCGAGGCGCTCACTTTTTTGCACCACCCCACGCCCGATGTGGCGCTGTCCACGCTGGAGGACCACAGCCACCCCGCGTGGCAGCGCCTCAAGGCCGAGGAGTTACTGGCCCAGCAGCTATCGCAGCAGCAGTCGCGCCGCGCACGCGACATGCTGCGTGCGCCCGTGTTGCGCGCCCAAAAAGCCGCCGACGGTGCCTTGCCGCTGCATGAGCAGTTGCTGGCCGTGCTGCCCTTCAGCCTCACCTCCGCCCAGCGCCGCGTGGGCGAAGAAATTGCCGCCGACCTGGCCCGCCAGGTGCCCATGCACCGGCTGCTGCAGGGTGATGTGGGCTCGGGCAAAACCGTGGTCTCGGCCCTGGCCGCCTGTCTGGCGATGGATGCGGGCTGGCAGTGCGCGCTGATGGCCCCCACCGAAATCCTGGCCGAGCAGCATTTCGCCAAGATGATCGGCTGGCTCGAACCCCTGCTGGCCGAGCGCGGCCGCAAGGTGGCCTGGCTGGTGGGCGGGCAAAAGAAAAAGGACCGCGCCGCCATGCTGGCGCTGGTGGCCAGCGGCGAGGCCGCGCTGGTGGTGGGCACCCACGCCGTGATCCAGGAGCAGGTGCAGTTCAAGAACCTGGCGCTGGCCATCATCGACGAGCAGCACCGTTTTGGCGTGGCGCAGCGGCTTGCCTTGCGGCAGAAACTCGCAGCCCATGGCATGGAGCCCCACATGCTCATGATGAGCGCCACGCCCATCCCGCGAACGCTGGCCATGAGCTACTACGCCGACCTGGACGTGTCCGTCATCGACGAGCTACCGCCAGGCCGCACGCCCATCGTTACCAAACTCATTGCCGACAGCCGCAAGGACGAAGTGATTGAGCGCATCGGCGCGCAGGTGGAGGCCGGGCGGCAGGTGTACTGGGTGTGCCCGCTGATCGAAGAAAGCGAGGCGCTGGACCTCTCCAACGCCACCGCCACCCACGCCGATCTGAGCGAGGCCTTGCCGGGCTGCATGGTCGGTCTGCTGCACTCGCGCATGCCCACGGCCGAGAAGAAGGCCGTGATGGCGCTCTTCACCAGTGGCCAGATGGGCGTGCTGGTCAGCACCACGGTGATCGAGGTGGGCGTGGACGTGCCCAACGCGTCCCTCATGGTCATCGAGCACGCCGAGCGCTTTGGCCTGAGCCAGCTGCACCAGCTGCGCGGCCGGGTGGGGCGGGGTGCGGCGGCCTCGGCCTGCGTGCTGCTGTATGCCACCAACGACAGCGGCCGCGTGGGCGAAACCGCCAAGGAGCGCCTGCGCGCCATGGCCGAAACCAACGACGGCTTCGAGATCGCCCGGCGCGATCTGGAGATTCGCGGCCCCGGCGAGTTTCTGGGCGCGCGCCAGTCGGGGGATGCGCTGTTGCGCTTTGCCGACCTGGCGACCGACACGCACCTGCTCGAATGGGCGCGCGAACTGGCGCCGCAGATGCTGGACCGGTATCCTGACCTGGCCGCAAAGCACGTCGCGCGCTGGTTGGGTGGAAAATCCGACTATCTCAAGGCATGACACGGCCTGCTGGAACACACCATGACCCTCACCGAACTCAAGTACATCGTTGCCGTAGCACGGGAGAAGCACTTCGGTCATGCGGCCGATGCCTGCTACGTGTCGCAGCCCACACTGTCGGTGGCCATCAAGAAGCTGGAAGAGGAGCTGGATGTGAAGCTCTTCGAGCGCAGCGCGGGCGAGGTTTCGGTGACGCCGCTGGGCGAAGAGATCGTGCGCCAGGCTCAGAGCGTGCTGGAGCAGGCGGCGGCCATCAAGGAGATTGCCAAGCGCGGCAAGGACCCGCTGGCGGGGCCGCTCACCCTGGGGGTCATCTACACCATCGGGCCCTATCTGCTGCCCGAGCTGGTGCGCCAGTCCATCACGCGCACGCCGCAGATGCCGCTGATGCTGCAGGAGAACTTCACCGTCAAGCTGCTGGAGATGCTGCGTACCGGCGAGATCGACTGTGCCATCCTGGCCGAACCTTTCCCCGACACGGGCCTGGCCATGGCGCCGCTGTATGACGAGCCCTTCATGGCGGCCGTGCCCAGCACGCACCCGCTGGCGGCGAAGAAGTCTGTGACGGCGGCCGAACTCAAGAGCGAGACCATGCTGCTGCTGGGTGCGGGCCATTGTTTTCGCGACCATGTGCTGGAGGTCTGCCCCGAATTTGCGCGCTTTGCGAGCAATGCCGAGGGCATCCGCAAGTCGTTTGAAGGCTCTTCGCTCGAAACCATCAAGCACATGGTGGCCGCAGGCATGGGCGTGACGCTGGTGCCGCGCCTTTCAGTGCCGCGCGATGCACTGCTCACCGTGTCACGCCGCCGCAAGAGCGACGAAAGCTATATCCGCTACCTGCCCATCCGCGAAGAGGACGGCGGCCCGCCACCCATGCGCCGCGTGGTGCTGGCATGGCGGCGCAGCTTTACCCGGTATGAAGCCATTGCGTCATTGCGCAACGCGGTGTATGCCTGCGAGCTGCCGGGGGTCAAGCGGCTGTCGTAAGGCAGGCCTGGCCTGTGCCGCGCTGGCGGGCGATGTCCCGCTGCCGTGGTGTGGCTCTGACGCAGGTCAGGCTCGCTGGTCATGGCCTTGCGCTACAGTGGTTTTGGTGCGATGCCTCCAGGCCCGACGGGTCGGCGGGCATCTGCTGTCGAATCCATCTTCACTTCAGGAGCAATGACATGGCCAAGGCCTCCAAGACCACCGCCCCCACCATCAACATCGGCATCAGCGACAAGGACCGCGCTGCCATCGCCCAGGGCCTGTCGCGCCTGCTGGCCGACACCTACACGCTGTACCTCACCACCCACAACTTCCACTGGAACGTGACGGGCCCCATGTTCAACACGCTGCACACCATGTTCATGGCGCAGTACACCGAGCTGTGGAATGCCGTGGACCCGATTGCCGAGCGCATCCGCTCGCTGGGCCATGTGGCGCCGGGCTCCTATGCCGAATTCGGCAAGCTGGCCACGGTGCCCGATGCGCCCGCCAAGCCGCCCAAGGCACTGGAGATGGTGCGCGTGCTGGTCGAAGGCCATGAGGCCGTGGCCCGCACCGCGCGCAGCCTGTTCCCCCTGGCCGACAAGGCCAGCGACGAGCCCACGGCCGACCTGCTGACGCAGCGCCTCACGGTGCACGAGCAGACGGCGTGGATGCTGCGCTCGCTGCTCGAAGAGTAAAAGGGTTCGCAGCTTCCACGCGCATTACCCGAGGGGCGCAGAACACTGCAGCACAGCGAAGAAGAGCGCCTTGTCCTACATGGCGCCGTTCCATCGCCTGCGCATGATGCGGGTTTTGGTCATGTCCCTTCTTCGCAGGGCGGCATGGCGTATCAATCCCCTCTGATGTATGCGAATCCTTTACGTTGAAGACAACCCGGAGCTGCGCGAGACCATCGGCATGCTTATGGAAGGTGAAGGCCGGACGGTCACGCCCTGCGCAACTGCCGAGGAGGCGCTGGCTCTGGATGCTGGGGACGTCTTTGATGTGGTGGTGACCGATGTCAGCCTGCCCGGCCTTTCGGGCACGGAACTGGCCCGCCAGCTGCTGGCGGATGATCCGCAGCGGTGGGTGGTGCTGTGCTCCGGCTACGAGCTGGGTAGCCACCCGCGCAGTTGGGGGCCCAACGTGCGCGCATTGCTCAAACCTTTTGAGCTGGAAGAGCTGGAGCATTTGCTCGAGTCCATCCATACAGCGCTGGCTTCAGCCGCCGGCTGAGGCTTGCTAGCGCCGATCGCTCGCTGTTCATCCTTTACTTCATCACGCCACCCGCCTGGTCGTGGCGACCTGCGCTGTTGTGCTGGGCTGCGCGCAGTCAATTGCGGGGGCTACGTACTGGCGAGTGGCGCGGCAGCCTCACCCGAAAGGTCGTGACATCGTCCCGTGACTGGGCCTCGATGGTTCCATGGTGGGCCCGCACGATCTGGTGCGCAATGAAGAGCCCCAGCCCCAGCCCTTGGTGGCGGCCGGGCTCACGCTCTCCACCCCGGAACGGGTCGAACAAATGCGGCAGCAGCGCAGGGGGAATGGTGCCGCCGTTGGACACCGTGATGCTCACCTCCTCAGGGCTGGTACCGTCCACTGCAATCTGCACAGGGTGGTCGACTCTGCCATGGTGCAGGGCGTTGCCAACCAGGTTGGTGATCACCTGACATAGGCGTTCGGCATCCCAGGTGCCGGCCAGGTCGCCTTGCAGGGTGGACCCGATGTAGCGTTCCGGGTGGCTGGTGGCCATCTCATCCAGCGTGCGCTGCACCAGCGCCTGCATGTGGGTGGAGCCCAGCTGCAGCGCCAGCCCGCCCGCCTGGCGAATGCGGGTCACGTCCAGCAGGTCTTCGATCATGTGGCCCATGCGCTGGCTGGCGCCCAGCACCCGGTCGGCCATCAGCACCGCCTTGTCGGGGGGCGGCTGGCGCTTGAGCACGGTGGCCGCCGCGACGATGGACTGCAGCGGTGTGCGCAGGTCGTGGCTCAGCACTGCCATGAACATTTCGTTGATGCGCAAGGCCTCGGTGCGCGCGCGCAGCTCGTGCGCCAGCGCCTGCTTGCGCCGGTGCAGTTCAAAGAACACGCTCGCCTTGTTGGTGAGCATGTGCGGGTCGATGGGTTTGTAGAGAAAGTCCACCGCCCCGCTTTCGTACCCCCGGAACTGCCAGTTCTGCTCGCGTGAGCCCGCCGTCATGAAGATAAGCGGAATGTGCCGGGTGCGCTCGCTGCCTCGGATCAGTTCCGCCAGCTCGAAGCCGTTCATGTCGGGCATCTGCACGTCCAGCAAGGCTAGGGCCACGTCGTCATGCGTCAGCAGCAGTTCCAGGGCCTCGGGGCCCGACTGGGCCTTGAGGATGTCCAGCCCGTCGCGTTGCAGCAGCGCCTCCAGGGCGATCAGGTTTTCCTCGACATCGTCAACGAGCAGGCATTTGGTGCGGTCGGTCTGGGGCATGGGCGGTGGGGAGGGTGGATGGGGTTCTCAAGGAAGGACGCATATGCCCGTATCAAAGCTGCTGGCGGCGGTGCAGGTCCACCAGCAGCCTGGCAATGCCTTCAGGGGGCAGGATGTGGTCAACCGCCAAGGCCGCGATGGCCGCCTGCGGCATGGTGGGCATGCTGGCGCTGGCGGGGTCTTGCACGATGGTGAGGCCGCCCGCCGCCTGAATGGCCTGCAGGCCGTGCACGCCGTCTTCGTTGGCGCCCGACAGCAGGACGCCCACCAGCCGGGGGCCGTAGTGGTCTGCCGCCGATTCGAACAGCACGTCGATGGAGGGGCGGGAAAAATGCAAAGGGGCGTCCAGCGACAGCCCCACATGCGGACCCCTGGGCCCGGCATCGACCAGCAGGTGATAGTCGGGTGGCGCAAAGCTGACCGAGCCTGGCGTGATGGCGTCCTTGTCCTGCGCCTCGCGCAGCGGCATTGCGCAGCGGGGCTGAAAAATATCTACCAGCAGGCTGCGCCGGTCCCGGGGCAGGTGCAGCACCACTAGCACAGCCGCCTGCAGCGTGGCGGGCAGCGCGGGCAGCAGTTCCAGCAAGGCGTCGATACCGCCCGAGGAACCGCCCACCACGATGGCTGCGTAGCCCCCGCAAGGTGCTGGTCTGGGCGCGAGGTCGGTGGTGCTCACAGCCCGGCCTTTTTGCGGTAAATGCGGTCTTCCTTCACAAAGTCCTCGAAGGCATCGGTGTGCGCTGAAAACCGCAGAGACTCCTTGGACCCCAGACCCAGAAACCCCCGATGGCACAGCGACTCGCGGAACAGCCCCAGGGCGCGGTCTTGCAGGTCGCGCTCGAAGTAGATGAGCACATTGCGGCAGGACACCAGATGGACCTCGGCAAACACGCTGTCGGTGGCCAGGCTGTGGTCAGAGAACACCATGTGCTCGCGCAAGCCCTTGTCGAACACCACGCGGCCATAGCCGGCAGCGTAGTAGTCCGACAACGAGCTGCGGGCGCCGGAGCGCGCATGGTTCTCGGTGAAGGCAGGCACCCGGGACAGGTCGAACACACCCGCCTCGGCGGCGCGCAGCGCGTGCGGGTTGATGTCCGTGGCGTAGATCAGCGTGCGGTCCAGCAGGCCTTCTTCCTGCAGCAGGACGGCCAGCGAATAGACCTCTTCTCCCGCGCTGCACCCGGCCACCCAGACCTTGAGCGACGGGTAGGTGCGCAGCAGCGGCACCACCTCCTGGCGCAGCGCCTGAAAGTAGCTGGGGTCGCGGAACATGTCGCTCACCTGCACGGTGAGGTATTCGAGCAGCGCAGGGAACACGGCGGGTTCGTGCAGCACGCGGTCCTGCAGCTGCGACAGCGTCTTGCAGTCAAACTGCACCAGCGCCGACGCCAGCCGCCGCTTGAGCGACGCCTGCGCGTAGCCCCTGAAGTCGTAGTGGTAGCGGTGGTAGATGGCATCGATCAGCAGGCGCTGCTCGATGTCGGCGGTGCGGGCCTTGCGATGGGGCATGGCGGGGCCTACTTGGGCATCCACACCCGCACCAGGGACAGCAGCTTCTCCACGTCCAGCGGTTTGGCGATGTAGTCATTGGCCCCGGCGGCCAGGCATTTTTCCTGATCGTCCTTCATGGCCTTGGCGGTCAACGCGATGATGGGCAGGCGGCGCCACTCGGGGCGGTTGCGGATCTCGCGCATGGCGGTGTAGCCGTCCATCTCCGGCATCATGATGTCCATCAGCACCAGGTCAATCGCAGGGTGGCCGCCGCTGCCGGCGCGCTCCAGCGCCTGCAGGGCCTCCAGGCCGTTGCGCGCGATCTCCACGCGGATGCCGGTGGGCTCCAGAATGCTGGAGAGCGCAAACACGTTGCGCACATCGTCTTCCACCACCAGCACGTTGCGGCCTTCCAGGGCAGTCTCGCGGTTGCGGGCCACCTGCAGCATCTGGCGGTGCTCTGCCGACAGCTCCGACTCCACCTGGTGCAGGAACAGCGTGACCTCGTCGAGCAGCCGCTCGGGGGAGCGGGCGTCCTTGATGATGATGGACTTGGAGAACCGGCGCAGCTGCTGCTCCTCGTCGCGCGACAGGGCGCGGCCTGTGTACACGATGACGGGCGGGAAGGAGACGCCGTCCTGCTCCGTCATCTGCTGCAGCAGCTCGTAGCCGCTCAGGTCGGGCAGGTTCAGGTCCATCACCATGCAGTCGAAGGTGGAGCCGCGCAGGTGCGCGAGCGCCTCGGCCGCTGTGCCCGCGCCCACAATCTCCACGTCGTCGTTGGTGAGTAGGTGGCGCACGCTCTCGCGCTGGCGCTCATCGTCTTCCACCACCAGCACGCGCCGCAGGTTCTGGGTGAACTTGGCTTCCAGCCGCTGCAGGGCATGCACCAGTTCGTCGCGCTTGACGGGCTTGAGGGCGTAGCCCACGGCGCCCCGGCCCAAGGCCTCTTGCGAGTAGTCGGCCACCGAGACCACGTGCACCGGAATGTGGCGGGTGGCCGGGGTGCGCTTGAGCTGGTCGAGCACGCCCAGGCCCGAGAAGTCGGGGAGGTTCACGTCCAGCACGATGGCGCTGGGCAGGCTGTGTACGGCGTAGGCCAGGCCATCCGCCGCGTTGTGGGCCAGGTGGCAGTCAAAGTCCATCTCACCAGCCAGATCGCTCAGGATCTGCGCAAAGCGCACGTCGTCCTCAATCACCAGAATGCTGCGCGCGCTCGCGCGGCGCGGGGCTACGGGTGCGGTAGGGGCCGCTGCGGGTGGAGATGCGGGGGCAGAAGCAGCCGGTGCGACGACCGGTGCCGCCGTGTGGGCTGGAGCAGGCGCAGCCAGCGGCGTTGCCGGCGCAGCTTCAGGCGACGAAGGCACCAGCTTCTGGGGCAGGACCAGCGTGAAGACGCTGCCCTCGCCCGGCGTGCTGTGCACGTGGATGGACCCACCCAGCAGCTGCGCCAGATCGCGCGAGATCGACAGGCCCAGGCCCGTGCCGCCGTACTTGCGGTGGGTGCTGCCATCGGCCTGGCGGAAGGCTTCGAAAATCAGCTCCTGCTGGTGCGCCGGAATGCCGATGCCGGTGTCCTTGACGGCAAACGACAGCGTGTCGTCCGGGTTGCGCGACACATGCAGCGCCACCGATCCTTTCTCGGTGAACTTGAGCGCGTTGGACAACAGGTTCTTGAGCACCTGCCCCAGGCGCTGCGGGTCGGTGTCCAGCGTGGTGGGTGCGTCGGGCGCGACGGTGGCAGTGAACGTCAGGCCCTTTTCTTGCGCCAGCGGGCGCAGCGGGTCGATCAGGGTTTGCAGGGCCTTGGACAGCGTCACCGTTTCCACCGACACGGTGGCCTGGCCGGCCTCGATCTTGGACAGGTCGAGGATGTCGTTGATGAGGGCCAGCAGGTCGTTGCCCGCCGCGTAAATGGTCTGCGCGTACTTCACCTGTTCGGCGCTCAGGTTGCCCGGCTTGTTGTCGGACAGCAGTTTGGCGAGGATCAGCGTGGAGTTGAGCGGTGTGCGCAGCTCGTGGCTCATGTTGGCCAGGAACTCGCTCTTGTACTGGCTGGCCAGCTCCAGTTCGCGCGCCTTGTCCGTCATGGCGCTTTGGGCGCGCAGCAGTTGCTCGCGCTGGTATTCCAGCTGCTGGGTCTGCGCCTCCAGGTGGGCGTTGGTCTGCTCCAGCTCGGTCTGCTGCACCTCCATCTGGGCCTGCGACTCTTGCAGGATGCGGCTTTGCTGTTCCAGCTCCTCGTTGCTCACACGCAGCTCCTCTTGCTGGGTCTGCAGCTCTTCGGACTGGCGCTGGGTTTCTTCCAGCAAGGCTTCCAGGCGGTTGCGGTCAATCCCAGCGCGGATCGCCACCGCCAGAATGCCCGAGGCGCGTTCCATCAGGGTGCGCTCAGGCTCGGTCAGCGGGCGATGAAAGCCCAGCTCGATCACGGCAAACACTTCGCCGTTCTCGATGGCGGGCGCCAGCAGCAGCTCGGTTGGCGCGGACTGGCCGGTGCTGGACGACACCATCAGGTGCCCGGCGGGCGCATCGCGCACATGCAGCATCTGGCGCGAGCGCGCGACCTGGCCCACCAGGCCTTCGCCGGGCAGCAGACGCTGCTCCAGCCGTTCGCGGGGCAGGGCGTAGCCACCAAACAAGGTGAGCGCGCCGTTGCAGTCGGCCACATAGCCCGCCCCCACGGCCGCGCGCAGGTATTGCGCCAGGTATTCGAGCGTGAGCTGGCCCAGGTCCTCCAGCCGGTGGTCGCCCTGGATGCGCTGGCTCAGCCCGTTGAGGCCGGCCGCCACCCACGACTGCTGGGCCTTGAGGCGGTACTCCCGCGCATTGGCGGCGGCCGACAGGCAGATGAGCACCAGCAGCACGAACGATCCGCCCCAGGAGTAGTAGGTGGACATGGCCGCCGCCTCCACCCATTGCTTGCGTTCGTTTTCCAGCTGCTGGTTCAGCAGTGTGGACAGGTCCGACGCCAGGTCGCGGATGCGGTCCATCAGCACCCGGCCGGCATCACTGCGGGTCACGGCCACGGCGGCTTCCTGGCCCTTCGAGCGGCGCAGTTCAATGGTCTCGCCCAGCTCGCGCAGTTTTTCGTGGCGCAGGTCGTCGATCTGCAGCACCAGGCGGCGCTGCACGGCGCTGTCGTCCGTCAGCTCCTTGAGGCGCGCCATGTTGCGCTCCATGGCGCCCAGGGACAGGTTGTAGGGCTGCAGATAGGTGTCGTCCCCCGTCAGCAGATAGCCGCGTTGCCCGGTCTCGGCGTCTTTCAGCGAAGACACGAACAGGTTGAGGTGGCGCATGGTCACCGTGGTCTCGTCCATGGCTTCCACCGCTTGCGCGCGCACCTGGGCGGTGCGGAAGTTCACCAGCGCGATCAGCACCGTGGCGAGGGCAGCAATCACAAATCCCACCAGCATTCCGCGGGGGACAGCAAAACGCGTGGCGGCCTGGGAGGTCGATGTATGGGGCATGCGTTGGTGCCCCAGAGGGCGGTGCGTTGGGGGAACGAGCGGAGACTTTAACGGGTTTTTTGCGCGCGCTGGGGCGGTTACCTAGCCTCGTGATGCGTGTCCCGGTCGCGGCGCTGCTGCTACATTCTGTGCGCCCGTGGCCCGCCACCCGCCGCAGCGTCTTGCTGCTGAGCCTGTTCTTGTAATGGTCCCATCATGTCGTCGTACCCTGTTTCCCCCCGCAGCCGTTTTTCGCTCTATCTCGACCTGATCCGCTGGGACCGCCCCGCCGGCTGGCTGGTGTGCCTGTGGCCGACGCTGAGCGCGCTGTGGATTGCAGCCGACGGCTTTCCGGGCTGGCACCTGCTGGTGGTGTTTGTGCTGGGCACCTTCCTCATGCGCAGCGCAGGCTGCTGCGTGAACGACGTGGCCGACCGCGACTTTGACAAACACGTCAAACGCACGGCGCAGCGGCCCGTCACGACCGGTGCGGTGTCGGTGAAGGAGGCGCTGAGCCTGGGGGCAGTGCTGGCGCTGGTATCGTTTGGCCTGGTGCTCACCACCAACAAGGCCGCCATCGCCTGGTCGGTGCCCGCCGTGCTGGTGGCCATTGCCTACCCGTTCACCAAACGCATCATTTCCATGCCCCAGGCGGTGCTGGGCATTGCGTTCAATTTCGGCATCGTCATCGCCTTTGCCGCCGTGCAGGGCGGCGTGCCTGCGGTGGCGTGGTGGATGTGGCTGGGCAACCTGTTCTGGGTGCTGGCCTACGACACCGAATACGCCATGGTGGACCGGGATGACGACCTCAAGATCGGCATCAAGACCTCGGCCATCACGCTGGGGCGCTGGGATGTGGTGGGTATTGTGCTGTTCTACCTGCTCTTTATCGGTATTTGGGCGGTAGCGCTTTCCCCTTATGCACTAGGCGCTATCTTTTATGTAGCGATTGCTGCGGCGCTGGCCCAGGCCGTGTGGCATTTCACGCTGATCCGCACCCGCACCCGCGAGGGCTGCTTCAAGGCCTTCCGCATCAACCACTGGCTGGGCGCCACGGTGTTTGCGGGCATTGCGGGCAGCTACCTGCTACGGCAATTACTCACAAATTGATAGCTGCTGGCGCTTGATGGATAAGCGCTGGAAGCCAAAAAATCTTAGAAATTCAGAGGCTCACGCGCCGAATTCATTGCCCAGTTCGTGGGCGCGGTGCTCGGCGGCACGCATGGCCGCCTCAAAGCTGGCGGCCACGCCTGCTGCTTCCATGGACTGCAGCGCAGCGTAGGTGGTGCCGCCCTTGGACGTGACGCGCTGGCGCAGCACGGCCGGGGGCTCGTCGGAGCGGCGTGCCAGTTCGGACGCGCCCACAAAGGTGCCCACGGCCAGCTGGTGCGCCTGCTGCTCGGTAAGGCCCATGCCGGTGCCCGCGCGGGTCATGGCTTCGAGGAAATAGAACACATACGCTGGGCCCGAGCCCGAGAGGGCGGTCACGGCGTCGAGTTGCTTTTCCGTATCGACCCACAGGAACTCGCCCGTAGACGCCATGATGGCCTCGACCTGCGCACGCTCGGCGGTGTCCACGGCGGGGCGGGCATACAGCGCGCTCATGCCCTTGCCCACCAGCGCGGGGGTGTTGGGCATGGTGCGCACCACGCGCTCGGTGCCCAGCCACTGGGCGATGCTGTCCGAACGGATGCCGGCGGCCACGCTCAGGTGCAAGGCCTGTTGCGTGTGGGCTTTTGCCTGCGCAGCGGCATCTTGGAAGGTCTGGGGCTTGACGGCCCACACCACGATGCGGGCGCGCTGCAGGGCAGGGCCCGCTTCAGGCTGGGCTTCGATCCCGTAGTTCTTTTGCAGCGCAGCGCGCGCATCGGCCCAGGGTTCGACCACCTCGATCTGGCTGGCCGGGTGGCCCTGGCGGATCAGCCCGCCGATGATGGCGCTGGCCATGTTGCCGCCGCCGATGAAGGCGATGGTGGGAAGGGATGAGTTTGCTGTGGCTGGAGCGGGGGAGGTCATTTTGCGGGCAGGCTGGAAAGGGAGAGCCGATGGTAGCGCCGCTAGACCTATGAGTTGCTCGAAGACTCGTGCAACCGGCGTGGCCAAAGCCGGTGCTCCCGCGCAAGGGCCGCCCCGCCGCGCTGGGAGCGTCTCCCTCCGCGAGCAAAGCGAAGCAGAGAGGGGGAAGGCGCGCAGCGCCTCAGGGGGAGCTACTCAGCTACTGTTTGGCGCACGGCGTGTTCCCAGTTCGCCATCAGCTCCTGCGCGCGGGCGCTGCTGAGCGTGGGCACAAAGCGCCGGTCGGCGCGCCAGAGCTGCGAGAGTTCATCCGTGCTGCGGTACACGCCGCTCGACAGCCCGGCCAGGTACGCGGCCCCGAGCGCCGTGGTCTCGATGACGGCAGGCCGTACCACCGGAATGCCCAGCAGGTCGGCCTGGAACTGCATCAGCAGGTCGTTGATGCAGGCGCCGCCGTCCACGCGCAGTTCGCTCACGGGCGCACCGCCAGCGGCCACGGCGTCGCGGCTCATGGCCAGCAGCAGGGCGGCGCTCTGGTAGGCGATGCTTTCCAGCGCCGCGCGGGCGATGTGGCCCAGCGTGGTGCCGCGTGTGAGGCCCGTGATGGTGCCGCGCGAGTCGGGTTTCCAGTACGGGGCGCCCAGGCCGGTAAATGCGGGCACCATCATCACGCCGCCCGAATCGGGCACGCTCTGCGCAAGCGATTCCACCTCGTTGCTGGTGGAGATGGCCCGCAGTCCGTCGCGCAGCCACTGCACCACGGCGCCACCCACAAAAACGCTGCCTTCCATGGCGAACTCCGGCTGCACCGTGGCCTGTGCGGCACTGGTGGTGAGCAGGCCGTTTTGCGATGTCTGGAACGTGCCGCCTGTGTGCATGAGCATGAAGCAGCCCGTGCCGTAGGTGTTCTTGGCCATGCCGGCGGTGAAGCAGGCCTGGCCGAACAGCGCGCTTTGCTGGTCGCCCGCCACGCCGCCGATGCGGATGCTGTGGCCCAGCAGGTCGGCCGCGATGTCGCCAAAGTGGGCGCTGGACGGCAGCACCTCGGGCATCAGCGCCTTGGGAATGCGCAGCAGCGCCAGCAGCTCGTCGTCCCACTGGTTGGTGTGCACATTGAACAGCATGGTGCGCGAGGCGTTGCTTACATCCGTCACATGCACCTTGCCGTGGGTCAGCTTCCACATCAGCCAGCTGTCCACCGTGCCAAAGGCCAGCTCACCGCGCTCTGCGGCTTCACGGGCGCCGGGCACATGGTCCAGCAGCCACTGCAGCTTGGTGCCGGAGAAGTAGGCATCCACCAGCAGGCCCGTCTTGGCCTGGATGGTGGCGGCATGGCCTTGCTCGCGCAACTGGGCGCAGGCGGGCTCGGCACGCCGGTCTTGCCACACGATGGCGTGGTGCACGGGCAGGCCGGTTTGGCGGTTCCATAGCACCGTGGTTTCGCGCTGGTTGGTGATGCCCACGGCGCGCACGGCGCTCGCGGCAATGCCCGCCTTGGCCAGAGCATCGCGTGCGGTGGCGAGCTGGGTGCGCCAGATCTCCAGCGGGTCGTGCTCCACCCAGCCGGGCTGGGGGTAGATCTGCGGCAGCTCCAGCTGGGCTTGCGCCACGATGTGGCCGCCTTCGTCGAAAACGATGCTGCGGGAACTGGAGGTGCCTTGGTCGAGTGCGAGCAGGTAGGTCATGGTGACGAGGGGCTCCGAAATGTATGAATCCACGTAGTGTCCACGGCGGTCGATCAGCGCGCGGCCCCGATCAGCGGACGCCGAGCAAGGGCCTCCCCGCAGCGAGGGCATCGTCCCCCACCGGGGGAAGGCGCCGCAGGCGACTCAGGGGGGCCTTCTGTCATGCAGCTACCGTGCAGATGACTTCAGCATCTTGCAGCAGGGCCGGGAAGGGCTCAGGCGGCGGCGCGTCGGTGAACAGGCGGTCGATTTGCGCCAGTGTGGCCAGTTGCACCATGGCTGGGCGGTTGAACTTGCTGAAGTCGGCCGCCAGCCAGACCTCGCGCGCGTGTTCGATGATGGTTTGCGCCACCTTCACTTCGCGGTAGTCGAAGTCGCGCAGGGAGCCATCGGGCTCGATGCCCGAGATGCCGATGAGCGCAATGTCCACCTTGAACTGGCGGATGAAGTCCACCGCCGCTTCGCCGACGATGCCCCGGTCGCGGGCGCGCACCACGCCGCCGGCCACGATGACCTCGCACTCGGGGTTGCCGCTCAGGATGGCGGCCACGTTCAGGTTGTTGGTGATCACGCGCAGGCCGCGGTGGTGCAGCAGGGCTTTGGCGATGGCCTCGGTGGTGGTGCCGATGTTCAGGATCAGCGAGCAGTCGTTGGGCACTTGTTCGGCCACGGCGCGCGCGATGCGGGCCTTGCCTTCGGCGTGCAGTGTCTCGCGCTGGGTGTGGGCCAGGTTTTCCACCGTGGAGCTGGGCACGCGCACGCCACCATGAAAGCGCGTGAGCAGGCCGGACTCGGCCAGGCGCTGCACGTCACGTCGCACGGTCTGCAGGGTCACGCCCAGGGTGTCTGCCAGTTGTTCCACAGTGGCGGATTTGCGCGCGCGGACTTCTTCGAGAAGCAGCAGTTGTCGGGGGTTCGTATTCACGCGAATCAATCGGCTTATGGGGTGGAGATACTTTAAATCGAACAAAAAGGAACTCATTAAGGGTAAACCTTGATTCAATACGATCAAAAAAGAACAAAAATGAACGCAATCGAAAACGAGGCACTTTGCTGCGTGCGCAGCAGAAAGCCAGATCCACACAGCCCCCAGGGGGCAATTAGAAAGGTTGCGTGATGCAGCTGGCACTGGACAGCATCAGCAAGAAGGTAGGGCCGCAGACTTGGCTCCACGACATGAGCCTGGCGCTGCACAGCGGCGCCGTCACGGTGCTGCTGGGCGCCACGCAGGCGGGCAAGACCAGCCTGATGCGCATCATGGCGGGGCTCGATACGCCCACGGCCGGGCGCGTGATGGTGGATGGCGTGGACGTGACCGGCATGCCAGTGCGCGACCGCAACGTGGCCATGGTGTACCAGCAGTTCATCAACTATCCCTCCATGAAGGTGGCGGCCAACATTGCGTCGCCCCTGAAGCTGCGCGGCGAAAAGAACATCGACGCCCGCGTGCGCGAAATTGCGAGCCGCCTGCACATCGACATGTTCCTCGACCGCTACCCGGCCGAGCTGTCGGGTGGGCAGCAGCAGCGCGTGGCGCTGGCCCGCGCCTTGGCCAAGGGTGCGCCGCTGATGCTGCTGGACGAACCGCTGGTGAACCTGGACTACAAGCTGCGTGAAGAGTTGCGCGAAGAACTGACCCAGCTGTTTGCTGCAGGCCAGTCCACCGTGGTGTATGCCACCACCGAGCCGGGCGAGGCCCTGCTGCTCGGCGGCTACACCGCTGTGCTCGACGAAGGTCAGTTGCTGCAGTACGGCCCCACGGCCGAGGTGTTCCATGCGCCCAACTCGCTGCGTGTGGCGCGTGCCTTCAGCGACCCGCCCATGAATCTCATTGCCGCATCGGCGGTCCCAGGGGGTGTGCGCTTGGAGGGCGGCGCAGAACTGGCCGTGCCCCTGTCCCAAGGTGTGGCCACGGCGGCAGGGCTCACGGTGGGTGTGCGCGCCAGTGCGCTGCGCGTGGTGGCTCGCCCGGGCGACATCAGCGTGGGCGGAGTGGTCGAGCTGGCCGAAATTTCGGGCTCGGACACCTTTGTGCACGCGGCCACGCCCTGGGGCGACCTGGTGGCGCAGTTGACCGGGGTGCATTACTTTGAACTGGGCACGCCCATCACGCTGCACCTGGACCCGGCCCAGGGCTATGTGTTTGGTGCTGACGGCCGACTGGCATGGGCGCCCGCGCGCCCGAACGCTGTACAAGGAGGGCGTTGAGATGGCCCGCATCAGTCTGGATTTGGCGCATTCGTACAAGCCGAACCCGCAGCAGGACAGCGACTACGCGCTGCTGCCCCTCAAGATGGAGTTCGAGGATGGCGGTGCCTATGCGTTGTTGGGTCCTTCGGGCTGCGGCAAGACCACCATGCTCAACATCATGTCGGGTCTGCTCGTGCCTTCGCACGGCAAGGTGCTGTTTGATGGCCGCGACGTGACCCGTGCCAGCCCGCAGGAGCGCAACATTGCACAGGTGTTCCAGTTCCCGGTGATCTACGACACCATGACGGTGGCCGAGAACCTGGCGTTTCCGCTGAAGAACCGCAAGGTGCCCGAGGCGCAGATCAAGCAGCGCGTGGGCGTGATTGCCGAGATGCTGGAGATGAGCCATCAGCTGAATCTGCGAGCCGCAGGGCTGTCGGCAGACCAGAAACAGAAGATTTCACTGGGCCGTGGCCTGGTGCGCGCCGATGTGGCGGCGGTGCTGTTCGACGAGCCGCTCACGGTGATCGACCCGCACCTCAAGTGGCAACTGCGGCGCAAGCTCAAGCAGATCCACCACGAGCTCAAGCTCACACTGATCTACGTGACGCACGACCAGGTCGAGGCATTGACCTTTGCGGACCAAGTGGTGGTCATGACGCGTGGCCGCGCTGTGCAGGTGGGCTCGGCCGATGCGCTGTTCGAGCGGCCCCAGCATGTGTTTGTGGGGCATTTCATTGGCTCCCCAGGCATGAACTTTTTGCCCGCGCAGGTGGACGCAGGCCAGCTCAGCATCGCCGGCCACCGCCTGCACGCCCCTGTGGGACGTACTTTGCCAACGGGCCCGGTGCAGGTGGGTATTCGGCCCGAATATTTGGCGCTGGCATCGGCAGAGCAACCCGGCGCCATTGCCTGCACGGTGGCGCAAGTGCAGGACATCGGCACCTACCTGATGTTGACCGCGAAGGTGGGCGAGCACACGCTCAAGGCCCGCTTCAGCCCCGAGACGCGACTGCCCTCGGCGGGCGACACGGTGTGGCTGCAGGTGCTGGGTGAGCACACCTGCTACTACCAGAATGAGGAGCTTTTGGCATGAGCACGACGACCAAGCCCGTGAACCAGAAGGCCTGGTTCCTGATCCTGCCGGTCATCATCTGCGTGGCCTTCTCGGCCATTCTTCCATTGATGACAGTGGTGAACTACTCGGTGCAGGACATCATCTCGCCCGAGCGCCGCGTGTTTGTGGGCACCGAATGGTTTGCCGCTGTGATGCGCGATGAGGAGCTGCACGCGGCCTTGTGGCGGCAGATCACCTTCTCGCTGGCTGTGTTGGCGGTGGAGATTCCGCTGGGCATCCTGCTGGCGCTGTCCATGCCCGCGCAGGGCTGGAAGTCGTCCGCCGTGCTGGTGGTGGTGGCGCTGTCGCTGTTGATCCCCTGGAACGTGGTGGGCACCATCTGGCAGATCTATGGCCGTGCCGATATTGGCCTGATGGGCCGGATGTTGCAGGAGATGGGCATTGAATACAGCTACACCGGCAACGCCACGCAGGCGTGGCTCACGGTGCTGCTGATGGATGTGTGGCACTGGACGCCGCTGGTCGCGCTGCTGGCCTTTGCCGGGTTGCGTTCCATCCCCGACGCGTACTACCAGGCAGCCCGCATCGACGGTGCGAGCAAGTTCGCGGTGTTCCGCTACATCCAGCTGCCCAAGATGCGCGGCGTGCTGATGATTGCGGTGCTGCTGCGCTTCATGGACAGTTTCATGATCTACACAGAGCCCTTCGTGCTCACGGGGGGCGGGCCGGGCAATGCGACCACGTTCCTCAGCCAGTACCTCACGACCAAGGCGGTCGGCCAGTTCGACCTGGGCCCGGCGGCCGCCTTCTCGCTGATCTATTTCTTCATCATCCTGCTGCTGTGTTTCATCCTCTACAACTGGATGCAGCGCGTGGGCACCGTCAGCGACGAAGGAGCCGGCCATGAATGAAAAACGTTTCCAGAAGCGCACGCTGTTCCTGATTGCGTACCTGCTGTTCGCACTGTTGCCCATCTACTGGATGGTCAACATGAGCTTCAAGACGAATGAGGAGATCCTGTCGAGCTTCTCGTTCTTCCCGCAGAACTTCACCTGGGCCAACTACAAGACCATCTTCACCGATGCGTCGTGGTACTCGGGCTACATCAACAGCCTGATCTATGTGGCGATCAACACGGTGATCTCGCTCACCGTGGCGCTGCCCGCAGCCTATGCGTTCAGCCGCTACCAGTTCATGGGCGACAAGCATGTGTTCTTCTGGCTGCTGACCAACCGCATGACACCCCCGGCCGTGTTCTTGCTGCCGTTCTTCCAGCTCTACACCACCGTGGGGCTGATGGACACGCACATTGCCGTGGCGCTGGCGCATCTGTTGTTCAACGTGCCGCTGGCGGTGTGGATTCTGGAAGGCTTCATGAGCGGCATCCCGCGCGAGATCGACGAGACGGCCTACATCGATGGCTACAGCTTTCCGCGCTTTTTCATGACCATCTTCCTGCCGCTGATCAAGGCCGGTGTGGGCGTGGCGGCGTTCTTCTGCTTCATGTTCAGCTGGGTGGAGCTGCTGCTGGCCCGCACGCTGACCAGCGTGAACGCCAAGCCCATCGTGGCCACCATGACGCGCACCGTGAGTGCCTCGGGCATGGACTGGGCGACGCTGGCGGCGGCGGGTGTGCTGACCATCGTGCCGGGTGCCATCGTGATCTGGTTTGTGCGGCACTACATCGCGAAGGGTTTCGCGATGGGCCGGGTTTGAGGAGGCAGCGACATGTTTGACTGGATGGCCTGGACGCTGCCGGTGGCAGTGTTCTTTACGTGCATCGTGCTGATGCTGGTGGGCATGACGGTGTGGGAGCTCAAGTCGCCCACGACCATGCGCAAGGGTTTCCTGCCCCTGGAGACCACGCGCGGCGACCGGCTTTTTATCGGGCTGCTGTCGGCCGCCTACGTGAACCTGATCTTTGTGGGCATCAGCGGCAAGCTGGCCCAGTGGTTCAGCCTGCAGGGCGACCCTTCGATCTGGATCAGCTTTGTGGTGTCGATGGCGCTGCTGGCGCTGATCATGCGCAAGGGTTAAGGAAAAAATGGCCGTTTGCGCTTGATGGGTAAGCATTTGTAGCTATTGTTTTTGTAGTGTCGAAGGCCTGGCCTGGTTCCCCCCCGGGTTGGTGCCGGTCTACCAATGGGGGTCTCAATCTGAGAGGAGACAGCAATGAAGATGCAGTTCAAGGCGATCGCTTTCGCCGCCGCGGCTCTGGCGATGGGGCAGGCTGCCTGGGCCGGCGAGGCCGAGGCCAAGAAGTGGATCGACAGCGAATTCCAGCCATCCACGCTGAATAAAGACCAGCAGATGGCCGAGATGAAGTGGTTCATCGACGCAGCCAAAAAACTCCAGGCCAAGGGCGTGAAGGAAATTTCGGTGGTGTCCGAAACCATCACCACGCACGAATACGAATCCAAGACGCTGGCCAAGGCGTTCGAGGAAATCACCGGCATCAAGGTCAAGCACGACCTGATCCAGGAAGGCGACGTGGTCGAGAAGCTGCAGACCTCCATGCAGTCGGGCAAGTCCATCTATGACGGCTGGATCTCGGACTCGGACCTGATCGGCACGCACTACCGCTACGGCAAGATCCTGAACCTGACCGACTACATGGGCGCTGCGGGCAAGGAATGGACCAACCCCGGCATCGACCTCAAGGACTACATCGGTACCAAGTTCACGACCGGCCCCGATGGAAAGATGTACCAGCTGCCTGACCAGCAGTTTGCCAACCTGTACTGGTTCCGTGCCGATTTGTTCGACCGCAAGGACATCAAGGACAAGTTCAAGGCCAAGTACGGCTACGACCTGGGCGTGCCGCTGAACTGGTCGGCATACGAAGACATCGCCGAGTTCTTCACCAACGATGTGAAGCAGATCGATGGCAAGCCGATCTATGGTCACATGGACTACGGCAAGAAGGACCCGTCGCTGGGCTGGCGCTTCACCGATGCCTGGCTGTCCATGGCGGGTACGGCTGACATCGGCGCGCCCAATGGCCTGCCGATTGACGAATGGGGCATCCGCGTGGCCGACGACAAGTGCACGCCCGTGGGCGCCAGCGTGGCTCGTGGCGGTGCGACCAACTCGCCCGCAGCCGTCTACGCCCTCACCAAGTACGTGGACTGGATGAAGAAATACGCGCCCAAGGAAGCCACGGGCATGACCTTTGGCGAGGCCGGCCCCGTGCCCGCCCAGGGCCAGATCGCGCAGCAGATCTTCTGGTACACCGCCTTCACGGCCGACATGACCAAGCCCGGCCTGCCCGTGGTGAATGCCGACGGCACGCCCAAGTGGCGCATGGCCCCTGGCCCCAACGGCCCCTACTGGAAGCAAGGCATGCAAAACGGCTACCAGGACGTGGGCAGCTGGACCTTCTTCAAGGACCACGACGCCAACAAGACGGCAGCCGCCTGGCTCTACGCACAGTTCGTGACGGCCAAGACCACGTCGCTGAAGAAGACCATGGTCGGCCTGACCCCGATCCGCGAATCCGACATCCAGTCCAAGGCCATGACAGACATGGCGCCCAAGCTGGGTGGTCTGGTGGAGTTCTACCGCAGCCCAGCCCGTGTGGCGTGGTCGCCCACTGGCACCAATGTGCCTGACTACCCCAAGCTGGCCCAGCTCTGGTGGAAGAACGTAGCCCAGGCCGTGACGGGTGAAAAGACGCCCCAAGGCGCCATGGACACGCTGGCCGACGAGATGGACCAGGTGATGGCCCGTCTGGAACGCGCTGGGATGGCCCATTGCGCTCCCAAGCTCAACCCCAAGAGCGACACCGCCAAGTGGCTGAGCGACAAGCAAGCGCCGTGGGCCAAGTTGGCCAACGAGAAGCCAAAGGGCCAGACGATTGCGTACGGCACCTTGTTGCAGGCCTGGAAGGATGGCAAGGCGCGGTAAGCCTGTTTAACCCGCCGTCCTGCTTACTGTGACGATGCTTCAGGCAGCCGTGGCTCACAAGGTCTCTGGCTGCCTTTTCATTCAAGACCGTCCCCAGTGCCTTTGGAGGCCTGGGGCCGGATCTCCCCCCGAAGTGACAAAAATTCAAGGGTAAACCCTTATTTTTTGCTTCGCCCATGGACAATCACCCCATGATTACTGCCTCTGCTCCCCTCCCCACACGGCGTGCCGACCTTTTGGCGCGTTTGGCCCAGCCCCACCACTATGACCTGGCTGTGATTGGCGGTGGGGCTACAGGCCTGGGGGTGGCGCTGGATGCGGCGGCCCGAGGGTTCAGCGTGGTCTTGGTGGACTCGCATGACTTCGCCAAGGGAACCTCGTCCCGGGCGACCAAATTGGTACACGGCGGTGTTCGTTACCTGGCGCAAGGCAACATCGCACTGGTGCGCGAGGCGTTGCATGAGCGCACGACCTTGCTTCACAACGCGCCCCACTTGGCGCAACCCCTGCCGTTTGTGATGCCGTCATACCACTATTGGGAGACGCCGTTTTACGGTATCGGCCTCAAGATGTACGACGCTTTGGCTGGGAAGGCTGGTTTGGGCGCCACCGAATTCATGGGGCGCGCACGCACATTGGAGTGCCTGCCCACGGCCCGCCCCGAAGGCCTCAAGGGTGGCGTCAAGTACTGGGACGGACAGTTTGATGACGCCCGTCTGGCCTTGGCCTTGGCGCGAACGGCTGCCAGCCTGGGCGCCCTGGTGGTCAACTACTGCCCTGCGCGGTCGTTGATTCACGAAGCTGGCAAGGTTGCAGGCTTTGTGTGTGACGACGCAGACAGTGGCCAGCAGTTCACCGTGCGCGCACGTACGGTTGTGAATGCCACCGGCGTATGGGTGGATGCCCTGCGCCAGATGGACGGAGAGGCCATAGGCCGCCCCGTCAAGCCCATTGTGGCGCCCAGCCAGGGGGTGCATATCGTGGTGGATCGGGAGTTTCTTCCGTCCGACCATGCGTTGATGGTTCCCAAGACGGCCGATGGCCGGGTCCTTTTTGCCGTGCCGTGGCTGGGAAAGCTCATTCTCGGGACCACCGACAGTCCGCGCCAGGACATCGTGCGTGAGCCGCAGCCTTTCCGGGAAGAGGTCCGGTTCATCCTGGACGAATCGGCGCGCTACCTCACCCGTGCGCCCAAGGTGGAAGACATCCGGAGTATCTGGGTGGGCCTGCGCCCGCTGGTGAAGCCGCAGGACGACGATGGTGACAACACCAAGAAAATCAGCCGCGAGCACACCGTGCTCGCGAGTCGCAGTGGCCTGATCACCGTGACGGGAGGCAAATGGACCACCTACCGCGCTATGGCTGAAGATGTGTTGCAAAAATGCTTCACCACGGGCCTGCTGCCGGAAAAACCGTCGGGTGTGACCAATCATTTGCCCTTGGTGGGAACCCCTGAAGGGGCTGTTCAACATCGCATCAGTGATGCCCAGGGACTGCACTCCTACGGGAGCGAGGCGGCGGTTGTCCGGGACATTGCCGGTGCGCAGACCGATCTTGGTGGGGGGCTGACAGAAGCCATGGTGCGCTTTGCCGCCCGCTACGAATACGCCTGCACGGTAGAGGATGTGTTGGCCCGCCGCTCCCGGTTATTGTTCCTCGATGCCCGCAAGGCCATCGAGCTAGCCCCAGCGGTCGCTGACATCCTGCGCGCGGAGCTGGGTGCCGACCCCCACCTGGATGCCTTTTTGGAGCTGGCGCAACAGTATCTGCAGGTTCCGGCCTGATGGGGCGCTTGACTTCGTAAAAGTCTTTTGCAATAATCGAGGGCTTCGCGTTTCCTACGTGAAGTTTCTGCCCAGCGGGAAGTGCTGCAAATGGTTTGCGGTGCGGACGACGGGCCCAAGACTGACTGGCTGATTTGCAGCCCTTGAGAAGTTCTCTGGGGCTGTTGTCTTCTGGTGCAAGTTGGGAATATTGAAATGATCCAGACAGAATCTCGGTTAGAGGTTGCCGACAATACCGGCGCCAAGTCCGTCCTTTGCATCAAGGTGCTGGGTGGCTCGAAGCGTCGCTATGCAAGCGTTGGCGACATCATCAAGGTGAGCATCAAAGAAGCCGCTCCACGTGGCCGCGTCAAAAAAGGCGAGGTTTACAGTGCAGTGGTGGTTCGCACGGCGAAGGGTATTCGTCGCGGCGATGGTTCGCTCGTCAAATTCGATGGCAACGCCGCAGTGTTGCTGAATGCAAAGTTGGAGCCTATCGGCACCCGTATCTTTGGACCCGTGACGCGTGAACTGCGTACCGAGAAGTTCATGAAGATCGTGTCTCTGGCTCCTGAAGTTCTCTAAGGACGCGCCATGAACAAGATTCGCAAGGGCGACGAAGTCATCGTGCTGACCGGCCGTGACAAGGGCAAGCGCGGCACGGTGTCGCTGCGCAAGGATGACTCCTACGTGGTCATCGATGGCATCAACCTGGTCAAGAAGCACGCCAAGCCAAACCCCATGAAGGGTACGACGGGCGGCATCGTTGAAAAGTCCATGCCAATTCATCAGTCCAACGTGGCCATCTTCAATGCCGCTACGGGCAAGGCTGATCGCGTGGGCATCAAGGTGCAGGCTGACGGTTCGCGCATTCGCGTGTTCAAGTCCAGCGGTGCTGAAATCAAGGCGGCCTAAGGGGTAAACATGGCACGACTCCAAGAAATTTACCGCGACAAGATCGCTCCCGAACTGGCCAAACAGTTCGGCTACACCTCGCCGATGCAGGTTCCCCGTCTGACCAAGATCACGCTGAACATGGGCGTGAGCGAGGCAGTATCGGACAAGAAGGTGATGGACAACGCTGTGGCTGACCTGACCAAGATTGCTGGTCAAAAGCCTGTGGTGACCAAGGCCAAGAAGGCTATCGCTGGTTTCAAGATCCGCGAAGGCCAGGCCATTGGTTGCATGGTCACGCTGCGTGGCGTGCAGATGTATGAGTTCCTGGACCGTTTCGTGACCGTGGCTCTGCCTCGCGTTCGTGACTTCCGTGGTATCTCTGGTCGCGCGTTCGACGGTCGTGGCAACTACAACATCGGCGTCAAAGAACAGATCATCTTCCCTGAAATTGAGTACGACAAGGTCGATGCCTTGCGCGGTCTCAACATCAGCATCACCACGACGGCCAAGTCCGACGAAGAAGCCAAGGCGCTTCTCGCTGGTTTCCGTTTCCCGTTCAAGAACTGAGGCGAAGCATGGCTAAAGTAGCTTTGATCCAGCGCGAACTGAAGCGCGAAAAACTGGCAGCCAAGTACGCAACCAAGTATGCGGAACTGAAGGCAATCGCTGGCGATGCCAAGCGCAGCGACGAAGAGCGCGATGCAGCCCGCCTGGGCCTGCAAAAGCTCCCTCGCAACGCCAACCCGACGCGTCAGCGCAACCGTTGCGAAATCACTGGTCGTCCACGTGGCACCTTCCGTCAATTCGGTCTGGCTCGCGCCAAGATCCGCGAACTGGCTTTTGCAGGCGACATCCCCGGTGTCACCAAAGCCAGCTGGTAAGCAGGCAGGAGAGATTAAACATGAGCATGAGTGATCCCATCGCTGACTTGCTGACCCGCATCCGTAATGCACAGATGGTCGCCAAGGCCACGGTTCTGGTGCCTTCTTCCAAAGTGAAGATTGCCATCGCCCAGGTGCTGAAGGACGAAGGTTATATCGACGGCTTCCAGGTGAAAACCGAAGCCGGCAAGTCGGAACTCGAAATTGCCCTGAAGTACTACGCAGGTCGCCCCGTGATTGAGCGCATTGAGCGCGTCAGCCGCCCTGGCCTGCGTGTCTACAAAGGCCGTGATTCCATTCCACAAGTCATGAACGGTCTGGGTGTGGCAATTGTCACGACGCCCAAGGGCGTGATGACTGATCGCAAGGCGCGTGCTACCGGTGTCGGTGGCGAAGTGCTCTGCTACGTGGCCTAACCCGCGGCATTGAGGAGAAACTGAAATGTCCCGAGTAGGAAAAATGCCCGTGACCATCCCCGCAGGCGTGGATGTGTCCGTGAAAGATGACCAGATCTCTGTCAAGGGTACTGGTGGCGCTCTGTCGCTGGCGCAAAACGCGCTGGTGAAAGTGTCCAACAATGACGGCAAGCTCAGCTTTGAGCCTGCTAACGAATCCCGCGAAGCCAATGCCATGAGCGGCACGATTCGCCAGTTGGTCAACAACATGGTGGTCGGTGTCAGCAAAGGCTTTGAAAAGAAGCTGAGCCTGGTAGGTGTGGGCTACAAAGCCGCTGCCTCAGGCTCTAAGCTGAATCTGGCTGTTGGCTATTCGCATCCGGTCAATATCGAAATGCCCGCAGGCATCACGGTTGCCACCCCGACGCCCACGGAAGTGGTGATCAAGGGTGCAGATCGTCAGCGTGTCGGTCAGATCGCTGCTGAGATTCGTGCTGTTCGTCCACCTGAGCCCTACAAGGGCAAGGGTATCCGCTACGCGGACGAAAAGATCACGATCAAAGAGACCAAGAAGAAATAAGGAGCTGCAACATGTTGACCAAGAAAGAGCAGCGTCTTCGTCGTTCGCGCCAGACCCGCATCCGCATTGCACAGCAAGGCGTGGCACGTCTCACGGTGAACCGTACGAACCTCCATATCTACGCCAGTGTGATCTCCGGCGACGGCAGCAAGGTGCTGGCAAGTGCATCCACGGCGGAAGCCGACGTGCGCAAGTCGCTCGGCGGTTCGGGCAAGGGTGGCAATGCCGCAGCAGCCCAGATCATCGGCAAGCGTATCGCTGAAAAAGCGAAGGCTGCAGGTGTCGAGAAGGTTGCATTTGATCGCGCAGGCTTTGCTTACCACGGTCGCGTCAAGGCTTTGGCCGACGCAGCCCGTGAAGCTGGCTTGCAGTTCTAAGCGGAGCGGAATACAAAATGGCTAAATTTCAACCCAAAGTGCAGAACGAAGGTCAAGACGACGGTCTGCGCGAAAAAATGATCGCGGTCAACCGCGTGACCAAAGTCGTGAAGGGTGGCCGTATTCTCGGTTTCGCCGCACTGACGGTGGTTGGCGACGGTGACGGCCGCGTGGGCATGGGCAAGGGCAAGTCGAAAGAAGTGCCAGCTGCCGTGCAAAAGGCTATGGAAGAAGCTCGTCGCAACATGGTCAAGGTCTCGTTGAAGAACGGCACCATCCACCACAATGTGACCGGCCACCATGGCGCTGCTGTTGTGATGATGGCACCTGCTCCAAAGGGTACGGGCATCATCGCTGGCGGCCCTATGCGTGCAGTTTTTGAAGTGTTGGGTGTGACTGACATCGTGGCCAAGAGCCATGGTTCGTCCAATCCCTACAACATGGTCCGTGCAACGTTTGACGCGCTCGTCAATTCGACCACCCCGTCGAATGTGGCGGCCAAGCGCGGCAAGACAGTCGAAGACATCTTTGCCTGAACCGGAGCTTGAAAATGACAACGCAACAAACCGTCAAGATTCAACTGGTGCGCAGCCCGATTGGCACCAAGGAATCGCACCGCGCCACCGTTCGTGGCCTGGGTCTGCGCAAGCTCAATAGCGTGAGCGAACTGCAGGACTCGCCCGAAGTGCGCGGCATGATTAACAAGATCAGCTATCTGGTCAAAGTCCTCTGAGAGATAGATCATGGAACTCAATAGCATCAAGCCCGCAGACGGCGCCAAGCATGCCAAGCGCCGCGTAGGCCGTGGTATCGGCTCCGGCCTGGGCAAGACCGCTGGCCGTGGTCACAAGGGTCAAAAGTCTCGTGCCGGTGGCTACCACAAGGTTGGTTTTGAAGGCGGTCAAATGCCTTTGCAACGCCGCTTGCCCAAGCGTGGTTTCAAGTCGCACTTGCTCAAGTTCAACGCAGAAGTGACGCTGACGGCATTGGATCAACTCGGCCTTGCCGAAGTGGATGTCCTCGCTCTGAAGCAAGCAGGCCTGGTTGGTGAATTGGCCAAGGTGGTGAAGGTCATCAAGAGCGGTTCCCTGACCAAGGCTGTCAAGCTCAATGGCGTGGGTGCTACGGCTGGTGCCAAAGCAGCGATTGAAGCTGCTGGCGGCAGCGTCGCCTGAGTGTGGCTCTGAAGGAAGGCATCTGTGGCTACTAGCGCGGCTCAAATTGCAAAGACCGGGAAATTCGGCGACCTCCGTCGTCGTCTGGTTTTTCTGTTGCTTGCGCTGGTCGTGTACCGCATTGGGGCTCATATCCCTGTGCCAGGCATCGATCCAGCCCAACTCCAGCAGCTCTTCAGTGGCCAGCAAGGCGGCATCCTGAACCTGTTCAACATGTTCTCCGGTGGTGCGCTTTCGCGCTTCACGGTTTTCGCTCTGGGGATCATGCCGTACATTTCGGCGTCGATCATCATGCAGCTGATGACCTATGTGGTTCCCACATTCGAGCAGTTGAAAAAGGAAGGCGAAGCCGGTCGCAGGAAGATCACTCAGTACACCCGCTATGGCACGTTGGGCTTGGCCCTGTTCCAGTCGCTGGGAATTGCCGTGGCGCTGGAAAGCTCTGCTGGCTTGGTCCTGAGCCCCGGTTTCGGGTTCCGAATGACCGCTGTGGTCAGCTTGACGGCCGGCACGATGTTCCTGATGTGGCTGGGTGAGCAGATCACAGAGCGTGGCTTGGGTAACGGGATCTCGATCCTGATCTTTGCGGGCATCGCCGCTGGGTTGCCTAGTTCGATTGGTGGCCTTCTGGAGCTGGTTCGTACGGGTGCCATGAGCATTCTGGCCGCTATCTTCATCGTCCTCGTCGTTGGTCTAGTGACTTACTTCGTGGTGTTTGTCGAGCGAGGTCAGCGCAAGATACTGGTGAACTACGCTCGCCGGCAAGTAGGCAACAAGGTTTATGGTGGCCAATCGTCGCACCTGCCCCTGAAGCTGAACATGGCAGGCGTGATTCCTCCGATCTTTGCCTCGTCTATCATTTTGCTGCCAGCAACGGTGGTGAACTGGTTCAGTGCTGGTGAATCGATGCGCTGGTTGAAGGATATCTCGGGTGCGTTGACTCCTGGTCAGCCCATCTATGTGATGTTCTATGCAGCAGCCATCATCTTCTTCTGCTTTTTCTACACGGCTCTGGTATTCAACAGCCGTGAAACTGCAGACAACCTGAAGAAGAGCGGTGCGTTCATTCCAGGCATTCGCCCAGGTGAACAGACGGCCCGTTATATCGACAAGATCCTGGTGCGCCTGACATTGGCAGGCGCTGTGTACATCACCTTTGTGTGCTTGCTGCCAGAGTTCCTGATCTTGAAGTACAACGTTCCGTTCTACTTTGGTGGAACCTCGCTGTTGATCATTGTGGTGGTGACCATGGACTTCATGGCCCAGGTTCAGAACTACATGATGTCGCAACAGTATGAGTCGCTGCTCAAGAAAGCCAATTTCAAGGGCAACGCAGGCGGTTGATGATGAGGAAGGCAGTGCTGCACTTGCGACACTGCCTGCAAGGAATTGAATATCGGTTGAGTTGGCGCCCCACGATTTTTCGCGGGCACAAATTGTGTTCCGTGCGAAGCAGCCGGGACGGATGGAAAAGTTTTAGGAGAATGCAATGAGAGTTTCGGCTTCGGTCAAAAAAATCTGCCGCAACTGCAAGATCATCCGCCGCAAGGGTGTGGTGCGCGTGATCTGCACGGATCTGCGTCACAAGCAGCGCCAAGGTTGATTGGAAAGTATTAGAGGACGCATATGGCACGTATCGCTGGCATTAACATTCCGCCGCACAAGCACGCGGAAATCGGTTTGACCGCCATTTTTGGCATTGGTCGCACCCGCGCTCGCAAGATTTGCGAAGCAACTGGTATCGCTTACTCCAAGAAGATCAAAGATCTGACGGACGGCGATCTGGAAAAAATTCGCGAGCAAATCGAGCAGTTCACCATTGAGGGTGACCTGCGCCGCGAAACCACGATGAACATCAAGCGTTTGATGGACATCGGCTGCTATCGTGGCTTCCGCCATCGCCGCGGTCTGCCAATGCGTGGTCAGCGCACCCGTACCAATGCTCGCACTCGCAAGGGTCCGCGCAAGGGTGCAGCTGCACTGAAGAAATAAAGATTGAAAGATCATCATGGCTAAGTCTCCTGCCAATAACGCAGCTCAGCGCGTTCGCAAGAAGGTCCGGAAGAACGTTTCGGACGGTATTGCACACGTGCACGCCTCGTTCAACAACACCATCATCACGATCACTGATCGCCAAGGCAATGCCTTGTCGTGGGCATCGTCCGGTGGACAAGGTTTCAAGGGTTCGCGCAAGTCCACCCCATTCGCAGCCCAAGTGGCTTCGGAAGTGGCCGGCCGCGCTGCCATCGATCAAGGTATCAAGAACCTTGACGTTGAAATCAAGGGTCCCGGTCCTGGCCGTGAATCTTCGGTCCGCGCACTGGGTGCCCTGGGCATCCGCATCACGTCGATTTCTGACGTGACGCCAGTGCCGCACAACGGCTGCCGGCCTCAGAAGCGTCGTCGTATCTAATTTCTCTAAGCCCACCGCCGCCTGTGAACGCGCAAGCGCCTCAGGCGGCTCCCGCAATGGTTTGCGGCAGATGACACAAAGGAAGCTCAAGTGGCACGTTACCTCGGCCCCAAGGCCAAACTCTCCCGCCGTGAAGGCACGGACCTGTTCCTGAAGAGCGCCCGTCGCTCGATCGCCGACAAGTCCAAGTTCGACTCCAAGCCTGGTCAACACGGCCGCACCTCGGGTGCCCGTACCTCTGACTACGGTCTGCAACTGCGCGAAAAGCAGAAGGTTAAGCGCATGTACGGCGTGCTGGAAAAGCAATTCCGCCGTTACTTCGAAGCCGCTGAAGGCAAGAAGGGCAATACCGGCGCCAACCTGCTGTTCCTGCTGGAATCCCGCCTCGACAACGTCGTGTACCGCATGGGTTTCGGTTCGACCCGCGCTGAAGCCCGTCAGCTGGTGTCGCACAAGGCGATTACCGTGAACGGCAAGTCCGTGAACATTGCTTCCTACCTCGTGAAGACGGGTGACGTGGTGGCTGTGCGCGAAAAGTCGAAGAAGCAAAACCGCGTTGTGGAAGCCCTGCAACTGGCCGCACAAGTGGGTATGCCTGCCTGGGTGGAAGTGAATGCCGACAAGGCTGAAGGCATCTTCAAGAAGGTGCCTGACCGTGATGAGTTTGGCGCCGACATCAACGAATCCCTGATCGTTGAGTTGTATTCGCGCTAATCGCTCGGTACATATTTCGAGAAAACCGTCCCTGAACCGCGAGGCATCGCGGTTTAGGCGCTTCACCAGCCTTACCGGTGTAACGAGCTGGGGGTATTGAGAGGAAGTCTGAATGCAAACCAATTTGCTGAAACCCAAGGCGATCAATGTCGAGCAGCTTGGCCACAATCGTGCCAAGGTCGCACTGGAGCCGTTCGAGCGTGGGTACGGCCACACGCTGGGCAACGCCATCCGGCGCGTCCTGCTCTCGTCCATGGTGGGTTACGCAGCGACGGAAGTCACCATTGCAGGCGTTCTGCACGAGTACTCGTCCATCGATGGCGTTCAGGAAGATGTGGTCAACATCCTCTTGAACCTCAAGGGCGTGGTGTTCAAGCTGCACAACCGCGACGAAGTCACGCTGAGCCTGCGCAAGGATGGCGAAGGCGTGGTCACCGCGCGCGACATCCAGACGCCCCATGACGTCGAGATCGTCAACCCCGATCACGTGATTGCCAACCTGTCGGCAGGCGGCAAGCTGGACATGCAGATCAAGGTGGAAAAGGGCCGTGGGTATGTGCCTGGTAGCCTGCGCCGTTATGCCGACGAATCGACCAAGTCGATCGGCCGCATCGTGCTGGATGCTTCGTTCTCGCCCGTCAAGCGCGTGAGCTACACCGTGGAAAGCGCCCGTGTGGAGCAGCGTACCGACCTGGACAAGCTGGTGGTCGAGATCGAAACCAACGGTGCCATCACCGCTGAAGACGCTGTGCGCGCCTCGGCCAAGATCCTGGTGGAACAGCTGGCTGTGTTCGCACAGCTCGAAGGTGGCGAACTGGCTGCGTTCGACGCACCGGCAGGCCCGCGCGGCAATGCCACGTTCGATCCGATCCTGCTGCGTCCTGTGGACGAGCTGGAACTGACCGTGCGTTCCGCCAACTGCCTGAAGGCCGAGAACATCTACTACATCGGTGACCTGATCCAGCGCACCGAGAACGAGCTGCTCAAGACGCCTAACCTGGGCCGCAAGTCGCTCAACGAGATCAAGGAAGTGCTCGCATCGCGTGGTCTCACGCTGGGCATGAAACTGGAAAACTGGCCACCAGCTGGCTTGGACAAGCGTTAAGTTATAATTTTTGGTTCCCCGCCGGGAACAGTGCCTCGGGCAGTACCTGATACGGCTGCCTGATTTAATTACTCAAAGGAAAGCACCATGCGCCACGGACACGGCCTCCGCAAACTCAACCGTACCAGCTCGCACCGCCTCGCGATGCTGCAGAACATGATGAATTCGCTCATCGAGCACGAAGTCATCAAGACCACCGTTCCCAAGGCCAAGGAACTGCGCCGCGTGATCGAGCCCATGATCACCTTGGCCAAGGAAGATTCCGTAGCGAACCGCCGTCTTGCATTCAACCGCCTGCGCGACCGTGATAGCGTGACCAAGCTCTTCAATGACCTGGGTCCTCGTTTCAAGGTGCGTCCCGGTGGCTACACCCGTATTCTGAAGATGGGCTTCCGGGTGGGCGATAACGCTCCCATGGCGCTGGTCGAATTGGTCGATCGTGCTGCTGAAACCGAAAATAATTCGGCAGCAGCTGAATAATAGGGTATAATTTATTTCTTACCGCGCGATGGAGCAGTCTGGTAGCTCGTTGGGCTCATAACCCAAAGGTCGGAGGTTCAAATCCTTCTCGCGCAACCAACATAGCAGGCTTCTGCTGAACAAAAAGCCCACTACACAGTGGGCTTTTTTGTTTCGGCCTCTCGGGGCGTGCGGAATTGGCACTCTGGCTTTCCAGGTGATTTCTTCCAACCCGGCAAATGGCCTTTCATGTCGCCGTCATCCGGCATGGCATGTTTTCACAAACGAGGGCCTGGCCCTGGGCTATCGGGGGAGCCTTGGTGTTTGCCGCAGGGCAGATCACATCAGCTCCATGAGCTGGCTGACAGAGGCCGAGATTTGTTGAGAGGCTGCAAAAAGCTGCCTTGACCTGACCCTCGGCGTTCCTGAGCGTGTCGTGAGGCCTTCGATCGTGGAGTCCTGCGCGGGTGGCACCCGGCAAACTCATTTCCCGAACAGATCTGCCTTGGCTGCCTTGGTGATTGCTGCCACGCAGGGGTGCGTGATGCGTCGCTCCACAGAAATCGCAAAAAACTCCTCGACCAGTTCCGTCGTGCGGCCGATCACTTCGACACCAAACTGTGCGGTGGTTTCCTCATCCAGAACGGTCGGGGACGTGAAAACGCCACGGCCTTCGCGGCCGAAAGCATTCATCAACGCACTGTCGTCGAACTCACCCACGAGCCGTGGCTGCAACTGGTATTTGTTAAACCAGTGATCGAGCTGTTGGCGCACGGAAGACATGGGGCCTTGGATGAGCATGGGGGCGCCCTGGAGGCATTGGGGAAAGGACCCCTGTAGCTGCGTCTTCAGGCCAGGAGCGCAAAAAAAACTCATGCCACTGGTTCCTAGCGGGTGGTTGAACGCCTTGACGCCGATTTTTTTGGAAACGGGTTCATCGGCCAGCACCAGATCGAGTTTGTGCAGGCTCAGTTGGGCGATGAGTTCTGGAAATTTTCCTTCCTGGCAGGTCATGTGCACCTGTTCAGGCATGCCCAAGGCGGGTTCCAGAAGGTGATAGGCCACGGACTTCGCGATCGAGTCTGCAACCCCTACGCGAAATTCCAGCGGTTTGGCGTGGCCGCGGGAGAGGCGGATCGATTTTTCCAGCTCGTCCCCCAGCGTAAAAATCTGCTCCGCGTAACCCAGGGCGACACGACCCTCGCTGGTGAGTTCCAGCCCACGCCCCCGCTTGCGAAAGAGGTCGTGGCCCAGCCATTCCTCCAGCTGTTTGATCTGCCCAGAAAGCGTCTGGGGCGTGGTGTGCAGCTGCTCGCCTGCCCGCATCACCCCTCCGGCCTTTGCAACTGTCCAGAAATACCGCAGATGCTTGAAGTTCATGGTGATAAATGCTTCGTAAAAAACGATCAATCGACTTTGATAAAACGAATATACGCGAAGTATTAAACCGCCTACATTGAACGCTTGGCCCCTTTCCGCAGCCCTTGGTGCTGCGGTCTGGAACTGTCAACGTTCACAAGGAGTAGCAACGATGCGGATTACCACCCGAGGACAACTTGCGGTATCGGCAATGACCGACCTGGCGCTGCGCCAGAAGATGCGGCCGGTAGCGCTTTCGACGATCAGCGCCCGGCAGGGTACCTCGCTGTCGTACCTGGAGCAGCTGTTCAGCGCCTTGCGCCGTGCCGGGCTCGTGGACAGCACACGCGGCCCGGGTGGCGGTTACACCCTTGCCCGAAACACAGACCAGATCTCAGTGGCCGAGATCATCCTGGCGGTCGAGAACCTCAAGACCGACGATCTGCAAAGCCTGGGTGCCGGCCAGGCTGCGCAAGTCAAGTCGATGACGGGCGAACTCTGGTCCACCTTCAACGCACGGGTGATGGAGTACTTGCAGTCGGTGACTTTGCAAGACCTTGTGGCGCAGCAGCATGCCAAGGGTGCGGTGGCCGAGGAAATGGCCCCTGCAGCCCCTCGCCCCAAGCTGAGCGCCAAGCCGCGCCCCTTGATGGCGCGGGTGGGCGTGCCCAACTCGGTGTTCGCACTGGGTTCGATCCCGCTGCTGCAACGCCGTTGAGACCGCACACCGGTTGCGCTCTGCAGTTGCGGGCGCATGCCAGTGCTCCGGGGGCGGCCTTGGCCCGCCCTCCATCAGTTTTGCGTGCGCGGGGCGGCTACAGCTGCTGCGCGAGCTGCTTGATTCCCCGGATCAGCATCTCTACCGAGATGGCGACCAGGATCAGGCCCATCAGGCGTTCAAACGCCATCACCACACGTTCGCCCACCAGGCGCTGGATGCGTTCTGCCATCAGCAACACCACGGCGCACACGGCCATGGTGACGCACAGCGCGCCCACCCATTCCCAGCGGCGTTCCGGCGCCTGGGCCACCAGCAGCATGACGGTGGCCAGCGCTGAGGGGCCCGCCAAGGCAGGGATGGCCAGCGGCACGATCAGGGGTTCGCCCGGCAGCTCCGCCTGTGGCCCGTCAGTCGACGGAAAAATCATGCGCAGCGCGATCAGAAACAGCACCACCGCACCCGCAATCTGCAGCGACAAATCGCTCAGGTTCATCACCTGCAGAAACTGCGCCCCGAAAAACAGAAACACCAGCAGCAGCGCAAACGCAATCAGCACCTCCCGCAGGATCACCCGCGCCCGGCGCTCGGGCGCCACGCCGCGCAGGGCGTTGGCAAAGATGGGGATGTTGCCCAGCGGATCGGTGATCAGCAGGAGCAGGATGGTGGCGGACGCGAAGGTGTAACTCACGTTGTGTACACCGCGTCCAGCGAGCGGAAGCCCTTGATCTCGATCGGATTGCCACTGGGGTCGTGGAAGAACATCGTCCACTGTTCGCCGGGCTGGCCCTCAAAGCGCACCTGCGGATCCAGCACGAAGGTGGTGCCGGCGGCCTTCAGTCGTGCGGCCAGCGCATGCCAGTCGGGCAATTCCATGATGGCGCCAAAGTGCGGCATGGGTACCAGGTGGTCGCCCACATGGCCGGTGCGGGCACTGGCAAACGGGGTGCCCAAGTGCAACGAGATCTGGTGGCCGAAAAAATCGAAGTCCACCCAGGTATCGGTGCTTCGGCCTTCCTGGCAACCGAGCACGCCGCCATAAAAGCGGCGCGCGGCATCCAGGTCGGTGACGTGAAAGGCGAGGTGAAAGAGGCTGCGCATCCCGCAAAGGATAGCAGCCAAGGCTGCGCTGCGGGCGCGGCCTGGAGGCCTGTCAGGCGACCGACGGGTCTGCAGCCATGTTGTCAAACTTCTTGAAATACTGGCGCGCCATGGCCACCAGCTGGGCGTCGGTCGGGTGGTCTGCAGCCACAGAGTCCACCACCACATCGGCCACCGCGGCATGGTGCTTGGCCGCCCAGTCGCGGAACTGGTTGCGTACCAGGCCCGGGCCAGCCAGCAGCACTTCACGCGTGTCGGCCAAGGCCTGGGCGACATCGGCAAAGAAAGCGGTGAGGTCGTCGGCTTTGCCCTGGTGCTTGTGGTGGCTGCGGGACTTGATGCGCTGGGCCTCGGCATGCTCGCGGTCGAACATCACCACGTGGGCTTCGGACTGGTCCATCCAGACTACTGCGTGAAAAGTGCTCATGAATCGGCTTTCTTGAAGTGACGAAAAAAAAGGGGAAAGAAGGGAAAAGGGGCCTGAATGCGTGAGCGAGCTCACGCAGCACGGCGGTGTTGCTCGGCCTTTTCCTGGCAATGCACGCAGCGTGCGGCCTCGGGGGTGGCGTGCAGGCGTGCGGCGGTGATGTGGGTGCCACAGTCTGTGCATTCGCCGTACGTACCCGCTTCAATGCGGGCCAAAGCGGCTTCCACGGCGGCCAGGTGGGTGGTTTCGCGCTCGTCCAGCGCAAACTCCAGTTCACGCTCGGTGGCGAGTTGGGCACGCGGGTCCTCGGGCTGACCAAAGTGGTCGGCAGCGGCCTCGGCGCGGCCGATGACGCCCCCGCGCTGCGCGGCCAACTGGGCCAGCAGCTCGGATTGCTGGGCCAGCAATTGTTGGCGGAATGGGGCGGCCTGGGTCTTGTCCATGCAGTGTCTCCTCAAGGGTGATCGGATACCTGCATGGTGCGCTTGTGCGCGATGACCTCGGTTGACCAAGGTCAAGGGATGAAGACCCAGCGCCTGGGGCGGGTTTAGAACAGGGTCTTAGCGCTTGGGCGGCCGCGCCAGCATTTCAGCGGTGTTGGTCTTGCGATCGGCGTTCACGCGCTGCACGTGGGGGCGCTCTGCCATGCGCGTGAGGTACTCGCGCACAGGCAGATCGGCCAGGTAGTCGCGGCCATAGATGATCTTGGTGGCCGAGCTGACGAGCGGCAGGTGCACGATGGCTGCGCAGTCGGCCAGGGTGAAGGCGTCGCCGCCTACGTAGGGGCTGAACTTCGCAAGCTGACCGAAGGCGGCAATGTTTTTCTCAAGCTGCGCTCCCACCTTTTCCTTGGCGGTGTCGCTCACGGTTCCGCCAAAAAAAGCCTGGGGATACAGGTTGCGTGCCACCAGCTCCAGATGCAACTCCAGAAAGGTGATCAGCTCGCGCACCTTGGCGGCCTGGTAGGGGTTGGCAGGGATCAGCGCTGGCTGTGGGTGGGCTGCCTCGATGTAGTCCGCCATCACGGCCGATTCGCACAGCGGCCCCTCGGGCGTGCGCAGGTAGGGCACCTTACCCAGCGGGCTGGCGCTGCGGTCGGTCTCGCCCACCCAGGCCAGTTCTTCGGTGAAGGGCAGGCCCTTTTCGAGCAAGGCGAGTTTGATCTTGTTGTAGTAGTTGCTGGCCGAAAAGCCGCAGAGTGTGAGCATGGTGGCGTCTCCGTTGTGGTGGTGAATGCAGCACGCATCCTAGGTGGGGGCGGGGGCGCAGTCCGTCGCGCAGATGACCCCGGTCAAGGGGTGCGCACCCAGGCCCCCTACAATTCGCACCCATGCCCTCCCTGCAAACCATTCGCAGCCTTCGCTGGCTCGCCCGCCTTGTGCTGGCGTGGTTTGTGTTGTCCATCGGGGTGGCGGTGGCGTCGCCGCTGGTCAATCCGCAGGCGATGGAACTGATCTGTTCGGGCTCGGGCGCCATCAAGCTGCTGGTCAAGACCGATGACGGTGCCAAGGAGATGTCCAGCCACACGCTGGACTGCCCCCTCTGCGCGCATGTCGGCGCTCCGCCTCCCGTGTCGCAGGCCCAGCTGCCTGTGGTCCACCCCCTGGCGCATGCCCTGCGCCCCATCCCTGCCGCGCACATTGCTGCGCGCACCGCCGCGCCGCTGCCGCCGCGTGGGCCCCCGGCCTTCTCCTGAAATTGCTATATTTTTAATAGCTGTTTGCGCTTGGTAGATAAGCGCTGACAGCCTATTTGGCTTGAAATTCAGGAGTTCCCATGCGCAAAAGCCGCATGGCGCTGGCCGTGGCCAGTGCCTTTCCCCTCGCACTCTGCGTGGGTGTTTCCGCGTTGGCCCAGACCGTCGACAGCGCCGGCAACAGCAATGCCCCCGTCAAGGAACTGGGCGTTGTCACCATCAGCGGCGGCCAGCCCACCTCGCTGCCCACGCAGATTCCCACCACCATCGAGGGCGTGACGCGCGAGCAGATCGAGCATTCGATCAACGCCACCGACAGCGAAGACGCCCTCAAGTACCTGCCCAGCCTGCTGGTGCGCAAGCGCTACATCGGCGACTACAACCACGCCGTGTTGTCCACGCGCGCCTCGGGCACGGGCAACCCGGCGCGGTCCATGGTGTTTGCCGACGGCATTTTGCTCAGCAACTACCTGGGCAACGGCCCCACCAACGCGCCGCGCTGGATGCTGGTCACGCCCGAGGAGATCGAGCGCGTGGACGTGCTCTACGGCCCGTTTTCGGCCGCCTACGCAGGCAACTCGGTGGGCGCGGTGGTGGATTACGTCACGCGCATGCCGACGAAGTTTGAAGCCCACGGGCAGGTCAGCTACCAGCACCAGCCCTTTGACCTCTACAACACCAATGCCACTTACGCGGGCAAGCAGGTCAGCGCGTCCGTCGGCAACAAGAACGGCGACTGGTCCTGGTTCCTCAACTTCAACAAGACCGACAGCGAGGGCCAGCCGCTCACCTTCCCCACGCGCCTTGTGTCTGCAGGCGCCGTGGGCAATGCAGGCACGCCGGTGACGGGCGCGGTGCTGGGCAACAACCGCAGCAACCAGCCTTGGTACCTGCTGGGCACTGCCACCCAGTACCACACGCAGCAAGACCACATCAAGGCCAAGATCGCCTACGACTTTTCGCCCACCGTGCGCGCCGCCTATACCTTCGGCTGGTGGCACAACGAATCCGAGGGGCGCCCCACCAGCTACCTGCGCGATGCCAACGGCAATGCGGTATATGGCGGCACGGTCAACATCAATGGCCGCTCGTACACGCTCGCGCCCACGGACTTCAATGTGTCCAACGAGAACCTCACGCACTTTATGCACGGGCTCTCGGTCAAGAGCAATACCAAGGGCGTGTTCGACTGGGAAGTAGCGGCCAGCCTGTATGACTACCAGACAGACACCCTGCGTGCCGCCACCGTGGCACTGCCGGCCGCGCTGAACGGTGGCGCGGGCCGCATCGTCAACAGCAAGGGCACGGGCTGGAACACCCTGGCCGCCAAGGGCACCTGGCGGCCCGATGGGGTGCAGGGCGCGCACATCGTGGACTTTGGCCTGCAGCGCGACAGCTACCAATTGCGAACGGTGGAGAACGCCACGACGAACTGGATCAACGGCGCTGCAGGCGCCCGCACCCAGGCCTTCAACGGCGACACCCAACTGCTGGGCCTGTGGGCGCAAGACACCTGGAAGATCGCGCCGAAGTGGAAGGCCGTGCTCGGCGCACGCGCCGAACGCTGGAGCGCCAGCAACGGCCAGACCGGCAACGCCACCACCACCGTGGGCCACCCCGAGCGCAACGAAACCTATGTGTCGCCCAAGGCTGCGGTGGCCTACCAGGCCAATGACCTGTGGGTGCTCAAGGCCTCTACCGGCCGTGCGGTGCGCATGCCTACCGTGTCCGAGCTGTACCAGGGTGGCATCAGTGGCAGCGGCACGCTGATCAACAACGACCCGAACCTGAAGCCTGAAAAAAGCTGGACCACCGAGCTGACCGCCGAGCGCGATATGGGCAATGGCCTGCTGCGCCTCACAGCGTTCTTTGAGCGCACGAAAGACGCGTTGTATTCCCAGACCAATGTGCTCGTCACACCCAACGTGACCAACGTGCAGAACGTGGACGCCATCCTCACCAAGGGCTTGGAACTGTCGTACCAGGCAACCAATGTCTTCATGCGCGGGCTGGAGCTGGGCAGCAGCCTGACCTGGACGGACTCCAAGATCACCCGCAACGACAAGTTCCCCGCCAGCGTGGGCAAGTGGCAGCCGCGCATCCCCGAGTGGCGCGCGAGTGCCGTTGCCACCTACCGGCCGGACGACAAATGGTCGTACACACTGGGCGCGCGCTACAGCGGCCAGCAGTACAGCACGCTGGACAACACCGATGTGAACGGCTTTGCCTACCAGGGCGCCAGCCGCTACTTCACCACCGATGTGCGCGTGCGCTACCAGATCACCAAGCAGGTCAGCGCGGCCGTGGGCATCGACAACCTGAACAACTATCAGTTCTGGAACTTCCACCCTTACCCGCAGCGCACTTACCTCGCTGAGCTCAAGGTCAGTCTCTGAAAGGAATACATCCCATGTCTCTGAATACTATGAAAAAGATAGCTGTAATCGCTTTGCTGTCAGGCGCAGGAGGCCTTTTTGGCTCTGCATCCGCCCATGTGGTGCTCGAATACCAGGTCGCCCCGGCGGGCGCAGGCTACAAGGCCACATTCAAGGTGGGCCACGGCTGCGGTGCGTCGCCCACGCGGCAGATTGCGGTGGACATCCCGGCGGGCATGCGCGGCGCGCGCCCCATGCCCAAGCCGGGCTGGACGCTCGATGTACAGCGCGAAAAGCTCGCCCAGCCCTATACCAGCCACGGCCGCAGCATCACCGAAGACGTGGTGCGTGTGACCTGGACGGCCAAGACGCCGGACGACATGCTGCAAAGCGCGCACTACGATGAGTTCGTGCTCGTGGCCCAGGCGCCCGAGCAGGCCGGCACCGTGTACTGGCCCGTGCGCCAGGTGTGTGCGGAAGGCAAAAACGACTGGACCGAGGTGCCCAAGGCGGGCCAAAAACTCTCGGACCTCAAGTCCCCCGCTGCAGCGCTGGAGATTCTGCCCACGGGCGGCGCCGCTGCCCACCATCATTGACAGTCCGGCCCACGGCCTGTTCTCCCTTTCCCGTCCCTCTTCCCTTCTTCCCTTCTTCCCTTCTTCCCTTCTTCCCTTCTTCTCGTTCTCTCACTCACCGAAAGGCATCCATCATGAAAAAACTGCTTCACACTGCCTCCCTGGTTTCCACACTGGCCGCTGTACTCGCCAGCACCCCCGCATGGGCACAGACCGCTGCCGTCAAAGTCGAAGGTGCTTGGGCGCGCGCCAGCGTGCAGGGCCAGAAGGCCACCGGTGCGTTCATGCGCCTCACCGCCCAGGACGGCGCCCGCCTGGTGCGCGCCGAGTCGCCCGCTGCGGGCATCACCGAAGTGCACGAGATGAAGATGGAGGGCGACATCATGAAGATGCGCGCCGTGCCTGCGCTTGACCTGCCTGCGGGTAAGACGGTGGAGCTCAAGCCCGGTGGCTACCACGTCATGCTGCTGGACCTGAAGGCTCCGCTGGCCAAAGGCGCTTCGGTGCCACTCACCCTGGTGTTTCAGGACGCCAAGGGCGTGGAAAGCAAGGTCGACCTCACCGTGCCCGTGGGCACGGCAGCACCCGGTGGCGCCACCGCAGGCACCATGATGAATGGGCATAAACACTGACATCTCCGCATCGGCGGCCGCTTCGCCTGCGCAACGCATTGGAGTAAGCTGTGACTCCACCACAGACTACCCTCGTCCACCTCTTGCGGAGCGGCCATGAGCGATACATCGAATTTCGGTTTCGGCAAACTTGTCCCCGGTTTTGACTTTCTGCAGAGCCTGGCCAAGGGGGCATCCAGCAGCATTCCGCAGTTGCCCAACCTCAGCAACTGGGTGGCGCCCACCATCAGCGTCGAAGAGCTGGAAAAACGCATCGACGAACTCAAGGCCGTGCAGTTCTGGCTGGAGCAGAACTCACGCGCGCTGGCCGCCACCATCCAGGCGCTGGAAGTGCAGAAGATGACCCTGGCCACCCTGAAGGGCATGAACTTCAGCATGGGGGACGTGGCCAACGCCTTCAAGCTCAAGACGGCTGACACCGTGATGAGCGGCGTACAGAAAGCCGCCGACACCGTGACGGGCGCCGCCGAGGCTGTGGCTGGTGCCGCCGCCCGCGCTACGGGACGTGTGAGTGCAGCCGAAGAAGAAGCCGAAGACGAGGGTGACGACGCCGAACCCGCTGCCCCGCCTGCCAAGGCCAAAACAAAAGGCAGCAAGGCATCGGCCGCTGCCGCGCCTACCGTGGTGGACCCCATGCAGTGGTGGGGCGCACTCACCGGTCAGTTCCAGCAGATCGCCGCCAACGCCATGAAGGATGCGGCCAAGCAGACCGCCATCGACACCACGAAGAACATGGCCACGGGCCTTGCCAAAGAAGCCCTCAAGACAGCCACCGGCATGGCCAGCCAGTTTGCCGCCAAGGGCATGCAGACCATGCAGGGCGGTGCCAAGCGCGCCGCTGCATCGGGCACCGCCAAGAAGAGCACCGCTGCCAAGAAGCCTGCAGTCCGCAAAACCCCGGCAAAACCCGCCGCCAAGAAGGCCAGCAGCAGCACCCGCAGCCCAGCCGCCCGCAAGCGAGCGGGCTGACGCCAAAGTGGGCGGGTGTGACAACCCGCAGGTGGTGCAATATCTGCCCGCCACCGCCCTGGCATGGAGATCACCACCATGAAACTATTTCCCACTGGCCATGCCACCCACCCCCAATGGCGCATGGCCGCCGCGCTGGTGCTGGCGCAGCTGCGCGCCCAGATGGCGTTGCCCGACTACGCTGCAGCGCCCACCCTGGGCCTGCTCTACATCACCGACCACTATGGCAACGACGCCCAGGCGCTGCTCGACTACCTGAGCGGCGAACTGCCCGAGGTCACCGACTGGAGCGGCACCGTGGGGGTGGGCGTGTCGGCCAACAACGCCGAGTACTTTGACGAGCCCGCGCTGTCGGTCATGCTGCTGGATGTGCCCGCAGACCAGTACCGCGTGTTCTCGGGCGTGGCGCCGCTGCCCACGCATGCGCCACACCCGGGCAGTGGGTTTGTGGCCCATACCGCCCTGGTGCATGCCGATGGCCGCACGCCCGAACTGGCCGAGTTGCTGACCGAGATGGCTGCACGCACCGACACGGGCTACCTGTTTGGTGGCCTCTCTGCCAGCCGCACCAGCAGTGTGCAGTTTGCCGTGGGTGGCGACGGCAACATGGCCGGGCAGGGCGGTGCCAGCGGGGTGTTTGACGGTGGCCTGTCGGGCGTGGCGTTTGGTGCCGGGGTGGCGCTGGTGTCGCGCGTTACGCAGGGCTGCCAGCCCGTGGGCACGCTGCGCACGATCACCGCCGCGCAGGACAACGTGGTGCTCGCGCTCGATGGCGAGCCCGCGCTGGACGTGCTGCTCGATACGCTGCAGGTGTCGCTGGATGGTGGCGACCCGCAGCCCGCGCTGCGCAAGGTGCGCGCCACGCTGGCCGGGCTGGTCAGCGCGGGCGAGCAGCCCCAGGGCCAGCGCCGCACGGGCCACTTTGGTACCGACACACGCGTGCGCCACATCGTGGGGCTGGACGGCAGCCGCCGGGGCGTGGCCCTGGCCGACCATGTGGAGCCGGGTATGCACCTGGCGTTCTGTCAGCGCAATGTGGCAGCGGCACGTGCCGACCTCATGCGCATCTGCGCCGAGATCCGCGAAGAACTCTCGCCCGAAGAGCTGGAGCCCGCGTCGCTGGTGTCGTCGTCCAGCGCGGATGGCGAGATGGCCGCTGCCAACAGCGCCTCAGGCGCCAGCGCGGCGCCCCAGGCAGGGCGGCGAATCTGTGGGGCTATCTATGTGAGCTGCTCGGGCCGCGGCGGCCCGCATTTTGGCGGGCCCAGCGCCGAGCTGCAGATCGTGCGCCACGCGCTGGGTGACGTGCCGCTGGCCGGGTTCTTTGCCGGTGGGGAAATTGCGCACCACCACTTGTATGGTTACACCGGGGTGCTCACCGTTTTCGTTGACGACGACCCGAACGCCCGCTGAGCGACTGAGCCGCGTCGCCCGCAGAGAACGCCAGGGCGGGCCCTGGCGGAGACGGCGCCCCATGGAGGGGGCCAGGTCAGCCCGCGCCGTTGTCGTCTGCTTCGGCCTTTTCTTCGGGCGTCAGGCGCGTGGCCAGGATCTTGTCGATGGTCTTGCCATCCATATCCACCACTTCCAGCTTCCAGTCCTCCCACTGCACGGTGTCGGTCACTTTGGGCAGGCGGCCGGTCAGCAGCATGATCATGCCGCTCAGCGTGTGGTAGCGGCCGCGTTCCTCCTCGGGCACGGCATCCAGGTTCAGGCGGTCTTTCAGCTCGGGCACGGGGATGTGGCCGTCCAGCAGCCAGCTGCCGTCCTCGCGCTGCAGCGCCCAAGAGGTCTCGGGGTCGCGCGGCTGAAACTCGCCGGTGATGGCCTCGATGAGGTCCTGCAGCGTGACGATGCCCTGCACCTCACCGTATTCGTCGATGACAAACGCCATGTGCACGTCCGACAGGCGGAAGTTGTCCAGCAGCTCCATGCCCGTGATGGTTTCGGGCACATACAGCGCTGTCTGCAGCGGCTGGTCGGCCAGGCCGCCGCGCGCCTTGTCGCGCAGCGTGCGCGACAGCCACTGGCGCGCGTTGATCACGCCCAGGATGTTGTCCATGCCGCCGCGCACCACCGGGAAGCGTGCGTGGTCGGATTCTTCGATGCATTTGAGGTTGTCTTCAAACGACGCATCCATATCCAGACACACCACATCACCACGCGGCACCATCAGCGAGCCGATCTGACGGTCGTCCAGCCGGAACACATTGCGCACCATGGTGTGCTCGTGCGATTCGATCACGCCCGCAGTGGTGCCCTCCACCAGCATGGCGTGGATCTCTTCTTCGGTCACCGGGCTGCCGCTGGTTTCCTTCACACCCATCAGGCGCAGCAGCGTGCGCGTGGAGGTGGACAGCAGCAGCACAAACGGCTTGGTGGCCAGCGCCAGAAAGTTGATGGGCCGCGCCACCAGGCGGGCAAAGGTCTCGGGGTACGACTGGCCGATGCGCTTGGGCACCAGTTCACCCACCACGATAGAGAAATACGTGATCAGCACCACCACCAGGCCGGTGGCCGCGTAGCTGCCAAAAGGCATGGGAACGCCCAGTGCTTCAAGCCACAACGCCAAGGGCCCAGCCAAGGCGGCCTCACCCACGATACCGTTCAGCACGCCAATCGATGTGATGCCGATCTGGATGGTGGAGAGAAAACGCGTGGGGTCTTCGCCCAGCTTCACGGCAGCGGCGGCGCCGCTATCGCCCTCATCAATCAGCTTTTGCAACCGGGCTTTGCGGGCCGTGACCAGAGCGATCTCGGACATGGCAAACAGGCCGTTGAGAAGGATGAGGGCGAACAGTATTGCTATTTCCATACAAAGGGCGCCTTGCGCGCCCTTGGGTGTTGAGAAGCGACCAATTGTAAGGACAGGGGCCAGAGACCCTGCGCTGGCTCCTAGCCACCTTCGGTCGGGAGGCCCGTTTCGTCCCACTCGGGCAGTCCCCCCCGCAGCCAGTACACGGACTGGAACCCCTTGGCTGTGGCCACCTTGGCAGCTTTGTAGGACTTCCAGCATTCGGCGCCATTGCACGCAAAAATTACCGGCTTGGCCTTGTCCACGCCCTGAAGCTTGTCCAGCGCCTGGAAATCATCCTGTGCGGCATTGAAGGCCACGTCCTTGAGGCTCTTTTCCACATACGCTGCAAACACGGCGCCCCGGATGCGCTTGGTCTTGAATTCCTTCTCGGTGCGGGTGTCCACCAGCGTGGCGCCCTGCACCAGCAGGGTCTGGGCCTCGCGCGCAGTGATGCGCTTCACCCCAGGCAGGCTCGTGGGGGTGAACAGCCCCAGCTCGGCCACACGTCGGTACTCAACGGCCTCCGGGCGCACGGAGGCTGGCGGCAGGCCGCTGGCGGAGGACGACGCGCTGAACCACTGGGCCAGCTTGTTGCGCGCATCCGCCGGCAGGTCTTTTTTCACCACGATGGAGAACCCGCCAGGCACCGGCTGCGATGTAGCCAGCACCCGCGCAAGGCCGGGGTGCGCTGCCGACCATTCGGCCCAGTCGTCCTCGCGCACCACAGTGGCATCCGCCGTGCCCAGAGTCAGGGCTGTCAGGCCGGCCTGGGGAAATTTCTCGTACTGCACCGCGCGCAGGTCCTGGAACGACAGCCCCGCCTCATTGAGCATGCCGCGCGCCATGTAGGTGTAGACCGAATCCTGCTGGGGCAGATAGAGCCGTCTGCCTTTCATGGCAGGCACCGCCGCGATCTGCTGCAGCCCGACCAGCAGGTATCTGTCAGATTTGTGCGTGGCGCCCACCAGCTCGTAGCCGCGTTGCAACGCGGACGCAGCCACCTGGGCAGGGCCAATGAAGATGTCATATCCCGCGCTGCGCGTGGCGCGCATCACATCGGCCAGGTCGTCGCTGGTGGTCAGTGCCACGGGCTGGCCAGCGGCCTTCGACAGGCCCGATTCGGCGGAGGTGCGCAGGATGGAGTGCGCCGCCTTGCGGGCCGTGGGCTCCACGGCCACGATGGCCGTCAGCTGGGCCTGGGCGGCGCTGCAACACAGCCATAAGCCAAGTAGCAGTCCCAGCGGGCCGCGGGTCGATTTTCTGGTGATGTTCATTGCGCGGTTCCTCTCCCCAAAACAAACCGCGAATATGCCCAGGGCCCCCGCACCTGCGTACGAATGTTTCTGATATTTTGTTTTTGTTACTTCTTCTAACGAAGCCATGCGTGCGGCGCGCAGAGCTCCCGCACAGAATGCGGGCTGACCCGATCCCCTGTGCCTGCCGGGTGGGCGGGAGCAACAAAGAGTTTTTGTCCATCCCATTATTTGGAGACGTTTCCATGAAAGATTCGATGACCCTGCCGCGACGCCACATGCTGGCCGGAAGTGCCGCCGCCTTGAGCGCGCTGGGCCTGGCTGGATGGGCCGGCGGTGCGCGTGCCCAGCAGGCCGCAGCCGCTGCCAAGCCGCTGCCCGCGTATGCAGGGTGGAAGTCACCGGACGCGCTGATCGTGCACAGCAGCAGCACTCTCGAAACCCGTCGCTCCGCGTTTGGCACCAGTGTCATCACGCCGTCCAACCAGCTGTATGTGCGCAACAACCTGCCCGCGCCCGACGCCGCCATCCTGGACAACCGCGATGCCTGGACCGTGGCGATCGAAGGGGTCAAGAGCCCGCGCAGCCTGACCCTGGCCGAGCTCAAGACGCTGGGCGTGGAGACCGTAGCCAGCGTGCTGCAATGCTCGGGCAATGGCCGGGGATTTTTCCCCAGCAAGCCCAGCGGCACCCCCTGGTCGGTGGGCGCTGCCGGTTGTGTGGTCTGGAGCGGTGTGCCGCTGCGCAACGTGGTGGCCGCCCTGGGCGGGCTGGCCGATGGTGCTGCCTACCTGACCGGCACGGGCGGCGAGAAACTGCCCGAAGGTGTGGACCCGCTCACCGTGCTGGTGGAGCGCTCGGTGCCCGTGAAGGCGATGGACGACGCACTGCTGGCCTGGGAGATGAACGGCGAGCCGCTGTCGCTGGCGCACGGCGGCCCGCTGCGGCTGGTGGTGCCGGGCTACCAGGGCGTGAACAACATCAAGTACGTCAAGCGCGTTGCGTTTACCAGCGCACAGTCGCAGGCGCGCATCATGTCGCACGGCTACCGCATGTCGCCGCCCGGCAGCAAGGCCAGCCCCGACCAGCCTTCGGTGTGGGAGATGGGCGTGAAGTCCTGGATCAACGGCCCGCTGCCGGACAAAGGCGCACTCAAGCCCGGACAGGTGCAGGTGCATGGCGTGGCCTTTGGCGGCACGCGCGGCATCAAGGGCGTGGAGGTGTCGGCCGATGGCGGCAAGACCTGGCTGGCGGCCAAGCTCATCGGCCCCGACCTGGGCCCGTTTGCCTGGCGGCAGTTTGCGCTGCCCGTGCGCCTGGAGGCGGGCACCCATGTGCTGGCGAGCCGCGCCACCGACACGGCGGGCAATGTGCAGGCCGAGCAGCGCGAGGAAAACCTGGGCGGCTACAACAACGCCAGCTGGCGCGACCACGCCGTCACTGTGACTGTGGCATGACATCGATCCCCCCTGAGGCGCTTTGCGCCTTCCCCCCGAAGGGGGGACGCCACCCGTGGCCTGGCAGAGCCAGTTCCACGGTGGCACTGGCATGGGTGCGCGCCGCTATCGGTCGGCCTCGGATGCCGCAAGGCGGTTTGCTGGTAGGGCTAGCGTTACTGTGGGCGGGTGCCAGCTGGGCCGCCGAGCCGGCCGAGCTGGCGCGCGGCAAGGAGCTGTTCACCAAGATCCAGCCCGCCTGCGCGGTGTGCCACACGCTGCAGGCCGCCGGGGCCGAGGGCCAGGTGGGTCCGGTGCTGGATGAGCTGAAACCCGACGCGGGCCGAGTGTTGCGCGCGCTGAAGGCAGGCATCGGCGTGATGCCCTCGTATGCCGAGCGCATGAGCGAAAAGGACATGCTGGCCGTGGCGCAGTTTGTGGCGCACGCCACAGGCGCAGCCAAGTAGGCGCAGCCTTTCGCGGCGGTTGCAGCAGCGTTGCCTCGCTGCAACCGCGCGCTGCTTCAGGCCGCCGTGCGGGACGGCACCAGTGCCGCTCCTGCAGTGCGCCCCTGCAAGCCCTGGAACGCAAAGTCCACCTCGGGCACGCGGCCACTCACGATGTCGGCCAGGGCCTTGCCCGAGCCGCAGGCATGCGTCCAGCCCAGCGTGCCGTGGCCGGTGTTGAGGAACAGGTTGCCCACCTTCGTCTTGCCGATCAGCGGCACGTTGCTCGGTGTAGCCGGGCGCAGTCCGCTCCAGAACTGGGCCTGGCTCGCGTCGCCCGCGCCAGGGAAAAGCTGTTCCACACGCCGCACGATGGCCTCGCAGCGCACCTGGTTCAGGTGGCGGTCGTAGCCGTTCAGCTCGGCCGTGCCTGCAATGCGCAGGCGATCACCGCCGCGTTCGCTGGTGTAGCGCGAGAACACGAGCTTGAACTCGTCGTCCGTCAGGCTCACCTGGTGCGCCTTGCTGGCGTCTTTCACCGGCATCGTCACCGAGTAGCCCTTGGCCGGGTAGATAGGCAGCTGGATGCCCAGCGGCTGCGCCAGCAGCGGGCTGAACGAGCCCATGGCCAGCACAAACGCATCGCCGCGCACGCGCTCGAAGCGGCCTTCGGCATTGGTCACTTCCACGTGGTCGATGCGGCCGCCTGCCTCGCGCAGTGCGGTGATGTGGTGGCCCATGCGGAACTGCACGCCCGCCGTCTCGCACAGCTTGGCCAGCTCGCGCGTGAACTGGTTGGCATCGCCCGATTCGTCCTCGGCCGTGTAGGTGGCGCCCGCCAGTTGTGGGCGGATGTGGGCCAGCGCTGGTTCAAGGCGCACGGCCTCGTCGGCGCTGATGACCTGGCGCTCGCAGCCCAGCTGGCGCATCTGCTCGGCCGGGGCCAGCGCGCCGTCGAATTCCTTTTGGTTGGTATAGAAGTGGAGGATGCCCTGCGTGCGCTGGTCGTACTGGAGGCCGGTTGCCGCGCGCAGCTGCTGCAGCGTGTCGCGGCTGTAGGTGCCCAGGCGCACGATTTGCTCGATGTTGTGGCGCGTGCGCGCTGGCGTGCAGTTACGCAAAAAGGACAGGCCCCACAGCCACTGGCGCATGTCGGCGCGGATGCGGAACAGCAGGGGCGCATCCTCCTTGCCCAACCACTGCAGCACCTTGAGCGGCGCGCTGGGGTTGGCCCAGGGCTCGGCGTGGCTCACCGAGATCTGGCCGCCGTTGGCAAAGCTGGTCTCAGCGCCGGGCGTGCCCTGGCGGTCGATGACCGTGACCTCATGGCCAAGTTGTTGCAGGAAATAAGCCGAAGTCACGCCGAGCAAGCCGGCGCCCAAAACGATTACGCGCATTTTTGAAGCCTTTTAAGGGTTCAGCGCTTGATGGATGTGCGTTGGCAGCTATTAATTAAATAGCAAGCAGCCAGCGCGCGTCCGCCAAGCTGCCGCTCCCCCTGTCCTTGGTACCTGAGAGATTCACCACCCAGCCCACATGGCGCGCGGTTTGCTCCTTCGGTGCGCCACAACGCTGCTGACAGGTTGGGGCGGCTCTCCAGACGGCTTTGATAAATGGTGCAGTACGGGACCTGAGCGTGTATGGGAGTTTGCGCCTTCGGTGCAGCGGTGGGCCTTGTGGCCTGCCGTGCTCTCCTGCGGGGGCCATTCTAGGAGGGTACGGGCGGCGGTGGGGTGTTTGGGACGGCTAATGGGCGGCAATCGTTGCTGATGCTGGCGGCGACATGGAGTCGCCATAATCCGGCGATTTGACCCACCCCCAGGACGCTTTTCCCATGCCCGACACCGCCTTTGACCCCTTCGCCAGCGCCGCCGTGATCACCATGGCGCGCCAGGGACGCACGCCCCGGCCGCTGGATTTGCCCGTTGCATTGCGCCCTCGCGATGCGGCCGAGGCCTACGCCGTGCAGGACGCCGTAGTGCGTGAGCGGGGCGAAATTGTGGGCTGGAAGGTGGGCGCCGCGTCGCCCCAGGCCCAACCCGCACGTGCGGCGCTGACCCGCGACTCGGTGTGGGTGGAGCAGCCTGGCCAGGAGGTCAACTTGTCGGCCACAGGCTTTGCCGTGATGGGGGTGGAGGCGGAGCTGGTGTACGAACTGGGCGCAGACCTGCCCGCACGCGCCACGCACTACAGCGCAGCCGAGGTGCTGGCCGCCATGGTGTCGGTGCGTGCCGCCATTGAGGTGTGCGACACGCGTTTTGCCGCCTGGGCACAACAAGGGGAGTGGAGTCGCTTGGCCGACCAGGCCTGCCATGGGGCGCTGATCGTGGGTTCGGGTTTGACCGATGTGGCTTCGGTGCAGCCCCTGGTGCAAGGGGTCAGCCTGTCGGTGAACGGATCGGTGACCGTGCAGCACGCCACCTGGGGTAACCCGGCAGGTGATCCGCTGCGGCTGCTGGTGTGGCTGGCCAACGAAGGCGCGCGCAGCCTGCGAGGGCTGCGCGCAGGGCAGTGGGTGACCACCGGGTCCTGCACCGGCACCGTGATGGTGGCGCCGGGCACGGTGGTGGTTGCCGACTTTCCTGGTGTCGGTCGCGCCGAGGTGAAATTCGACTAAACCGTTTCGAGGATCGTGGAACGCGGCAGATCAGTTGCGGCGCGGGTTGTCCGGCTGGCTGTCGCGGCGGTTGGACACGCCGTCACCGTCGCGATCACGGTCATTGCGGTTGGAGATGCCATCGCCATCGCGGTCCCGGTCATTGCGGTCGGCAATGCCGTCACCGTCGCTGTCCCAGCGGCCCCGCTGCATTTCCCAGCGGCCATCGCGTTCCACCCATTGGGGCTGCCGGTACTGATAGCCGCTGCGCGCTTGTACCCAGTGGCCCTTCACCCAGCGATGGCGGTTGCCGCGCCATTCCCAATGGCCTTGTTCCCACACCTGGCCACGGCGTGGGCGCGGCACGGCTTCGTACCGTGGTGGTGGGGGCGCGGGAATCACTTGGTAGGTCTGCGTGGGCTGGTACCCACGCTGTGGCTGGTCGGACTGAATAACGACGGTGCCCTGGATGGCCGCGTGTGTCGGTACGAGGGGCAGCAGTGCCATCAGGGCGATGGCGGCCGCGGTCAGTGTTTGGCGGGTCATGGTGGTCTCCGGGGTGATTCCTGGCGGAATCGGTCTTTGCATGGTGGCGGCCTGGTGCGCGGCGCCACGTAGGTGTTCAGCGGGGGCGGGCGTAGGCCAAAGGGGGGAGTGGGCGCGGGGCTTGCGAGCCTCCGCGCTCCTTCAGCTGTTCAATCGTTCAATTGCGGTAGGGGTTGTCCGGGCGGCGGTCGTGCCGATTGGGAACGCCGTCTCCGTCACGGTCGCGGTCGTAGCGGTTGGACACGCCATCGCGGTCTCGGTCGTGGTGATCGCGGTCGTAGCGGTTGGGAACACCATCACCATCGCGGTCACGGTCATAGCGGTTGGGGATGCCGTCGCCATCACGGTCCCAGCGGCCTGGGCGCAGGTCCCACCGGCCGCCGTGTTCCACCCAGCGCGGCTCGCGGTAGTAGTAACCAGGGCGGGACTTGACCCAGTGGCCCTGGACCCAGACATGGCGGTGGCCGCGCCAATCCCAATAACCGGGCACCCACACCATGTTGTGCCGAGGGCGGGGCGCCACTTCATGGCGAGGGGGCGGTGGTGGGCCGTATTGCACCACCATGGGCGCTGGCGCCTGGTAGTGGTGGGGCTGCCCCGACTGGATGACAACAGTGGCGCTGGTCTGTGCCTGCGCCACCGTTGCGGCGCCCAGAGACAGCAAGGCGATGGAAACAGCGGCGAGTGCATTGCGGGCCATGGTGATCTCCTCAGAATGATTCCTTGCGGAACCGGAGACTTCATGGTGCAGATGCTGCGTCAAGCCGGTGTAGGCGAATTGCGAAGTCTTGTGAAGTTGTGTTTCCTGCAGCAGGAGCAGCAGCGGTTTCCGTGATTTTTCTCACACTTCCGGCAAGCTGCCCACCCATGTGAACGTAGTGCGGCCCTTCAGCGCCACCACACCAGCGCCGCCACCACGAGCAGGGCAAACCAGGCAGGGTGTCGGCCCTCAGTGGCATAGAACACCAGCACGCCGCTGGCCAGCGTGGCGACCCCGGCCACATCGGCCACCCAGGCTCCCAGGTCCGCGTCCAGGGGCGCGGTCCCCAGGCGCCACATCAAGGCGCTCAGGGCCCAGCCCAGCACGGTGGCCAGGTGCCAGGTGCCCCACAGAATGCGCACCTGCCACTCCCGCAGCACGGGCCGTCCGCCGGTGGGCACGATGCCCTCTGTGCGCAGGGCGCGAAACACCAGCAATTCACCCAGCACCGAGTGCGCAACACCCACCAGGGCGAGGCCCCCGGCTGCCAGTACCAGCGCAGTATTCATGGACAGTTTCTAGTTCAATCAGGATGGTGGAAGGTGCAGACGCAGCGCATCAACCGCCTTTTTCGCCTTCAGCGCTTTGGGGCCAGCACAGGGCCAGCGCGGGCGGCAGCGCCAGCCAGAAGCCGGAGGAAGGCATGAGCACAATGCCCAGCACCGTGAGTGCCAGCAACCCGGCACCCAGCCCGCGCAAAGGAACGGGCGCCAGGGCAGCGTTGCGTTCGGCCAGCAGGATGGCCCAGCCCAGCAACGCGAACAACACGCCGAACAGTACAAACCAGACCACGGCGCCCACGGCCGGGTCTTTTTGTACGCTGTTGAAAACGCCGCGCCGCACGATCTCTTGCAGCTGGGTCGGAAACACGACGGCGGCATACAGCGTGTGCAGCACCGCCACGGCCAGCATCCACTGGCCCTTCCAGCGGTTGCGAAACGGTATGGCCGTAGAGCGAGGGGAGGGGGAAGTCTGTGAGGTCATGTGGGTGGGGTCCTATGAAGGAAGAAGGGCGGGGCAATGCGTGTGGACACGCGCGCCCAGCCCCGTAAGCAGGTGCATGAGGCCCATCCACATGCGCTCGAACGCGGGCATCTCGCCGGGCACCTGCACCAGGTGCTTGCCCAGCATGCGCTGGTGCCGTCCGGCCGTGATGGGTGGCGGCGTCTTGACGCCAAAATCGAAAATCGGTTGCGTGAAGGGCTCCATCTGCCAGGCCTGCATGTCAGCCAGTGCGGGCGCGAGTTCGGCGGTGTAGGCCGGCACGGTGAGGCTGGCGTTGACGAGTCCGAGTGCCTGGTAGGCCTGCAGCACCAGCGCGTCTCGCTGTGGGTCGGTGGCAGGCCTCAGCAGGGCGGACCATGCTTTTGTCACCTGGGTGCGAAAGTGCTCCGACAGGCTGCGCGTGCAGCCAAAGTCCAGCACGCCCACGGTGCCATCGGGTGCGAACAAGAAATTGCCCGGGTGCGGATCGGCGTGCACTCGGCCCAGCACAAAGAGGCAGTGCATGAACCAGTCCCACAGGTGCTGCCCTGCCAGGTCGCGTTGTGCCTGCGTGGGCTCTGTGGCCAGCCACGCCTGCAGGTGCTGGCCCGGCAGAAACTGCTGTGTGAGCACCTGGGCCCGGGTGTGCGACAGGATGGGCTGGGCCAGCACCACGCCTGGCAGCGCCGCGTGCTCTGCGAACCACTGCAGTTGTTCGGCCTCCTGCAGGTAATCCACCTCGCGCAGCAGCGTGGCCTCGATCTCGGTCATCACGCTGTCCACCACGGTGTTGGCGGGCAGCGGCATGTCGGTATGGGCCAGGGCGCGCAGCGCGGCGCGCATGAGCTGCATGTCGCTGGTGATGGTGGCGGCGATGCCGGGGTACTGCACCTTCACGGCCACCGTGCCGTGGCCTGCCAGCTGCGCGCGGTGCACCTGGCCCAGGCTGGCGGCGGCGAAGGCGGTGGGTTCGAAGTGTTCAAACAGTGCCTCGGGCTCCTGCCCGAAAGCTTGGCGGAACACGCGGCCCACCAGCGCGCGGTTGAGTGGTGGGGCCTGGTGGTGGGCGCGCGCCAGCTCTTGCCGCACACCGTCGGGCAGCAGGCCGGGGTGCATGCTGAGCAACTGCGACACCTTGAGCGCCGAGCCCCGCAACTGGCCCAGCGCGCCAAAGAGGATGCGGCCGAGGGCGGCTTCGTGGTCGGCCTGTGCTTGGGCAGATGGCGTGCGCACGCGGTGCCCCAGCTGGGCCATCCCAATGCGCGCGGCAGCGATGCCCGTGATGGTGCCGCGCGCCAGGCGGCCGGTGCGCGGCGGTTCAGTGCGTGCCATGGTCTGCCAGGCGTTGCACCATGGCCCGTGCGATGCGGCGGTGAAAGGGTGTCACCACCGCCATGTAGGCATGCCCGAGCGTGTTGTGGATGTGCACCACGGTGCTGAGCACCATGGTCGGCGGCCCAGAGGTCTCGGTCCGTCCGCTGTGCTTGGTCAGTGCAACCTGCACGTCGAGGTGCCTGTCGTCCTGGCCCATCACGACTTCGGTATCGCTCAGGTGGCGGATGCGGAAGATGCCCACGCGGTCGCCCACACGGTAGCTGCTGGCCTCGCGCAGCGATCTGCCGCTGGCGGGCGGGTACCCATCGTGCAGTTGCCCCAGGTCCTTCAGGCCCACCAGCCGCACCAGCTTGTTGCGCACGGTCATGAGCATTTGTGTCCAGCGCGGGGTGCGGGCCACCACGTCCAGCCAGGCCTGCAGGGCGGTGCGGGATGGCTGGCCGTCAGCCACCTCGTAGGCATCAAAAAAATGGGCACCGGGCAAGCTTGCATGGATGGCGGTGCCTGCGGGCACCTGCGTTTCGCGCACGGTGGGGGCGGTGGTCATGCGGACTTCCTCTTGCGTGGCGTGGCGGCGGGCTTGCCGGTGGTGCTGGGGGGCGGGACCGGGCTGGCTGCGCGTGGTTTGCGCGGCGTACGGGGCGGCTTGGAAGGCTCTGGCGCTGCGGGTGAACCGGCGTTTGCCGTGTGGGCCTGGTGTGCCTGGGGAGTGCTGTAGGGCGCGCTGGCCATGGCCTGCTTGGCCAGCTGCAGCATCCCCATGAGGCCGCTGCTGTGTTGAACCATGCGGGCCATCTGGCTGCGCAGCACAAAGCCGCCCAGTTGCAGCACGCGATTGACGAGCCCGCCACGCAGTGCCTGCACCAGCACACCCAGCGAAAGGTCCACCAGCTGCGCGGTGTCGGCAAATTCGTCGGAGGTGTCGGCCAGCCAGTAGGTCACCACACCGGCCAGGTAGTCGGTGTAGAGCCCACCCGCCATGCCTTTGAAGTCGCAGGGCTCGATTTCGCCACTGGCCTCTGCCGCTTCGAGAAAGCTGGCGACGGCCTCGCGCAGGCTCTGGCGCGCCGCCAGGGGCTCGGCCAGCATCGACAGCGGCGAGCGCCGCGCCAGACTGCGCACCTGGGCCACAAATTCGCGGTCGGCCAGCAGGCGCTCCAGCACGGCGTCGGTCAGGCGCTGCAGCTTTTCCTGCAGCTGATAGCCCGCGAAGCCTGGCGTCTGCAGGGTTTCGGCCAGCGCCTGGTGGACCACATCGTCCAGGTAGCCGAGCACGATGCGGTCCTTGGTGGGGAAGTATTTGTAGATCGTGGCGTCGCCAATGCCTGCTGCACGCGCGATGTCTTTCATCGTCGTGCCGTCAAAGCCCTGGCGGGTCATGAGGTCCACCGCGCTGGCCACGATCTGGCGGCGCGTGGCGTCTTGTTGCTGGCGGGTGGTTTTCATTTGACTATCTTTAAATAAACAAAATTTGTTATTTAAAGAATAGTATTTTCTGTTTGTTGCGTCAAGCAGGGGTGGCACAGCACAGCTGCTGGCGCTGTGCTCAACTCATAAATTTAGGGTGTTTTTGGCCTCTGGCGCTTTTTGGTAAAGCGCTGATAGCTATCAAAATAAGAGTAAATCAGCGCCGCATGGACGCAAACGCCTCAAACTCCCAGCTGCGCATCGCCAGCAGCAAGGTGTAGCCCTCGCGCTCGCGGTCGGGCAGCTTCTGGTCGGCCAGGTGCTGCTGGGCAAAGTCCTGGGCCACGCGCTGCATGCGCTCCATGAACGCTGGGGCCAGGCTGCGGCTGATGTTGCCGTGCACCAGCAGCACGCCTTCGCCCGCGCCGTCAAAGCCGCCCGCGAAGTAGTCCAGCAACGCGTGGTCACGAAAGTAGTTCATCACCGGGCCATGCGGGCGCCAGCGAAAGGTCTTGGCCAGCTTGAGGCGGTAGCGGTTCAGTGGCCGCAGCTCGATGATGCCGATGCGGTCGAGCTGTGCGAGGTACTTGATGCCCTCGGCCTCGGTGAGGCGGTAGGCGGTGGTCACCTGCTCCAGCGTCCATTGGCTGAGCACGCAAATCGCCATCAGCAGCAGTTTCTTGTCGCCCACCACGGCTTTTTCCTGCTCTTGCGTCAGCTCTTTCAACAGCGGCTGTTCGTCGGCCACACGCCGCGCCAGATCGGCAAAGTCCAGCGCCAGTGCGCGGCAGATGGCGTCGATGCGCGACAGCGGCATGTCGCCCTTGGCCAGCATGCGCTTGACGCTGGACTCGGCCATGCCCAATGCCAACGCCAGGTCGGCGTAGGTCATCTGCGCGGTCTTGAGTTCCTTCTTCAGGGCGGTGACGAGGTCGGCGGTTGTGCTCATGGGTTTTGGCTCCTTGGTATCAATTATCAATACCTGAGGTGGCTTTGGTAGCCCTCTGAGCGACTTTCTGGTGTCCGGGTGACTGCGGCTGAACACACTGCGCGGCAATCCCCACTCATCCACGAATGTGACGACCATGACCTCTCTGATTTCTCTCCCCACCCGGCGCCACAAGCCCGCGACCCGCGCTGAAATGGCTCTCGTGCTGGGCGCGGCCGCGTTGCTGGCGCTGGCCTTGTTCGGCCCGGTGCTGCCCGCCAGCGCACACCAGCATGGCTTTGCCGACCAGCGGGCGCTGTGGGGCATTCCTTGCGCGGTGGATGTACTCAGCAATCTGCCGTTTGCCATCGCAGGGGTGTGGGGCCTGTGGGCGCTGCGCCGGTTGGCGCCAGGAGCGCTGGATCCCACCTCGCGCGCGCTGGCCGCCCTGTTTTTTGCGGGGCTGCTGTGTACGGCCGTGGGCTCCAGCGTTTACCACTGGCAACCGCAGGATGCGGGCCTGCTGTGGGACCGGCTGGGCATGGTGCTGCCGTTTGCAGGACTGCTGGGGCTGGCGGCCAGCCGCGTGAGCGAACGGGCAGGCTGGGCCATGGCGGGGGCGGTGCTGCTGGCGGGGCCGTTGGCCGTGCTGTGGTGGGCACACACCGGCAACCTGATGCCCTGGGCCGTAGTGCAACTGGGCGGCATGCTGGTGGTATTGGCGCTCGCCTGTCTGCCCCGGCGCGATGGCGCGCTGGCGGTGCACTTGGGCGCGGTCATTGGCCTGTATGCCGTGGCCAAGTTGTTCGAGGCGGCGGACCACGCGGTCTTTGATGCCACCCACCAGTGGGTGTCAGGCCACAGCATCAAACATGTATTTGCTGCTGGCGCCGCCTGGCCCGTGTTAAGAACGTGTTTACGATCTTTTCAGGGCCGCGCAAGCACCTTGTCGGGATGGGATGCAAGGCGTGGTGCGCAGTGGATAGCTCGGCTATCCACAAGCGCCTCAACGCCGCAGACCGCCCGGCAAGGTGCTTGCCCGAAGGGTTGGGGCGAAATCGGGCGATTGGACGCTCCGGCTGCTTGCATGGGCACGAGCCCATGCAAGCAGCCGATGCATCCATTCATCCCGATTGCGTCCCAACGCGGCCCCGAAAAGATCGTAAACACGTTCTGGGGCCCTGGCGGCATTGCGCAACAGTGCTGCACGGAGCGCGCCGCACGTCACGCTGTCCGGGCAGAATGGCGCCCACGCCGTGGGTGTTGCCCGCAGATCACGCGCATGAAGAGCCAAGAAGGCGCATGAAGTGCGGGCACGGAAAATTCCAACAAGCCAACCCATCGGAAACGAGGAGAAACGCATGCACCCCGAGACTCCCTCAGCCGGCGCGGCGCCAGTGCCGACGCATGAGGACCCGAACCAGTTCGCCCTGCTGCGCCAGCGGCGATTTGCGCCGTTCTTCTGGACGCAATTTTCTGGGGCGGCCAACGACAACCTCTTCAAGTTCGCGTTCACCGTGATGGTGACCTACCAGCTCAGCGTGTCGTGGCTACCGCCAGCGATGGCGGGGCTGGTGATTGGTGCGCTGTTCATCCTGCCGTTTTTGCTGTTCTCGGCCACCTCGGGGCAGCTGACCGACAAGTACGACAAGACAAAGATGATCCGCTTCGTGAAGAACATGGAGATCGCCATCATGCTGGTGGCGGCCTTCGGGTTCATGACGGACAACGTGCCCATCCTGCTGCTGTGTACCTTTCTGATGGGCGTGCACTCCACGCTGTTCGGCCCCGTGAAGTTCGCCTACATGCCCCAGGTGCTCAACGAACGTGAGCTGACCGGCGGCAATGGCATGGTGGAGATGGGCACCTTTGTGGCCATCCTGCTGGGCAACGTGGCCGGTGGCCTGCTGGTGGCCGTCCCGGGCATTGGCCACACCACGGTGGCCGTGGCCTGCGTGGTGGCGGCCCTGGCCGGGCGCGCGGTCGCGCAGTTCATTCCCTCGCTGCCCGCCACCGACCCCGGCCTGACCATCAACTGGAATCCCTTCACGGAAACCTGGCGCAACCTGAAACTGGCGCACGAGAACGTCGCAGTGTTCCGCTCGCTGCTCGGCATCAGCTGGATGTGGTTCTTTGGCGCCGTGTTTCTGAGCCAGTTTCCGAGCCTGGCCAAGGAGGTGTTGCACGGCAACGAACAGGTGGCGTCGCTGCTCCTTGTGGTGTTCTCCATCGGCATCGGCATCGGCTCGCTGCTGTGCGAGGTGCTCTCGCGCCGCCATGTCGAGATCGGCTTGGTGCCGCTGGGCGCCATCGGCATGAGCGTGTTCTCCATCGACCTGTACTTCGCCTCGCGCAACCTGCCCCCTGCCGAGATCATGGGCTTGGCCGCCTTCATGGCCCAGGGCGCGCACTGGCGTGTGATGCTGGATCTGCTGCTGCTCAGCCTGTTTGCGGGCCTGTACAGCGTGCCCATGTACGCACTGATCCAGATGCGCAGCCAGCCCACGCACCGCGCACGCATCATCGCGGCCAATAACATCCTGAACGCACTGTTCATGATCGCCAGCTCGCTCATCGCCGGTGCCTTGTTGGGCGCGGGCTTCACGGTGCCGCAGATCTTCCTGTTCACCGGCATTGCCAACGCGGTGGTGGCGTTCTATATCTTCATGCTGGTGCCCGAGTACCTGCTGCGGTTTGTGGCCTGGGTGTCGTCGCGCTTCGTGTACCGCTTCAAGGTGCAGGGCGACGAGAACCTGCCTTCGACGGGCGCGGCCATCCTGGCCTGCAATCATGTGAGCTTTGTCGATGCCGTGTTGCTCATGGCGGCCAGCCCGCGCCCCATCTACTTTGTGATGGACCACCGCATCTTCCGCGTGCCGGTGCTGGGCTGGCTGTTTCGCCTCGCCAAGGCGATTCCGATTGCACCCTACAAGGAAGACCCCAAGACTTACGAAGCCGCTTTCGACCGCGCCGCGCAGGTGCTGCGCGAGGGCGATCTGCTGGCCATCTTCCCTGAAGGTGGAATCACCAAGGACGGGCAGCTGCAGGAGTTCAAGGGCGGCATCATGAAGATCATCGAGCGCGCGCGCGCAGAGGGTGTTGAAGCCCCGGTGATCCCTATGGCGCTGACCAATTTGTGGGGCTCGTACTTCAGCCGTATCGAGCAGGGCGGCGCCATGGTGCGACCGTTCCGGCGGGGATTTTTCAGCCGTGTGGGGCTCAATGTGGGCCGCCCGGTGGCATCGACGCAGGTGCAGCCCGCGCTGCTGCGCACCCAGGTGGCGGACCTGCTGCAAGCATGAGCCGCGATGAATCCTCCAACGCTGCAGCGGCAGCGGCGGACCACGGCGCATTGACGGACCGCATCCTGGAATTCCTGCGCAGCATCGGCCTTGCGGTCTGCGAGGCCGAGGTCCCCGAAGGCAGTTTTCTACCCGGCGTCCGCATCGAGCGGGGTGGCCTGCGTGTGGACCGGGCGCGGCTGCGCTGGCCTGGAGACCTGCTGCATGAAGCTGGCCACCTGGCGGTGGTACCCACAGCGCTGCGATCCACCCTGGATGATGCGCTGCAGGACCTGCCCGAGGTGGCCCACGGTGGTGAGATCGAAGCCACGGCCTGGGCCTGGGCGGCCACTCGGCACCTGGGGCTGGATTCCGCCGTGCTGTTCCATGACGGCGGTTACCACGGGCGCTCCGTCGGGTTGCGCACCACCTTTGAGCTGGGGGTGTACCTGGGCGCCTCGGGCCTGGCCGCTGCGGGGCTCACCCTGCTGCCCGCGCAGGTCCTGCCGGGCGGAACCCCGGCCTATCCGCACATGCTGGCCTGGCTGCGAGGCTGAGAGTCAAAAAACGCCAAAAGCAAGGGGCCTTGCGCGGCGTTCAATCCGCGCGGATCTGCGCGCGCTGTGCAATTGCACGCATGCGTGGCAACTCGTCTTCGATCTGCGTGAGCACGGCATCGCCCGTGGCGTACGACGGCTCCAGCCCGGCGGCGATGAGCTTGCTGCGGACCTCCGCGTCCGCCAGGGTGTCGGCCAGGGCCTTGTGCAGTTTGGCCTTGGCCTCGGCGGGTAAGCCGCGTGGCGCAACCACGGCCAGCCAGGAGTCGGCCGAGAACCCGGGGAAGCCACTTTCCGCCACCGTAGGCACGTCGGGCAGTTGCGTGGCCCGCGTTGCACCCGTGACGGCAATGGCCTTGATCTTGCCCGCCTTGAGCTGTGGCAGCGCTGCGGCCACGGTGTCGATGGTGAACGGGATCTGCCCGCCCATCAGGTCGCTCATGGCGGGCGCGCTGCCTCGGTAGGGCACGTGCATCACCTTGATGCCGGCGGCAGACCACGTCAGCTCTGCCGCGAAGTGGCCGGTGGTGCCGTTGCCAAAGGAGCCGTAGGAGAACTTGTCGGGGGCGCGCTGCACTGCCACGATCAGCTGCCTGAGATTGCCCACGGGCACCTCGCGGTTTGCCAGCAGGATCAGCGGCACGCGGGCCACCATGCCGATGGGCTCATAGCTCTTGACGGGGTCGTAGGGCAGCTTGGCATTGAGCGCCGGATTCACGGTGAACGTGGAGCCTGAACTGATCAACAGCGTGTAGCCATCAGCGGGTGCGTTGGCCACGAAGGCCGCTCCGACCACAGTGCCTGCACCCGCCTTGTTCTCAATCACGATGGGCTGGCCAAGGCGGTCGCCCAGCTTCTTGCTGATCGTTCGACCCACGATGTCCACGGCGCCCCCTGGCGGGAAGGGAACGATGAGCTGTATTGGCTTGGCCGGATAGCCTTCGGCGTGCGCCAGCCACGGCGTGCCGAGTCCCAGCCCCGCGAGGGCTGCTGCCAAGTGGATCACGCTACGCCGTCTGTCGATCTGCAAGCACTTCATGGGGCACTCCTTGGAGGGGAAAAGCGTCGGCCTCCAGCATCGAGGCCAGGGCCACTCAGATCAACGACAGCCCGGCCAGCGGTGCCAGCTGGTGCTGCTCGCTGGACGCGTCAGCCGTTGCGAAAAAGAAAGCTGTAGGCGTTGAGCGCTGGCACGCCTCCCAGGTGCGCGTACAACACGCGGGAGCCTTCGGGGAACTCGCCCTTGCGCACCATGTCGATCATGCCGTGCATGGACTTGCCTTCGTACACCGGGTCCGTGAGCATGCCTTCCTGGCGCGCGCACAGGCGGATGGCTTCGAGCGTGCCCTCGTTGGGCAGGCCGTACTCAGGGCCGCCGTAGCGGGTGTCCAGCACCACGTCTTCGGCGGTCAGCTCCTGGCCCAGCTCCACGAGCTTGGCGGTGTTTTGGGCGATGCGCAGGATCTGCGCATGGGTCTTCTCGGGTTTGGCCGAGGCGTCGATGCCGATCACCTTGCGCGCCCGGCCATCGGCCGCAAAGCCCACCACCATGCCGGCCTGCGTGCTGCCCGTGACCGAGCACACGACGATGTAGTCGAACTGGAAGCCCAGCTCCTTCTCTTGCTGGCGAACCTCTTCGGCAAAGCCCACAAAGCCCAGGCCGCCATACGGGTGCTCGGAGCAACCGGCCGGGATGGGGAAGGGCTTGCCACCGGCCTTTTTCACATCGTCCATGGCCTGCTCCCAGCTGGGGCGGATGCCGATGTCGAAGCCCGCGGCATCCAGGCGCACATCGGCGCCCATGATGCGGCTCATCTCGATGTTGCCCACACGGTCGTACACCGCGTCGGAGTAGTTGACCCAGTTTTCCTGCACCAGCACGCACTTCATGCCGAGGTGCGCCGCCACGGCAGCCACCTGGCGCGTCTGGTTGGACTGGATGCCGCCAATCGACACCAGCGTGTCGTAGCCGCCTGCAATCGCTTCGGGGATGAGGTATTCGAGCTTACGGGTTTTGTTGCCGCCGAAAGCCAGGCCCGAGTTGCAGTCTTCGCGCTTGGCGTACAGGTGCACCTTGCCGCCCAGGTGGGCCGAAAGGCGCGGCAGCGGTGTGATGGGCGAGGGGCCGAAGGTGAGCGGGTGGCGGGCAAATTTCTGCAGGTTCATGGCGGTTTCCGGTCGATGAAGAGAAGGCGCAAGCGGGGGGCTTGCAGTGCCTTCATCGTAGAAAAATGCGCGCATCACGTGGTTGCAAAATTTGTTCGAATTACGGCGTTTAAGGTTTATGGAAGAGAATATGAGTGGAAAATATTTCTCTGAATAATCTATGTGCGCAACAAAAGTTCGTGTCAAGAATGTGCCGCAGGCCGATGTCTCGGCCGAACTGGACCGCACCGACAAAGCCATCTTGCGCCAGCTGCAGCGCGACGCGTCGCTGTCGAACGTGGCTTTGGCCGAAAAGGTGCACCTGAGCCCACCCGCCTGCCTGCGCCGGGTGGAGCGTCTCAAGCGCCTGGGGCTCATCGACAAGGTGGTCGCGCTGCTCAACCCCCAGGCCGTGGGGGCGGGCATGCTGGTGATGATTGGCGTGGTGCTGGACCGCTCCACGCCCGAGTCGTTTGCCGAATTTGAAAAGGCGGCGGCCAAGGTGTCGGGCTGCATGGAATGCCATGTAGTCACTGGCGAGTTTGACTACTTCATGCTGGTGCGCACGCGCGACAACGACAGCTTCAATCGCCTGCACGCCGAGCAACTGCTCTACCTGCCGGGCGTGCGGCAGGTGCGCTCATTCATGGTGCTGCGCAATGTGCTTTCGACCACAGAGCTGCCGCTGGCGGTGTAGCGCAAGCCCCATTTCTTTATTGCGCCCCGCGCAGCCGCCCCATCACCGCCGTCCAGGCGGTGCCGCCAAACAGGTTGACCACCAGCCCCGCCATCAGCAGCCCGGCGCCCGCAAAGTGCACAGGCAGCAACTGCTCGCCAAATACCACCCAGCCCGTGGTCAGGCCCACCACGGGCACCAGCAGCGTGAACGGCGCCACACGGTTCACGGGGTAGCGCGACATGAGGTAGGTCCACAGCCCGAAGCCCAGCAGCGTGGAGATCCACGCGATGTAGGCCACGGCGGCCATGGATTTCAGCGACAGGTTTTGCACCGCTGCCAGCACAGCACTGGGGCCGTCCATCACCAGCGCCAGGGCCACAAACGGCAGGGGCGCCACCAGGCTGGACCAGACGATGAAGGCAAACTGGTTCATCGGCCCATAACGCCCCACGGCGCGGGTCACGATATTGCCGCAGCCCCACAGCGCTGCCGCCGCCACGGTCAGCGCGAAGCCCGCCAGCGGCATGGAGGCCCCATGTGCACTGCCAATCAGCACCAGCCCCACGCCTGCCAGCGCCAGGCCCGCCACCTGGTTGCCCAGCCATTTCTCACGCAGCCACCAGGCTGCCAGCAGCAGCGTGAAGAACGACTGCGCCTGCAGCACCAGCGAGGCCAGGCCCGAAGGCATGCCCATGTGGATGGCGGTGAACAGCAGGGCAAACTGGCCCACGGCCATGGTCATGCCGTACAGCAGGTACAGCCGCAGCGGTACCTTGGGTGGCTTGACGAACAGCAGCGCCGGAAACGCCGCCAGAAGGTAGCGCAGCGCGCCCAGCAGCATGGGAGGGATGTCGGCCACGCCCACCTTGATCACGGCAAAGTTCAGCCCCCAGACCACGATGACGAGCAGGGCGAGGGCGAGGTCACGGGGGCGCAGGGGCAAGTTCATGGTGAGGCCGTAGAAGGGTCTGGCTGGATGGGGAGATTGTGCGTGGGCATGCTGGGGGTGGCCGGTACCGATGGGCCGGATATCGATCAAAACAAGACATTTCTCGCGCGCCTTGCGCCTTGCATCCCATCCCGGCAAGGGCCTTGTGCGACCCTGAAAAAATCTTGAACACGTTCTAAATAAGCGCAGCCACCTCGATCGCGCGCTCGCGCAACCACTGCAGAGCCAGGTCCTTGTCCCGATGGCGGTGCCATTGAAGGGTCTGGCGCATCACCGGGATTTCCAGGGGGGGCTCCCATACGTGGATGGGCAGTCCGTACTGCAGCGCGCGTTGAGCAAGGCGCTTGTGCACGGTGGCAATGCGTGCTGTGCCGATCACCAGGCTGGGCAGGGATGCGAGGGTGGGCGCGGTGACTTCGATGCGGCGCTTGACGCCAAAGCGCTCCAGAAACCAGCCATCGAACGCGGGGATCTGCCGCGCGCCGGAGTAGTCGGCCACCACATGTCCCGCCGCCAGATAGTCGTCAAAGCTGAGCTGGCCTTGGATGTGCGGGTTGCCCGTCCAGGTGACGCACATGTATGTCTCCTCGAACAGCGTCATGCTCGGGTGTTTGGCCGACACATATTGCTCGGGGATGATGAGCATGTCGGCCCCGTACTCCTCCAGCTGCTCCACGGGGCGGGCGTTTTGCGCCCGCAGATGCACCTGGACCCCGGGCGCTTCGTGAAACAGCCTCTCGATCAGCGGCTGCATGAACACGGTGGTTGTGAAGTCTGACACCAGCAGCGTGAAGCTCCGGGTGTCGGTAGAGGGGTCAAAGCGGGGCTTCTCAGCGATGGTGCTGTCGATGCGCATCAGCACTTCACGCACCGGGTCCAGCAGCGCCTCGGCGCGGGGCGTCAACACCATCTGACGGCCCTGCGGCACCAGCAACTCATCGTCGAAATACGTACGCAGCCGCGCCAGCGCATTGCTGGTGGCGGGCTGGCTCAGGTGGATGCGCTCACCCGCGCGGCTGATATTGCGTTCGGTCAGCAGCGCGTCCAGCGCCACCAGCAGGTTCAGGTCGAGTTTGTTGAATCGCATGGGCTACGGGTAAACATTGATATTCGCGATATCAATTGATGGAATCTGAAAAATCCATTTTTCGAATGCGAGCTTACTCCCTACAGTAGCCACCGAACCGATGTCCAGCCCCTTTGGTCATCAGATTCTCAAAAAAACAGAACGGAGACAAATGATGAAACACTGCCCATCAGGCGCAGTGCGGCGGGGTGCTGCCCAAAGCCGCAGAAGCCGCCTCACGCTGGCCCTTGCCACTCTGGCTGTCACCCCCTGTGTTTCCGCTATCGAGCTGGACACTGCCAACCCCGACTGGAAGCTGCGCTGGGACAACACCGTCAAATACAGCCTCACCGGACGCCTCAACACGGCCTTGCCTGAGTTGTCTTCCGTGTTGCCCGTGACGGCCAACCAGAACGACGGCAACAACAATTTCAAGCGCGGCGTGGTGTCCAACCGCGTGGACCTGCTCAGCGAGCTGGATCTGACCGGCCCCAGCTACGGTGCGCGCCTGAGTGCGGCGGCCTGGTACGACCAGGTCTACAACAGCCACACGGACAACACCAGCTTCACGTCCAACCACAGCCCTGCGAGCGATTTTCCGGCGGAGACCCGCAAGCTCATGGGGCGCAAGGCCGAGCTGCTGGACGCCTTTGTCTACGGGCGTTTTGACGTGGCTGACAAGCCGGCCACCGTGCGCCTGGGCCGCCATACCCTGCTGTGGGGCGAAAGTCTGTTCTTCGGCGCCAACGGCATCGCGGGCGGCCAGGCCCCGCTGGACCTGATCAAGCTGCTGTCGGTGCCCAACTCCACCTTCAAGGAAGTGGCCCGGCCGACCGGCAAGGTCTCGGGGCAGGTGCAACTGTCGTCCGACGTGACGGTGGGCGCGTACGTGAACTACGAGTGGGAGAAGACCCGGCTGATGCCCGTGGGGGCCTACCTCTCGACCAGTGATTCGCTGGGCCCGGGTGCAGAGCGCATCAATGCGGGGCCCACGGGCACCTTCATCCGGCAGGCAGACCTGGATGCCAAGAACTCGGGCCAGGGCGGCTTGCAGCTGCGCTGGCGGGTCGAGTCCATCGACACCGATCTGGGTTTCTATGCCATCCGCTACCACGCCACCACCCCCAGCAATATCAACAACGTGCTGGTAGGCCTGCCCCCCGCGCTGAGGGCCAGCAGCTACCGCTGGATGTACCACGAGGGCGTGCGCGCCTATGGCGCCAGCTTCTCCAAGACGATAGATAACTGGGGCCTGGCGGGCGAAGTCTCAGTGCGCCACAACGCGCCCCTGGCCAGCTCTGGGCAGTCCACCCTGGCCACCATTGGCGTGAATGCGGGCCTCAACAACAACAGCAACCCGGGCTACGCGGTGGGCGAGACCGCGCACGCGCAAGTGTCCTGGATCGCATCGCTTGGCCCTTCTTGGATATCGCGCGAAGCGTCCTTTGTGGGCGAGGTGGCCTGGAACCAGCGCACCAAGGTCACACGCAATGCGCAGATGCTCAACCCCAATGCCGACAAATCGGCCACTGGCGTGCGCATGGTGTATTCGCCCAGCTACCGGCAGGTGCTGCCGGGTCTGGATCTCACCCCCTCCATCGGCATGGGCTACACGTTCGGCGCCTCGTCAGCCGTCGGCCCGGGGTTTGGGGTGGACAAGGGCGGCGACATCAACCTCGGTCTGGCCGGGGTGTACCTGGGCGCGTGGAACGTATCGCTGAACTATGTGCATTACCTGGGCAAGGCCGCGCCCACGCTCGATGCCGCCAACAACGCGCAATACAAGCAAGCGCTCAAAGACCGCAACTCGCTGACGCTCTCGGTCCGCACCACTTTCTGATCTGGAACTCTGTCATGAAGCACTACCTGCACATCGCGGGCGTCTGCCTGCTGTCGTCTGTGGCCCTGGGCGCTGCACACGCCGCCGTGAGCGCCGAGGAAGCCGCCAAACTCAAAACCGAGCTGACCCCCCTGGGGGCCGAGCGCGCGGGCAACAAGGAGGGCACCATCCCCGCGTGGAGTGGTGGCTACACCACTCCCATCGCGGGGTTCCCGAATGGCGGGCGCCGGGGCGACCCGTTCGCGGGCGAAAAGCCGCTGTACAGCGTCACCGCCGCCAACATGGCCGAACATGCGAGCAAGCTGACCGAAGGCACCCAGGCACTGCTTAAAAAATACCCGCAGACCTTCCGGGTCGATGTGTACAAAACGCACCGCACCGCCGCTGCGCCGCAGTGGGTGTATGACTACACAGCCAAGAATGCCGTGCAGGCCAAGCTCGATGGTGAGAAGGTCACAGGTGCCTACGGTGGCATTCCGTTCCCCATCCCCAAGACCGGCGAGGAGATCATGGCCAACCATGAACTTCACTGGCGTGGAGAGGCTTGGCAGGCCGACTTCCGGGGCTACCTGGGCACGGCCAATGGCCAGCGCGTGCTGTCGGTGGAGGGGCGTGGTGACTTCCAGATGCCCTACTACGCCCAAGGCCAGCACGACAAGTTCACAGGCGAGTACTGGACCATCCGCCTGGTCAACAGCGGCCCACCGGTGCGTGCGGGCGAGGCCATCACGGGCCGGTCGCACCTGGACCAGGACAAGAGCGCATCGTGGGTGTACCTGACGGGGCAGCGCCGCGTGCGCAAGCTGCCCAATGCCTGCTGCGACACGCCCACGCCTGCCACCGCAGGTGTGGCAAGTTTCGACGAAATCGACGTCTTTGCCGGGCGCAACGACCGCTTTGACTGGAAGGTCGTGGGCAAGCAGGAGATGCTGATCCCCTACAACAGCAACCGCCTGCATACGCCCACCAAGGACAGCGATGTGCTATTGGCCAATCACCTGAACCCCGACCACGTGCGCTGGGAGCTGCACCGCGTGTGGGTGGTGGAGGCCACCCTCAAGCCCGGCCAGCGCCACCAGGCACCCAAGAGCCGCTACTACGTGGACGAAGACACCTGGGTGGCCGTGCTGGGCGACCGCTGGGATGCCAAAGGCCAGCTGTGGAAGACCATCTGGTCCCACCCGGTGGTGATGCCTGACCTTCCTGCCACCACGCCGCAGCAGCAGTGGGGCTTCAACGACCTGATCTCTGGTGCCTGGTATGCCAGCGGCGTGGTCAACGAGCGCAACCAGCACTACAAGATCGTGCCGCGTCGCCCGGACAGCTTCTTCTCGCCCGATGCCATGGCGGGCGAGGGTGTCCGCTGAGCGGGACAGAACCATGCGTATTGCGATCTATGTAGCTGCAGCCATCGCTGCGGCGGGGGCGGGCTGCGCCTTCGCACAAGTGGGGGATGCACTTCAGCGCCCCGCACTGAGCGTGAAGGCACCTCAGCGCGCCGTGCTACTGGCAGCTGCCGCTGCAGGGCAGCGGCTGGTGGCGGTGGGCGAGCGCGGAGTGGTCGCGCTGTCCGACGACCGGGGCGTGACCTGGCGCCAGGCGGCCTGCCCGGTCAGTGTGAGCCTGACGATGGTGCGCTTCGCGGACGAACGCCACGGTGTGGCCGTGGGCCATGGCGGCACGGTGCTGACCACGTCCGATGCCGGCGCCAGTTGGGCGCTGCGGCTGGACGGCCGCCGTCTGGCCTTGCTGGCCAAGGCGGAAGCAACAACGCCCCAGGCGCGGCAGGATGCAGAGCGCCTGGTGGCCGATGGCCCGGACAAGCCCTTCATGGATGTGGTGGTGTGGGACGCCCAGCGCATGCTGGCGGTGGGCGCCTATGGCTTGGCCTTCTACACCGCCGATGGTGGACAGACCTGGGCGTCCTGGATGGGCAGGTTGCCCAATCCCAAGTCCCTGCACTGGTACGTGGCGCGGCGCCAGGGCAATACCCTGCTGCTGGCGGGAGAGCAGGGGCTGCTCGCCCGCTCCAGCGATGGCGGAGCTACGTTTGAGGCCTTGCCGTCGCCCTACAAGGGCAGCTGGTTTGCGGGCGAGCTGCAGGCCAACGGGCATGCGGTCCTGGCGGGCCTGCGGGGTAACGCCTGGCGCTCGGTCGACGTGGGCAACACCTGGTCGCAGCTGGCATCGCCCACGCAGAGCGCGATCACCGCCGTGGCCGACGACGGCAATGGCGGACTGTGGTTTGCCACACAGGCGGGCGCAGTGCTACGCCAGCAGGGCGAGGCACTGGTGCCTCTGAACGCGGCGCCCGTACCCGTGCCGTCTGCGCTGCTGCCGCAGCGCGAGGGCCCCTTGCTCGCGCTGGGCGTAGCCGGTGTAGTGCCTGTGGTGGCACAGAAGGCACGGCCATGAGCGTGCCCTCCTTCGATACCCGCTCGGGCTCGCTGATCGAGCGCGCGCTGTTCAACCACCGCGCCGTGGTGGTGCTGTTGTGTGCTTTGGTCACTGCCCTGCTGGGCTGGCAGGCCACGCGGTTGCAGCTCAATGCCAGCTTTGAAAAGACCATTCCCACCAGCCACCCCTACATCCAGAATTTTCTGGCCTACCAGTCGGAACTCAGTGGCCTGGGCAACGCTGTGCGTGTGGCCGTTGCCCGCCCCCAGGGCAACATCTATGACGCGCAGTACCTGGACACGCTGCGCCGCCTGTCCGATGAAGTCTTCTTGCTGCCGGGTGTGGACCGTGCACGGATGAAGTCGCTGTGGACCCCCACCACACGCTGGGTGGGTGTCACCGAAGAGGGCCTGGAAGGCGGGCCGGTCATTCCCGATGGTTTTGATGGATCGCCAGCCAAGCTGCAGCAACTCGCGGCGAACGTGGCGCGATCCGGAGAGATCGGCCAGACGGTAGCGCGCGATGCCGCATCGACCGTGATCTTTGTGCCCCTGCTGGCCAAGGATGCCCAGGGCCAGTCGCTCGACTACGCCCTGCTGTCGCGGCAGCTGGAGACGCTGCGCGGCAAGTACGAGGCCGAAGGCGTGGCTATCCACATCACCGGCTTTGCCAAGATCGTGGGCGACCTGATTGATGGCGTGCGGGCCGTGCTGGTGTTCTTTGCCATGGCGGTAGCCATCGCCACGGCCATGGTGTTCTGGTACACGCGCTGCATCCGTTCCACGCTGCTGGTGGTGCTGGCATCGCTGGTGGCCGTGGTGTGGCAGCTGGGCCTGCTGCCCTTGCTGGGGTATGCACTCGACCCGTATTCCATCCTGGTGCCGTTTCTGGTGTTTGCCATCGGCATGAGCCATGGTGCGCAAAAGATGAACGGCATCATGCAGGACGTGGGACGGGGCGTGGACAAGCTGGTGGCGGCGCGCTTCACCTTCCGGCGCCTGTTCCTGGCGGGCTTGACGGCCCTGCTGGCAGACGCAGTTGGGTTTGCCGTGCTGCTGGTCATCGACATCCAGGTCATCCGCGAACTGGCGATTGCCGCGTCGATTGGCGTGGCCGTGCTGATCTTCACCAACCTGATCCTGTTGCCCATATTGTTGAGCTACACCGGCGTCAGTGCGGTGGCTGCCGAGCGCAGTCTGCGCGCCGAACAGGCCGATGCGGCGGGAGCTGCCAAACACCCGCTGTGGACCCTGCTCGACCGCTTCACCCAACGGCCCTGGGCCACGGTGGCCGTGGCCGCCGGGCTGGTCATGGGGGTGGGGGGCTTTCTTGTCAGCACGCAGCTCAAGATTGGCGACCTGGACCCGGGGGCGCCCGAGTTGCGCGCAGACAGCCGCTACAACCGCGATGTGGGATTCATGAACGCAGCCTATGGCGCGGGCAGTGACGTGCTGGCGGTGATGGTCAAGACGCCTGAGGGGCAGTGCTCCCACTTCGATGCGCTGAACAAGGTCGATGCGCTCGAATGGGAGCTGCGCCAGATCGACGGCGTCGAGAGCACCAACTCGCTCTCTCTGCTCAACCGCCGGGTGCTGTCGGGCCTTAACGAAGGCAACCCACGGTGGTACGAGTTCTTGCCCAACCAGGACATGCTCAACACCGTGACGGCCAGCGCACCCCGTGGGCTCTACAACGATGCCTGTGGGTTGTTGACGGTGTACGTCTATCTGCGCGACCACAAGGCCGACACCCTGGCGCGGGTTGTGGCCCACATCGAGGCCTTTGCCCAGCGCAACAACACGGCAGACACCCAGTTTCTGCTGGCCGCCGGGTCTGCAGGCATTGAGGCGGCCACCAACATCGTGGTCAAGGACGCGTGGCGAACCATGCTGCTGATGGTGTACGGGGCGGTGGTCGTGCTGTGTTTTGTGACCTTCCGCTCGTGGAAGGCGGTGGTGGTGGCCGTGCTGCCGCTGGTGGTCACGTCTTTCCTGGCCGAAGCGTTGATGGTGGCGCTGGGCATGGGCGTGAAGGTCGCCACGCTACCGGTGATTGCGCTGGGCGTGGGCATCGGCGTGGACTACGCGCTCTACATCCTGTCCATCACGCTGTCGCAACTGCGCGAAGGCAAGAGCCTCTCTGAGGCGTACTACCGCGCGCTGCTGTTTACCGGCAAGGTCGTGATGCTGACGGGCGTCACGCTGGCCGTGGGCGTGATCACCTGGGTGGCGAGCCCGATCAAGTTCCAGGCCGACATGGGCTTGCTGCTGGCGTTCATGTTCCTCTGGAACATGCTGGGAGCCCTGGTGTTGTTGCCCGCACTGGCCCACTTTTTACTCAAGCCTGCGGCGCCCGTCGCCAACGCCCGTGCAACCGCGCGCGACGTGCACGGGGTACCGCAAGGCGCTCATTGATTGACAACGAGGACGAACCATGACCACGACCCACACGATGTGCGTTGCTGCCGGTCTGTTGCTGGCATGCGTCAGCGCACAGGCCCAGCCCAGCCCCCAACCGACCGAAGTGCTTGATCGCTACATCGCCGCAGTCCACGCGGGTGACATGGCCGCCGTGCGCGCGCTCATCGCGCCGGAGGTGGAGCGATCGGATTTTCCCGGCTGCACTCCGGCCATGGACAACCCCAGCTGCCTGGCGCACTACATCGACGCCACGGTGGTTCGACCGCAGGCCCGCTTGTCTGTGCTGAGCACCGAGGTGGATGGGGACCGGGTGTCTGCGCTGCTGGAGGTGCGCAGCGAGCTGTATCGCCGTGCCGGTGTGGAACGCATCGTGGGCCGTGATGTGCTCCGTGTGACCGATGGGCGGATCCAGTCCTTCCGCTTTGTCCCCGACTTTTCCGACGCGCCCACGGCCGTCTTTTTTGGCACGCTGGGCATTGGCCCGCGTGCCTCCCAAGCCCCCGCAAAGTGATCCTATGTTCAAGTACTTTCCTACCAACTACGTCTGGAACCTCTCGGTCGATCTGGCCATCGAGATGGGCGCACGCATCGGTGAAATCGAGGAGATGTGCGCTCCGCTGCAGGAGGCCGCCAAGGCGCCCGACGCTGCCGGCACCGCGGCCTTCCGCGAGACCTGGGTGAGCATGGCCGACCGGCTCTGCGAACTGGCCGCCGAAGACGAGGCCAAGGGCCGCCTTTTGTCGGCCGGCGAAAAGTACCGCCGCGCCTCGGGCTACCTGATCACCGCCGAGCGGCTCCAGGCGCACAACGCGCCGGGCCGTCTGGCCATCTACCAGCGCGCGCTGGCGCTGTTCCTCCAGGGCTCGCGCCTGATGGGCGACCGCGTGCAGCGTGTGGAGATTCCCTACGAAGGCAAACACCTTTCGGCCCTGTACTACCCCGCCGACGGCCTCCAGCCCGGCGAGCGCGCACCGCTGTGCGTGCAGCTGAACGGCCTGGATTCGAGCAAGGAGATGAAGGTGCTCGTGGGCCTGCCGGCCTGGCTGGCCAAGCGCGGCGTGTCTTCCCTGGTGGTGGATCAGCCCGGCACGGGCGAGGCGCTGCGGCTGCACGGGCTGACGGCACGGTACGACACCGAACACTGGGCGAGCCGCGTGGTGGACTGGCTGGAACAGCACCCCGACGTGGACCCGAAGCGCATCGGCTGCGAGGGCGTTTCGCTGGGCGGCTACTACTGCCCGCGCGCCGTGGCCATGGAGCCGCGTTTTGCCTGCGGCGTGGCCTGGGGCGCCAACCACGACTGGCGTGATGTGCAAAAGCGCCGCTTGGAGAAAGAGGGCGACTTCCCCGTGCCGCACTACTGGGCTCACGTGTGCTGGGTCTGGGGCGCCAAGGACGTGGACGACTTCATGCGCATCGCGGAAAACGTGCACCTCGATGGTGTGGTCGAGAAGATCAAGGTGCCTTTCCTGGTGACGCACGGCGAGCGCGACTCGCAGATCCCGCTCAAGTGGGCGCACCGCACCTACGAGCAGCTGGTCAACAGCCCCCAGCGCGAACTCAAGGTGTTCACCGACCGCGAGGGTGGATCGCAGCACGCCAGCTTTGACAACAGCATCAACGCCGGCCACTACATCGCTGACTGGGTGGCCCAGACCCTGGGTGGTCATACCGCCTGAGAGCCCCGCACCTGCCCTGACAACCTCTACAACCAAGGATCAACAGATGAACATCATTGGACCCGACGCGCTCGTTTTTGGCGTGGACGACGTCGCTGCCTGCGCCCAGTACCTCACCGACTACGGACTCACTCCCGTGGGCGTCACCGCTGCTGGTGGGCGCTTTGAAGCGCTGGACGGCACGTGCGTGGAGATCCGCTCCCAGGGCGATCCTTCCCTGCCACCCGCGCTGGGCACTGCCAGCATGTTGCGCGAAACGGTCTACGGGGTCGCAGATGCGGCCACGCTCGACGCCATCGAAGCCGAGCTGGCGCGCGACCGCGCCGTGGTGCGCCAGGGCGGTGTGCTGCGCACCACCGATGACTTGGGCTTTGCCCTCGCTTTCCAGGTCACGGTGCGCAAGCCGCTGGCATTGCCTGCCGAGGCCGTGAACGCGCCCGGTGCCGTCCCGCAGCGTGGGCCCAACGCCCTGGGCCTGTCGCCCGACATGGCGGCGCGGCCCCGTTCGCTGTCGCATGTGGTGTATTTCGTGCCCGACGCGGCCAAGGCCGAGGCGTTCTACGTCCGACTGGGCTTTGTGTGCACCGATCGCTTCACGGGTGTGGGACCGTTCTTGCGCCCTGCGGGCACGCAAGACCACCACACCTTGTTCATGATCCAGACACCGCCGTTCATGAAGGGCTGCGAACACTTCACCTTCCACATGGGTGGCCCTACCGATGTGTTGCTGGCCGGCACCCGCTTTGTCGAGAAGGGCTACCAGAGCTTCTGGGGGCCGGGGCGCCACAAGTTTGGCAGCAACTGGTTCTGGTACTTCAACTCGCCCCTGGGCTGCCACGTGGAGTACGACGCCGACATGGACCAGCATGACGACACCTGGGCCGCGCGCGAGGTGCCGATGAGTGCCGATGCTTCGCAGCTCTTCCTCTTTCAACACCGCGAGAAGTGGGCGCCTTCGGGCCCGCCACCTGCGGGTGCACCGCACTGAGAGCCGACCATGAAGCTCTGCCACTGGAACGATCTGCCCGATGGCGAGTCGCGGGGCTTTGACCCCGCAGGCCGTGGGCAGGACACGGTGCTCATCGTGCGCCAGGGCGAGCGGCTGTACGCCTATGCCGATCTGTGCCCCCACCTGGACACCCCCATGGCATGGCGCAAGGACAAGTACCTGAATGCGGTGGGTGATCGCATCGTCTGCGCGGCCCACGGTGCGCTGTTTGACATCACCACCGGGTTGTGTACCTTGGGCCCGTGCCTGGGCGACGCCTTGGTGCCCGTGCCATTGACAGTACAAGCGAACGGCGAGATCCATATCGCCCCTACCAATCATAAGGAGACAAACCCATGAGCCTTTCTCACCAACGGATTTTGATCATCGGCGGGGGCTTTTCCGGCATGGCAGCCGCCATCGAACTGCGCAAGCTGGGTGCGCAGGTGGACCTGGTAGAGATCGACCCTGGCTGGCGCAGCTACGGTGCGGGCATCAGCCTGGGGGGCGCCACGCTGCGGGCGTTTCGGCGCCTGGGAATTCTCGAAGCGTTTCTGGCGCAGGGCAACGCCTCGGACGGCGTGAACCTGCACCTGCCCCACGGCCCTCTGGTGGCCACCTTGCCCACGCCCCGCATTGCGGGGGACGATATCCCGGGCGGTGGCGCCATCATGCGCCCGGTGCTGGCCCGCATCCTGGCCGAGACCACCCGCGCGGCGGGCGCCAACGTCCGCCTGGGCTGCACCTTCTCTGCCATTGAGCAAGAGGCCAACGGCGTGCAGGTCACCTTCACCGATGGACAGCGCCAGCGCTATGACCTGGTGATCGGTGCCGATGGCCTGTACTCCAAGGTGCGTGAGACGGTGTTTGAAAACGCACCCCAGCCGCGCTACAGCGGCCAGGCCGTGTGGCGTGCCGTGCTTCCCAAGCCGCCAGAGATCGAGACCGCCACGATGTGGATGGGCCCGAAGATCAAACCCGGCGTGAACCCTGTCTCCAAGACTGAGATGTACCTCTTCGTCACCGAGCCGCGCCCTACCAACGACCATGTTGATCCGGCCACCTTTGCGGACCGTTTGCGCGCATTGCTCGACGGGTTTTCCGCACCCACGCTGCAGTCCATCCGCAGCCAGATCGGACCGGATTCACAGATTGTGTTTCGCCCGCTCGAAGGCCTGCTCATGCCACGCCCGTGGTCGCGCGACCGGGTGGTGCTGATTGGTGACACGGTGCACGCCACCACGCCGCATCTGGCGTCCGGGGCCTGCATCGGGATCGAGGACGCCTTGGTGCTGGCCGATGAACTGGCGCAGGCGGGCGATGTACCGACCGCGTTGTCGGCCTTTGAAGCCCGGCGCTGGGAGCGCTGCCGCATGGTGGTCGAAAACTCCGCCCGGCTGGGTGAGATCGAGATCGAAGGCGGCGACAAGGAGGAGCACTCGCGCATCATGCGCGAGTCCCTCATGGCGTTGTCCCAACCCATCTGAGGCGAGGTGAGCATGATCACAACCCAATCGCTGCGGGGCCGGGTGGCCCTGATGGTGGGCCACTGCGCAGGCATGGTGGATCTGGTGGCCTTGCCCGTCTGGGTGGGCACGCTGATATCGGTGTACCGGTTCGACCCGCAGCAGGCCGGCTTGCTGGCGACGCTGTTTTTGGCTGGAGCGGTGGCCGCCAGCCTGGTGTTGGCGCCGTTCTTTCAGTTGTTGCGCGGGCGCGCCGTGGCGACCTGCGGCTTTGCCGGCGCTGCCGTGGCGTTTGCCGCGGCCTCCACCACCACCCAGTTTGCGCTGTTGGCGCTGTTGCATGCCGGAGCTGGCATCGCGGCCGGCACGGCCCTGAGCGTTACCCATGGCACCATTGCCCGCAGCCCCAACCCCCACCGCATGTTCGCCCTGGTGGGCATGGCACTGGGGGTATTTGCCATCGCATTCCTTGGGGGCACCCCCGTGCTGGTGGCCAAGCTGGGTGGACCCGCGTTGTTCCAGGTCTTTGCCGGCGTCATGGCAGTGGGCGCGGTGGTGGCGGCTCTGGCGTTTCCCGAGGCCGACAGCGTAGGCGGCGCGGCCACTTCGCGGGCTCCGGCTGCGCCTCTGCCCGCTGCGGTCTGGTGGGGCGTGCTGGGCATCGCGGCGCTCGGGCTGGTGCAGTCCATGACCTTCAGTTTTCTGGAGCGCGTGGGCAGTGACCGGGGCTACGGACTTCAGGCCGTCACCGGCGTGCTGATTGCCCTGGGCGTCGTCAACCTCTTTCCCGCAGCGTTGGCCGCTGTGCTGGAAAAGCGCTGGGCTGCCCGCAGCGTGCTGCTGGCGGGGCCTGCGCTGCAGGCCTTGCTGGTGGTGGTGATCATGAACTCGCCCGTGTTTGCGCCCTATGCCGCAGCCGCTGCCGTGTTTGCGGCCGTGATGATCTTCACGCACACCTTCGCCTTTGGCGTGCTGGCGCGTCTGGACCCCAGCGGCCGTGCCTTGGCCGCCACCCCCGCCATGCTCATGTTCGGCGCGGCCATTGGGCCCATCCTCGGCGGCACCTTGGTCAAGGCCTGGGGCTATGGCAGCCTGGGGGTGGCAGCCGTGGTGATCGACGCGGTGGCGGTCTATGCATTTGCACGCATCCACCGTGCCCCTCACAAAGCGAAGCCTTTGCCCGGGGTGGCGTGACAACGTTTGCCTTCTCTATTCCATGCCCCGCTGAACGCTCCCGTTTCGGTCGCGTTCAGCGCCAACTCCTGTGCCCGTATGACCAAACCCCAACGCCGCTTCGTGGACCTGTCCATTTACCTCGAAAACGACGTGCTCTCCGACCCGCCGCCCCTGGCGCCCAAGATCACCTACCAGAAACACGCCGATACGTTGCCCGAGTTCATGACCATGATCCCCGGCACCCAGCCTGAGGACTACCCCGATGGCGAAGCAGCAGCGGCCGAGTGGGTGACGCTGACCACGCACAACGGTACCCACCTGGATGCGCCGTGGCACTTCCACTCCACGCAGGACGCGAAGAACGGCGGAGCCCGCCCCTCCATCACGATTGACGAAGTGCCGCTGGAATGGTGCTTTCAGCCGGGTGTGAAGCTGGACTTTCGCCACCTGCCCGATGGCTACGTCGCCACCGCCGCCGATGTGCAGGCCGAGCTGGCCCGCATCGGCCACACGCTGCAGCCGCTCGACATCGTGGTGGTCAACACCCGCGCTGGGTCGCGCTACGGGCACAAGGACTACCTGGGCGCGGGGTGTGGCATGGGCTACGAAGCGACGATGTACCTGCTGGAGCGTGGTGTGCGCCTCACGGGCACCGACGCCTGGAGCTGGGATGCGCCGTTTTCCTACACCGCCCAGCGCGTGGCCGAGACGGGCAACAAGGCCCTGATCTGGGAGGGCCACAAGGCAGGCCGCGACATCGGCTACTGCCATCTTGAGAAGTTGCACAACCTGGAGGCGCTGCCGGCCACGGGGTTCACGATCAGCTGCTTCCCCCACAAGATCCGCGGTGCCTCGGCAGGCTGGACGCGCGCGGTCGCCATTTTTGAAGACTGAGGAGTCCATTCATGGGTTTTCCATCCATACACCGCGTGGTCACGGGCCACAACACTCAAGGCCGGGCCGTGGTCGCCAGCCAGGGGCCGCTGCCCACCGTGGTCGAGATTGCGGCCATTCCCGGTACGGTGTTCCATGAGGTCTGGAGCACATTGCAATCGCCCGCCGTCGTGGACAACGGCCCGGACCCTACGCTAGGTCCGCTGGTGCTGCCGCCCCCGCAGGGTGGCACGCTCATCCGGTTCGTGGACATTCCGCCCGATACTCCCGAGTTCCTCGCACGGGGTGCCGAGCGCATGCATGACGCCTTCAGCCAGATTGGCGATGCGGCCGCCTCCACGGTGAAAACCGACTCCCCCCACCCGCTGATGCACCGTACCGAATCGGTGGACTACGGCGTGGTGATTGAAGGCGAACTGACGCTTGTGCTGGACGAAGGCGAAGTGCCACTGCGCCCCGGCAGCGTGGTGGTGCAGCGGGGTACCAACCACGCATGGGCCAACCGTTCGGGCGCGCCGTGCCGCATGCTGTTTGTGCTGGTGGACGGGCGCTTTGATGCGTCAGTGGCCGCACCTGCCAAGGAGCAGCCATGAGCACGCGCCGTCAATGGCTGGGCGCTGCAGTGTCCGCAGCGGTGGTCCCCCGGGCGTGGGCGCAGGCCCCGTATCCCGCGCGCCCTTTGAGCTGGGTGGTACCTTACCCGGCCGGGGGCTTTGGCGACGCGATGTCGCGCCTGCTGGTGCAGAAGCTGGGAGAGCGCATGCAGCAAGCCGTGGTCGTGGAAAACAAGCCCGGCGGTGCCGCGCAACTGGCGGCGCAGTACGTCAAGCAGCAACCCGCCGATGGCCACACCTTGCTGTACGCAGACATCGGCCCGCTGGCCATGTACCCGGCGCTGTATGCCAAACTGAGCTTCAGCCCCCTCAAGGACTTTGCGCCCCTGACGCGGTTGTTCAAGTCGCCACTGGTCGTGGTCGTGCCAGCGGGCAGCCCGTTCCAGTCCCTGGCCGACTTGCTGCGCGCGGCGGCTGCAGGCGATGGCCTCAACTACGGCTCATATGGGCAGGGCAGTCAGCCGCATGTGTGGACCGAACAACTGCGCATCAAGACACGCTCGCGCATGACCCATGTGCCCTATCAGGGCGCAGCGCCCGCGCTGCAGGACCTGATGGCCGGGCGCCTGGACTTCATGTGCGATGTTGTGGCTTCGAGCCTGCCACTGGTGCGCGAAGGCAAGCTGCGCGCGCTGGTCAGCGTGGGCAGCGAGCAGCGCCTGCAGGTGCTCCCCCAGGTGCCCACCCTGACCGAGGCCGGGCATGCGGACCTCGATATTCCGGGCTGGAATGGTGTCATGGTGCGGGCTGGTACCCCGGCGTCCGTGGTCGATGTGCTTCACAAGGCGGTGGTGACCGCGCTGGAGTCTCCCGAAGTGCTGGGCCGCTACCGGCCGCTTGGCCTGGAGCCTGCACCACTCACGCCAGCTGCATTCGGCGAGTTCATCCAGGGCGAATCGCAGCGGTGGGGTTTGGCCATTCGCCAAGCTGGGATCAAGGTCGAATGAGCCTCTTTGACCTGCAGGGCCGCACCGCCCTGGTCACGGGGGCCACCCAGGGCCTGGGTCTGGCGATTGCGCGCACCCTGGCCGAGCAGGGCGCCCGGGTGGTGGTCTCCGACCGCGATGCACTCGCCTGCGAGCAGGTGGCTGCATCGTTGCGGAATGCCATCGGTGTTGCGGCCGATATGGCGGTGCCCACAGCGATCGCCGCGCTGGTGGAGCGCGCCGGACCGCTGGACATCCTCGTGTGCAACGCCGGTATCCAGGGGCCCGCCGGCCCGCTGGCCGATGCCAGCGACGCCGACTGGCATCAGGTGTTTGACATCAACCTGCGGGCCGCAGCGCGGCTGTGTGCGCTGGTGCTGCCCGGCATGGCGGCACGGGGCGGTGGCAGTGCCGTGCTCATCTCCAGCATTGCAGGCCTGCGCGGCAACCGTTCGATTGGCCTGTACGGTTTGACCAAGGCTGCGCTGGCCCAGCTTGCGCGCAACCTGGCTGTGGAGTGGGGCCCTGCGGGTGTGCGGGTCAACGCCGTGTCACCCGGCCTCATCCGCACGCCGTTGGCCGAGCAGCTCATGGCCGATGAAGCCTTCATGGCCAGGCGCATCCAGGCCACCCCGCTGCGGCGCGCAGGAGAACCCGAGGAAGTGGCCGGCGTGGTCGCCATGCTGGCCAGCCCCGCCGGGGCCTTTGTGACCGGACACAACCTGGTGGTCGATGGCGGCACCACCATCAGCGATGGGAGTTGAAACCATGCACCGCATGTTGAACCGAAGAACCCTGGTGGTGAGTGCCTTGGCGTTCCCGCTGAGCACGTGGGCTGCCACCTGGCCCACACGGCCGTTGCGCATCGTCCTGCCGTTCGCAGCCGGAGGCAGCTCTGACCTGGTGGCACGCCTGCTGGCCGACAAGCTGGGCCAGGCCCTGGGCAGCCCAGTGGTGGTGGAGTCGCGTGCAGGGGCCAACGGCATCATTGCCTCGGAGGCTGTAGCGCGAAGCACAGACGGGCACTCCCTGTTGTGGATCAGCGCAGCCCACGCCATCAATGCCAGCCTTTACCCCCGGCTGCCTTACGACAGCCAGCGCGACTTTGCCCCTGTGGCCCTGGTGGCCAGCCCCGGGCCGATGGTGATTGCGGTGCCTGCGGCCCTGCCGGTGCGCAGCTTGTCGGACCTGATCGCACTGGCCCGGCGGCAGCCCGGGCAGGTCAGCTACGCATCGGCCGGGGTCGGCAACGTGCTGCACCTGGCGGGCGAGATGCTGGCGCAGCAGGCCGGAGTGCAGCTGCTGCATGTGCCTTACAAGGGCGCTGCGCCTGCCCTCAACGACCTGGCGGCTGGGCAAGTCAATCTGATGTTCAACAGCGCCCTGGCCGCGGCCCCGATGGTCAAGGACGGGCGCGTCCGCCTGCTGGCGCAGACCGGCGCACAGCGCTCGCCTGCCTTGCCCGCCGATCTGCCCACGGTGGCCGAGACGCTGGGCCTGACGGGCTTTCAGGTGACAGGCTGGTTTGGCTTGTTGGCACCTGCTGCCATGCCGGCCGACCTTGTGGGCCGGCTCAACGCGGAATGCGTTCGCATCCTGGCCCTGCCAGAGCTGCGCGAAAAACTGGCCTTGCTGGGCAGTGCTGATACACCCACCCAAAGCGCGCGCGAATTTGGCGCATTTCTGGCAGCAGAGACAGACCGTTATGCCCGCGTCATCCGGGCGGCGGGGCTGCGTCTTGAAACACCTTCTTCCTGATTCTTCCTGATGGGACTGGCGATGCGATTTGCAACTTTGAAAGACGGCAGCCTGGACGGCCGCCTGGTACTGGTTTCTTCCAACGGCCTGCGGGCCGTCGATGCCGCTCCGATAGCGGCCAGCTTGCTGGCCGCTGTGCAGAACTGGGATGCTGTGGAGCCCGCCCTGCGCGAGCGCGCTGCTGCGCTGGAGGCTGGCACTGCCACCGGCATCTTTGCGTTCGATCCCGCCGCATGCAGCGCTCCCTTGCCGCGCAGCCCGCAGTGGCTCGATGCATCGGCGTTCCTCAACCATGGCCGCTTGATGGAGCGGGCGTTCAACACGCCGCCCATCCCGCACTTTGACACCATCCCCGTGATGTACCAGGGCGCTAGCGACGATTTTCTGGGCCCTTGCGACGATGTGCCCTTGCCCAGTGAGGCCGACGGCATCGATTTCGAAGGCGAGTTCGGCGTCGTCTGTGGCCCCGTGCCCATGGGTGTGACGGCCGAAGCGGCATTGAACTGCGTGCGCTTGGTCGTCCAGATCAACGACTGGAGCCTGCGCGCGCTGGGCCCGCACGAAATGAAGACGGGCTTTGGCTTCCTGCAAGCCAAGCCGTCTACCAGCTTTGCCCCTTTGGCCGTGACGCCGGATGAATTGGGCGACGCTTGGCAGGGTGGGCGGGTGCATCTGCGATTGCATGTGGACTCCAACGGCAAGTGGTTTGGCCACCCCCATGGCGGAGAAATGAATTTCAGTTTCGGCCAGCTCATTGCCCACGCGGCTCGCACACGGCGGCTCACGGCGGGCACCATCATCGGTTCGGGCACGGTGTCCAACCAGGCGCGCGATGCAGGCTCTGCCTGCCTGGCCGAGCGGCGCGTGATCGAGATACTGGACGAAGGTGCGGCCAAAACGCCGTTCATGCGCTACGGTGACCGCGTGCGCATGCAGGCGCGCTGGCCCGATGGCCGCGATGGGCCTTTTGGCGTGGTGCATCAGCGCGTGGTGGCTGTGGGCTCGGAGGTGCGCTGATGCATGTGCTTGTCACCGGTGCCGGCGGGTTCATTGGCGCCGCCCTGGCCGAGCGGTTGCAGTCCGTGCCGTTGGTGCCCGGTCTGCCCCTGCGCTTGACGCTGGTGGACCGAGCCGGGCCCGCAGCCCTTTGCGCACCGGCCGTGCACTGGCATATCGGCGGCTTTGCAGACCGCGCACTGTTCGAAGTCTTGGAGGACCATCCGCCCGACTGCGTATTCCACCTGGCCAGTGTGCCGGGATCGCTGGCCGAGCGGGAACCTGGGCTGGGTGTGCAGGCCAATCTGCTGGACACCGTGGCCTTGTGCGAGGGGCTTGCGCGCCCGGTGCGCGAAGGCAGGGTGCGTGCCCCCCGGCTGGTGTTTGCCAGTTCGGTGGCGGTGTACGGTGCGCTGGGCACCCAAGCGGTAGATGAGCGCCAGGGGCCGCAGCCCACCCTCAGCTATGGGGTGCACAAGTGGATGACGGAACTGCTGGTGGCCGACTATGGACGGCGCGGCGACATTGATGGCTGCAGCCTCCGGCTGCCTGGCATCGTGGCGCGGCCACCCGCAGAAACGGGCCATGGCTCCGTGTTCATGAGCCAGATCTTCCATGCCCTGCGGGCGCGGCAGATGTACACCTGCCCCGTGTCGGCACAGGCCACCGCCTGGTGGATGTCGCTGCAGTGCTGTCTGGACAACCTGGTGCATGCCGCGCGCTTGCCCACGCGGGGCATGCCGACCGCGCGGTGCTGGCAGACGCCGGTATTGCAGTCATCGGTGGGTGATGTGGTGCAAGCCATCGCGCACGCCCAGGGGCTCGATCCCAAGGACTGGATCCGGTACGCACCCGACGCGCGCACCGAAGCACTGTTCGGGCGTTTGCCAGCCTTGCGAACGCCTCAGTCAGAGGCTGCCGGTTTCCGGCATGACGGCTCGCTGGAGTCTCTGGTTACGCGGGTGCTGGGGGGGCTGCACAGCCCTGGGATGGTGGAGTAGGGGAGACAGAAAAAGGCGCGTCATGGGGTGTGCTGTGGAGCGGGCGCCGGACTGGTGGGCGGTGCCAACTCCTCCCTGCACGCCGTGTGACGCGCCCATAGCCTCGGCGCATCTGGCGTGCAGGTGTGTGCAAGGCACTTCCCGCGGCCTTTCCTGCGGCTTTGTACGTGCCTACCCGCGAAGGCGCTGCACGGCCCGCCCGGGAGCTATGTGTTCACACCGTTTCCACCGCAAAGCTCAGGCCCGCATTCGCCTGCAACCGCGCTATCAGCTTGTCACCCAGCGCGGGCGCCGTGGTCCAGATGCCGCCGGGGGTGGTGGTGGCATCCTGCAGCAGGCACACAGCCGCCTCGGAGATCATCTTGGATGTGGAGCCATAGCCCGGATCACGGTCGCCCTTCACGCCCACGCGCAAGGTGTTGCCTGCATCGTCAGTACCCAGGAACAGCACGTCGTAGAACCCGTTTTCGCGTTCTTCGCGCGAAGGGCCTTCGCCGGGCTTGGGGCCTTTGTCCGAGCCCAGCGACTTGTCGCCCGCCACCGCGTTGGCGATGGCCTCGCCCTTTTCGCCAGGGCCGGTGATGAGCATTTCGTCGTAGACAAAGTCGGTGCCATAGGCGTGCTGCAACAGGAAGTTGGAGCGGTGCACGTTGCGCGTGTTGATGGCGGCCATTACAAACGGGGCCACCCAGATTCCATCGCCCAGCGCCTCGTCCACCATGGGTTTGTGGCCGGTTGGCTGGCGCGGCCCTTCAAACCCGGGCGTGAGAGAGAACGGGTTCTTCAGCAAATCCAGCACCGCAGGGTTGGTGGCAGCCGCGGCCATGGTGGCCTTGAGGCTGGCGGCCGTGCCCCCAGAGAAGGTGCCCTTCATCTTGCGCACCCGGCCGCGCACGCGCGGGGCGGGGTGGCCGAAGCGCTGGGCAAATTCCTTTTGCAGCAGGAACACGCCCAGGTCAAACGGGATCGAGTCGAACCCACACGAGAACACGATGCGCGCGCCGCTGGCCTTGGCCGCAGCTTCGTGCGCGTCGATCATCTGGCGCATCCAGGCGGGCTCGCCGCACAGGTCCACATAGTCCACACCAGCCTTCGCGCAGGCGGCCACCAGTTCGTTGCCATAGAGCTGGTAGGGGCCTACCGTGGTCAGCACCAGGCGCGTGGAATCCATCAGCGCTTGCAGGCTGGCGGGGTTGCTGGTGTCGGTCACGACCAGCGGAGTGTCGGCCGGTGCGCCCACTTCGTCGCGCACGGCGGCGAGTTTGTCGGCATTGCGCCCGCCCATGGCCCAGCGCAGGCCGCTGCCAGCGGGGTAGCGCTGGAGCAGGTATTCGACCACCAGGCGGCCGGTGAAGCCGGTAGCGCCGTGGACGACGAGGTCAAAGGGTTTGGTCATGGTTTCGGTCTCCGTCCATCAAAAAAGCAAGCACGCGCAGCGGTCAGGGGCTGCCACGCCGGGGGGTCTGCCATTGTCTTTGGCGGGGCCTGCAGGCTCTGTCGCGCAGGTGCGTTGCAGGGGCTGCGTAGGGCGATAACAACGGACTTCGGCCAGTTTTTCGAGAAAAAGTACCGCCAAACGATACCGGGTAGCCTGCGGGTAGCCACTGTTACGGTTCAATGCAGACACGCAAGTTACGTCTGGGCACCATTCGCTCCGTGTTCAACCAACGTCCCCCCGGGGCACCACTGCAATGTCTTCTTCTCCCATCGTTGTTCAGCGTGACACCAAGGCCTGGCAGTTGCAGGTGTGGGTCTCGTTCGGCATCGCGGTTTTTCTGTGTGCCGTGGGCCTGGCATGGCTGCCTGGCGAGCAACTGGAGCAGGCCTTCATGGTGATGGGCTACGTGTTCTGCCTCTCGGCCGCGTTTGTGTTGGCCAAGTTTGTGCGGGACAACGAAAGCGCTTCGCGCCGTGGCGGTGGCGACACCCCCATGTGGAAGCTGGTGGTGTGGGGCGGCTTTGCGGTGGCCATGGGCCTCACGGGTTGGGGCCTGATGAGCATGGACATTAACGTGACCTACAAGGCGTTTCTGGGCGTGAGCTGGCTTTACCTCATCACCACCGCCTTCACGCTGGCCAAGATGCTGCGCGATCGCCACGAGGCTGATCTGATGGACGCCCGCCTGCAAGGCCGCCGCGAAGCCGCCCCGGCGGCAGCCAACGGCAGCAGCGCGAACTGATCGCATCGAACGTGCGCAGGCGGCAATCCGCTGCCTGTTCGGGTGATTTTTCTTTCTGGTCTATCGACCCGGTTTCTCCGGAACCCCGGGTGCGCGGTGGGGCCGCATTTTGAGGAGTGAATGATGATGAATGCTGTGTTTTCTTCGTGGGGCTCTGCCCGCCTGTCTCGCGCTCTGCTCGCGGCCGGTGTGGTGTGTGCCGTGATGGCCATGGCTCCCGCGCGCGCCCAGAGCGAGGCCTCTGCCGCGCTGTCGCTGTTGCCGGTGGCCTCGGTGGTGGGCACGGCGTCTGTGGCTTCCGCTGCTGCGGGCGCAGTGGCGGCAGTGCCCGCAGCGTTGTCGGTGGGCGGCGCGGTGCTGTCCGTGAAGGCGGTGGAGGCCTCGGCCGTGGGCACGGTGTATTTGCTGGAGCGTGCCTCGGACGGCGCCCAGGTGAGTGTGGAGGTGGTGGGGCGCGGCGTTGCGAGCTCAGCCTACGCGGCGGGCACCGTGGTGACTTGCAGCGTGATCGGTACGGGTGTGATCCTGTCGGCAGCGGGTGAGGCGATTGCCTTTGTGCCCAACGCCATCGGCCGTGCGCTTCTGCACAACGAGCGTCTTTGAATATGAAGTACAACCCCCTGAGCCGCGACGCGGCTTCCCCCTTCTCCCTGCGCGCTGCGCGCTCCGGGAAGGGGGACGATGCCCTCACTGCGGGGCGGCCCTTGCTTGGCATCCCTCTCTTGGGTCGCGTCAGTTTCATGGGCCATGGGCTTGCGTTGCTGGCAGTTGCTTTAGCGGTCGTAGCAACGGCTCCAGCGCACGCCGGCCGCTCCTGCGAATCCCGCAAGCCCGTGCCGCCGCAGGTGATCGAGCGCGGCATGAAGCTGGCCGAGCAGACCTCGGCCGCGCTCGATGCCGAGCACGCCAGGTCGGGCGCGCAGGTGGTGGTGCTGGCCCGTGCGGGGCAGGACCTCTCCAAATATGGCCTGCGCTACTCGCACATGGGCTGGGCCTACAAGACGGCCGAAGGCCCCTGGCGCGTGGCGCACAAGCTCAACGAATGTGGCACGGCCGTGGGGCACCTGTACCGCCAGGGGCTGGGGGAGTTCTTCCTGGACGACCTGTGGCGCTATGAAGCCGTCTATGCCGTGCCCACGCCCGAGGTGCAGCAGCGCCTGCTGGCCGTGCTGCAGGACAAGGGCCGCACCAAGGCGCTGCAGCATCCGCCCTACAGCATGGTCAGCTATGCGTGGGGGCGCAAATACCAGCAGTCCAACCAGTGGGCGCTGGAGACCCTGGCGATGGCCATGGAGCCCGCCACCGTGCGCTCGCGCAACCAGGCGCAGGCCTGGCTGCAGTTCAAGGGCTACGAGCCCACTGCACTGAAGCTCGGGCCGCTCACGCGCATGGGCGGGCGGGTGGGCTCGGCCAACATTGCGTTTGACGACCACCCGAACGAGAAGCGGTTTTCGGACCGCATTGAAACCGTCACCGTCGATTCGGTACTGGCCTGGCTGCAGCGCGCGCAACTGGCGGCACCGCCGACGGTGCTGGCGGTAAATAATTGAATAAAAATGGCCTCTAGCGCTTGCTTGGTAAGCGCTGGAAGCTATCGAATGCATAGCATTTCCAGAGGGGAACGATCATGAGCAAATCCCTGCGGCTGTCCGAAAAATGGTTTCGCCGTGGCCTGTGGCTGGTGGCGCTGGTGTTTGCCAGCTTCCTCATCGGCCTGGGTGGCACCATCGTGGGCGATCTGCCCAAAGTCGAGACCCCGCTGCGGGTGGACGACTTTCTGGACAAAGCCGCAGCCGACAAGCTGCGCGCCGAGGTCAAAGCCGCGCGCCAGGCCGAGCAGGATGCGCAGACCGCGCTGGAGCAGGCCCAGCTGCAGCGCAGCAAGGTGCGCAGCGAGGTGCAGGCCGAGAGGGACAGCTTCAACAACTGGCTGTCCACCCGCAGCGCCACCCAGCGCGCCGACCAGGACCCCGAAGTGCTGGCGCGCACCCAGGCGCTCGATGTGCTCAAGCTCGCTGAACGCAAGACCCAGCAGGCGGTCGAGGCGCAGCAGCAAGCTGCGCTCGATGCCCGCCAGACCGCAGCCGCCCGGCAGGAGCAGTTGAACCGCATGGAGTCCGACGGCTACGTGAAGCTCAATGCCGAGCGCCGCAAGGTCGAGCTGCGGGTGTTCCTCTACCGCCTGGCCCTCACGCTGCCGCTGCTGGCGGCTGCGGGCTGGCTGTTCGTCAAGAAGCGCAAAAGCACCTACTGGCCGTTTGTGTGGGGCTTCATCTTCTTTGCGCTGTTTGCGTTTTTTGTGGAGCTGGTGCCTTACCTGCCCAGCTACGGCGGTTATGTGCGCTACGTGGTGGGCATTGCCTTGACGGCCGTGGTGGGGCGCTACGCCATCCTGGCGCTCAACCGCTACCTGGAGCGCCAGAAGCTGGCCGAAACCCTGCCCGACCAGGAGCGCCGCAAGGAGCTGAGCTACGACGTGGCCCTGGCCCGCCTGGCCAAAAGCGTGTGCCCTGGCTGCGAGCGGCCGGTGGATCTGAAAAACGAGAAGATCGACTTTTGCCCGCATTGCGGCATTGGGCTGTTCGACCATTGCGGCCACTGCAGCACCCGCAAGAGCGCTTTTGCACGCTTTTGCCATGCCTGCGGCACGGGGGCGGGGGTGAAGTTGGCGAGCGAAGACTGACGCAGGTGAATCGGTCGTGCCCCTGGGCCCTGCCGCCCTGTGCGGCGCGTTGGGCCCCCTGCGCGCCTGCGATGTTCACATCCGTTCTATCGGAAGCGCGACTGACTGGCCAGAATCGTCGGCATGCATTCCCACCATTGGCCCCACCAAAGTTTCACCGCTCCCTTCACGATCACCGGCCGCTCCGCGCTGGTGCGTCCGCCACCCTGGCACTACGCGGGCTGGCTGCTCAACGTCGCCTTTCGGTTCGACGCACTAGCGGCGATGCCGCTGGTTCCTGATGCTGTTGGCAGGCCGGTGGGCACAGGGTGTGTGCACTTTGCCGACTGGCAGGCCTGTACAGACGGTCATGAATTGCTGGATCCAGTGCTGTCGCAGTACCGAGAAACCATTGTGGTGCTGGAGGTTGAACGGCCTGACGGGAGCCGCTGTATGTACTGTCCTGCCATCTGGGTTGACCAGGATATCTCCATGGTGCGGGGTCTGCTGCAGGGGTGGCCCAAGAAGATGGGCAGCACCTGGCTGACGCGCAGCTTGCCGCTGGACCACCCCGCAGCGGTACCTTTGCGCAGGGGGAGCAAACTGGGCGCCAGCCTTGCGGTGAAAGACCGCCGCCTGTTTGAGGCGCATGCGGAGTTCACCGGCCAGCCAGGGAGACCGCTGGGATTTCTGACGCAGGCGACCATTGGTGCCGTGGGCTGGGCCGATCTGCGGCAGCCTGAACAGTTTCCCGAGTTGGCGCTTGTCAAGCCAGACATCGTGGCACGCACGGGGGGCTGCTGGCATGAAGTCTCTGCCTGCCTTCGCATGGCTTCGCACCCGGGAGAGGACATTGGCCTGCTGGGCGACTTGGTGGTTGAGGACGCCAGTGCGGGCTGGTTGGGGCTCACCGTGGCGGGAGCGCGCGATGCCTGACGCGTTGTCTGCCCCTGCCGATCCGGCCAAGGTGGCCATAGTGCTGGCGGCGGATCTGGCGCCCGGGCCTGCTGCCAACATTGCCGCGTGCATTGCCGCAGGCTTGGCAGCCTCTCGTCCGGACTGGGCGGGCCGGGCGCTGGTCGATGCATCTGGATGGAGATCTGTGTCTTCCTCGCATGTGCCCATCACCATCCTGAAGGCGCCAGTGACTGCGATGAATGCGCTGCTCAGGCGCCTGACCGAAGGGCCAGCGCAGGACAATGGCCGTATTTCACTATTTCCAGCCTATGCGCATGCCATTCACGAAAGCAGCGAATACTGGCACCGCCATGGTCTGGTGTCGCACGCTGAAGAGCCGATGCTCGGTGTCGGTTTGGTCGGCGCAAAACGTTGGGTGAGCAGCATGGCTGGGAGCCTGCCGCTATGGCGTTGAAGCGATCTGAAGTGCGACGGCTGCACCTGTCCGATCTTGCGCAGGTGCACCATCAGCAGCCTGAACAGGAGTGGGTGCCACACTGGCATGAAGAGTGGTCTTTCGGCGCTGTTCTGGAGGGTCAATGCTGCTGCAGCGTTGCCGGACGTCCGTTTGTCGCGCGTGCCGGTGATTTGATTGTGATACGGCCAGGTGTCGTTCACGTGGGGGCGCTGACCGATCCTGCGCACACAGGTGCCGTGCACCTGGTCATGCTGTATGTTCCGCCCCCCTATTTGGCACAGTGGGGTCTCGCAGGGCCTGAGCGCAGCGGGGCAATACGCGCCCCTGGGCTTGCTGGTGCAGCCGCGCGGATGGCCTGCGCAAACGATGTGCGAGCCTGGCTGGACAGCGCAGTGCCCCTTCTTGCCGATGCGCTACCGCTGGACCGAAGCGCTGCTGATCCCATCCCCACCAAGGCGGTACGCATGCTCATCGAGGGGGTGCGGTCTGCCGTCCTGGGGGGCGAACAGACGGTCTCTGGGTTGGCGAGGCACTGCGCTGTCAGCCGGGAGCGTGTGCATCGGGTGCTCAGGCAATGGCTGGGCATGGCACCCCGGGAGTACTTGCGTGCCGTCCGTCTGCTCCGCGCAAAGCAACTGGTCATGAACGGAGAACCGGTGGCCTCTGTGGCCGCGGAATGTGGGTTCGCTGACCAGGCGCACTTCACGCGCTGGTTCCGGCGCACATTCGGCTACACGCCCGGTGACTTGGCGCGTGCGATGTCCCGTGACGCGGAGCGCGACCAGGCTGCATCCACAAAGTAGACACAGCACTCTTGTCTTGATCGCAGTGGGCGTTGGCAGCACCGATGCCTTGGCATCGACGCTGCGTTTTTCCTCATCCCACCATCACCCGGTTGCGGCCCTCTGCCTTCGCGCGGTACAGCGCTGCGTCGGCCGCCAGCAGCAGGGTGTCCATGTCGGCGTCCGAGCCCATGGTGGCGCTGTGCACCAGGCCAATGCTGACGGTGGCGCGTTGGGGGCCGCCCTCTACCGGGTCAGGCGCCTGCTGCTCCACGGCGCTGCGCACGCGCTCGGCAATGGCCTGGGCCTCGGTGGGGGACACTCCGGGCAGCACGGCAGCAAACTCCTCGCCACCCATGCGGCCCAGGGCGTCGTGGGGGCGCAGCGCGCGCGCCATGGTCTGGGCAATGCTGACCAGCAGCCGGTCGCCCGCGCCATGCCCGTGTTGGTCGTTGACCTGCTTGAAATGGTCCACGTCCACCATCATCACCGCCAGCCCGGTGGACTCGCGCTGGTAGCGTACCAGCAAGCGGTCGCCTTGTTTGAGCAGCGCGCGGCGTGCCAGGACACCGGTCAGGTCGTCGTGGCGCACGGCGTGGTCCAGGCGGCGCAGGGCTTCGGCGCGCGCCGCGCTGGCGCAGGCCACGGCGAGCGGCCCCAGTGCCAGCAGCGTGACGCCCACACGCAGCGAGAACACGTCGCTGGCATGGGCTGGCGTGAAGTTGAGCACGCCGGTGGCCACGCCGGCCATGGTCCACAGGCACACCACCAGCGACAGCAGGCTGGAGACAAACGGGCTGTAGCTGAGCGCGCACCACAGCAGCCCTGGCACCACAAAGGCCAGCATGCCGGGCCCCCCGATCACGGTGCGCACGCCTTCGGCCAGCAGCAGCGAGCTGACGGGTGCCACACGCCAGATCAGGGGCACCTCCTGCGTTGCGGGCGGCGGGTCGTCGGCGCGCGGCGCGGCCAGCACCACCGGCACGATGAGCATGTAGTTCATGAGTTCGGTGCTGAACCACAGGGACAGCAGGTCGGTCCACGGGCTGTTGAAGTAGACCGGCGCGGCGCCACAGCCTGCCAGTGCCCCCACGGCACTGGCTGCCAGCGCAGCCAGCAGCAGGTAGAGGGCAGAGATGGTGCGTTGCAGGCGCCGGATGCGTTCGTCCAGCCGACGCAGCACCAGCCAGCCCGCGGTGGCGCCCAGCAGGTTGGCGCCGTTGAGCCACAGGGCCATGGACCAGGAGCTGCCCGTCACCAGGTCTGCCGCCACATAGCCCACGGCGGCAGCTACCCAGGCTGGCGGGCGCGCCAGCCTGGGATAACGCACCAGCAGGCCCAGCAGCAGCGCATTGGCGGGCCAGAAGACCGACAGAAAACCGATGGGCCGCGCAAAGATGCCCACCAGGCAGGCGGCGAAGATCAGCACGGACAAACCCAGCCAGGCCAGGGGCGGCGAAAGCGGGCGGTGGAGCAAAAAAGGGCGGTACATGGGGGCAGCAGTTGATGGGCGGGGAGCAGCGCGCGCGTCAGTGCCGATTGTCCCCGGGCCGGGTGCGCGGGAGACTCCGCAGCGTTGGCTGGGGAAACAATTGTTGATGATTCCCTGTGAGATCGTTGCCAGCTCTCAGGTGTTGCCCAGCAGCAGCGCCACCAGCTCCCCCGTGCTGCTGGCCCCCAGCTTGCGCATGAGCCGCGCGCGGTGGGCGTCCACCGTGCGGTGGCTGATGTCCAGGTAGCGCCCGATCTGCTTGCTGGTGGCGCCGGTGACGATGTGCTGGGCGATTTCGCGCTCGCGCAGGGTCAGCGGCGTGCTCACGGGGCGGCGGTGCGAGATGTCCTCGAACATCCACACCGCCCGTGCAAACGGGTCCGACCGGTCCAGTGCCCGGCCCACCACGTGGCACCAGAACAGCGAGCCATCGCGCCGTCGCATGATGCGCTCATCGGCATAACTTCCCGACGCCTTCATCGCCTGCAGGCCCAGGTGGCCCGTGTGGGTGAACTCTTCGAACGAGGGGTACAGCGGCGCCAGCGGCTGGCCCAGCAGCTCGGCCTGCTCGTGGCCGAACATGTGGGCAAAGGCGTCGTTGCAGATCTCGATGCTGCGCTCGCGCGTCACGCACATGCCCACCGGGGCCAGGTTAAAGGCCAGCTCCAGTGCTTCGTTCAGGGCGGCATAGGGCGGTGCGGGCATGGGGTGCGATTCTGCCGCAGGTCGGCGGCGCGGCTCGGGTGAGAAGGACCGGTTTCAGGCAGTGCGCTCGTGCGTTGTCACCACGCGGTTGCGGCCCTCGCGCTTGGCGTCGTACAGCGCCCGGTCGGCCGCAGCCAGCCAGTCGGCCCAGGTTCCGCCGGCGGAGGTCACGCAGGCCAGTCCAATGCTCACGGTGACGGGGATGTCCTCGCCCAGCGCGGACAGCCGGATCTGCTGCACGGCCCCACACAGGCGCTGGGCGATGGCGCTTGCAGCACTGGCGCTGGCGTCCGGCAGGTAGACCAGGAACTCTTCACCGCCCATGCGGGCCAGCAGGTCCGAATCGCGCAGCTGGTGGCGAAGTGCGTCGGCCGTGGCGACCAGCACGCGGTCGCCCGCCGCATGGCCGAAGCGGTCATTGATGTGCTTGAAGTGGTCCAGGTCGAGCTGCGCGATGGCGCTGCCCACGGGCAGCCTCGCGGGCAGCATGGACATGGCCCAGCGGCGGTTGCCCACGCCCGTGAGCGTGTCGGTCTGCGCCACTTTTTCCAGGCGCACTTCAGCGCGCTCGTTGGAGAGGGACGAGACCATGAGCGCAACGCCAAAGTGGCAGAACATCTGCACGGAGAATGCCAGCGCAAAACCCTGTGGGCTGGCGGTGTGCGTGGCGATGTACAACAACTGCAGGGCAAAGGTGCCCGCGCTGGCCAGGAGCAGCCCGGCCAGCAGGGGACGCGATGGCAGGGATTCGGTGCGGCGGTCGTGCCACACCTCCCAGGCTGCCGCGGTCAGTGACACTGCGGCGGTCAGGTGGAAGGCGCCTGCGCGCAGCAGGTTGTCCAGCGGAAACTGCGTGACCAGGCCCAGCACCAGCCAGCCTCCGGGAACCAGTATCAGCACCGCAGGCAGGACGCGCCTGCGGCCGCTCAGTGCCCGTGCACCTGCCCAGAAGAGGGTGTACCCCAGTGCCCCGAGCAGCAGGCTGGTGTGGGTCCAGAACCAGAGCGGCAGCATGGAATATTCACCCTGGCCTGCCAGTTCGGCACCCACGGCCAGAAGCAAGTAGGCGGCTGCCAGGGGCTTGAGCCCTTGCGGGCGGCACGAATGGCGGCTGACATGAAAGATGCTCAGCGCCCCCGCCACCAGCGCGGTCTTGTAGAGCAGGAGGATGGTCGGGAGGTCAAGCTGCATACCCATGTCGCAATGCGGTGGCGGTGGGGGATGACGTTGGGGAGGGCTTTTGCGGGAGCGCATATCTTGGCAGCAAAACAGCGGCGGGCGCTACCCTGGCGCTACCCAACATTACCTGGCGCGAAGCCTGTGCCAGCGCAGCCGCCATTGCCGCCGCACCACCCGCGCCACGCGCCATGCCCACGAGGCGCGGGCGCGCTCCAGCACCGCGTGCTTGAGGCGCATCCAGTGGGCATAGGTCCAGGCAAACCAGTGCAGCTGCATCAGGGCGGGCTGGGTCAGGCTGAACAGCCGCGCCACCACGGCGGTGCCCACCACCTTGGCCAGCACGATCACCAGCATGCCCAGTACCACGTGCCCCCGGCCCACCGCCCACAGGGCCAGCAGCTTGACGGGCAGCAGCAGTGCCGTGGGCAGCAGAAACACCGCCACCGCCGCCCAGGGGGGCAGGGCGCGCACGCAGCCTTCAATCCAGCGCAGGCCGGGCCAGCGGCCGATGCGCGCCAGCAGGCGCTGCAGCGGCTCCCAACCCCATTCCTCGAACAGGATCAGCAGCGCCAGCAGCCCGCTGCCCAGGCCGGTCAGCATGCGGGCGGGCCAGCGCAGCAGGTGGTGCAGGAGATTTTGGATGATTTTGGCCTCTGGCGCTTATCTATCAAGCGCTAATAGCTATTATTTTTATAGCTATTGGCTGTGCTTACACGCCCCGTGCGCGCTCGGTCTTGAAGCGTGCACGGAATTCGGCGAACGTGCCCGCGTCCAGCGACTCGCGCACCTCGCGCATCAGGTTCAGGTAGTAGTGCAGGTTGTGCACGGTGGTCAGCATGGGGCCCAGCATCTCGCCGCAGCGGTCCAGGTGGTGCAGGTAGGCGCGGCTGAAGCCCTCGCGCCCGCCATCGTCCCACGACACGCCCGAACTGCCCGCGCAGGCGTAGCAGGTGCAGCTGGTGTCCATCGGCCGGTGGTCGGCCTTGTGGCGCGCGTTGCGGATTTTGAGGTCGCCAAAGCGCGTGAACATCGTGCCGTTGCGTGCGTTGCGCGTGGGCATCACGCAGTCGAACATGTCCACGCCGTCGGCCACGCCCTGCACCAGGTCCTCGGGCGTGCCCACGCCCATCAGGTAGCGGGGCTTGTGTGCGGGCAGGCGGTGGGGCGTGTGGGCCATGATGTCCAGCATCTCGTCCTTGGGCTCGCCCACGCTCACGCCGCCCACGGCGTAGCCGGGGAAGTCCATCTCGACCAGGTGCTCCAGCGATTCCTGGCGCAGGTTCTTGAACATGCCGCCCTGCACGATGCCAAAGAGGGCGTTGGGGTTCTCCAGCCGCTGGAACTCATCGCGCGAGCGCTTGGCCCAGCGCAGGCTCATTTCCATGCTCTTGCGCGCCTCGGCCTCGGTGGTCTTGTGGCCCTTGGTCTCGTACGGCGTGCACTCGTCGAGTTGCATGACGATGTCGGAGTTGAGCGTGGTCTGGATCTGCATGCTCACCTCGGGCGACATGAAGAGCTTGTCGCCGTTCACGGGGCTGGCAAAGGTCACGCCTTCTTCGGTGATCTTGCGCATGGCCCCCAGGCTCCAGACCTGGAAGCCGCCCGAGTCGGTGAGGATGGGCTTGTCCCACTTTTCAAAGCCGTGCAGGCCGCCAAAGCTCTGCATCACATCCAGGCCCGGGCGCATCCACAGGTGGAAGGTGTTGCCCAGGATGATCTGCGCGCCCATGTCGTGCAGGCTGCGGGGCATCACGCCCTTGACGGTGCCATAGGTGCCCACGGGCATGAAGATGGGGGTTTGCACCACGCCATGGTTGAGCGTGAGCGTGCCACGGCGTGCGTGGCTGGTGGGGTCGGTTTTGAGGAGGTCGAACTGCAGCATGATGGGCGGCATTGTCCCAGACAGGCTACCCTGACCTCGCTCAAGGTTATGGACGGGTTTTCGACGAGGCCGTGGCTACACTGGACCAAGGTACTACAAGGAGAACACCATGCTCAAAATCCTCATCGCCGTGGACGGCTCCGAACTCTCCCTGGATGGCGTGCACCACGCACTGGCGCTGGTGGGCCAGGGGCTCCAGGCCACCATGGTGCTGGCCAACGTGCAGGAGCCCGCCACGCTGTACGAACTGGTGACCACGCGCGACCCCGACCTGATCGCCGCCGCCAGCCTGGAGGCGGGTGACCATCTCATGGCGTCTGCGCGCGCGCTGCTCGACGCGGCCGGGGTGGCTTATGAAACCGATGTGGGTGTGGGCGATGTGGCGCACACGCTGGTGGACATGATCGAGCGCTCGGGCTGCGACATGGTCATCATCGGCGCCAAGGGCCAGGGCGCCATCACCAGTGCGCTGCTGGGTTCGGTGTCGCAGGAGGTGGCGCATGCCAGCCCGGTGCCGGTGACCATCGTCAAACACGCCGAGGTGCTGGAGAACACAGACAGCGACGTGGCCGAGGACTCGGAGGCCTGAGCGCTCCCAGAAAACAAAAGGGCCGCTGTGTGCGGCCCTGATCGGGATCTTTGAGGAAGCTCGCCTGGTTTCAGGCTGCCTTGCGAAACGGCTCCGCAGGGCGCTGCAGCTTGCCGTGGGGCAAGGTGGCCAGGCGCGAGAACATGCGGCGCACATAGCCGCGCACCCACAGGCATTTGTTGAGTTCGTCCACCGGCAGTGGGCCCGACACCACCACGATGTCGTTGGCCATGTCCTGCGCCCCAGCAGCGCGCAGGCGGCGGCGCGTGTTGTTGGCCCAAGACTGGATGCGCGTGGGGCTGCCATGCTGGTGTACCTCGCCCGTGTGCGCATCGAACGCAATGGCCACCGTGTCGGTCTTGAGCTTGAACCTGCGCTCACCCGTGACGGCACTGGGCGCCTCACGCATGTCGTAGAGGTAGTAGCTGCCTGCCTTGAGCTGGTATTGCATGTCCATGGGTGTGTTCCTCTTTGTCGGCATTGTCGAGGGCGCACGGTGCGGGCAATGGCAGGTAAAACGGTGGGAAAGGGGCTCTTTTTGAACGCCTCTCACAGATGGCCACGCCGGTTTCTGTGCGCGTGCCATTGTGGCGGCCTGTCGGCGCCGTCACACAAAACTTGAGGACGATGTCGTAACGAGTTGTGAACAATCCAGCGCGGAGTTCGCTGCGCTTTGCCTTGTGCGCAGCCTGTGAGACTGGCGCTGCTCCAGGCGCGGGCAGCCGAGCAAGGGCCGCCCTGCAGCGAGGGCTGCGTCCCCCTTCCCGAATGGCGCAGCCATTCGAGAGAAGGGGGAAGGTGCGCAGCGCCTCAGGGGGATGGACTCTAGAAGTCCACCAGACTCAACCCCACGCTGAATACGGTCCGCTTGCGGTTGTAGTCGATCATGCTGTCGCCGTAGCCGCTGAACAGCTGCGTGTGCAGGCGCAGGTTGCTCTTGTTGCCAAACAGGCCCGTGCCCACGGTCTGCAGCCATTCCAGGCGGACCGAGCCCCGGTCGCTGCTCGACAACGAGTGGCGCAGCGTGGCGCCCACCGTGTTCTCCTTGTTGACGTTCCAGAATGCCGACAGCTCACCCCGCCCGATGTAGTCACTGATGCCGGGGTTGTCGTCGCTGCCCGAGCTTTCGGGGATGCGCTTCCAGATGCGCGCGTTCACGCTGACGCTGTTGCCCAGCTCCATGCCCGTCATCAGGTAGGCGCGGTTCCAGCTGCGCGACAGGGGCTTGCTCTGGCCGTTGGACTGGTGCACCAGTCCGATGCCGCTGTAGCGCCACTTCCAGCCAAACGGCAGTTGTGCCGTGGTGGGGTAGACATACATGACCTCGGGCTCGTGGTCGGTGGCGCGGAAGGGGCGTGAGATCTCGGGGGTGAACAGCTGCCAGTACGACTGCTGGGAGTAGCCGAACCACACCGAGTCCTTGAGCGTGGGATGTCCCTGGGTCAGCAGCCCTTGCGCAACCTTGGTACGCACCGACAGCTGGATGCGGTTCTCGGTGCGGCGGTAGGGCGTGGACTCGGTGGCCGAATGGTCGGCTGCATCCGACGTGGGCTGGCGGTTCACATTGCTTGACGCCACCACCGACACGGTGATGGGCCGGTAGCCCCGGAAGCTGAAGGTGCCGCAGTCGCTGCCCGACTCCAGTTCCCAGAAGCGCGAGAGGTCGCTGTACTGCGGATCGCGGCAGCCCTCGGTGCGGGCCACGTCAATCACACGGGTGGCGGGTAGCGTGGTGTCCACCGGGGGCGGCACGTCTGTCGAGGCCGACGCCGTGGCGCCAGGCGCGTTCCAGCCTTGCTGGTCGGTGGCCCACTGGTCAAAGCAGGCCAGGCGCGCCTGATTGTCACTGGACAGGGCGGCGCAGCGGCGCCAGGCAGCGTCGCCGCTCGGGGTGGCCGAGCCGCCAGCAGGCGGGGTCTGCGCCAGCGCGGCGCCGGCAGGCGCCAGCGCAGCGGCCACCAGCAGGGCCAGCGTGCCACGCCGGTGGCCGCCGCTGTGGCGGGGTGAGGCTGGCGCGGCCGTCATTGCCAGCCCACCTGCTTGCGCAGCACAAAAGGAGCCGAGGGGGCCGAAGGGGTGGGGTTGGCGTTGTTCCATGTTCCGCGTATTTCCTTGCCGCAACTTCCATCGACCACCTGGCCTGTCCAGGTGGCGCTGATGTTCGTGCCATTGATCGATTCTTCCAGCGTCAGGTCGCCGCCATCGACGTCGCCGCTGACCTGCGCCGTGGCGCCATTTCTTTGCACGGTGCCACGCACGCTCTGTGCCAGCTCGGGATGCGGGCCCAGTTGCAGTGTGGCGGTGGCGCCAGGTGCATCCGGGGCTGCGCCCTGCAGTTGGGCCAGCCAGCGCCCTTGCAGGTGCTGGTGGTCCATGTCTGCCGCCGACGGGCATGCTGCCGTGGATTTTGGGTCATTTTGGCTACTGGCGCTTGTAGGATAAGCGCTGATAGCTATCAAAACAAAAGCAACTGCCAACAGCGGCGTGTGTCGGTGGATGTCGGGCGCCATGGGTGGAGTGCGTTATGGTGGGTGCCGTGGCTGCGGTGGGGCGCTCATTCCGGGGTGGCGGCTGCGGCTGCAGTGGCTGCGGTGGTGGCCTGGGCCTTGGCCGCAAATTCGGCGCGCAATGCCTTGAGCTTCTCGCGCGGATCTTCGCGGGCGGTGGTCTTGTCCAGGCCCATTTCGGCAATGAAGCGGCTGGGCTGCGCGGCCACCATCTCGCGGCCCTTCTTGCGCCGCTTGGTCCAGCTCACGGCCAGGGTGCGCTGGGCGCGGGTGATGCCCACGTACATCAAGCGGCGCTCTTCCTGCAGGCGCTGCAGCGTGTCGTCGCTCACCTTCTGCTGGCGGCCTTCGTCGTCGTCGAGCTTGAAGGGCAGCATGCCCTCGGTCACGCCCACCAGCACCACGTGGGGCCACTCCAGCCCCTTGCTGGCGTGCAGTGTGGAGAGCGTGACCATGTCCTGCTCCTGCTCGCGCTCGCTGATGGTGGACAGCAGCGCAATGGTCTGCGACACCTCCAGCAGGCTCTTGGTCTCCTTGGCCACCACGGCACCGGCCGTATCGTCGATCTGCCCGCCCGCGCGCTGGGCCATCCAGTCGCAGAACTCCATCACGTTGCTCCAGCGGGCGGCCGCCACTTTTTCGCTGTCTTCGTTGTCGTACAGGTGCTGCTCGTAACCAATTTCCTTGAGCCATTCGTTCAAAAAGGCGCGGGCCTCTTCGGCGCCATGCGTGCGGCGCGCGCTGTACTCCAGGTAGTTGATGTAGCGGCCAAATTCGTGCAGGCCGTCCATGGCACGCTTGGGCACCGCCGCTGGCAGCATGCCGTTGAACAGCGCGCCGAACATGCTCTGCTTGTGCTGCGTGGCAAACGCGCCCAGAGCCGCCAGCGTGGTGTGACCAATGCCGCGCTTGGGCGTGGTGATGGCGCGCAAGAACGCCGGGTCATCGTCGTTGTTGATCCAGAGGCGAAACCAGGCGCACAGGTCCTTGATTTCCGCCCGGTCAAAAAAGCTGGTGCCGCCTGAGACCTTGTACGGAATGTTGGCCTTGCGCAGCGCCTTCTCGAACGGCTTGGCCTGGTGGTTGGCGCGGTACAGGATGGCGAAGCTCTTCCAGTCCGGCGGCGGGTTGCTGGCCGCGCGCAGGCTCTGGATGCGGGCCACGGCGCGCTCGGCTTCGTGTTCTTCGCTGTCGGCGTCCACCACGCGCACCGGCTCGCCCTCTCCCAGCTCAGAAAACAGCGTCTTGGGGAAGAGCTTGGGGTTGGGCCCGATCACGTTGTTGGCCGCGCGCAAGATAGCGCTGGTGGAGCGGTAGTTCTGCTCCAGCTTGATGACCTTGAGGTGGGGGTAGTCCACCGGCAGTTTCTTGAGGTTGTCCAGCGTCGCGCCGCGCCAGCCGTAGATGGACTGGTCATCGTCGCCCACGGCCGTGAAGTGCCCCTTTTCGCCCACCAGCAGCTTGAGCAGCTCGTACTGCGTGGCGTTGGTGTCCTGGTACTCGTCCACCAGCACATGGCCCAGGGCCGCCTGCCACTTGGCACGCACCTCCGGGAAGTCGCGCAGCAGCCGCAGCGGCATGCCGATGAGGTCGTCAAAGTCCACGCTCTGGTAGGCCGCCAGGCGCTCTTCATACCGGGCCATCAGCGTGGCGATGATGCGTTCGTTGTCGTCCGCCGCCTGGGCCAGCGCCTGCTCGGAGGTCAGGCCCATATTCTTCCACTTGCTGATCACCCACTGCCACTGGCGCGCGGTGGCCATGTCGGTGGTGCCGCCCGAGGCTTCCTTCAGGATGCCCGTTACGTCATCGGCGTCGAGGATGCTGAACTGGGGCTTGAGGCCCAGCACATGGCCGTCCTCGCGCACCATGCGCACGCCCAGGGCATGGAAGGTGCACACCAGCACATCCTTGGCGCGTCGGCCGATCAGGCCCTTGGCGCGCTCGCGCATTTCGGCGGCAGCCTTGTTCGTGAAGGTGATGGCCGCAATGCGCTTGGGGTCCATGCCCTTTTCGATCATGTGGGCGATCTTCATGGTGATCACCCGCGTCTTGCCCGAGCCCGCCCCGGCCAGCACGAGGCAAGCCCCGTCGGTGTAGTGGACAGCCTGGAGCTGGGCGAGATTGAGACCGGCAGACATGGGAGGGAGGGCAGCAGAGCAGCGGGGAGCGGGACAGGGAGGGCGGGTGTGGGCGGCGCATGCCCAGGGGCGGGTGGTGGCGCGGCCGGGTCAGGCCGCGCAAGGGCGCAATGATACCGGCGCGGTCCCACAGCCTGTCTAGCCCGTGCCCAGTCGGGGTGGACCGCGTGTGCCGGGCGGGCGGCTGACAGGCCCCTGACGGGTGGGCGCCACCAGCACCTGGCGGGCCGGACGCTCCGGGAAACCCCGCTAGGGGCTTTGTTTTCACAATTTGATACTCGCAGGCCAGTGCATCTCTTGCCGGGATGCTGGTGTAGAGAACCGAGCCCCGCCATGAACCCCATTGACCAGCCCTCCACCGCTCAGACCGCCGCACCGGGCATCCCGGACGCACGCCGCCGCTGTGTGCACCTTCGCACATGGAGCGCTGTGGTGGCATCCGGTGTACTGGCCTGCACGGCCCTGCTGCCGGCACAGGCCCAGATCGGCAGCACCGTGCCTGTGCGCGTGGGGGTCGTGGGGCCGTTCACCGGGCCATCGGCCGATTTTGGCGTGCCCATGCTCAACGGCATCAAGCTGGCGGTGGACGAAATCAATGCCGTGGGCGGCTATCTGGGCCGCCCGCTGGAACTGGTCATCAAGGACGACACGGCCGACCCTGACCAGGGGCGTAAGGTGTCGCAAGAGCTTCTCAATGAAAAAGTGGTCGCCACCATCGGCTTTTGCAACACCGGCGTGGCGCTCAAGGCCATCGACCTGTTCCAGGGCGCCGCCAGCCCCCTCATCGTGCCCTGCGCCACGGGCACTGCCGTGACGGCCAAATACCCCGCGCCCGACAGCTACATCTTCCGCGTGCAGGCGCGCGATGCGATCCAGGCGCCCTTCCTGGTGGACGACATCGTCAAGCGCGGCTGGGACAAGGTCGCCATCTTTGCCGACAAGACCGGCTATGGAGAAGGCGGCTACAACGACGTGGTGGCCGCGCTGGCGGCCAAAAACCTCAAGCCCGTGCATGTGGCGCGTTTTGACTTGGGGGTGAAGGACCTCACGGCCGAGCTGACCGCCGCGCGCAACGCGGGCGCCAACGTGGTCTACAGCTACACCGTGGGGCCGGAAAACGCCACCATCGCCAACGGCAAGAAGGCCCTGGGCTGGAAGGTGCCGCAGGTGGGGCCGTGGCCACTGTCCTTCCCCTTCTTCCTCGAAGGCGCCAAGGACGCGGCCGAGGGCGCGCTCATGGTGCAGACCTTCATCGCCGAGCCCAGCAACGAGCGCCGTGCATCGTTCCTGTCGAGCTACACCCGCAAGTACCACGGCAAGGTGGCCGTGCCCATGGCAGCGGCCAACGCCTACGACGCCACCTACCTGCTGATGTATTCCTTCCTCGGCATCCGCGACGGCAACCTCACCGGCAAAGCCATCAAGGAGTCGCTGGAGGGCAAGATGAAGACCTACTACGGCGTGGTCACCACCTACGACAAGCCCTTCAGCGTGCAGGACAAGGACGCGATCACGCGCAACATGCTGGTCATGGGCATGGTCAAGAACGGTGCCATCACCTTTGCCTACCCCGAGGATGCCAAGCGCAACCTGATCATCCAGCGCAAGCAGTGAAGTGGATGCGCCTTCAACCGCAACGCTGGCTGGAGATCCTTGCCGTGCATTCGCCATGGGTGATGGCCCCCACCTGACTTTGCGCTGACCACACCGGGCGCCGCAGACCCCGGCCGCAGGCGCAGCAAGGACAATGGGACCGTGCTCTCCGTCCTTCTCATCACCTTCCCCTTCTTTGCGCTGGTGCTCTGCGGCTATCTCGCCGCCCGGCGCGGAGTGCTTCCCCAGCCGGCCATCCCGGGGCTCAACGCCTTCGTGCTGTACTTTGCACTGCCCTGCATGCTGTACCGCTTTGGCGCGAGCACACCCATCGCCCAGCTGTTGGACCCGGCCGTGGCGGGCGTGTATGTGCTCTGTGCGCTGGTGATGGTGGGCGCCACGGTGGCGCTCACGCGCAAGGCGCACGTCGGCTGGAACGACGCAGCCTTTGGCGCGCTGGTGGCCGCTTTTCCCAACACCGGCTTCATGGGCGTGCCGCTGCTGGTCGCACTGCTGGGGGCGCAAAGCGCGGGCCCTGCCATCGTCACCATCGTGGTGGATATGGTCATCACCAGCTCGCTGTGTATTGCGCTCTCGCGCCTGGATGGTGCGGGCACCCACGGCGTGGGGGTGGCGCTGAAGAACGCCTTCAAGGGCATGGCGACCAATCCCATGCCCTGGTCGATCGCGCTGGGCGCACTGGCCTCGGCCCTGCAGTTCAAGCTGCCCGGCCCGGTCGACAAGACCATCGCCATGCTGGCCGACGCGGCCTCGCCTGTGGCGCTGTTCACCATCGGTGCCGTGCTGGCGCGTTCCCAGATGAACCAGCACGAGCAGGTGCCCGCGCGCGACTATGTGCCGGTGGCGCTGGCCAAGCTCCTGGTGCACCCGCTTCTGGTGTGGGGCGTGGGCACGGCGGCCATGGCGATGGGGGTGCCGCTCACGCCCTTTGCGCTCACGGTGATGGTGCTGCTGGCGGCGCTGCCCAGCGCCAGCAACGTGTCCCTGCTGGCCGAGAAGTTCGGCGCCAACAATGGGCGTGTGGCGCGGATCATTCTGGTGTCCACGGCGCTGGCGTTTCTGAGCTTTTCAGCGGCGGTGGCGTTGCTGACCTGATTGCTATATTTATGATAGCTATTGGCGCTTTTCTATAAAGCGCTGGCGGCCCAAAATGCTTGAATTTTTGGCGCTGCCTTCTACCCGCGCCGCATTCCCGGGCCGCGCCGCATCCAGGCGCCGGTCGCCAGCAGCCCCAGGCAAAGCACCACCAGCGCCCAAGGCGAGTTGACGGGGATGTTGCTGGATGCCACTTCTTCGAGTACCAGATCGTCGTGGTAGCCCGCCGCGTCGAAGGTGAAGAAGCTGCCGGTTTTGAGTGCGATGGTCACCTGGCTGGAGGTCGCCGTAAAGGTGCCGTCAAAGGGCTCCCACTGGAACTGGAAGACGCCGTTGAGCGCGAGGTTCGACACGTCGCGCCGGGCAATCAGCGTGTCCAGCGGGCCGGGCGCCGCGTCGATGGTGGCTGCGCCCACGGCGCCGTCGTAGGCCACCACCTCCCACCAGGTGGCGTTGCCACCGGCATTGCCCGTGACGCCCCCCGACCAAGCGCCGCGCAGCCGGTACACCCGCCCGGGGGTGACCGCCACGGTCTGGAACAGGCCCCCGTGTGCATTGCCCGCGCCACTGCCTTTTTTCTGCGCGTGGGACATTCCGGCGCCTTCGAACGGGCACTGGGTGGGCACCCAGATATCGCAGTCGTTGCTGTGTATCCAGGTGCCGTCCCAGAAGCCCGGCGGCGCCGTCCAGGTACTCCAGCCAGCCAGGCCGGCCTCGAAGTTGCCGTTGGTGAGCAGGTTCTGGGCGCGCACGGCGGTTCCCCCCGCCAGGAGGAGCAGCAAGATCAGGGCACGAACAATGGCTGTCATTGGTAGGGCTTTCTGAAAGTCGAGGGGGAGCAGGGGGACGGTGCGCGGGGCGCCATGCCCGCCAATACCGAGCTGCAAAGAGGCGCAGTATCTGGGCCGATCCCCCCGGATGCAAGTTTTATCGGGCAGGCGGGCAGCGCAAGCTGGGCCGACCGGGCTGCCTTACCAGGCCGGTGTGCCTCACGCCGACGGGTTGCAGGTCACGCCACGTTTTGTGCATTTCGTCGCAAATGTCTCGCGGGGCCTGGGCGGGCTGGGCACAGTGCGGGTCGGTCTGGGCGTGTCCCAGCTTGACCCCCCCACAGAAAGCCCCTTCATGAAAAAACTGATTCTCTTCCTGGCCGCGCTGACCACCCTGGCTGCACACGCTGCCGACCTGCGCATTGAAGTCACCGTGCCTGCGCAAAAGCAGGGCGCCGTGCTGGCCGCACTGTTTGACAACAGCGAGGGCTTCCCGCGCGGCAAGCCGCTGCAGGTGGCCACGGCCCAGCCGGGCGATGGGAAGGCTGTGGTGCAGTTTGTGGGCCTGCCCGAAGGTGACTACGCCGTTTCGGTGTTTCTGGACGAGAACGGCAACATGAAACTCGACGCCAATGTGTTTGGCGTGCCTACCGAGTTATACGGCTTCAGCCGCAATGCGCGCAGCGCGCTGGGCCCACCGCAGTTCGCCGACGCGGCCTTCCGCGTGGGTGCCGATGTCAGCCCCCAGGCCATCGAACTCAAGTAAGCCAGCCAGGAGCCCGCGATGACCCACCCCCATCCACCGCGCCGCGCTGTTCTGGCAGCCCTGGGCGCCAGCCTGCTGCCCACGCTGAGCCACAGCGCCGATGCGCCCCATGCCTGGCGCAGCAGTTACACCCCCTACAACGGGCCTTTGAAGGCGCCGCTCGCCAGTGGCCCGCTGCCCGTGAGGGGGCGCTGGCCCGCTGCCCTGCAGGGCACGCTGTACCGCATTGGCCCGGCCCGGCGCGAGCTCGGCGGCGTGGCCATGAACCACTGGTTTGACGGCGACGGAATGCTGCAGGCGTTTCGTTTTGAGGGCGGCAACCTATCAACGGCCACGTCGCCCCGGATTTCGCACCGAGGCGCCCTGCTGGCCACCCCCAAGCTCACAGCCGAAGAGGCCGCCGGTCGGCTGCTGTACTCGGGTTTTGCCACCACGCTGCCCAACTCGCCCCCGCTCAGCGGGCCGGACGACGTCAACCCTGCCAACATCAATCTGCTGGCCCTGCCCGCGCGCAAGGAGCTTTTTGCGCTGTGGGAAGCGGGTTCGGCCCTGGCGGTGGACCCGGTTACGCTGCAGCCCCAGGGGTTCAAGGCCTGGTCGCCCGAGACGCGGGGCGCGCCCTTCTCGGCCCATCCGCGTGTGGCGCCGGATGGCACGGTGTGGAATTTTGGCTATGTCCCGGGCTCGGGGAAGCTGCTGGTGTACGACATTGCACCGACTGGGCAGTTGCGCCGCCAGCATGTCCTGACCACGGAACAAGCAGACATGGTGCACGACTTCGCCATCACTGAGCGGCACTTGGTGTTCCTGCTCATGCCGCTGAAGTTCAACGGACAGCCCGGTGCCGGCAGCCCGCTGCCGCACTACCGCTGGGAAGACAAGGCGCCGCTGGTGGTGTTGCTCGTGGGCAAGGCGGACTTCAAGGTCCAGCGCTTTGAGTTGCCCGCCACCGGCCTGTTCCACCTAGCCAATGCCTGGGAAGAGGGTGGCACGGTGCAGGTGCGGTTTGTGGCGCAACCCGACATCCTGACCGCGCTGCGCCATCTGAACGTCGATGCCCCCCGCAGCACCTCGGTAGCGGCTGCGACGCAGTGGGCGCACATCACGCTCAACCCGTCCACCGGCCAGGCGCGGCTGGAGACACCGGGGCTTGCCCACGTGGAGTTCCCGCGCATCCATCCGGCTCGCAACGGGCTGCCCACGCGCTTCACCACCTTGCTGGCGCGCAGCCCGGGCATGGACGCGCAAGTGCAGGGCTTTGACACGGTGCTCACGCTGCAGGGCGACAAAAAACCGCAGCGCCATCGGTACGGCGCGGGCTGGATTGCAGAGGAGCATGTTTACATCCCCGCCAGCACCACCGCGCCCGAGGGCCGGGGCTGGGTGCTGGGCACCGCCTACCACTGGCCGACGGAGCGCACGACGCTGTCCGTGTTCGACGCCCAGGCGGTGAATGCCGGGCCGGTGGCCAGCGTCACGCTGCCCTATGGCCTGCCGCTGGGGCTGCACGGGCAGTTTGTTGCTGCTGGAGCTTGATCAAGATGCTGGCTCTTGGCCAGCCCGGTGGCTGGCGCCAGTGATCAGGACTGGGCAGGCGGTCACGGTCTGCGCATGGCAATAACTTGCTTGCCGATTCAGTAATCCCTTGTAACACTTTCTGTTTTACGCAAAAAAGGGATTCCAGAATGAAGCAAGTGATGTTGGGTGCGCGGGCTAGTGTCGTTGCGGTGGTGGGATTGCTCGTGGCCCAGGGCGCCGCCGCGCAATCCATGGGTAGCGTGTCCTACGCGCCCCTGGCGGCCTCGAACGTGCCCACGGTGTCTGAATGGGGGCTGATCGGAATGGCGGTTTTGGTGGCCCTGGCGGCCTATCACGCGATGCGTGCCCAAGGCGGCCGTGCGCTGAAGGCCTGGACAACGGGTCTGCTGGTTTGCGGAGTGCTCTCAGCGAGCCTCTGGAATCACCCCGCCATCGCAACTCCCCCACCGGTCGAGATCGCCTTTGACCAGGCCACAGGCGGCGTGGCCAACATTCCCCACAGCACCGAACTCTTCTTCGGGGATTTCTTTCATATCTATACCGCACAGAACCTGACCGACCGCGCGCAGCGGGTGACCGGCGTCAGCGTCATATCCGGACTGGTTGTGCTTCCTCCCACGGGCTTCACGCCGGAATGCACCGTGGGCTTGGTGCTGCAGCCCAACGAAGTCTGTTACATCAAGGTCTACAACGACAGCTTGCCCGGTTGACCGGAGTCATATCGCGAGCGGGTCCACATCCACCAGCCACCGTATCAGCCCCTTGTGCTCGGGCTGACTGCGGGTGGTTTGCAGCACTGGCTGCCACGCGGCCAGAAAGCGCTGCAGGGTGGCGCGGCTGCTGCTTTCCATGAGCATCTGGGCGCGTTCCACATTGGCCACACGCTGGATGGTCAGCGGCACGGGCGGGAACAGGATGACCGTGCCATCGGGCAGCCCTGGCAGCTGCGCGGCGTGGGCGGCGGCGGTGGCTGCTGACAGAAAACCCTGCGCCACCTCCTGCGTGCGGGCATCGGCCCGCACCAGCGCCTGGTACGAGAACGGCGGCATGGCGGCCTCCTCGCGCTCCTTGAGCTGCTGGGCGGCAAAAGCCTCGTAGTCGTGCGTGCGCAGCGCTTCGAACACGGCATGTTTGGGGTGAAAACTCTGCACCCACATTTCGGGCTGCGTGCCATGCACCGCTTGCGCGGCCATGTAGGCTGCATCGCGCCCAGCCCGGCCTGCGGCCTGCATGAGCAGCGCAAACAGCCGCTCGGCCGCGCGGAAGTCGCTGCTGAACAGCGCGCCATCGGGCTGCACCGCGGCCACCAGCGTGATGCGCCGGAAGTCGTGCCCCTTGGCGATCATCTGCGTGCCCACCAGCACATCCACCTCACCAGAATGCACCTGCGCCAGCTGCGCCTCCAGCGCACCCTTGGCCTTGGTGGTGTCGGCGTCGATGCGGGCGATGCGGGCCGGCGTGCGGTCGGGCCGCAGCACTTCGGACAGCAGGGCGCCCAGTTGCTCTTCGAGCTGCTCGGTGCCCCGGCCCATGGGGTGGATGTCGGGGCTGCCACAGGTGGGGCAGTGGTAGGGCACGCGCACGGTGTAGCCGCAGTGGTGGCAGCGCAGGGTGCGGTCGGTCTTGTGGAAGACCTGGTGCGCGCTGCAGTGCGGGCAGTCGCTTTTCCAGCCGCAGTCCACGCAGTGCAGCACGGGGGCGTAGCCCCGGCGGTTCAGCAGCACCATGCTTTGTTCGCCGCGCGCCACGCGTTCGGTGATGGCCTGCAGCAGCTGCGCGCTGAACACCGTGCGCCGAGGCTGCTGGTTCATGTCCACCCGGCGCACACGCGCCAGGGCGCCGGCACCAATGCGGCTGGGCATGTGCAGCCGCACATAGCGGCCGCCTTCGGGGTCGTCGGCCGTAGGGGGGCGGCTGGCGTACCAGCTCTCCAGCGACGGTGTGGCCGAGCCCAGAATGACCTTGGCGCCCTGCTCGCGCCCACGCCAGATGGCCAGATCACGGGCCGAGTAGCGCGCGCCCTCTTGTTGCTTGTAGCTGGGGTCGTGTTCTTCATCGACCACGATGAGTTTCAGCCCCGGCAGGCTGGCAAACACCGCCATGCGCGTGCCCAGCACGATGCGTGCGCTGCCGCTGTGGGCGGCCAGCCAGCTCTTGAGGCGCTGTGGGTTCGTCATCCCGCTGTGCAGCGACACCACGGCACCGGGGCCGAAGCGCGGGGCAAAGCGGCCCACAAAGCGCTCTTCGAGCTGGGGGGTCAGGTTGATCTCGGGCACCATCACCAGGGCTTGCGCGGTGGGGTCGGCCTCCAGCATCTCCTGCACACAGCGCAAATACACCTCGGTCTTGCCGCTGCCCGTGCTGCCAAACAGCAGGAAAGGGCCTTTTTCAGCAGAAATTCGGGCCTTAGCGCTCTCCTGTTCTGGGGTAATTGCTATGTTTTCAATAGCACTTGAAGCGTCGCCCCCTGCCTTGGCCGGGCGGCGCAGGCGGCGGGCGAGTTGTTCGGGGCGCAGGTCGCGCAGCTGGGGCGGCAAGGCGGCCGTAGCGACTTCGCCCAGGGCGCGCTGGTAGTAGCGCGCGGCGAATGCCACAAGGCGGCGCCAAGGCAGGTCCAGCGGCGCCACACCGTCGAGCACACCGGCAATCGGCCGCAGCGTGGCGCCGTCAGGCAACTCGCCGGTGGCCTCGTCGGTATCCCACACCACGCCCAGCACCTCGCGGGTGCCCAGCGGCACGCGCACCAGCGTGCCGGGCGCGAGCGGGTGCTCACTGGCGTAGCTCAGCAGATCGCCCACGCCGCTGTGCGACGGGGTGTGCAGGGCAACCTGGACGATGGTGGAGGGGGTAGGCACGGCAGAGGGCGGGTTACAGAGGCTTGTGGAGGTCGCGTGGAGGTTTGGGTGCTAAGTGCTTGATTTGATGAGGGGGCCCAAGTAATCCCGACTTTCTGTGGATAACTTTGTTGACATCCTGTCCGGACACCCTGCCAGCCCGCATGAATGCTGGCTGCGAACAGATTGCCCGGAAATGCGGCACACCAAAAAAATCGTTATAAATCAAGCATCTGAAGAAATTTCCCACGAATTTTTGTGCTAAGCCGTTGTGACGGACGTATGTTGCGCCGCATCACGGTTGGTGTGCATAAGTCGGACACGAGGGCTTCGTCAAGAGGACAGATGGCCCCCTTTTTGTGCTAGCGGTGGGGTGTCATGTTCACGCATTTCTTCGATATGGCCTGCAAGTGCTTGATTTCACAGGGTATTTGTAAGAAATCCAAAATTTCTGTGGATAACTTTGTTGATATCCCTTGGGTTTGCCTCGCAAGCCCTTGAAAATCCGTGCTTTGGCTGGATTGCCTGTCAAAAAAGCAGGGGATTTAAATTCATATAAATCAATGACTTAGCGGTTGCGCAAAGTTTTTTTACAAGTTGCCACCTCCGGTGGGGCGGGGCCGCTGGATGCTCCAATTTTGTGCATAAGTGCGCCTTGGAAGCGGGCTCGCCGGCACCTGAAGATCTTGAACAGGTTCTAAGGATTGTCGCAGGGCCTGCCGGGGCGCTGTGCGGTGGGGCTGGTGTCGTCGCAGGTCTCCGGTGATGGAGGCCGATGTCGCTTTGCTTCAAGACGGCGTGGGCCCGCGTGGCGACGATGCGGCCATGGCTAACAACTCTTCTCCTTCCCTTGCAATAGCTCCCTCCATGGAGCGCGATGGTTTTGTGCTGGCCCGGCTGGACGATGTGGTGCAGGCCGCACGCGCCAACAGCCTGTGGTTCATGACCTTTGGCCTGGCCTGCTGTGCCGTCGAGATGATGCACGCCGCCATGGCGCGCTACGACCTGGACAAGTTCGGCATCATTCCGCGCTCCAGCCCACGCCATAGCGACCTGATGATCGTGGCCGGCACGCTGACGAACAAGATGGCGCCCGCCATCCGCAAGGTGTATGACCAGATGCCCGAGCCGCGCTATGTGGTCTCGATGGGGTCGTGCGCCAACGGCGGTGGGTACTACCACTACAGCTATTCGGTGGTGCGCGGCTGCGACCGCATCGTGCCGGTGGATGTCTATGTGCCCGGTTGCCCGCCCACGGCCGAGGCGCTGCTCTACGGCATCCTGCAGTTGCAGGCCAAGATCAAGCGCCCCCGTGTGATCCAGCGGTAAAGCGGTCGCAAAGCGCGGCGGCCCCTTCAGCTGCGCCGCAGCAGCCAGTCGGCATCGTCACCCGGCTGCTGGGTGTGGGCCTTGAGTGCAGCAGGAGGGCGTTCGAAAAGGCTGCGTGCCTCGCGGCTGAAGTGTGCCTGGTCGGCGTAGCCATGGCGCAGCGCTGCATCCAGCGCACCCGCATCGCCGTCGCGCATGGTCAGCAGGGCGTGTTCGGCCCGCAGCATGCGCTCGATCTCGCCAGGCCGCAGGCCTACCAGTTGCCGTGTGCGGCGCTGCAGGTGCCGAGGCGTCCAGCCGAGCGTGGTGGCCAGGGCCTGGCGTGCGCCGCGCTGCCAGTCTTGTTGCAACACCTGCAGCCAGGCGGCGTGCCGGTCTGCCACGGCGCCCCAGCGCGGGGTGAGGAAGGCCACACACAGCGCCTTGCGCGCACCATGGTCGGGCGCCGCGTGGACGGCTGCCAGGAATGGGTGCCACTCCTCGGGCAACCAGGTCACCGCGTCCGTGATGCGGTCGGTCAGCGGCGCCAGGTCCTGCCCGGTCAGCAGCCCCAGCGCGCCGGGCTGGAACGCCAGGCAGAACGAATCGCCATCGCGGGAAGAGACCGAGTGGTAAGGATGGCGGTGGGCGCCCGACTGCGTGATGGTGGGCATGGCCGCTGCCGTGGCCGTACCCGCACATTCCACGAGCTGGACCGTGCCCCGCGTGAGCCAGATGATGCCCGGGTAGGGGCTGGGCGGCACGCGCGTGTCCGCCAGGGTGTGGGGCGGCTGGCGGCCCAGGTCGCGCCAGAAAAAGGCGCGCACGCAGTCCGCGAGCGCGCCGGGTGGGGCTTGCAGGGCCGAGGCGGGCAGCGCCTGCGGGCCGGTGGGGGACTCCGCTGGCGGCGGTACGGGCTGTTCCATTGCCATCACCTGGTCCCTGCCGGGTGCGCCGCGCGGTCTGGAGCCCTCGCCCGGGGGATCAGCCCTGGCGCTGCGCGCGCGAGTGGCTGTGCACCGCCTCTACCAGCGCCGCCACATGCTCGGGTGGGGTGAACTGGCTGATGCCATGGCCCAGGTTGAAGATGTGGGTGGGGCCGGTGGTGTTGCGGTCGGTGTGGGGTTTGCCGAAGCTGTCGAGCACTTTGTGCACCTGTTGCACGATCTGCGCGGGCGGCGCAAACAGCACGTTGGGGTCGATGTTGCCCTGCAGCGCCTTGCCCGGGCCTCCTGGCTGGCCGCCCACGATGGCGCGGGCCTTGCCCAGGTTGGCCGTCCAGTCCAGGCCCAGCACCTCGCAGTCGATGTCCTTCATGTCTTCCAGCCAGATGCCGCCGCCCTTGGTGAAGACAATGCGCGGCACGTCGGTGCCGTCCACGCCGGTGCGCTTCAATTGCGCCAGCACGCGCGTGGTGTAGGCCAGGCTGAACTCCTGGAACGCGCCGTCGGCCAGCACGCCGCCCCAGCTGTCAAAAATCATCACGGCCTGGGCTCCGGCGTCGATCTGGGCGTTCAGGTACGCGGCCACGCTGTCGGCGTTGATGGCCAGGATGCGGTGCATCAGGTCGGAGCGGCTGTACATCAGGCTCTTGACGAGGCGGTAGTCATCGCTGCCCTTGCCTTCGACCATGTAACACGCCAGTGTCCAGGGGCTGCCCGAAAAACCGATCAACGGCACGCGGCCGTTCAGGGCCTTGCGGATGCTGGTGACTGCGTCGAACACGTAGCGCAGCTTGTCCATGTCGGGCACGGCCAGCTCGGCCACGGCGGCTTCGTCGCGCACCACTTTGGCAAAGCGCGGGCCTTCGCCCTCGGCAAACGACAGGCCCAGACCCATGGCGTCCGGCACGGTGAGGATGTCGCTGAACAGGATGGCCGCATCGAGCGGAAAACGCTCCAGCGGCTGCAGGGTCACTTCGGTGGCGTAGTCCACATTGGTGGCCAGGCCCATGAAGCTGCCGGCCTGGGCGCGCGTGGCCTTGTACTCCGGCAGATAGCGCCCCGCCTGGCGCATGAGCCACAGGGGCGTGTAGTCGGTGGCCTGGCGGCGGCAGGCACGCAGGAAGGTGTCGTTGGCAAGGGGGGCGAAGGTCATCCTGCGATTGTCGCAGGCCGACCGCCAGCCTCGGCACCCGGCCTGGCGGCAGAAATTGATGCGCATCAAGCCAGGGCGCACGCGGAACCGGCTTCACCGGTCCAGGGGTGGCGTCCCCCTCCCGGGGGAACCGGCGTAGCCGCTCAGGGGGGCTTCACCGTTCTGCGATGTAGTGCGACATGCGGACGGTTTCGCCGGGCGCCAAAAACGCCCGCACTTCGGTTTCCAGCGCCTGGTCGGCCATCGTGGCACGGGCGCGCTGGTGCAGGTAGTCGGCCCAGGATTCAACGATGAAGCGCTCCACGTACCGCGAGGGTTCACCCAGGTCCTTGTACACGCGCCAGAAGGTGGCGCCGTCGCGCCTGCGCGGGGCCTTCATGCGGCTGATGGTGTCGAGGAACGCTGCATCGGTGCCGGGCGCAATGCGGTAGCCCACCTCCACGGCCACGGGGCCGGCCTCGGGCAGGGGCTCGGCCTCGATGAAGAGTTCATCCCACGGTGTGGCCTGCGTCACTTCGTGCAGCCCACCCATGCGCAGCGGCATGGGGCGTGCCAGCAGCAGCCCCACACCCATGAGCGCAGCGGCCACGTACAGCGTGGGAGCCAGGCCCACGATGTCGGATGCGGCGCCCCAGAATGCCGAGCCCATGGCAAACGCGCCCAGCGCGGCCACCATGTGCATGGCCACGGCGCGGGATCGCACCCACTGTGGGGCACTGGCCTGCGTGGCGGTGTTGAAGGTGGACATCGCCGACATCCACGCCGCGCCCGCAAACAGCATGGCGACGTAAACCACCCACGCCACCTTGGTCAGCGCTGCCACCAGCATGGCGGCAGCAAACACCACGCCGCCCACGCCCACGATGACCTCCATGCCAAAGCGCGCGCGCAGCCGCCCCAGCACCAGGCCCACGGCCACGGCACCCGTACCCAGACAACCCATCAGCAGCCCGAAACCCTGCGCACCGGTGCCCAGCTGGCGCTGCGCAATCACCGGCAGCAGCGCCCACAGGGCCGAGCCTGCCGCGCTGAACGCCATCACGCGCACCAGCTGCGCCAGGATGATGCGTGAGTGCCAGGCAAAACGCAGGCCACTGAGCGTGCCGCCCCACAGGCGCTCGGCGGGCAGCTTGGACGGCGGGTGTGCCTTGGGCGGCCAGCGGCGGATGGACTCCCACATCACCAGCGTTGTGGTCACCGTGACGGCAAACACCCAGCCCGCACCCAGCTGCGCAAACACCAGCCCGGCCAGCGTGGGCCCCACGGCGCGCGCGGCGTTGTAGGCGATGCTCACGGCGGTGATGGCCTGGGGCCACTCGTCGCGCGGAACCGGGTCGATGACGGATGAGTTCCACGCAGGCGTCAGCACCGCCGTGCAGCAGCCACACACAAACACCAGAAACAGCACCGACGCCGGACCGCCCCAACCGCCCAGCACCAGCAGCGTGAGCAGTGCACAGGCGCCCACCTGTGCCATCAGCGCGCCCGATATCAGCCTGCGCCGGTCTGTGGTGTCGGCCAGTACACCGGCAGGCAGGGCCAGCAAAAACATGGGCAAAAACACGGCCGTCTGTACCAACGCCGCCAGGAACGACGAGCCCGTGAGTTCCACCATGAGCCACGCAGCGGCCATGGTCTGCATGCCGCTGCCCACAAAAAAAATGCCACCGCAGATCCACAGGCCTCGGAAAGCGGGTTGGCGCAGGGGGCTCCACAAAGAGGTCGGGGGTGATGACATGGCGTGTGGGCAAAGAAAAAGGCGGACCAGAAGGAATGCACTGGAGCAGCCACGCCCACCGATGCGACCTTTGCCAACGCGGCCCGCCGTTGGGTGCGGCCCTGTGCAGTCAATCCCCAAAACGGGGGATGACGCTGAGGTGGGGCGTTTGTTAGTATTTGTGCGTGTTGTAGCTATTTGTATAGAGCAGTGGCAAGCCTAGGTCAATTCACCGACGGAGGAGAGGGTATGTTGAAAAAAAGCATTATTTCTTTGGGGTTTATTTGTGCGGCTGGATTTGCACATGCAGATCTCAAAAATATCAGCGCGGGCGGAGTTCATTCCGCAACCAATCTGGAGGCCATCGCTTGCACTATAGCCGGGTACGATGGGGCGTCGTACCGTGGTACCAAGGTGCTGTATATCTTTGCCGAATCGATGGGTACTGGGCGTGATCCCATGCTCAAAGTCAGCTCGCTGAAATACAACTATGTGATGCAGAACGACGACTGGGAGGAGGAATACTATGTCAATGGTTCAGCACGAACCCCTGTACCGGCGTCTTTGTATTCCAGCTTTTTGCGAATTCCTAAGCGGGCTACCGACGCGGCAGTCATCTACTTTGCAGACCCAGGGGAGGCTGTTTGTGCTTTCACCAAGGAGTATGCAAATGATGGAAACCTTTATCAGGTTCAAATTTCTATTACCGATGTCACGGCGGCCATTACGGCGGCAGGAATCCGATCTTCAGCAAACGATGCCGCTGTGGATCCAAATGGAATGCTGCGAGCTGATTTGAACCAGCTCATGGAAATTCAGGCAAATACTGAAAAATAGGAAACTGCGATTCCAGGGGGTTTGTAAAGGACCGTTGGTGGCGCTGCCGTCACCAGTCTTGGTCTGTTCGCGAGGTGTTCCGGCCCCCTCGCAACCGGTAAGTGCGCGGCACATCGGTGCGGCTTGCCACCAGGGCTTCCGCCCGTTTTTGCATATCGGCCAGCGCGTGGTCCAGGGCCTGAACCGTGCCCGTGTTCAGGCCCGCCAGCAGTTCCTGGTTAAGCGCCTTCACCTGGGGGAACAGCTGATCGTGCAGCGCCTGCCCCGCCGGGGTGAGCGATAGCACCGCCTGGCGCCGGTCGCCCGGCATCGCATCGCGGGTGAGCAGCTTTTTGGCCAGTAGCGACGTGATGGCGCGTGACGTGCGCGACCGGTCCAGCCCCAGCCGCTGGGCCAGCTCGGCCGGGGGCATGCCCGGGTGCTGCGCCAGCATCATCAGCAGCCCCCACTCGCGCCGCGTGATGCCGTAGCCCCCTTCGCACAGCCGCACCACCAAGCTGCCCGCGACGGCCAGCAGTCGGTTCAGGCGGTACATCAACAGGTCGTTGGCCGCTTCCGGATGGGTCAGGCGGTGGCCCGGCTCGGCGGGGCCTGGGGGTGCCGGGGTGGGCGCGGACATCAGGGTATTTCCGTGCAATAGTTGATTAGATCAATCGATTGTGTGGCCAATACAGTGCGCCCATCAACCTGCGCGATGGTGCAGGGCCCTGCAATTGTCCCTGGAGACTTTTCGACGATGCGCAAACCCCTTTCTTCTGTACTGGCCATAGCGCTGGCCCTGGCCGCCTCCATCACGCAAGCGCAGGAAGCCCCGTTGCGCATCGTGGTGGGCTACGCCCCCGGTGGCTCTACCGACCGCGTGGCCCGCATCGTGGCTGACAAGCTGGGTAGCAAGCTCGGCACGCCTGTGATTGTGGAGAACAAGACCGGCGCGGGTGGCCGCCTGTCGGCCCAGGCCGTCAAAACCGCCCCTGCCAACCAGCCCACGCTGTTGCTGGCCAACCCGGCCGTCATGCTGGTGGCGCCTCTGGTGTTCCCCGATGCGGGCTACGACCCCGAGCGCGACTTCCGCCCCGTGAGCCATGTCAACAGCTACGAATTCGGCGTGGCCGTGGGCAGCGCCGTGCCCGTCAAGGAACTGCCACACCTCATGGCCTGGCTGCGCGCCAACCCCGACAAGGCCAACTTCGGCGTGCCCGCCACCGGCAGCCTGCCGCACTTTTTCGGCCTGATGGTGGGCGATGCCGCCAAGGTGCGCGCTGAGGTGGTGGGCTACCGGGGCTCCGCGCCGCTGCTCAACGACCTGCTGGGTGGCCAGGTGCCCGTGGCGTTCGACACGTTTGACACCCTGCTGCCCCAGCACGAGGCGGGCAAGATCCGCATCCTGGCGGTGTCGGGTGCCAAGCGCAGCGCGCTGGATGGAAAGATCCCCACCTTCAAGGAAAGCGGCCTGGACCTGGCTGCGACCGGATGGAACACCTTCTTCGCGCCCATGGGCATGCCCAAAGCGCAAGCCGAACGCCTGGCCGCGCTGATCCACGAAGTGATGAAGGACCCCGACACCCAGCGCAAGTTTGAGGCGGCCAAGATGGAGCCCGTGGTGGCGACCATGGCGCAGACCGAGGCCATGCTGAAGGCCTACCGCGCGCAATGGGCACCGGTCGTGCAGCGCTCGGGCTTCAAACCATGACCACCCGCCCGAACATCATCTTCATCGTTGCCGACGACCTCGGCTATGCCGATCTGGGCTGCTACGGCGGGCGCGACGCGGCGTTTGGCCCGGTGTCGCCGGTGCTCGATCAGCTGGCGGCCAACGGCCTCAAGCTCACGCAGGGCTATTCCAATTCCCCCGTCTGCTCGCCCACGCGCTTTGCGTTGATGACGGCGCGCTACCAGTACCGCCTGCGCGGCGCGGCCGAGGAACCCATCAACAGCAAGAGCCGGGGCAGCACCACGCTGGGCCTGCCGCCCGAGCACCCCACACTGCCCTCGCTGCTGCGCGCAGCAGGCTACCGCACGGCGCTGATGGGCAAGTGGCACCTGGGCTACCCGCCCGCGTTCGGGCCGCTGCGCTCGGGCTACGAAGAGTTCTTCGGGCCCATGTCGGGCGGGGTGGACTACTTCACCCACTGCAGCTCCAACGGCACGCACGACCTGTACCTGGGCGAAGAAGAAAAGCAGCAGGATGGCTACCTCACCGACCTCATCACCGACCACGCGCTCGACTACGTGCAGCGCATGGCGCCGGGCGCGCAGGCGGGCACGCCGTTCTTCTTGAGCCTGCACTACACCGCGCCCCACTGGCCGTGGGAGACGCGCGATGACGAGGCGCTGGCGCAGGAGGTCAAGGGCAATCTGTTCCATCTGCACGGCGGCAACATCGAGACCTACCGCCGCATGATCCACCACATGGACGAGGGTATCGGCCGCATCATGGCGCTGCTGGAGTCCCGGGGCCTGGCGCGCGACACGCTGGTGGTGTTCACCAGCGACAACGGCGGCGAGCGCTTTTCGGACAACTGGCCGCTGGTCGGCGGCAAGATGGACCTGACCGAAGGCGGCATCCGCGTGCCCTGGATCGCGCACTGGCCCGCCGTGATCGCACCCGGCGGCGTGAGCGCGCAGACCTGCATGACCATGGACTGGTCGGCCACCATGCTGGATGCGGCGGGCGCAGCTGCTGCGCCGGACTACCCACTGGACGGCCGCTCGCTGATGTCGCTGCTGCGCGATGCCAACGTGATCGACGAGCCCCCGCTGTTCTGGCGCATGAACCATCGGGGCCAGCGCGCCATGCGCCAGGGCGTGTGGAAGTACCTGTGCGTGGATGGCAACGACTACCTGTTCAACCTGGCCGACGATGAACGCGAGCGCGCCAACCGCGCGCCCGTGGATCCCGAGCGCCTGCAGGCCATGCGCGCCGCGTGGGAGGCATGGAATGCGTCCATGCCCGCCATTCCTGACGATGCGACCGTGAGCCTGGGGTACTCGGTGAAGGACATGCCGCAGCGCTGAGCCTGGCGGGCAGGCCGTCAGGGGAGTGGTTGAGCGGGCTTGCCCTGTTGCCCGCCCGGCCCCCTTGCCGGTAGATTGGGCGCCATGCCCGCCGCCACCCTTGTGCCCTCGTCCCCCGCTGCTCTGCGCCAGTGGACCACCGACGTGGTGGCGCCGCCCGCGCGCCTGGACTACTGGGTGGGCGCGATCTGCGAGGCGTTTCTGGAGATGGATTGCAGCTCCCGCGAGGCGCCGCTGTTTGGCGGGGAGCTGCAAAGCCTGCCGGTGGAGACGCTGTCCATCAACCGCGTGCGGGCCTCCACCCAGGACGTGTTTCGCACGCCCGCAGGCATTGCGCGCAGCCGCCAGCTGCCCTTCTACCTGATCGGCCAGGCCGAGACCGCGTGGCATGTGCGCCAGGACGGCCATCTGGCCCATCTGCGCCCGGGCGATGTGGTGCTGCTGGATTCGGCTAGGCCCTATGAACTGCACTTTCCTGAAGGCGTGCACTGTGTGTCGCTGCAGCTTCCGCGCGCCTGGGTGGGGCAGTGGCTGCAGCAGGCCGAGGCGCCCGGCCCGCGCGTGGCCTGGCGCGACCAGGGCTGGGGCCAGAGCCTGGGGGCGCTGGCCGTGCAGCTGGCGCGTGACCCGTCCTCGGCGCAGGCCTTGCCGCCAGCATTGCTGTCCGACCACCTGGGGGCGCTGTTGTGCGCTGCGCTGGAGCCGCCCCAGCCACCGGCACCCACTGCGGCGCGCAGCCTGCATGCCCATCTGTGTGCGCTGATCCGGGCGCGCATCGACCAGCCGGGCCTCTCGGCCCCGGCGCTGGCGCAGGAGGCGTGCGTGTCGCTGCGCACCCTGCACCGGGCGTTTGCGGCGCAAGGCCACACCTTTGCGGGCACGTTGCGCGAACTGCGCCTGGCGCGTGCAGGCGAGCTGCTGCGCCGCCCCCAGCTGGCCCATGTGGCCGTGGGCGAGATTGGGCGGCGCTGCGGCTTTGCGGACCCTTCGCATTTCGCACGCGCCTTCCAGCGCGCCATGGGCGTGTCGCCCGCGCAGTGGCGGCGTGGCGGCTGATTCCGTTTACAAATCATCCGCGTCGTTGTTGCTTCGCCTTGCCGCGCTACACGGCGGTGAAGCTTTTGGCACACCCAGCACAGCCGGCTGGCACGCGCAGGCCATTCCTTGCCACCAGGTGTTTCTAAGGTAGCGGCAGGGCGGATCGCCCGGTCCAGCAACACAACCCCAAGGAGACACACATGCCGGATACCTATGTCCTGGTCCATGGCGCCTGGCACACCGGTGCCGAAATGGAAGCCACCGCCACCCACCTGCGCGCGCGCGGCCACACCGTGCATTGCCCCACGCTGGCAGGCAACCGCCCCGGCGACGACCGCGCGGCCACGGGCCTGGCCGACGCGGTGGATTCGCTGGCGGCCTTCATCGAAGGCCAGGGCCTGACCGACGTGCGCCTGGTGGGCCACAGCTATGGCGGCATGGTCATCAGCCACATGCCCGCGCGTCTGCCCGGGCGCATCCGCCGCCTGGTGTACTGGAACGCCTTCGTGCCGCAGCCGGGCGAGTGCCTGAACGACCTGGTGCCACCCCACTACCGCGCGCTTTTCGACCAGGTGGCGGCCAGCAACGGCAATGCCGTGATGCTGCCGTACCCCATCTGGCGCGAGGCCTTCATCAACGATGCCGACGAGGCCCTGGCGCGAAGCACCTATGCGCTGCTCAATCCCCACCCCTACCGCACCTTCACCGAACCGGCGCAGCTGCCCGTGCCGCTGGCCGCGCTGGAGGTGGGCAAGAGCTACCTCAACGCGCAGCAGGACACCGCGCTGCCCCACAGCCTGCCGTGGCACCCGCGCCTGTCGGAACGGCTGGGCTTGTTCCGCCTGGTGGAGTGCCCGGGCAGCCACGAACTGTGCTTTTCCGACCCGGTATCGGCGGCGCAGCACATCGAGCGGGCAGGGCGCGACTGACGGGGCCTGCGAGGGCATTGCGCCAGCTTTTTTGAGTCTTTGAGGTCCCAAGCGCTAGATCGGTATGTGCTGGTAGCTATTAATTCAATAGCATTCCGCCCTGGCCTGCCTCCAGCAGCCGCGTGAGCAGCGGGTGCATCACCTTGCGGGCGCTGTAGATCAGGTGGAACTGCTCCTGCACGTCGGGTGCGGTACCCACCTGCACCAGCCCGTGGGTCTGTGCCAGGTGCTCGCCCAGCGACACCGGCGCGGGCATCACGCCCATGCCGGTGGCGGCAAAGGTGCTCAGGAGGGCGCTGTCTTCAAACTCCCCGGCAATGCGCGGGCGGATGCGCTCGCGCTCCAGCCAGTGGTCGATGCGTGCGCGCATCGCGGCGTGGTCGGTGGGCAGCAGCACGGGCACCACAGCCAGGCTGTGCGGGAAGTCGTTGGCCGCCGCCTCGGCCCACAGCGGGGGCGCATACCAGGCAATGGCGCTCGTGCCCAGCAGCTGGCTGGTGGTGCGCAGGGCGGGGTTGGGGGGCGCGGCACGGTCGGCCAGCACCGCGTCGAGCTTGTGCAGCGCCAGCTCGCCCAGCAGGGGCTGGAACTCGCCCTCATGGCACAGCAGGCGCAGGTGCGGCTCGTCCAGCACGGGGGTCAGCAGCCGGTGCACGGCCAGCTTGGCAATGCCGTCGGAGATGCCCAGGTTCAGCCGCAACGTCTGGCCGCTGGCGGCCTCGCGCACGCGCACGGGCAGCAATTCGCCCAGCGCAAAAATGTGGTCGGCCTCGTGCAGCGCGGCCACGCCCGCATCGGTCAGCACCAGGTTGCGGCCCTCGGTGCGCAGCAGGCTCACGCCCAGCGACTTTTCAAGCTCCCGCACCTGGGCGCTGATGGTCTGCATGGCCATGTCCAGCCGCTCGGCGGCGCGGGCGATACCGCCCTCCTTGGCCACCACCCAGAAGTAGAAAAGATGGCGGTAGTTGAAGCTCTGGCTCATGGGTTCTTCCGAGGGAAAAGAGTTTGGTTCGTAAAAACCGAACCAATACTACTGTGATAACAGATTTTAAAGAAGTACATCAGCCCCTACAGTCCGGGGCTTGGGCGTCCGGCTTGCCCGGACGTGTGAGGGCATCTTTGGAGAAACTCGATGGAAACGATCGGAACGTGGTGGATGTGGGCGGGATTTGCCGTCTTCGTGGTCATTGCCATAGGCGTGGACCTGCTGGTCATGGAGCGCCAGGGCGCGCACAAGGTCACCATGGGCGAGGCCGCGCGCTGGAGCCTTTTGTGGTTCTCGCTGGCGTTTGTGTTTGTGGCCATTCTGTGGTGGTACCTGGACGGAAGCCAGGGCCGTGAGATTGCCAACACCGTCTCGATGCAGTTCATCACCGGCTATCTGGTCGAAAAGAGCCTATCGGTGGACAACATCTTTGTCTTCCTGATGCTGTTCAGCTACTTTGCCGTGCCGCCGCAGTACCAAAAGCGCGCGCTCATCATCGGCATCATCGGTGCCATCGTGCTGCGCACGCTGCTCATCCTGGCCGGCGCCTGGCTGCTGGCCACCTTCCACTGGCTGCTGTATGTGTTCGGTGCGTTCCTGGTCGTCACGGGCGTGAAAATGTGGTTTGCCGCAGGGCAGGAGCCCGACATTGCCACCAACCCGGTGCTCAAGTTCCTAAAGAAGCGCATTCGCATCACCGACCAGTTCGATGGCGAGAAGCTCTCCACCATGATCAACGGCGTCAAGCACTTCACGCCCCTGTTTGTGGTGCTGGTGCTCATCGGCACCACCGACATCATCTTTGCGGTGGACAGCATCCCGGCCATCTTCGCCATCACCAGCGACCCGTTCATCGTGCTCACGGCCAACATCTTTGCCATCCTGGGCCTGCGTGCGCTGTACTTCCTGCTGGCTGACCTGGCCAACCGTTTCCACCTGCTGGCCTATGGCCTGGCGCTGGTGCTCGTGTTCATCGGCGGCAAGATGCTGCTCATCGACTTTGTGAAGATCCCGATCGGCTATGCGCTGCTGGTGACGGCGTCGCTGATCGCAGGCTCCATCTTCCTGTCGCTGCGCAGCTCGGGTGAAAGCGCCCATGGCGCTCCGGCCCTGCCGCGCAAGGACTGAGTGCAGTGGTAAGCCAGATGCTTTGTTCATTGCGCCGCTGGCTGCGCGCCCTGGAGCCACGCGCCCGCGCACACCTGGACCGGGACTGGCTCATCCGCCTGCGCCCCTGGCTGGAGCGGCGCGAGCTGTTTCGCTTTCAGCGCCAGCCCCTGGCGCGCGGGGTGGCGGCGGGCCTGTTCTGCGGGCTGATCCCCGGGCCGCTGCAGATTCCGGGCACGCTGCTGGTCTGCGCCTGGCTGCGCGGCAACATCGTGGCGGGCGGGGTGGCCACGTTCTATACCAACCCGCTCACCACCGTGCCGCTGTATGCACTGGCCTTCTATGTGGGCGCGTTGGTGATGCCGGGCACCCAGACTTTGCCCGCGTGGAGCAGCGTGGTGCCGGGCGGAGACTTCTCGGTGCAGGCGCTGGGCGCCTGGATGCAGGCCCTGGGCACACCGCTGCTGGTGGGGCTGCCCACGCTGGGCCTGGTGATGGCGGCGCTGGGCTATGCCACGGTGCAACTTTTGTGGCTGGCGCCCGCCCTGCAGCGCAAGCGGCGGCTGGCACGCAGCCGCTGAGTGCCCTGCGACAGGAGCGTGGCATTTGCCTGCGCCACCGTGGAACTGGCGCTGCCAGGCCACGGATAGCGTCCCCCCCGGGGGAAACCGGCGCAGCCGTTCAGGGAGTTAATCGAGTTTCACGCCCACCTTCGTAATGACTCGGCCCCACTTTTCGCGCTCGGTGCGCGCAAAGCTGCCCATCTGGGCGGCCGTGCCGGGCATGGGTTCCACACCCAGGGCCTGCAGCCGGGCCTTGGTGCGTGTGTCGGCCAGGGCCGTCTGCAGCGCCTTGCTGAAACTCGCGGCCACATCGGCCGATGCGCCCGCGGGCACCACCAGGCCCTGCCATGCAAAACCTTCAAACCCTTGCAGGCCCTGTTCGGACATCGTGGGCACATCGGGCATGGTCGTCACGCGCTGCGGGCTGGCCACACCAATGGCCTTGACCTTGCCGCCGTTGAGAAACGGGTACACCGTGGCGCTGTCGATCCACATCGCGGGCACCTGACCACCAATCACATCCTGGATCGCCGGAGCCGCGCCGCGATATGGCACGTGCGTGAGCTTGAGCCCGCTTTGCTCGCGGAACAGCTCGCCCACCAGGTGGTGCGGGCTGCCCGGCCCGGCGGATGCCCAGTTCACGCCATCGGCCTGCCCCTTGGCCCAGGCCATGAATTCCTTGAGGTTCTTGGCGGGCACGTTGTTGGACACCACCAGGAACATCGGGAACCGAACCAGCAGGCCCACGGGTTGGAAGTCCTTCTCGGCGTTGTAGGCGAGCTTGCTGAACAAAAACGGGTTGGCTGCCAGCGTGGCGAAGTCGGCCGAGAACATCAGGTTGCCAAAGTCCTTGTTGCGCGCACTGTACTCGGCCGCGATGTTGGTGCCCGCGCCGGGTTTGTTGTTGATGACGATGGGGCGGCCCAGCGTGGCCGACATGGATTCGGCAATCGTGCGCGCCACGATGTCTGAGCCGCCACCGGCCGCGTAGCCCACCACCCATTCGAGTGGCTTGGTGTCCTGGGCATGGGCCAGGGGGAGGGTGGTGGCCAGGGCCAACCCGGCAAGGGTGGTGAGGAAATGTTTGCGCTGCATGGTGTTGTCTCCGTGGTGTTGTCAAAAAATGAGGGCAAAGCCTGGGCCCCGCACCGTCTGCGCGGTGCTGGAGCTGTGGGGTAAAAAAGGTGAGGCTAGGCCGCCACCGCGTGGGTGGGCACCACGGGCGTGATGGCCGGGGTGCTGCGCCGGTCGGCCGTGGGCACGGCGCTGCCGCGCGCCAGTTGCAGTGCGTGCTGCAGCGTGGCCTGGTCACCGATATGGTTGGCCAGCAGCAGCACCAGGCGTGCGTTCATGGCGTGGCTCTCGGGCGTGGACAGGCCCTGGTGCGCCGCAATCAGCGCTTCATAAAAGTCGTCGCAGGCCTGCAGGTTCGGTTGGGTGTTCAGCATGGGCATGTTCCTTGTCGTCTTACTGGTCAGACGGCTGAGGCCGTGGCACGGGCCAGTGCGCTGCACACAGCCACTTCGGTAGGCGTGCGCCAGCGTGCGCACACATGCTGGTCGGGCCGCACCAGGTACACGGTGCGCGGCAGCGCATCCAGCCGCTGGGCGGCCAGCGTCTGGTGGTCGATTACGTCGATGCCGATCTGCAGCACCTTCACACCGGGCAGGCCATGGGCCCATGCAGGGGCGGGGCCAAACACCAGCAGCGTGAAGTCCGGCCCCAGCTCGCGCAGCAACCAGGTGGGCTGGCCTTGTTTCGTCAACGGTGCATCCAGCAGCACGGCACCGGGCACCTGGGTGCCTGCGAAGTGATCGGTATCCGGCGTGTTCAGTGGCGACTGGTGCAGCGTGGCGGGCACCGAGAGGCGCCCGCTGTTCACGATACGCCGTGCAAACGCATGCTCGCGCGCCAGGTGCAGCGCCGCGTCGCGGAACAGGCGGCTCACCTCGCTCTTGGGCGTGATGAAGTCGGTGGCTCGCGTGGAGTTGCACAGGTTTTCGTCGGCCGCGTATTCGCGCTCGGGGCCATACGTGCCCACCAGCGCGGGGCTGGCGCGGCCCTGGAGCACCCAATCGAGCTTCCAGGCCAGGTTCTCCGCGTCCTGCACGCCGCTGTTGGCGCCCCGTGCGCCAAAGGGCGAAACGCCGTGGGCGCTGTCGCCCGCGAAGACGACGCGGCCGTGCACGAACTGGTCCATGCGCAGGCAGGCAAAGGTGTAGACGCTGGCCCAGTCCAGCTCAAACTGCGCATCCGCACCCAGCAGCGCCTTCACGCGCGGGATGATGTTCTCGGGCTTCTTTTCTTCTTCGGGGTCGGCGTCCCAGCCCAGCTGGAAGTCGATGCGCCAGACGTTGTCGGGCTGGCGGTGCAGCAGCACGCTCTGGTTGGGATGAAAGGGTGGGTCGAACCAGAACCAGCGCTCGGTCGGGAAGTTCGCCTCGTCCGCCAGCTTCACGTCGGCGATCAGGAAGCGGTCCTGAAAGATGCGCCCCTTGCTCTCCAGTCCCAGCATCTGCCGCGTGGGCGAGCGCGCGCCGTCGCAAGCCACCAGCCATTGCGCATCCATCTGGTAGGCGCCCTCGGGCGTGTCGATGCTCAGCAGCGCGCCGTCCGCGCGGCTCTCCACCGCAGTGACCTTGTTGTGCCAGCGGATGTCGATGCCCGGCAACTGCAGCGCGCGCTCCACCAGGTAGGCCTCGGCGTAGTACTGCTGCAGGTTGATGAAGGCGGGGCGCTCGTGGCCTTCTTCGGGCAGCAGATTGAATTCATACAGCTGCTCGTCTTTGAGGAACACCTTGCCCAGGTTCCACGACACGCCCTTGTCCACCATGCGCTGGCCCACGCCCAGGCGGTCCCAGATCTCCAGCGTGCGCTTGGCAAAGCAGATGGCGCGCGAGCCGATGGAGAGCTTGTGGTCGTTGTCCAGCACCACCACGCGCTGCCCGCGCTGGGCCAGGTCGATGGCGAGCGACAGGCCCACAGGGCCCGCGCCGATGACCACGATGGGGTGATGTGCGGGCGTGGCGCGGTCCTGGTCGGGCGAGCGCACGTAGCCGAAGTCGATGGCCTGCACCTCGGCGCCACCGGCGTGAAAAGCCTCGCGGGGAATGTCTCTGGGGTTCATTTTTTGTCTCCTCCAACCTCGGCGGTTCAGCCTTCCAGGGCTTTCCACATTTGAATGTCGCGTTCAGCGGTCCAGATGCGTGGGTCCGGGTATTGCGTGGCCTCGTCGTACGCACGGGTCACGTCAAACGGCATGCAGTGGTTGAAGATGACCCAGTGCCCGTACTTGGGCTGCAGTTGGGCAAACGTGGCCTCGTACACCTTGCGCAGGTCTTCGCCCTTGGCCGCACTGGCCTTCACGCTCTCGTACAGGTCGCTGATGAAGGCGCGCGTGCCCGCCAGGCCCGCCTGCACCTGCTCGGGCGTCTGCAGCGCGGCGCCCCGGCCGGGCACCAGCTTCTCAGGCTTCAGCGCCGCGATGTTGTCCAGGGTCTGCGGCCAGTCCTGAAAGTACGCGTCGCCCGCATACGGCGTGGCGTCGAACTCCACCAGGTCGCCGCTGAAAAGGATCTTTTCCTGCGGCAGCCAAGCCACCGTGTCGCCCTTGGTGTGGCCCCGGCCCAGTTGCAGGATCTGCACTTCGAGCTTGCCCAACCACAGGGTCATCTTCCTGTTGAAGGTCATGGTCGGCCAGGTCAGGCCGTCCGGCACGCTCTCCACGTTCTGGAACAGGCGCGGGAAGCGGCCGATCTCGCTGTCCTTGTCGAACTGGCCGCGCTCCACGATCAGGTCGCGCGTGTCCTCGCTGGCAATGATGTGCTCCGCGCCATAGGCGCTCGCCCCCAGCACGCGCACGGCGTGGTAGTGGGAGAGCAGGACGTACTTGATGGGCTTGTCCGTCACCTCGCGGATGCGGCGGATCACGTCCTGCGCCATCACGGGCGTGGCCTGGGTGTCGATGACCATCACCGCATCGTCGCCAATGATGATGCCGGTGTTGGGGTCTCCCTCGGCCGTATAGGCATAGGCGTGGTCGGAGAGCTTGTCGAAGCTCACTTTCTTCACTTCGAGGTCGGCGGCGGAGGCAAAGGTTTTGACGGTGCTCATGGTAGTGATTTGTTAATGGTGAACGCGTTTATCTAAACGGAATGTGTTGATGTTAGGCAAGAAGTTCGTTCATGTCTAACGCATTTGTTTAGGTGTAAACCCGAAGTGCGTATGGATGCTGCGCTGCGTGGACAATCGCCCCATGCCCACGACGACCCCCGACCTGCCCTCCGCCGACGACGAAGACACGCCCCGCAGCCCGCGCGGCATTCAGAGCGTGGAGGTGGGCGGCCAGCTGCTAAAGGTGCTGGCACGCACCGGCCGGCGCATGGCGCTCAAGGACCTGGCCCGTGCGGCGGACATGACGGCCGCCAAGGCGCATCCCTACCTAGTGAGCTTTGGCAAGCTGGGCCTCATCGAGCAGGATGCCGTGAGCGGCCACTACGGCCTGGGCCCGCTGGCCATGCAGCTGGGCCTCATCAGCCTGCAGCAGGTGGACCCGGTGCGCCTAGCCATTGCCGAGCTGCCCGCGCTGGCCCAGCGCATCGGCTACACCGTGTCGGCCTCGGTCTGGGGTGACAACGGCCCCACCATCATCCGTGTGGAAGAAGGCCCCACGGCCGTGTACGTGGCCATGCGCCATGGCACCACGGCCTCGGTGCGGCACACGGCCACGGGCAAGGTGTTTGCAGCCTTCGGCCCGCGCGAGCGCGTTGCGGCTGCGCTGGCTGCCGAAGGGTTTGCGGGCGCGCTGGATGAGCCCGCATTTGCGGCCGAGTTGGAGGCTGTGCGCCAGCACCAGATCAGCGAAGTGACTGACCAGCTGCTGCCCGGCATCAGCGCGCTGGCAACGCCGGTGTTTGACGGGTTTGGGCAGCTGGTGTTGTGCCTGGCGGTGATAGGGCCCAGCGCCACGCTGCAGACGGGGCCGGGCAGTGCTGCCGCAGGCCATCTGCGCGACACCGCGCGCAGCCTGTCGCAGCGCTTGGGCGCCGCGCAGGGCGCCAAACCCTGAGCCGCCGTCAGCCGCCGCGCGATATGCGCGCCTTGATGCGGCTGAGCGCCACCGGCGTCACGCGCACATAGCTTGCAATGTCGCGCTGGCGCACTTGCGCGGCGATCTGCGGGTGCTGCTGCAGAAAGCGCCGGTAGCGCTCTTCGGGCGACAGGGTGAGCAACTCCATCTCGCGCTGCTCCTTGCGCTGGCCGTAAAGGCGGTAGGCATTGCTCAGCGCGCGTTGCCACCCCATGTGGCGCGCGGCCAGCGCTTCCAGCGCGGCATGGTCGATCTGCTCCACCGTGCAGGGCCCGCCTTCCGCCAGGGCGGTGTAGCTGGTAACGCCGTTCGGCTGCAGTGCCGTGAGGCTGGCAAAACACATGCCGGCCGGCACAAACCCCTTGACCCAGGCGTCACCTACGGCCGTCTCGTACACCATCTTGATGAGCCCTTGGTTCACCACAAAGACCCGGGGCTGCGCCTCGCCCGCGTGGAACAGCACCTCGCCCGGCCGCAGCTGCCGCACCGTGGTGGCGCGGTCCAGAGCCTCCCACTCGGGCAGCGGGGCCTGTGCCAGTTGCTCCAGCACCGTGTGGGTGGAATGAGAAAAGGTCGGCAAAAGAGGACTCCGTTAACCCAGGTTATCGCCAGCACAGCACGCCATCGGCAGACTGCGGGCCATGTCTTGATTGTGCAAGGAGAAGTTGGAATGCAACGTTTGCTGCTGCCCCCTGTGGTCTGGTTTGCGTCGGTCGGTGCGATGGTGATTTTGCAGCGCACCTGGCCCGTGGCCGTGGTGCCCGCCGATGGGCGCGTGCTGGCCTGGTGGGCGGGGGGTGTGCTGGTGCTGGCGGGCCTGGCCATGGCCCAGTGGCATGCTCGCCTGTTCAAGCGCATCGGCACCAACATCAACACCTTTGGCGAGCCCTGCACGCTCACCACAGCAGGCCTGTTTGCACACACGCGCAACCCCATGTACCTGGGCATGCTGCTGGCCCTGGCGGGTGTGGCGCTGGCGTTGGGCACTTTGTCGCCGTGGTTGCTGGTGTTGCAGTTTTTTGTGCTCGCGCAGTGCTGGTACATCCCGCTCGAAGAGCGCAAGCTGGCGGCCCGCTTTGGACGCCAGTACGCGGACTACTGCCGGGATGTGCGGCGCTGGATCTAGGCTCCTTGAGAGCGCGCCAGTGCCTGGTCAACGTCCCACAGGATGTCGTCCAGGTCTTCAACCCCCACCGACAGCCGAACCATGTCCGCGCTCACGCCAGCGCGGGCCAGCTCTTCTTCGCTCAGTTGGCGGTGGGTGGTCGATGCGGGGTGGATCACCAGCGTCTTGGCATCGCCGATGTTGGCGAGGTGGCTTAAGAATTCGCATGCGTCGATGAACTTCTCGCCCGCCGCCGCGCCCCCCTTCACGCCGAACGTGAGGATGCCCGAGGCGCCCGGCGCACCGTCCACAGCACGAAACTGCTTTTGCGCCAGATCGTAGTACGGCGAATCCGCCAGACCCGGGTAGTTGACCCACGCCACCTGCGGGTGGCCCTGCAAAAACTTGGCCACCGCCAGCGCATTGCGGCAGTGCTCACGCATGCGCAGGTGCAGGGTTTCGGCGCCCTGCAGCAGCTGCCACGCGTTCATGGGCGAGAGCACGCCGCCGAAGGTGCGGTTGACCTCCATGCGCGCCTTCATCGTGTAGCCAAAGTCGCCAAAGGTCTCGTAGAACTTCACGCCGTGGTAGGCGCGGCTGGGCTCCACCATCTCGGGGAACTTGCCGTTGTCCCACGGAAACTTGCCACCCTCCACCACCACGCCGCCCATGGTCGTGCCGTGGCCGCCGATGTACTTGGTGGCGCTGTGCACCACGATGTCGGCGCCGAGCTGCAAGGGGTTGCACAGGTAGGGGCTGGCCACCGTGTTGTCGATGACGAACGGCACGCCGTGCGCATGCGCCACCTCGGCCACGGCCGCGATGTCGAGCACGTTGACGAGTGGGTTGCCGATGGTTTCGCCATACACGGCGCGGGTGTTGGGGCGCATGGCGCGTGCAAAGTTCTCGGGGTCGGCCGGGTCCACAAACGTGGTCTCGATGCCCAGGCGGCTGAAGCCAACGCCCAGCTGTCCCACCGTGCCGCCATACAGCGTGCTGGCCGCCACGATGTGGTCACCGGTTTTGAGGATGGCCAGCAGCGCCGCCATCTGCGCGGCCATGCCGCTGGCGCAGGCCAGGGCGGCGCGTCCGTTTTCGAGGTTCGCAATGCGCTCCTCGAACACCGCCACCGTGGGGTTGCTGATGCGGCTGTAGACGTTGCCAAAGGTCTGCAGGTTGAACAGGCTGCTGGCGTGCTCGGCGTTGTCAAACACAAAGCTCGTCGTCTGGTGGATGGGCGTGGCGCGCGCGCCAGTCACGGGGTCGGGCTGGGCGCCGGCGTGGATGGCGCGGGTGCCAAAGCCGAACTCGCGGTCGGCGCCGGAGGGATGGTTGGAGGACATGATTTTGAATGAAATTGGCTGCTAGCGCTTGATGGATAAGCGCTAGCAGCTATGAATTTGCTAGTAAGGCAGCTGCCGCAGGCGCTTGGCGCTGATGACCCGTGTGTTCACGCCCATCCAGCCCAGGCCGCCAAACAGCCGCGCGTGCTCGATCTTCACGCAGCGGTTTTCGATCACCTGCAGCCCGGCGGCCTCGGCGCGTTGCCGGGCCGCCTCGTTGAACACGCCCAGTTGCAGCCACAGGCACCTTGCGCCGATGGCGATGGCTTCATCGGCCAGCGGCGGGATGTCCTCACTTTTGCGAAAGCAGTCCACCATGTCGATCTTCTGCCCCTGCGCCGCCAGCGCGGCAGCGGCTTCGGTCACGCTGGCGTAGGCGGTTTCGCCCAGGATCTGCCCGCCATCCCGTGCGACGAGCGGATTCACCGGCACGATGCGGTAGCCATGTGCCTGCATGTACTTGGCCGCGAAATAGCTGGGTCTGTGCCATTGGGGCGACAGTCCCACCACCGCAAGGGTGCGGCAGTGCGTCAGAATATCGCGCAGGGTGCTGATGGTGTCGGGCGTGCGTTTCATACATGGCAGTGTATGGGGGCGAACCGCTGCGGCGCCAGACCCCCGCGTTGTCCACCCACACTGCCATCAACACGGTGGCACCGACCCAGAATCCGAGGAGATCCCGTGCAGAACCCACCACGCGCCCGCCGCACCACTGGCCTTGTCGCCACGGCTGTTGTCTTGTCCACCTTTGCCCTGAGCGCCTGCACCCCGCCCCGTGCCCCCGATGTGCCCAAGGTCCAGCGCATCACGACCTACGCCTGTGACCGTGGCCCCATGATGGTGGTGCACTGGCCCGCCCAGCCCGATGGCCCTGCGTTGCTGGAAATGAATGGCCGCACCGTGCCGCTGCAGCCTGAGCGCGTGGCGTCGGGTTTTGGATACGGCGATGGCGGCACCTACATCCGTGGCAAGGGCAACACCATGTACTTCCACAGTCCGCGCGCTCTGCGGGTGAACTGCGTGGCGCGCTGAAGTTCTTTTTCAGCTGGCCGATTTGTACTTGATGCTGCAGCCGTAAGGCTGCGTCGTGGCCGCCGAAATCGGCTTGCCCGCCAGCGCTTCTGCCAGCCCCACCTTCACATAGTTGGTGGCCTTCTCGATGTCAGCCGGGCGCGCCGAAGGGATGCTGTCGATACCGCCTGCATACACCAGCACGCCCTGCGGGTTGACGATGTACAGGTGTGGCGTGGTGCGGGCGCCGTAGCTTTTGCCCACGGTGCCTTCCTCGTCCATCAGCACGGCGGTGGGGGCGGCCTTGCGCTCCTGCTTCCAGGCCATCAGCTTGGCGGGCTCCAGGTAGTCGCTGCTGGCTTTTTCGGTGGAGTTGATGGACAGCCACACCACGCCTTTGCCGATGGCGTCTTTCTGCGTGGCGGGCATGTTGCCGCTGTCGTAGTGCTTGCGCACGAAGGGGCAGCCGGGGTTGGTCCATTCCAGCACCACGTGTTTGCCCTTGAAGTCCGACAGGCGCACGGTTTTGCCCGACGTGTCCTTGAGCGTGAAGTCGGGTGCGGGCTGGCCCACGGTGGCGGCGGCCTGTGCGCCCAGTGCGACCAGGGCGGCGGTGGCGATCAACGTACGGCGAAGCAGCTTCATGGCAGGGTCTCCTAGCGGTTGACGAGGGGGCGAAATGTTCTGGCAATCAACAGGGCAGCGTGAAGTCGGCTGCTCGGCACGCAATGACCGGATTGCTCCTCAGGCAATCAAGTTGGACGGGGTCGGGGCTCGCCAGGGGGGACTCCTGGGCGAGCCTTTCTGTGCGCCCACAGCCACAGCCCCACGCCCGCCGCGATCATCGGCAGGCACAGCCACTGCCCCATGCTCATGCCCAGCGACAGCAAGCCCAGGTGGGCATTCGGTTCGCGGAAATATTCGGCAATGAAGCGGAACAAGCCGTAGCCGAACAGGAAGGCTGCGGCCACCTGGCCCGGGCGGCGTTCTTTGCGCGCGTACAGCCACAGCAGGATGAACAGCAGCAACCCTTCCATCAGAAATTGGTAGACCTGCGATGGATGGCGTGGCTGCAGCGAGCCGCTGTGCGCAAACACCATGCCCCAGGGCAGGTCGGGGCTGGCAAAGCGGCCCCACAGTTCGCCGTTGATGAAGTTGCCCACGCGCCCCGCAGCGAGGCCTGTGGGCACGCAGGGCGCCACAAAGTCGGCCACCTGCAGCCAGGGGCGCTTGCGCGAATGCGCAAACCACAGCATGGCTGCCACCACGCCCAGCAGGCCACCGTGGAACGACATGCCCGGGGTCCAGATCATCAGGATTTCCAGCGGATGGCTCAGGTAGTAGGCGGGCTTGTAGAACAGGCAGTAGCCCAGGCGCCCACCCACCATCACGCCCACCACGCCAAGGAAGAGGATGTCCTCCACATCCTTGCGTGACCAGGCGCCAGGGCCGCTGATGGAGGCGAACGGTGCGTGGTGTAGGCGCAGACGGCCCAGCAGCAGGAACAGCCCGAAGGCCGCAAGGTAGGTCAGGCCGTACCAGTGAACGGCCAGCGGTCCAAGCTGCAGTGCGACGGGGTCGATGGCGGGGTAGGTCAGCATGGGGCGGCGTTAGCAGGCTGCTGAAATACTCCCCAGCGTCCGAACCTGTTCAGCGGCTGTAGCCGCATTTTTCCGTATCCTGAAAGTCAACCCCT